>Ga0335079_10010736_pt1 | contig 10430 bp, 10 predicted proteins | sample Lox_Sample_33_FD_206719 | JGI IMG/M metagenome (GOLD analysis project Ga0335079, IMG submission 206719) | Soil microbial communities from Loxahatchee National Wildlife Refuge, Florida, United States - Lox_Sample_3.3 | ecosystem: Environmental > Terrestrial > Soil > Wetlands | place: USA... | reverse complement strand
CGAGCAGATCCTGTCCGTCGTAGCGCACGCTGCCGCGCGTCACCTCATAGCCGGGGCGGCCCGCGAGCACATAGGCGAGCGTGCTCTTGCCCGAGCCATTGGGGCCCATGACGGCGTGCACTTCGCCTGCTGCTACACGCAGCGTGAGGCCGTTTAAGACCGGCGCGCCGGCCACTTTCACGTGCAGATCTTCGATCTCGAGCATCACCCGACCGCTCCTTCCAGGCTTACGGCGAGCAGGTTCTGCGCCTCCACCGCAAATTCCATGGGCAGTTCCTTGAACACCGACTTGCAGAATCCGCTGACAATGAGGTTGACGGCATCCTCGGCGGAGACGCCGCGCTGCAGACAGTAGAAGAGCTGATCCTCGCTGATGCGCGTCGTGCTCGCCTCGTGCTCGACGGTCGCCGAGGGGTTCTTCACTTCCACGTAAGGGAAGGTATGTGCGCCGCAGTTCGCGCCCATGAGCAGCGAATCGCACTGCGTGAAGTTGCGCGCCCCGGCCGCGCTCGGCAGCACCTGCACGAGCCCGCGGTAGCTGTTCTGACCCTGGCCGGCGGAGATGCCCTTGGAGATGATCGTGCTGTGAGTGTTGCGCCCGATATGGATCATCTTGGTGCCGGTGTCGGCCTGCTGATGGTTGTTCACCGTCGCGACCGAGTAGAACTCGCCGCTCGAGCCCTCGCCGCGCAACACGCAGCTCGGATATTTCCAGGTGATCGCCGAGCCCGTCTCGACCTGGGTCCAGGAGATGCGCGAGTTCTTGCCGCGGCACTCGCCGCGCTTGGTGACGAAGTTGTAGATGCCGCCCACGCCGTTCTCATCGCCCGGGTACCAGTTCTGCACGGTCGAGTATTTGATCTGCGCATCGTCCAGCGCGACCAGCTCGACCACTGCGGCGTGCAGCTGGTTTTCATCGCGTTGCGGGGCCGTGCAGTTGTGCACCGCAAATCCCTTGACGAGATACGAGTGCGGCTCAGCGAGAGTCTCGAAGTTGTAAACGTAGCCATCGTGACGGGTTCGATCGATCTTCAGCACCGGCACGAGGAACACATCGCCATGACGGATCGCCCGGCGGCTGCGCGCGCCTTCGCTGTGATAAATGACCCACGCATCGCGGTGCTGAATCGTGCTCCCGTCGCGCATCGTTTCCGCGAAGGCTTTGCGCTCGTGGATAAAGGCAAACACGCCGTTGCGCGACCAGATCTCCTGCAGCTGGAAGGCGAGGCGGCGCGAGACCGTGACCGCGCGGATCGACCGCGGTCGGCGCTTTTTGTCGACGCTGCCGTCGCCGAGGTAATAAGCATCGAGCGCCAGCTTCTGCCGCGCCGGAGGCAGATCCATCACGGCCTTGCTGAAGCGCTTGCCGTGCGCGTAGCGGCCACCGTGCAGATCAAGCAGAAGACACAGTTCCTTCGAGTAGGTGACGATGTGGCAGCCGTGCTGGCGGCGATCGTGCGTGACCGATGGGCGCCGGCCGGTCAGTTCCTCGACGAGCCGACAGACATCCTCGACCAGGTGCGGCTCGTGCGAGCCGAACGCCCACTCCACGGCCGGGTGGCCATTGAACTGAGTGACGCAGCCCTCGGCCACGTAATAGCCCAGCAGCCTCAGGAAGGAATCGGGCAACGTGGGATCGTCGCGCTCAACCCGGTTGATCGGGTAGCACAGCAGGTCCCCGACCGCGAGATCGCCGGCACGCACGAACTCGGGTTTGGCGGCGGCGAGCTTGCCCGGATGCAGCTCGGCAAGCCGACCGGGGCCGCGTGTGCCGCGCTGGACCGCGGCGCGCCGGATGACCAGGACGGGATGCTCCGGAGTCACCGAGAAGCGATTGGCAGGACTGCGCGGCGTGATCCCGAGCATCTCGCCCCGATACCCGCGTCGCATGATCTTGTCGACCCGCGTCTCTTCACCCAGCGAGTTCAGCACCGTATCGCCGATCGCGACATCGCGAACCGAGCGCATCTCATCGCCGTAGGTGATCTCTTCATCGCCCGGTAAGCAGCCCTCGAGGTAGCTCACATAGGCGCCATCGTCGGCGATGATCAGCGTGCGCTCGAACTGGCCGGTCTTGGCGGCGTTGATGCGGAAGTAAGTGGACAGCTCCATCGGGCAGCGCACGCCCTTCGGCACGTACACGAACGAGCCGTCGGTGAACACCGCGGAGTTGAGTGAAGCGAAGAAATTGTCCGTGATGGGCACGACCGTGCCCAGGTACTTCTCCAGCAGCTGCGGATGCGACTGCACGGCCTCGGAGAAGGGACAGAAGATCACACCGGCGGCGGCCAGGCGCTCCTTGAACGTGGTCGCGACCGAGACGCTGTCGAACACCGCATCCACGGCGACGCCCGCCAGGCGGGCGCGCTCGTGCAGCGGCACGCCGAGCTTCTCGTAGGTCGCGAGCAGCTTGGGGTCGACTTCATCGAGACTCTTCGGCCCGTCGGACTTCGCCCTGGGTGCCGAGTAGTAGGAGATCGCCTGGTAGTCGATCGGCGGATAATGCGTGTGCGACCAGTGCGGCTCGCGCATGGTGCGCCAGTGGCGGTACGCCTTTAAGCGCCACTCGGTCAGAAACGCGGGCTCGCGCTTCTTCAGCGAGATCATGCGGATCACGTCCTCATCGAGCCCCGGCGGCACGGTGTCGGACTCGATGTCCGTGACAAAGCCGTGCTTGTAGGCGCGCCCGACCAGGGCTTCGAGCTGACTGTTGCCGTCACTCATGGCGATCTCGCATCCCGCTCGTCAGTGCCCGCCGCTGCGAGCCGCAAACTTGATCTCCCGCTCCAGAATCGGCAGACGCGGCTGTACGGATTCCATGCCGGCGAGCTGCGCCAGCGTCACTTCCTGCAGCGAGCGCCGGATGGCCTGGTTCAGCCGCTGCCAGGAGCGGCCCACGCGGCAGCTCTCCTCGATGCAGCAGTTACCGTGTCCGACCGAGCAATCCGTCAGTGCGAGCGGTCCCTCGAGCGCATCCAGAATCGCTGCTGCACTGATCTGGGTCGCCGGACGGGCGAGCTGATAGCCGCCCTTCAGGCCACGCGTGGAGGCGACGAGCCCGGCGCGGTGCAGCTGCTTCATCAGCTTGCTCACCGTTGGTGCGGCGATGTGCGTGCGCTCGGCGAGCGCGGCCGCGGTATGCAGTGGGCCGGGCTCGGCCGCAAGCGTGCCCAGAAGCACGGTCGCGTAATCGGTCAGCTTGCTGATACGCAGCATGGCGGGCCCTCGTTTAACTAGGACTAGTTTAGTACTAATTAAGCTTCCGAGCCAAGCCGGCAGGCAGGATTTGCTATCCTTCGCGCCCGGATTTTTTAAGTGGAGAACTGACGATGAACGTCGCTGAGCTCGAACGGATCGCGCGCGCCATGGTCGCGAAGGGTAAGGGGATTCTGGCCGCTGACGAGAGCTCGAGCACGATCAAGAAGCGCTTCGACACGATCAAGCTGGACTCCACGGAGGAGCATCGGCGCACCTATCGTGAGCTGCTCTTCACCGCGCCCGGCGCGGCCGAATGGATCAGCGGCGTCATCCTCTACGATGAGACCATCCGCCAGAAGACGCGCGAGGGCCGCGCCTTTCCCGATTTCCTGAACGACAAGGGCATCATCCCGGGCATCAAGGTTGATATGGGCGCGAAGCCACTCGCGGCTTTCCCCGGCGAGACCATCACCGAAGGGCTCGACGGCCTGCGCGAGCGGCTCGCCGAGTACTACCGCCTCGGCGCGCGCTTTGCCAAGTGGCGCGCGGTCATCGACATCGGCCCGCAGATCCCGTCGCGCTTTGCGATTCAGGCGAATGCGCATGCGCTGGCGCGTTATGCCGCGCTGTGCCAGGAAGCGAATATCGTGCCGATCGTCGAGCCGGAAGTGCTCATGGACGGCGATCACTCGATCGAGCGCTGCGAGGCCGTCACCGATGACGTGCTGGCCGAAGTGTTCGGCGCGCTGCACCGCCACCGCATCGTGCTCGAGGGCATGGTCTTGAAGCCCAACATGGTGATCTCCGGCAAGAAGGCCGCAAACCGCGCCTCGCCCGAGCAGGTCGCCGCCGCCACCGTGCGCTGCCTGAAGCGGCACGTGCCGACCGCCGTGCCGGGCATCGCCTTCCTCTCGGGGGGTCAGTCCCCGACCGAGGCCACGCTGCACCTCTCGCTCATGAACCAGCACGGAGCGCTGCCCTGGCAGCTCACCTTCAGCTATGGCCGTGCACTGCAGGATACGGCCCTCAAGGCCTGGGGCGGCGCTGCGAACGGCTTCGCGGCCGGGCAGACCGAGTTCCTGAAGCGTGCCCGCCTCAATGGGCTTGCGACTGCGGGCCGCTATCTCGCGGGTCTCGAGAATCAGGCCGCCTGAGGAGGCGGTCGCCCGCGCTTCGTGGCCGCTGATCCTATCGCCTCCTCGCCGGCGTCCGCGCCGGCCGACGATATCGTCGTGGACGTGCGGGATGCGCACTACTCGATCAGCGGCCGGGCCGTCTTCGAGGGTGTGACGCTGACGGCACGGCGCGGGCAGATCACCGCGGTCATGGGCCCGAGCGGCACGGGCAAGACGACGCTCCTGCGGCTCATCACGGCCCAGGTGTACGCCGATCGCGGGCAGGTGAACGTCTGGGGACAGGATGTGGCGCGGCTCAATTCGCGCCAGGTGTTCGCCATGCGCCGGCGCATGGGCATGCTGTTTCAGAACGGCGCGCTGCTCACCGATCTCGACGTGTTCGAGAACGTGGCCTTTCCGCTTCGCGAGCACACCGACCTGCCCGAGAATCTGATCCGCAACCTGGTGCTGACCAAGCTGCAGGCCGTGGGGCTGCGAGGCGCCGCGGAGCTGATGCCGGCGGAGCTCTCCGGCGGCATGTCCCGCAGAGTCGCCCTGGCACGCGCCATCGTCATGGACCCGGAGATGCTGATCTACGACGAGCCGTTCGTGGGCTTGGATCCGATCGGTCTGGGCGTCATCCTGCGGCTCATCCAGAAGATGAACGAGGCCCTCGGCATCACCAGCATCGTCGTCTCGCACGACGTGCACGAGCTTGCGAGCATCGCGCATCAGAGCTACCTGCTCGCCGACGGGCGTGTCGTCGCCGCCGGCACACCCGCGGAGCTTGGCCGCAGCGAGTCCCCCAACGTGCGGCAATTCATGAGCGGCGCAGCCGACGGGCCCGTGGCGTTTCATTACCCGGCGCCGGACTACGCGGCGCAGCTGCTCGATCAAGCGGGCAGCTAGCGGATGAGCGGCGCGGACGGCTTTTTCCTGGACGGCTTGCGGCGGATCGGGTCCGTGGCCGTGTTTCAGTTCCGGCTGCTGGTCCAGTGCGGACCGGCGTTCGCCCGCCCCGGGCTGATCGTGCTGCAGGTCTACAACGCCGGCGCCCGCTCGCTCATCATCATCATGCTCTCCGGCACCTTCACCGGCATGGTGCTCGGCCTGCAGGGTTTTGATCTGTTGCAGCGCTTTGGCTCCGAGGATGCGCTCGGCGTTGCCGCGGCGCTCGGCATGCTGAAGGAGCTGGGACCGGTGCTCACCGCGCTGCTCTTCGCGGGTCGCGCCGGCACCGCGCTCACCTCCGAGATCGGCCTCATGCGCGCGACCGATCAGCTGACGGCGATGCAGATCATGGCGGTCGATCCGTTGCGCTACGTCGTCGCGCCGCGCTTCCTGGGCGGTGTTATTGCGATGCCGCTTCTGACCGCGGTGTTCTGCGCCGTCGGACTTTTCGGGGCGCAATTGGTCGGCGTGCAGATGATGGGCGTGGATGCCGGCTCGTTCTGGTCGCAGATGCAAAGCTCGGTCGAGCTGCGCGACGTGAACGAAGGCATCATCAAGAGTGTCGTATTCGGTATTACCCTGAGTCTCATCGCCGTGCACGAGGGCTACCACTCCGAGCCCACGGCCGCGGGCGTGGGGCTTGCCACCACGCGCACGGTGGTGGCCTCATCGGTGCTGACCCTGCTGCTGGATTACATACTGACCGCGGCGTTTTTGTAGAGGAAGACCATCATGCGACCCACCCGCACCCTGGAGATCGGAACCGGCCTGTTCGTCGTGCTGGGGCTTGCCGCGTTGTTTTTCCTGACCACGCAGCTGCCCTCGAGCGGCCTGAAGCTCAATGCCACCAAGCAGGGCTACCGCGTCAGCGCGGCCTTCGACAACGTCGGCGACCTGAAGCACGGCTCACCGGTCACCATGGCCGGGGTGCGCATCGGTGAGGTGGAAGACATCCGCTTCGACAAGAAGACCTACAAGGCTGTCGTCACTTTGAGAATCGACCCGCAATACAACGAGATTCCGGAGGACAGCGACGCCAGCATCCAGACGCAAGGATTACTGGGTGGCAAGTACGTCGGCATCGGCGCCGGTGGCTCGGACAGCTACCTGAAGCAAGGCAGCCGCATTGAGTTCACGCAGTCGGCGATCGTGCTCGAGAATCTCGTCAACAAGCTCTTTGCGAGCATTGCCAGCAAGCCGAGTGACTCGGAGAAGAAGGAGGCTTCGAAATGAGAATTGCCCTGTCTGCAGCGCTGGCAGCGCTCGTGGTGCTCGGCTCGGTCCCCGCGCTTTGCGCCGCGGATGCGGACGACCCTTCAGCGATCGTGCAGGCCTCGGCCGAAGGTCTGCTGCAGGGGCTCGATGCCAACCGGGAGATGTATCGCAAGGATCCGAGCAAGGTGCGCGAGCTGGTCGACAAGTTCCTCCTGCCGCACTTTGACATCCAGTTCTCCGCGCGCCTGGTGCTCGGCCCGCACTGGCGCGACGCCTCGGCTCAGCAGCGGCAGGCGTTCGTCGATGCCTTCGAGAGCTCACTCCTCACCAACTACGGCAGCGCGCTCGCCGAGTTCACGGCGAACCGCCTGAAAGTGCTGCCCTCGCGCACGGAGGCCGGAGCGAGCTCCGCCACGGTGCGTACGCAGATCCGCCGCGACGATGGCAGCACCGTGGACGTGAACTATCAGCTGCACCGCACCGCGGCCGGCTGGCAGGCCTGGGATGTGGTGATCGACGGCATCAGCTACGTGAAGAGCTTCCGCGATGACTTCGGTGCTGAGATCGACAAGGACGGGCTCGATTCGGTGATCCAGCGCCTGCAGCACGGAGCCAAGCCCGCCAGTATCGGCGCCAAGCCTGAGGCGGGCAGGAAGTCGTGACGCCGCAACTCTCCGGCGGATCGGAGGGACGCTATGCGCTCTCGGGTCCGATCACCTTCGCAACCGCGCGGCGCGTCTATGACGAGGGCGTGCGCCGCTTCGGCGCGGCATCGGGCAACGCGCTCGCCGTCGATTGCGCCGGGGTGAGCGCCGCCGACAGCGCGGGCCTCGCAGTGCTCATCGGCTGGCTCGCCTGGTCGCGGCGTGCGGGCCGGACTCTGCGCTATTCGGCTCTGCCTGCCAGCGTGCTGGCGATCGCGCGCATCAGCGAGGCCGAAGGACTACTTCGGGGGTGAGGTCCCCGGCGGCGGTGCGGCCGGCGGGGTCGCGGCCGGCGGCTTCGCGGCCGGTGCGGCCGTGTCATCCTCCGGCACCGAATTCTCGAGCTCCTTTTCCTGCTGATCTTCCGACTCGGGATTTCCGCCGTGGATCAGATACTCGCGGCGCTGCAGATACACACTGCGCAGGAAGGCGTAGCGGTCGTAGACGTTCTGAGAATTCAGCAGCTCGTACTGCGGAATCACATCCCGCGCATCCGTGTCGAGCAGGTAGACGCCATAGACCGTCCAGCGTGCGGTGTTGTCCTTGATGTAGTTCTGCGGCGAGCCGAAACCATCCACGATGCGGCCGGCGCCATCGCGCAGATCCGAGGGGCCGAAGAAGGGCAGCATGAGATACGCGCCCGGATGCAGGCCCCAGGTGCCGAGCGTGCGGCCGAAGTCGTTGTCGTTCTTGGGTAGACCTGCGTCGCTTGCCGCATCGAGCAGGCCGCCGATGCCAATGGTGGTGTTCATCACCAGCCGGCCGGTATCGGCGAGGCTCGCCTTGAGCTTGCCCTGCAGCAGATCGTTGACGATCACGATCGGCATGTGCGCGTTGTCGAAGACATTGGCGATGCCGGTCTGAACGAACTTCGGCGTGACCGTCGTGTAGGCCTTGCCGACGGGGTGCGCGATGACTTTGTAGAAGCCGTCGTCGAACTTGAACATCGCCCGGTTGAAGGGCTCGATCGGATCGCGCGGATCCTTTTTTGCGCCGGGCTGCGTGGCGCAGCCGCTGGCGAGCGCACAGGTGCCGAGCAATACACACACCAACAGCCGGGGCAGGGCGGCGTGTGCCGCTCGTATTTGGATCATCGGGCGGATTCTAGCAGGTGCGGCGTCAGCCGCCGTTCTCGGCGCTCTCGCGTTCGTGCTGCTGGCGGCGCTGCAGGACCAGGAAGTCGCGGATCTCCTGCAGCCGGGCCTTGTAGCGCTCGCGCTGCACGGTGGTGAGATTCGGCGTCTGCAGGGCGAGCTCGAGCTGATGACTCGCGAGCACCAGATTGCCGCGCGAGATCTGATACTCGCCCATGTAGAAGTAGGCATCGCCCGGATCGTTCGCCGCGCTTGCCGCGAGCGCCGTCAGGCGGATCTGCGAGGGGGTGGGCTCGACATTGTTGAAGAGGTCGAGCAACAGGTCATGGGCCTGCTTGTTCTGACCCGCCTTCATGAGCGCCTCGGCGTAGCGCACGGTGAGCGGCGTGTTGCGCGGAAACAGGCCCTCCGCATGCGCGAAGGTCGCAAGTCCATCCTGCGTCTGTCCCGCCGCCACCTGGGCTTGACCCAAGGCGATGTGCAGCAGGATGACGCCCTCGTGCTGCTGCACCAGCGGCTCGAGGATCTCCGCCGCCTCGGTCGGATGACCGCGCTGCATCATTGCGATTGCCTCGCCGTACTGATCGCTCAAGGCGGGGTTTCGCATCTCGAGTCGCTTGGCGTAATAAGCGCGCATGTCGGTGTCATGCGGAGCGGTGATGACGCGCAGTCGCTCGCGGATCAGCGCATAGCTCGTCGAGTCCTGAATCTTCCCCGGCCGGCCGTACTGCGCGGCGCGCGCGCGGCCCTCGGCGATGCGCTCGCTCGTGACCGGGTGATCCATCAGGATCTTGGGGATCAGGCCTTCCTCGTAGCCATAGCGGCGGCTCAGGGTCTCGAAGAAGTCCGGCATGCCGCGCGGATCGAAGCCGGCGTTATGAAGAAACCCCATGCCGACGCGGTCCGCCTCGAACTCCTCATCGCGCGTGAAATTGATCTGCGCCTGCGCCGCAAGTCCCTCCGCGGCGGCGATGCCGCCTTCCACCGCCTGCGAGCCGCCGCCCGCAGCGCCGATCAGCACCGAGGCGAGAATCGCGGCGGCGGTCGCAAGACTCTGGCGGCTCTGCGCGCGCACGGCGCGCGCGATGTGCCGCTGCACGATGTGCGCGGTCTCGTGCGCCAGCACGCCTGCGATCTGCGATTCATTCTGCGATACGAGGATGGTGCCGTAGTTGATGCCGATGAAGCCGCCGGGCAGCGCGAAGGCGTTGATGGCGCTGTCGTCCACCACGAAGTAATCGAAGTGCTTGTTGCCATCCGGCGTCTGCGCGGCGAGGCGCCCCCCCACCGACTCGATGTACTCGGTCGACTCCGGATCCTCGACGACCTGATTCTGATCGCGCAGCTGGCGCACGATCATCATGCCGATCTGAAATTCGTCATCCTTGCTGAGGATGACGCCCGCGGGATTGCCGATGTCGGGCAGATCCGAATCCGCGTGCACGACCGCAACCGAGCCTGCCGTGGCGAAGAATGCGCCAAGCAGGCCGAGGGCCCATGGGTGCAACGAATTTTGAGCTCGGGATCGCATGTCCTGGAGGGGGAGATTAGCGCAGGGCTAGGGCTTCGACCGCCCCAATCGGGCCAAGTTTCGGCTCTGCAGCAAAGACTTAGAGCATGTCGGAGGCAAAGTCGGCCAACCGGGAGCGTTCTCCTCGCACCAGCGTGATGTGCCCCGAATGGTCCCAGCCCCGGAACCGGTTCACCGCATATGTTATGCCGGATGTGGTCTCGGTGAGGTAAGGCGTGTCGATCTGAGCCACATTGCCCAGACAGGCGATCTTGGTCCCGGGGCCCGCGCGTGTCACCAGCGCCTTCATCTGCTTGGGCGTCAGGTTCTGTGCCTCATCGAGGATGATGTAGCGGTTCAGGAACGTGCGGCCGCGCATGAAGTTGAGCGAGCGGATCTTGATGCGGTTGCGCAGCAGATCGTTCGTGGCTGCCCGGCCCCAGTTGCCGCCTTCCTGGCTTTGAGTGAGCACCTCCAGGTTGTCCATGAGCGCGCCCATCCAGGGCTCCATCTTTTCCTCCTCCGTCCCGGGCAGGAAGCCGATGTCCTCGCCCAGCGGGATGGTCACGCGCGTCATGATGATCTCGACGAAGCGGTTCTTGTCGAGCGTCTGCGCGAGTCCCGCGGCGAGCGCAAGCAGAGT
>Ga0335079_10010735_pt1 | contig 10431 bp, 9 predicted proteins | sample Lox_Sample_33_FD_206719 | JGI IMG/M metagenome (GOLD analysis project Ga0335079, IMG submission 206719) | Soil microbial communities from Loxahatchee National Wildlife Refuge, Florida, United States - Lox_Sample_3.3 | ecosystem: Environmental > Terrestrial > Soil > Wetlands | place: USA: Florida... | reverse complement strand
GGAACGATCTCGACAGCCTCAAAGTGCTCCTTGACTCCTGAGCGCTCGACTTTGCCGGATTGTTCTTTTTGCGCGCCCTTCGTGACCAAAATCAGACGATGCTTCTGCTTCAGATATTCGAGCGTTTCCGGGACCTCCGGAAGAAATTCAATATCGTGGTTTTCGATGATCTGGGTGAACCCTACGACCTGCGCGTGAAGATCGGGCGTCACAGGATTTGGGCTGAGCCGCTCGAGAGTGTCCACGAGCGCGTGGGCGAAGCTGTGCAGGCCGTATCCATGCTTGACGATGCATTCTCGTTCGACGTCATTCAAGACCTCGCGAACCTGCTCCGGTGTGAATTCGTGATGATTCAGAAACGAAATGAAGCGCGCAATGGCACGCTCGAAGTAGACGTTATTCTCCCAGAGGGTATCGTCAGCGTCGATGAGGAGAGTTTGGGAGGGCAAGCTTCTAGCTCCTGGCTGCTAGCTTCTAGCTAAACGAAATAAGAGTTGGAAGCCCGCAGATCAAATGTGGTGGTTTGGCTCGAGGTTTGGCTAGAAGCTAGGAGCTAGCAGCTAGAAGCTTCACCCAACCCAATCAATCTTCGCCTCAGGCCCAATCACTCCAGCCTTGTGCCCCATATCCAGCAGGCGGCGGACCGCTTCGCGTCCGTCCGACCCGTAGTCGAGCGTGCGTTCATTGACGTACATGCCGACGAACTTGTCCGCCGATGCAGTGTCGAGATCGCGAGCAAATTGCATGGCATAGGCCAGCGCCTCTTCGCGGTGATCGAGCCCGTATTGAATGCTTTCGCGCAGAGCCTGCGTCACCGCTGTCATGAGTTGTGCTCCAAGTGCGCGCCGGATCGCATTTCCACCAAGCGGAAGCGGCAATCCCGTCATCTTCTGCCACCATCGGCCGAGATCGACGATCCGGTGCAGGCCTGACTTGTCGTAGGTAAGCTGGCCTTCGTGGATGATAAGGCCGGCTTCATACTTCCCTTCCAGTACCTGCGGGATGATCTGATCGAACGGCACGATTTCGGTCTCGACACCCGGCGCAAACAATTGTAGTGCGAGATACGCGGTCGTCAGCTTGCCGGGCACTGCGATTTTTCTAGTCTTGACGTCGCTCTCGCTGAAGGGCCGCGGAGAAACGATCATCGGGCCGTAGCCTTCGCCGACGCTGCCACCACACGCCATCAGGGCGTATTTGTCCTGCAGATATGGATATGCATGGAACGAAATCGCGGTAACGTCGTAGACGCCTTCTTTCGCTTTCTGGTTGAGCGTTTCAATATCGCACAGCGTGTGAGTAAAGCGCAGACCGGGCGTGCGCACCTTGTGCGTTGCGAGCCCGTAGAACATGAACGCGTCGTCGGAATCAGGGCTATGCGCCACAGTGATTTCGCGAACGTCAGTGTTCGCGTTGCCAATCGCTGATTTTTCGGTTTCGGATACTGCCATTTGGACGAACCCCTGAATTCCCGGCTATGCCGATTGGCGGCGGAATCGATGCCATCTCGTTGCAACCGCTGCGGCGAACATCACTTTGATAATCTCTCCAGCGACGAACCAATACAGCCCCAGATATGCAGCTTTTGCTAGAGAATGCGTGAACATAAACAGCCAGCCAAGGCCGCCAGTGAAAAGCACGATCTCAGCGGAAAGACCTGCCACGGCCGCGCGTAGGAAGCTTTTACCGCTGCGCTCAAAGAGATACCCGGCAACAAACGCGACGAACGGGTAGGCAAGCAGAAATCCGCCGGTCGGACCGAAAAGCTGCGCGACTCCGCCCGGACCCGTCGGATTGAACACGGGCAGACCTGACATGCCTTCGAGCAGATAGATAACCATGGACGCGAAGCCTCGGCGACTCCCTAGCAACAAGCCGACCACGAGCACCCCAAAGTTCTGCACCGTGAGTGGGACGGGCGTGAGTGGCATGAGGGGAATCGTGATTCGGGCACACAAACCTACAAACAGGCTGGCGCCCACGACGATTGCAACCTGCCGTGCCGCATCAAATGATCGCTCCTGAGGATGACTGAATTCCTGCGTTGCGGTCTTGCTCATTGCGCCTCTCTTACCAAACAGAGTATCGGTCAATTCGGCGGGTGATTGCGGTCAACATCGTGTGCCGCGTGGGATTTCTGAAGGTTGCGCCTTAAGTGAATGTACAAAGCAATCGCCACGCACACCACGACCAGCGTACTGACGCCCAGTATCAGAAACCACCAGATCATCCGCACAGCCGATTAGGATAACAGAAGAACAGATACTACCTGAGCGAACAGCGAAGGTTTTGTCATTCCGCAGCGCGTCGTTGGCGCCAGGAATCTACTTCCGTCGGCGGCAAAGAAACAGGTTCCTCGTCGCCTCGCTCCTCGGAATGACAGGTTATTGGGAACGGAGCTAGGCGGTTGCTTTTCGCCTCTCGCGCATCTGTTCGACCCGCTTGATCATGAACTGCAGGCGGTCACGTCCCCACTTCGTGCTCGTAACCGCAGTCTCGATATCTTTCCATGCGTTTGGATCGCCCAATTTCTCACGAAGTTCTTTTATGAACGGATGGATTTTTGCATAAATCAAGAACATTTCTCCGCTGAAGCCGGGAGCAAGGAATAACTGTTGATTGAGCGCTCCCCGATTGACGAACGACGCAACCATTCCCCAGTAGCCGCCCACTTGGCGAAACCAGTTGTTCTCCTGCGTGTTCATGGCCCATATCACCTTCAAGATGTCGTCCGCACTTTGCGGGAAGAAATCTGCTCCCCACCAGTGTCGCGCTTTGCGGATTTCAGCCTCGCGGCGTAGGTCATAGAGTTGAGCAATCAGCTGAGCGTCAGCTACGGTCGGTTTCTTGGGCATTTCTTCCTCCGGAAGTGGACTGCATTTTAATGCGAAGTGTTAGCAGCGAGCAATGAGCTTTGAGCAGTGAGCTCAATCCGCAGACAAATCGGGATTGCAGCGTAAAAACGCGTCCTGAAAGCATCATGAACGACGAGAGGCGTCAGCTGACGTTTTACTCACAGGTCAGTGCTGACGGCTGGTCGCTGGTTACGCGTTGGTGCTGGCTGCCGTTTCCGCACTCAGCGGAGGCGGTGGTGCCGGGCGCTCGTAATCGCATTCTTTGTTGGGACACGCGATCACCGGGCCAGCTTTCAGGTTTTTCTCCACCAGGTATTCGCTTCCGCAACTCGGGCACTTTTCGGCGACCGGCTTGCCCGCGGAAGTGAATTTGCACTTCGGATAATTCGAGCATCCGTAGAATGTGTTGCCCTTGCGCGCGCGCTTTTCGACGAGATCACCGTCTTTGCAGTCCGGACACTTCACGCCGATGAAGTTCTGCTTGACGTACTTGCACTCCGGATATCCGCTGCAAGTCGTAAACTCGCCGTAACGTCCGTGCCGGATCATCATGTTGCGTCCGCACTTCGGACAGAGTTCGTCGAGCGGAATGTCCGGAACCTTCTTGCCCTGATCCAGCCGCCGCGTCGTTTTGCAGTCCGGATAGCCGGTACACGCCATGAACTGGCCGAAGCGTCCACGCTTCAGGACCATCACTCGTCCGCAATTTTCGCAGTATTCTTCATGCCCGCCCGTCTCCTGCATGTCGGCGGAATCGAGATCGGGCAGGTTGATCGGATTCTCTTTGGTGAATGTGCAGGTATTAGGATCCTCTTTGTCGTAAGTGCTGCAGGCGTAGAACGAGCCGTGCTTGCCCCACTTGATCACCAGCGGAGCGCCGCACTTTTCGCACTTCTCGTCCGTGGGCTTCTCCATCCGCTTGATGTTCTCCATATGCTTTTCGGCATATTTGAGATCCTTCTGGAATTTCTTCCAGAACTCCGACATCGCGTCCTGCCATTTCTCTTTGCCCTCTTCGATTTCGTCGAGTTCTTCTTCCAGCCGGGCGGTGTACTCTACGTCGAAGATGTCGCGGAAGTTTTCCACCAGCAAGTCGGTGACGACCAGGCCAATCTCAGTAGGAATAAACTTCCCGCCGATTTTTTGAACGTATTGCCGTTCTTGAATCGTGCCAAGAATTGCCGCGTAAGTCGACGGACGTCCGATGCCGCGCTCTTCTAACTCTTTCACCAACGACGCTTCGTTGTAACGCGGCGGCGGCTCGGTGAAATGCTGTTCCGGCTTCAGTTCGCGGAGCGTTAGCTTTTGTCCGGTTTCGAGCGCAGGCAGCTTGTGCTTCAGTTCCTCGTCCTCTTCGTCCTTGCCTTCCTTGGACTCTTCGTAGACTTTCAGAAAACCATCGAACTTCAGAACGGATCCGGTGACGCGGAACCAGAACACGTCGCTGCTGGTTGTCGATTTTGCATCAATGTCGACCGTAGTCTGATCGAAAACGGCAGGATTGATTTGCGAAGCGACAAATCGCTGCCAGATGAGCTTGTAGACCTTGAACTCGTCTTCTTTCAGGTATTGCTTGATCTGATCGGGATGGCGCATCGCCGACGTCGGACGGATCGCTTCGTGCGCTCCCTGCGCTTCCTTTTTCTCTTTGAACGTATTTGGCGATTCCGGCAGATAGTTCGGCCCGTACTCTTTGCCGACGTACTCTCGAACTTCCGCAATGGCCTCCGGCGCGACTCGCGTCGAGTCGGTACGCATATAAGTAATGAGACCAACCGAACCTTCTTCGCCGAGTTCCACGCCCTCATAAAGGCGCTGCGCGATCATCATGGTCCGCTTCACACTGAATCGCAGCTTGCGCGATGAGTCCTGTTGCAGCTTGCTGGTGGTGAATGGCGGGGCAGCATTGCGGCGACGTTCCTTCTTATCGACCGAGCGGACGATCCAGTCGGCCTTTTCCAGCGCGACTCGAATCTTCTCGGCTTCTTCGCCGTTCGGGATCTCAATCTTCTCTTCGCCCTTGCCCAGAAAACGTGCGTCGAACGCCGGCGGCTTGCTCGCCGCGAGATGGGCATCGATCGTCCAAAATTCTTTCTTCTCGAACGCCTTGATTTCGCGTTCCCGCTCGACGATCAGGCGGAGAGCGACAGTCTGTACACGTCCTGCTGAAAGACCGCGACGAACTTTATCCCACAAAAGAGGAGAAACCTGATAACCGACGAGTCGGTCGAGAACGCGGCGCGCTTGCTGCGCATCGACCAAGTTCTGATCGATTGCTCGCGGATGTTCGAACGCGGCCTGCACGGCACGCTTGGTAATTTCGTTGAACGTCACCCGCTGAATGCGCGGCGGAGCTTCGGGCTCGCCCTTCTTTGCTTTCTTGGCTTTCTTCTTTTTGGAGCCGTTCTCGTCGAGTTCGTTGGCAAGATGCGCGGCGATCGCTTCGCCTTCACGGTCCGGGTCAGGCGCGAGATAGATGTTGTCGGCACTGGCGGCCAGCTTCTTCAGCTTGGCCACAACTTTTTCTTTGCCGGGAATGACAATGTAGTCCGTCTCGAAATCGTTGTTGATGTCGACACCGAGAGTGCTCTTGGGCAGATCCTTCACGTGCCCGAGCGAGGCTTCGACGGAGAAGCCCTTACCCAGATATTTCTGGATGGTTTTCGCCTTGGCCGGCGATTCGACAATGACTAAACCTTTTGACAATGTATCCTCAGTTCTTTGCGTCTTTCGTTTCGACGCTAGCACGAATGGGCGGAAGGGGACAAGTTACCGGGAGAAGCTTCTAGCTACTAGCTCCTAGCTTCTAGCTAGAAAACTCCGCTGCAAACTCTGCGCCAGAGCTGCTAGCATGCGTTGAACCTCGTGCGCCTTTCCCTCGTATTCACCGAACCCAGTATGGTTCAAAAACTTCCGATCTCTCGCCAAAAGCAGATGTTGCTCTAGTTCTGTTGCTAAACCTCTAGCGATTTGGACGAAACGCTTCATCTCACCATCCGATCTGCGACCACAACCTTCGGCAATGTTGGCTCCGATTGATCCCGCAGCTCTCCGCCACTTGACTTGTCAGTCCCTAGACTTCCTCTTTTGAAAAGTGCAAGTCCGCTCGTAAATGTTCACCGTCAACTCGTGCGCTTTCCCCCAAACTTTCAAATCCTTAAAGTCTTCCATGAACGTGTCCCCCGGTTGGCCTAGCTAGAAGCTAGGAGCTAGCAGCTAGAAGCTTTTAACAAAATTCTTCCCCGGCATCTGTCTAACTTTGCCGTTCAGCTCCAGCTCGAAGAGGGCTGCGAAGATTTCTGAGGAGGAAAGCTCCGACTCCAGTTTTTCCACGATCTGATCGATGTGAGTCGCTTCGTCGGCTTTCAGCAGGCCCAGAATTCGCCGCTCGTGAGGAGGAAGTCCGTCGTCCGGAAATAGAGATGCGGACGACGCGTCCTTGGATTCAGGTGGCGTTGGAGGGGTCAGCGTAAGTCGTACTTCAGTCGGGAGATCTTCCCACACGTCTTCCCAGGTCGCAACCAGCTTCGCGCCCTGCTTGATCAAGGTATTCGGTCCCCAGGAATTCTTGTTGGTAACGTTTCCGGGGACGGCAAAGACGTCGCGATTCTGCTCCAGGGCGAGCCGCGCAGTAATGCGAGTGCCCGAGTATTCGGCGGCTTCAACGACGAGCACGCCGATCGACATTCCGCTGAGAATGCGATTGCGGATCGGGAAATTCTGCGGCGCTGCAAATGTCCCTAGAGCAAACTCGGACACCAGCGCGCCCCCGAACGAAAGAATCTGCTCGGAGAGCCGAGAATTCTCCTTTGGATAGATCACGTCCACGCCCGTACCGAATACCGCAACAGTCTTGCCTTTTGCCGAGATCGCGCCACGGTGTCCCGCGGTGTCGACTCCACGCGCCATCCCGCTAATTATGACGAGGCCCTGCGCGGCCAGATCTGAGCCCAAACGCTCCGCCATGCCGGAACCATACGGTGTCGGGTGCCGGGTGCCAACTACAGCAATTCCGGGCTTCTCGAGCACGCTCGCGTCTCCCCGCACATACAGAATGACCGGCGGATCATAGATCTCTTTGAGCCGCCGCGGATAGAGCGGATCATCCATCGTCACCACAGCGATGCTCGCATCGCGAGCGCGCGCTAGTTCCTCGCGCGCCAGTTCGGCCGACTTCCCAGTTGCCAGCGATTGTGCCGAAAGAGCTTGAATACCAGCACCTTCCAGCTCCGTTAATGAAGCTCTCAGTACAGCTTCAGGAGAACCAAAATGTTGCACCAACTTCCGGACGCTGGTCGGGCCCAAACCGGGCGTTAGCGACATGGCAAGCCATTCCACAGCTTGCGTGGCAGGAGCTAAGACGGCAGTTTTTGACACAATAGGACTCCGAGGCGGAATCTAGTTTTTTCCTGGAAACCGTGTCAAGGTCAGATGTCACAACGTCTTTGTTAAGATTGTGGAAAAGTAATGAGACGTCTTCGAATTTCCGCGATTTCCTATTTGAATACAGCCCCTTTGATGTGGGACTTTGAACACGGTGAAGCGGGCCGAAACTTCGATATTTCTTACACTTTGCCCTCCGCGTGTGCGCGCGCTCTGGCCGAAGGCAGTGCCGATTTGGGAATTATTCCCGCGGCGGCATACGCACAGATTCCAGGACTCCAAATTCTGCCCGATGTTGCCATCGCCTCTCGCCGCGCCGTGCGGTCGATCCTCCTGGTCAGCCAAATTCCCGTGGAATTAGTGCGAACGGTCGCGCTTGATACCTCTTCGATGACGTCGGTGGCCTTGACCAAGGTACTGTTCGAGAAATGGCTCGGCGGCGGTAGAGAATTCGTATCGATGGAACCCGATATCGAAAAGATGCTCGATTCGTGCGACGCTGGTTTGCTCATTGGAGATCCCGCGCTGCAGGTCGATCGCAGGAAATATCACACAATTGATTTGGCCGAAGAATGGATCCGCTACACTGGCAAGCCGTTTGTGTTTGCTTTCTGGGCGGTTCGAGGTGAGGCGCTCAAAGAAGCCGATCCGAAATTGGATCTTCCCGCCATTTTCCGCGACTCGCGGGATCACGGATTACAAATGGAAAGTCTGGATCTCCTCCAGCGCGAATGGGCGCCGCGCGTGGGGCTTAGTGAAACTGAAGTCCGCAGCTATCTGGCGGAGAACATCCACTACCAGCTTGACGCCGGCTGTTTGCAAGGGTTGAGATTGTTCTATCAATATGCGGCTGAGATCAATGCTTTACCGACCCCGCGTGATCTAAGATTCGTAGAGCAAACTCGAGAAGCCGTCCAGTTGTCTCCTTCTCATTCGTAAGCCTGTGGGCCTCTTTCAATCCATCCCGAGCGCAGGTGGCACAGCCGACAGCACACGACCACTGGCCGACCGGATGCGCCCGCGCACACTTGACGAGTACGCCGGGCAAGAGCATTTGATTGGAGCGGGCAAGCCGCTTCGGGTATCGATCGAGCGGGATGACGCAGGCTCGATCATTTTCTGGGGGCCTCCCGGCACCGGCAAGACAACTCTCGCCAAGATCATCGCCAACATGACCAAGGCGGAGTTCATCGAGTTCTCCGCCGTGCTTGCCGGGATTAAAGAGATCAAACAAGTGATGGCCGATGCCGAACGAGCCAAGCAATACGGCACGCGGACCATTGTCTTCATCGACGAAATACATCGCTTCAACAAGGCCCAGCAGGATGCATTCCTTCCGCATGTCGAGAAAGGTAATATTCGACTGATCGGCGCAACGACGGAAAACCCTTCGTTCGAGATCAACTCCGCCCTGTTGTCACGCTGCCGCGTTTATGTCCTACAGCCACTGACAGAAGATCAGATTGTCGCGTTGTTGAAGCGCGCTCTGGATGACCGCGAGCGCGGCCTTGGACAGACGAATGTGCACGCTTCGGACGAGGCGTTTCGAAAAATCGCTAGCTACACTAGCGGCGATGCTCGCAGCGCTTACAACGTTTTAGAAGTGGCCGCGGGGCTAGCGCAGAAAAATCCTGAAGGCGTTTTGGAGATCACCGATGAGGTCGTTCACGATGCCCTCCAGAAACGCATCCTGCTCTACGACAAGACCGGCGAAGAACACTACAACCTGATCTCCGCCCTGCACAAATCCGTGCGCAACAGCGATCCCGACGCGGCGTTGTACTGGCTGGGCCGCATGCTCGAAGCCGGAGAGGATCCTCTCTACATTGCTCGCCGCGTCGTACGCATGGCGGTCGAAGACATCGGCCTTGCCGATCCGAATGCACTGTCGTTGTGCATGGCCGCTCGCGATGCGGTCGATTTCATCGGCATGCCGGAAGGCAATCTTGCTCTGGCTCAGGCTGTCGTTTATCTCTCCGTAGCACCGAAATCGAACGCCCTGTACACGGCGTACGGAAGCGTACAAGCCGACGTGGAACAGACCGCGGCAGATCCAGTTCCCTTGCACCTGCGCAATGCTCCGACGAATTTGATGAAAGGACTCGGCTACGGCCGGGGCTATCAGTACGCGCACGATCTTGATAGCAAAGTCGCTGACATGGAGTGCATGCCGGAGAACCTCCACGGACGCACTTACTACCATCCTACTGCCGAGGGGATCGAGAAACGCATTCGCGACCGCATGGAAGAAATAAGGAGGCTTCGCGGTCGCGCCCATGAATCGTCAAACCAAGCGAAGGACTAATCGAAGCGTTAGCGCAGTCTGGCGCGATGTTCCTTGAGGATGCAGCGATCCATTACCACGAATATCCCTGCCTTACCCGCCTTCTCCGCGGCTGCTTCGTGAATGACTTCCTCCTGCATCCAGATGGCGGGAACCTTCAACTGTATCGCCTGACCCACAACTTCTTCGACATATTGCGGGCGTCGAAAGATGTTGACGATATCGATCTTCTCCGGAACCTCTAGCAAGCTCTTATATGCTTTTTCTCCGAGGCACTCCTCGATTGTGGGATTCACCGGGATGATGCGATATCCCTGGCTCTGCATGTAAGCTGAAACGCCGTGGCTGGGCCGCAGCGGATTGCGCGAGAGTCCCACGACGGCGATGGTCTTCGCCCGTTTCAGCAGTTCGGCAATTGGATCAGCTTGCGGCAGCGAGGACACGCCCCCTCCACTACTTCTTATTCGCGTCGTCCAGTTTCTGCTTGTACATTTTCAGCGCCAGTTTGCGAATTGTCTCGGAGACTTCCTTGTTGGCGGAGATGTTCTTGAGGTCCTGGATGAGAAGATTCTTCATCAGTCCCAGACCCAGATCGAGGGGTGTGCGCGGATTGGCGCAGAGGTTGCGAACGACGATGTAATTCTTCATGAACCGGCGCTTGAGCGGGATTTGCCGCAGAACTGCCTCCAAAACATTTTTCTGGCTGGCAAATTTCTCGACCTCGCCATCGGCAAGCTTTGGAGCTTCGAGAACCGCAAGCGCGACGACCTTTGTACCATCGCGAATCAGAAGCGACCGCTCTTCCTTGTTCCCTTTTAGCGCGAGCTGGATCCGGCCCTTGACGTCGAGACGGTTGATCTTCTGGAGCGCGTTTTCGCGTTTCGGATCGCCCTGCTTGGCGTGGGCCCC
>Ga0335079_10010734_pt1 | contig 10432 bp, 10 predicted proteins | sample Lox_Sample_33_FD_206719 | JGI IMG/M metagenome (GOLD analysis project Ga0335079, IMG submission 206719) | Soil microbial communities from Loxahatchee National Wildlife Refuge, Florida, United States - Lox_Sample_3.3 | ecosystem: Environmental > Terrestrial > Soil > Wetlands | place: USA... | reverse complement strand
GGTCTCTCCGCCTCATGATCGCCCCGCATCAACTGGTGGCATCGTAACGGCTGAGAATCCCGGACGAAAGGGCCGGGCGCGTTGTTGGCAACCGAGCCACGCATCATGGAGGTCTTGTTGACGCAGCCGTTGTCGGGCGTCACAGGTGATGAGACGTTCAGTGTCGCAACCGCCAGTGGAATCCTGTCATCATGCGAAGCGCAATCGTCCTCGGTGCGGGAATGGTCGGTGTAGCGACCGCCCTGCATCTTCAGCGTCGCGGATGGTCGGCTGCGATCGTCGACCGCAAGGGTCCCGGCCAGGAGACGAGCTATGGCAATGCCGGCATCATCCAGAGCGAGGCACTAAAACCGTATCCGATGCCGCATGATTGGCTGTCGCTCACGAGGATCGCGATGGGCCGCACCAACGACGTGCGCTACAATCTCGCGGCGCTGCCGCATCACCTGGGCCCATTGTTGCGCTATTGGTGGAACTCGCTGCCGAGCCAGCACGCGAAAATCTCGGCTGCCTATGCGCGGATCATCGAGCACGCGGCAAGCGAGCATGACGAGCTGATCCGCGCATCCGGTGCCGGCAATCTCGTGCAGCGCGACGGCTACCGGGTTCTGCATCGCAAGCCGGCGGAGTTCGACGCGGATGTCGCCGCAGCCGAGGCCCTGCGGAACGCGTTTGGCACGACGTTCAGTGTGCTGACGGCGGGCGATCTCGCGCGTGCCGAACCAGGTCTGATCGACACAGGGCTCGGCGGGCTGCACTGGCAGGACCCCTGGACGGTTTCCAATCCCGGCGCACTGGTGACGGCCTATGCTGATCTGTTCGAGCGGCAGGGCGGAGAAATTCTGGTCGGTGAGGCCGACACCCTGGTTGCGCGGGGCGGCGGCTGGTCCGTCATGAGCAGCACCGGGCGGATCGATGCGCAAGCCGCGGTGGTCGCGTTGGGGCCATGGTCGCCGGAATTCCTGAAGCGGTTCGGCTACCGTTTCGCGATGGTGCGCAAGCGCGGCTATCATCGGCACTATGCCGGCGGAAGCCCGCTGCGGCTGCCATTGCGGGATGCCGCCTTTGGCTATGTCATGGCGCCGATGGCGAAGGGTGTGCGCATCACCACCGGCGCCGAGCTGGCGGCGCCCGACGCTGGGCTAACCCCGATCCAGCTCGAGTCCGCGGAAGCCGCCGCCCGTTCGCTGATCGATCTTGGCGTGCCGGTCGAGCCGGAGCCCTGGCTCGGCACCCGGCCCTGCATGACCGACATGCTGCCGGTGGTCGGAGCTGCCGCTGGCCACCCCGACCTCTGGATGCATTTCGGACACGGGCATCAGGGCTTTACGCTGGGACCGATCACGGCGCGGATTCTCGCGGAGCTGATGAGCGGCGAAGAGCCGATCGTCGATCCCGCAGCCTACAGGCCGGATCGTTTTTGAAATCGCTGCTGCTCTTGTGGAAGCAGGCCCCGGACTGCCGCGGCGAATATCATAGCCAGAATGGCGCTTTCGGCATCGCGCGAACATCGCACGATCTGTCGAGAATCTAGTATACAGATTGCGTACGTCGTAGCCTTCCCGTCAATCTCCGGATGTTGCCGTGTCAACGTGAAATCAGGACGCGAGCGCGCTGCGCGCGACTGATTTGTCACAGAGAAGACCGGCGCATCGGTTGATCGCCAACACCGTCGACCCTCGATCGAGCCGAGCCAACGCATGAGATTCCTGAGCTTCGTCTACCGCTTCCTCACCAACTTCTCGTTCCTGGCGGCGATCTATGTCAGCCTCAATTACATCGACAAGTACAACAACCGCGCCATCCTGGCGATGCTGGTGCTGGTCTATGCGGGCATGCGCGCGGCGTCTGCGCTGCGCTCGTTCTACTTCTTCCAGCGCATCGAGCGGCTGGAGGTCGAGGCGCGTCGGGTGATGGCGCTGTTCACCGAGGGCGGCGCGCAATCGCCGCTGAAAAAGCAGACGGTCGCCGACGTCGTGGTGCTGCGCCGCGACGGCGAGGTGAAATCCTACATCGATCTGTTCTTCCTGGCTGCTGTGGTGCTGCTCTGCGTCGCGAAGATTGTCACTAATTAGACAACGCCTGTTTGGGCTTGACCGGCGGAATCCGAGTTTGGCTCAGATCGTCGATGCGCTTCGCCTCGGCGATGTCGGCGAAGGCGCGCTTCAGATCGCCCATCCGGTGGAAGACAATGGCGCGGTCGATATAGGCGTCGGAGCAGTTCGGATCGAGATTGATTGCCCGGTCGAAATCGATCAGGGCAAGGGACAGATCGCCGCTGCGATAGGCCACGCTGCCCTGCTGCCGGTAGTATCCGGCGTCCTTTACGGCGACATCCGGAGCAGCCGGGATGGCGGCGGTATTGTCCGTTGCGGCGGCGAGGCCTGGCGCCGGCGTTTCCCTCACAGCGTCGACAGCATCCGCCCTGGCGGCGACGGTGACATCATCGAGCTTTGTGCTTGGCAACGCTTGTCCGATGGTCTCAAACGGCTGTGGCGGCACCGCGGCGGCCAGTGCCGATGCTCGCGCGGTCATTCCCTGCACGCGCGCAGGAATGATGTCGACCCTGGACACATATCCGAAGATCAGGAATGCGCTGATCGAGACCAGCGAGATCGCAGCCCCGGCGATCGCGTTCGGAAGGAGGTTGCGGGTCTCCGAGCCGAAGCTGTTGCGCTTCGAACCGAGGCCTCGCTGCCGGTCGGCGACAGCCAGCAGCCAGTCATAAGTCGCCCGCTGCCGCTCATCGCCGAGAATCCCGTGGGCGCGAACGATCCGCCTGAATTTATGGGGCGCGTCCGGATCGTCGGGATTGTTGTCGGGATGGCTCGCCTTGGCGGCCTTGCGAAACGCCGACCTGAGGCGATCGGCATCATCGTCGGGAAGTGCACCAAGTAAATCGTAAAGGGTTTGCATAATGACCCTCGAAAATACAGCTCCTCAGCAATTTCACATTTCCAGAAATCAGCTCTTCGTCTTTTCAGAACGAGGGTCGGGCGACTCAAATCGTGCGGAAAGTTGCAACGAAACTGCGCCTTGCTGTGGCGGAAAAGCGTGCGTCAATAAGGCGGAAAAACGCCTGAAATAGGGGCTGCCGCGCCGGCCTGCCGTCGGGCGGTTGACACACGTCGAGGCGATCGATGGCAAGCATGAGTTTGCGCCGGCGAGCGCCGCTTGGCGTTACCTGACTGCGTCCTGCAGCTGGCTCAAGCGCTCGCGTGCGAGCCTTTCGGCATCCCGATAGCACTGCCGCTCATACTCGCTTCGCAGGCGCTCCCATTCGTCCGGGTCGACCGCCTTGATGTCGGCGGCTCTCTTGAACTCGCAATTGGGCGCCAGCTGCGGTTCGAGCAGCGCCTGGTCGGGGCGGCGAGCGCGCGGTTCGGTGTGTCGTCGAACTTCGGAGTAGACGCGGGGACGCGCAGGTGGGCAAACAGGCGCTGCCCGGACCTCGTGCTGGGCCGGTGCAAGCTCGCTCTGCGCCGGATTGCGTGCGCACGCGGCCAACATTGCCGCACAGGCAACAGCGACGATGGTCAGCGGCAGCGACCTCGGACACGTCCGTCGCCGCTGCGGCCTCGCCAATTCGCGGCCTTCATCTGCACACTGCGCCGAATCCGCGATCGCCATGCTGGTCATTCCGAGTGTGGGCGAGGCTGGTCGCGGCGCTGTTCACAACGCCAATCTCGTCCGGAAGCGTGGCGATCATGTCGGGAAAATTTGAATCGCAGTCTAAGAACTACGATGAATCAAGTGTTAATCCTGCGGCACCTGCCCCCGGTCAGGGCGCCAGCCGCCTCGAAAGCTCCTCGAACATCATGCGGTTGCCGGCCGCGGAAAAGTGATCGTCGCCGAGAATATAGAGGTGCTCGTACCAGTCCCTGTCGCGATCGGCGGCGGCAAAGAAGGCCGGAAACAGATCGATGAAGGCCTTGCAGCGGGTGCGGCAAAAGTCCCGCCACAGCGCCACCTGCCGGCTCTGGCGGTCATTCTGCGCGATCTGCTGCGCCCAGGGATAGACCACGATCGTAAGCGGTATGCCTCGGCTCGCCAGGAGATCGGACAGCCTGGTCATGTTCTGAAGCGATCGCGCGACGCCGCCGTCGACGCCGAGCGGTTTGTAGCGGGCGGGATCCGGATTTTCCGTGGTCCAGCCGATGCGGTTGTGATCGGAATCGATTGCCCGCCGCCGGTTGCCGAGCTGCGACTGCACCCAGCGCTTCAAAAGAATGCGCACGCGGTTGGTGATGACGAAATGGTCGATGAAGAAATCCCGCTTCGGCGCAGAGGAGGGCGGCACCGCGCCCGGCGGCGTCGTGCAGTAAGCGTGGTATTTCGGATCGTCGTCGATGCAGAAATAGGAAGTCGCCTCGTCCTCGACGTCGGAACTGTCCGACAACAGCACGACCTCGTCGATCCGGAGTCCGCGATCGAGCAGGTATTTTATTTTCTTGTAGTAGATCGAGGGCGAATAGGATGCGACGCCGGCATTGAGGAATTCGATCTTCTCGGACCGCTTGCCGCCGGCCTCGGCGAGCAACCCCGCAAACGAGCTCTCGAAGGGCTGACCTATTCCTTCCGCAAAGGAATCGCCGATCAGGAGGATACGGTGCGCATCGGATTGCAGCGGCACGTCGCGGGTCGCACCGTCCTTGAAGCCAAGATTGTTGGTGATCAGCCGGTAGCGCACCTCGCCCCAGACGTCGTAACCGTCGAAATTCGGGGAAAGGCCGTGATCGTAGACGGGATCGTAGACGCGCGCGGCACGGGCGCGCTCCTCGCCCATGGTCAGCGCCGAGTAGGCGAAATCGAAGATCAGGAACAACGCAAGGCAATAGACAACCATCGCCGCATTGAGCAGGACCCGCTTCGGGGCGAAGGCGGCCCCGATGAAACGGAAGATGGGCCGCAAGGCGGGGGTGTCGGACATCGTTTCCTTCGTCGTCAGGTGCGAAACCGCGTTTATTGGCCCTTTTGCCCAAGCGCAACCCGGCCAGAGAGGGCTCAAAAAAAACGCGACCTCGGCGCCGACACCTGCTAAATCGCAAGCCACATCGAGGGCGATCTTTGTCGACAGTCGAAATGACGCAGTCAACCCACGAAAGCTTTGTCCGTGAAGAGTCGGCAGCGCCCGGCTCGGACCGGACGTTCGGGCTGGTCATGGCCGCAGCGCTCGCAATTGTCAGCGTGGTCAACGTTTGGCATCACGGGCGCCTGTGGCCCTGGCTGATGCCTCTGGCCGCGTTGTTCCTGGTGGCGAGCCTGCTCAGGCCATCGTGGCTGCATCCGCTCAATCGCCTGTGGATGATGCTTGGCCTCGTTCTGCACCGCATCGTCAATCCGATCGTGATGGGCCTGTTGTTCTACGGCACCGTCCTGCCCACGGGGCTTGTCATGCGCATGCGGGGCAGGGACCTGCTGCGGCTGAGGCGGGACGAGGCCGCGGACAGCTACTGGATCACGCGCCCGCCGGGGCCGGCGCCTGAAACCATGAGAGACCAGTTCTGATGATGGACTTTTTGAGCGAGCTCTGGCGCTTCATGCGGGTCAGGAAGAAATTCTGGCTGTTGCCGATCCTCATCATGATGGTGGTATTCGGCGGCCTCGTCGTGCTGACCAAGGGCACGGTGTTCGCGCCGTTCATCTATACGCTGTTCTGACTGTCGTTCGATGCGCATTCTCGGCATCTCCGCATTCTATCACGACAGCGCCGCGGCGCTGGTCGAGGACGGCCGTATCGTCGCCGCAGCGCAGGAGGAGCGCTTCACCCGCAAGAAGCATGATGCGTCGTTTCCGCACAACGCGGTCGGCTATTGCCTGGAGGCCGCCGGCACAAAGCTTGGCGACATCGATCACATCGCCTTCTACGACAAGCCCTTCCTGAAATTCGAGCGGCTGCTCGAGACCTATATCGCGATGGCGCCGAAGGGGTTTTCGTCCTTCAAGATGGCGATCCCGCTGTGGCTGAAGGAAAAGCTGTTTCAGAAGAGTCTGTTGCGCAAGCAATTGAAGGAATTCGATGAAGAGATTTCCTCCGACAAGCTGCTCTTCACCGAGCACCATCTGAGCCATGCGGCATCGGCGTTCTTTCCCTCTCCCTTCGACAAGGCCGTGGTGCTCACCATGGACGGCGTCGGCGAATGGGCGACGACGTCGGCTGCGATCGGCGAGGGCAACAGGCTCGAGATCTTCCAGGAGATCCATTTCCCCCATTCGCTGGGGCTGCTCTATTCGGCGCTGACCTATTACACCGGCTTCAAGGTCAATTCTGGCGAGTACAAGGTGATGGGGCTCGCTCCTTATGGCGAGCCGAAATACGCAAAGCTCATTCTGGACCATCTCGTCGACCTCAAGCCGGACGGCTCGTTCCGGCTCGACATGTCCTATTTCGACTATTGCACCGGGCTGACCATGACCAACGAGCGGTTCGCAAAGCTGTTCGGCCAGCCGGTGCGCACGCCCGACAAGCTGCTGACGCCGTTCCACATGGATGTCGCGGCCTCAATTCAGGCGGTGCTCGATGAAGCGGTGCTGCGGCTGACGCGCGGCCTTGCCGCAAAGACCGGCGCGCGAAATCTCTGCCTTGCGGGCGGCGTGGCGCTGAACTGCGTCGCCAACGGAAAAGTGCTGCGCGACGGCAGGTTCGACAGCATCTGGATTCAGCCGGCTGCCGGCGACGCCGGCGGCGCGGTTGGCGCGGCACTCGCCGCCTATCATCAGTTCAAGGGCCAGCCTCGCACCGTCGGCAACACAGACGGCATGTCGGGCGCCTATCTCGGACCTGAGTTCTCACAGGCGGAGATCGAGAAGCGTCTCACCGAAGCTGGCGCGCGCTTCACCGTGCTCAATGAAGCCGCCATGGTCGAGACGACGGCAAAGGCGCTGGCTGACCAACTCGCGGTCGGCTGGTTTCAGGGCCGGATGGAATTCGGCCCGCGCTCGCTCGGCGCCCGCTCGATTCTCGGCGATCCCCGCTCGCCGGCCATGCAGAAGAACCTCAATCTCAAAGTCAAATATCGCGAGAGCTTTCGGCCCTTCGCGCCTGCCGTCTTGCGCGAGGATGTCGCGGATTGGTTCGAGCTCGACTCGGACAGCCCCTACATGCTGCTCGTCGCCGACGTCCTGAAGGACAAGCGACGCGCGATGAGCGCTGAAGAGCAGGCGCTGTTCGGGATCGACAAGCTCAATGTGTCGCGCTCGGAAATTCCGGCCGTCACCCATATCGATTATTCCGCGCGCATCCAGACCGTGAGCCCTTCGACCAATCCGCTGTTCCATCGGCTGCTCACCGAGTTCAAGCAGCTCACCGGCTGCCCGGTGCTGGTCAACACCTCTTTCAACGTGCGCGGCGAGCCGATCGTCTGCACGCCGGAGGACGCCTTCCGCTGTTTCATGGGTAACGAGCTCGATCTGCTCGTCGCGGGCCGCTGCGTGCTGCGGAAAGCGGAGCAAAATCCGGCGCTGAAACAGGACTATAGCTCGGCCTTTGAACTGGATTAGGCGCTCGGCGCACTAATCGCCGACAATACTTCAAGCGGCGGTTGCTATTCATGACTCCCAAGACATTTTTGACAGGTCTTTTTCTTGTCTGCTCCGTAGGCTTGGCCTCTGCAGCCGAGTCCGTGGGCCCTGAGCCCGGCTATACCATCTATCCCGAATACACCCAGAAATCGCCGGATGGCTCGATCGTCATCGAACAGTACATGAAGAAGGTGAGTGATGATGATTGGGTGTGGCCGTGGCAGTTCTGGATCCGCCGCGACGGCACGATGACGCTGCTCAATGCCGAGCCCGCTGACTATCCCGCCAGTTTCAGGTTCACCAACGATCTGCAGTTTCTGGTGCGGATGCAAAAGACCGGCTCAGGCGAATCGTTCCTTTACCTCTACAAATCGGGTCCGAAAGGTTTTGTGCCCGCGACCAAGAAGCCGCTCGACGAGCTCGCCTGGGCCTACCTCAAGAGCCGTCCCGAGTGGCGGAAGGTCAAGAAGGACCCCGAGTATCACATTTCTTCCGGCCTGCTGAAGGGGACCGAGGAGAACTATCGCTGGTTGGGCGTCGATTGGCCCGAAAACCGCTACCTTCTCATTGGCCTGTCGGGTGACGCCGACATCAAGGGCCGCAAGCACGAGCAGACCGCCGTGGTGCACGATTGGCGCTGTCGCTATGACCTGCAGAAAGGTACCTTCGACGTGCCCGCGGAATTCAAAAAGAGCAATGCTGAGGCGCTGGTGCCGGAGTGAGACCGGCAAAGCGAAGTCAGCTTCTACGCTTCTTCAGGCTCGCGACGTGGACTGGCTTCTTGGTGCCGCCGCTCGTATGCGCGTGATGTTTCGCTGCGCTGTGCGCATGTGCCACGCGTGTCCGCCCGCCACGTCCGCGTCGACCTTTTCCGCGGTCCTCCGACTCCTCCGTCGCAGCGACGCGAGGCGGCGGTGACGAGCGGAAGGCAGCATGCTCGTCAGGCATCTCGAACACGCTTTGCGCCGGCACGGGAAGGCTGAGGGCCGCAGTCTCGACTGGCAGCTCAGACACGCGCGGCCATGGCGCCTCGGGCGGCAGCGGCACGCCCTGTCGCTTCACACGTGCCATGGACTTTCCTGACAGCAACAGCTTTCCATCGGGACTGTCGAAATCGGAAACCGCCGGCGCGATCAGGCTCTCCGTCTCGGCAAATGAGAAACTCGGAACTTTTGGCCAGTGCGCAATCGGCACCTGTTCGGACGGCGGATAGAGCTGCCAGTCTCCGGGATCCGTTGGCGTCGCCGGCCGCTCTGCGGTCGCCGGCACGACCTGAACGATGCGATAGCCGCGCGCCTTGAGGTCGCGCAGGATGTTTGGCAGCGCGCCCGCGGTGCGGGCATGGATGTCGTGCAGCAGCAGAATGCCCTTGCCCATGGCTTCCAGCCGCCTCATGGCGAGGTCGTAGACCTTCGCCGACGAGATGTGGTGCCAGTCATCGGCGAGAAAATCGGTGCTCCAGACCTGGATGCCTTTCGAAGCCAGATAGGCTTCCGCCGCATCGCTGCGGTTCAGGCCGGGAAAACGGAAGAACGGCGCCACCAGGCTCGGATCATCGAGCGCCTTTCTGGTGGAGGCAAAACCGTCCTCGATCTGCTTGGTGGCCTGCTCGAGGCTCATCCTCGGAAAGTTCAAGGGATGGGTTTGGCTGTGTGTCGCGATGGTGTGGCCGGCAGCTGCGAGCTTGCGCACGCCCTCGGGGTTGGCGATCGCCTGTTCGCCGATGGTGAAGAAAATCGCCTTCACGCATTGGTCGGCGAGGATTTGCAGCACCTGGTTGGAGTTCTTTGGCAACGGTCCGTCGTCGAAGGTCAGCACCACCTCGTGATCCCCAAGCGGCAGCGTCTCCGGATATTGCATGGTGCCGAGACGGGGATGCGCGCGGGTGTCGACCACGATGGTGCGCGAGGTGCCGATCGCCTCGGGATGGCCGGGGCAATCGGCTGCCTGCGCCGCCACATGGCCGAACAGCGACACCGACAACGCCGCACACGACCCGACGAGAACGCCGATCCTATGATGACGCATCATGGAGCACCCACATTCCCCGCATCAAAGCGTACGATTAGCTGCCGCACCATGAACGCAGTATTAATCGTCCGGCTTATCGACATGTTTCAGATTGGCGCTGTGGCTGTCAACGCCCGGTTCCCCGGTCTGCTCCTTGGGAACCAGATGGACGACAGGATAGTCGTTATCGCGCAAATAGCGCAGGAAGGCCGGTAGCATGGCTGCCGTCTGCGCCTTGGGGTCGTGAAGCAGGATAATGCCCCGGTTATGGGCGTTCAGGCGCCTGATCAGCAGGGCCAGTTCCCGCTTCGGCGTCATCCGGACCCAGTCGCTCGCCCAGAGATCGGCGCCGAACACCACAATTCCGCGCGATTGCAGGAAATTGAGGGTGGCCGGCGTCGATTCGAAGCCCGGAAAGCGGAAAAACGGCGTGCTCGGAGTGGGGGTTGCGATCCCATGGAGCGCCAGCTCGACCGCGGAGATGCCATGCTCGATCTCACCGGTGGTCTCGCTCGGCTTGATCCGCATCAAGCTGCGGTGCAACCAGGTGTGGTGCCCGATGGTGTGCCCCTCCGCCGCAATTCGCCGCACCAGGTCCGGATGCTCGGAGGCGGGTTTGCCGATCAGGAAGAATGTCGCGCGCACGCATTCCCGCGCGAGTGCAGCCAGCACCTTTGGCGTCGTCGGGGCCCATGGCCCGTCGTCGAAGGTCAGCACGACCTCATGATCCCCGAGCGGCAGGGTCTGGGGAAAGCTTCTCAAGCCCACCTGCGGATATTCGGCGGGATCGACACTGAGAATCCGCGATGTGCCGAGTGCGTCCTTGCGCGGGCACTCGGCCGCATGCGCGATGGTCATGCCGGCGAGCGTAACCGCGAGCGCGCTCGCCAGACGGATCGGC
>Ga0335079_10010733_pt1 | contig 10433 bp, 9 predicted proteins | sample Lox_Sample_33_FD_206719 | JGI IMG/M metagenome (GOLD analysis project Ga0335079, IMG submission 206719) | Soil microbial communities from Loxahatchee National Wildlife Refuge, Florida, United States - Lox_Sample_3.3 | ecosystem: Environmental > Terrestrial > Soil > Wetlands | place: USA: Florida... | reverse complement strand
GAGTGTAAGCGCCGCCGTTTCGGACCGGCACGTTTTCGATGACGTTGTTGGTTCCACTCAGCTCGGCGAATACCGACTTCCTGCTGGCCTGAATGGTCGTGCCGCTCGTACCGCCAGTTTCTCGCGCCGTTAGGCTCCCGCTTACTTGTGCCAAAAAAGTACCGGCTGGAACTTCCGATGGTGTGATCGTGACGATATACGGCTGACCGGTGCTGCCCGGTGGGGAATTGATCGCCACTGCGAGATTTATGACCAGCGGCTGGGTCTGGTTCACACTGACGTTCATCGGGGTTCCGAGCGTGAAGATAACGGGAACCTGAACTCCGGTGGATTTCATCGAATACTGCGTACAGCCTTCGTTGCCGCTTCCCGCCGATGCGCAAGCCGGCACGATGAGGCCGGGATCGTTGTCATTTACCAGCACCTGTACCGTTTGATAGGTCCCTTCCGGTACGCCTCCGGTATTGAAGAAGGTCGCGGCGGTTTGAGAATGGAGCAAATCGATCTGTACGTCACCCGGATTCTGTCCATTGCCGGTGCCGGCTTGGGTCGGGACCGCGATGGTTACCCATCCCGGTGCAGAGGTATCGGCATTGGCAGCGGGATTGATGCGTACCCCCGAGATATTCAACAGGACTTTAGCGAAATTACCCGGCGGGCCTTGGCCAACGAATGCGATCGCAACGTTACCCGGCGTCGGCGCAACCGGCGCAATTGCATTGCCGCCTCCACCGCCACATCCGAAGGGAAGCAGAAGCGCTACGAGGGCGAACAGGGGCGGAAGAAGCGAGAGCGCTATCCACCACGGACGTCGATGATTCACTCGTGATCCATTCAAGCAGATTTAGATGACGTAACGGTTTGGGATAACCTAACGATTGGATGAACGCAAGGTAGCTACCAAAATCGAGCGGCCTACGGCGCCATCTTGACGCGAGCCTTGCGTCACCGAACAATCAAATGCATCAATCCAGCGCCTGCAAAAATGAATCGCCCCGTCAGATCGAGTAGTTCTCTGTTCTCCACGTGTGCATTTTTTGCCGCGCTATCGATGTTGGCGATGCTGACGGCATGGCCCGCGGATGCGTCGATGTCGCTCTCGATTGGAAATCCGGGCCTCGAGCATTTCGACTCCGATGGCGGGGTCGAGCTCAATTTTGGTCTCACCGACGCCAGCGGCCAACCGGTCGGCAACCTCAAGCCCGAGAACGTCAAAGTATTCGAGGATGGCAAACCCGCCAAGATCATCGATTTCCGCGGCGTAGGGCAGGGGCGTCCGGTCGATATCGTGTTCGTGATGGACATCACGGAATCGATGCAGCCCTACATCGATGCGGTCAAGCAAAACGTCATCCAGTTCGCGCAGGACCTGTCGGCGAACAATCGCGACTACCGGCTCGGGTTGGTCACCTTTGAAGACTACGTGGTTTCCAAATATCCCGACTGCAACTGCGCGTACCGCAACAGCTTCACCTCCGATGTCCATCAATTCACCGATTGGATCAGCTCGCTGCGTGCAGGAGGAGGTGGCGATATTCCCGAAGACCAGCTCGACGCGCTCGCGTATGCGGCGAGTTTTCCATTTCGCCCGCAGGCAGAGGGGATCATCATCATCGTGACCGATGCGCCGCCGCATCATCGCGGCGATGGCTCGCGTTATACGCAACACGATCAGGCCTACCACGACCATCATTCGCTCGACACCGACGTGACCGAGGAGACCGGCGACGATGTGGCGGCGCAACTCAAGAAAAATAGTCTGACCCTGTATGCGGTAGTGCCGCCGCCGTTCATCGCGCCCGAGTATCAGCAGATTGTCGATGCCACCCACGGCAAGTCCTACAACATCATTACCGAGGAAGGGCGCTTCGCGTCATTGGTGCGGGAGATCGGCCATTCGATTGCGACCGAGTATTCGCTGACTTACCGCACGCCGCGTCCAATCGAGGACGGCACCAGTCGCAGCGTCGAGTTGCAAGTCGAGTACGGCGGCAACAGCGCGGGCGCGAACACCTCCTATCAGGTGCGCGGCGTCGGCGGCGCAGCCATCAACGTGCCCGAGGATAACGGTACCTCGGGCGCGACCGGCGAGAACGCGTCCGGAACCGGGCTCCGCCAATTATCGTTCAAATGGTGGAACGGAGCAGTCCCGCTGATCGCGTTGATGATGCTGTTCGCGCTCTCGCGATTGCGCTTCGGCGTCTCCACCGACGAACTCAAGGCGGCGCTGGAGGCGCAAGCGCGCGCGCCTGTGGCGGGTCCACGTGCACAGGTCGTCGCGCCTTCCGCGCCGCGGCCAGGGCAGGGATCGACGGCCTCGCGTCCGGTCGCCTCAACCGGCGGCGCACCTCGCCTGATGACGGTGAATCCTACGGGCCCGGTGCCTGTAGAGTACAGCCTCTTCAAAGATGAGGTCACGGTCGGTCGTGGCGAGGACAACGACATCGTGATTCCGCACGCGAGCGTATCGCGCGCGCATGCGCGGCTGATGAAACGCAATGGCGCCTACGAACTGATGGACCTGAACTCGACCAACGGCACCTTCGTCGATGATCAGCGGCTGACCGGCTCGCAATCGCTCGTCAACGGCACCCGCGTCCGCTTCGGCGACGTCCAGTTCATCCTGCGCTTTTGATGTTCGTCACTTCGCCATGTTGAGCACCACTCGAAAGCGCGCGTTGCCGCTCATCATCCGATCGTAGCCCTCGCTGACACGCTCGAACGGGAAGACCTCGTTCTTCGAGCGCACTCCCGTAAGCACGCTGAATTGCAGCGTATCTTGCGTATCGATCGAGGTTCCCGAGTACCATCCTTTGATCGATTGACGGGTGAGCAGAATCATCTGCGGATTGAATGTCATCGGACCGCTGGCGCCGATCACCATTAAGGTGCCGTTGGGCGCGAGGCCGCCGATGGTCGCCGCCATCGCGGCGCTATCAGTCACCGTGGCGAGGACTGCTTTGGCGCCGCCGAGTTTTGCCAGTTCCGCAGCCGGATCGGATCTGGTGGTATCGATGTATTTCGTGGCGCCAAGTTCGCGTACCAGCGGTTCCTTGTCTGCGCCGCGCGCGATGGCGACGGTGCGGTAGCCCATCTTCGCAGAGTACTGGACCGCGAGATGGCCGAGGCCGCCGACGCCCAGCACGGCAACGAGGTCGCCGCCGCGTGCGCCGCTGTTGCGCAGCGCATTGAAAGTGGTGATACCGGCGCACATCAGCGGCGCCGCGGCAATCGGATCGAGTTCGACCGGTATCGCTGCCAATGCGTCCGAGGGCGCGATCATGTATTCCGCGTAGCCGCCGTCCGAGGTGATGCCGGTGACGCGCATCGCGGTCTGACATGCAAACGAATCGCCGCGCCGGCACGCGTCGCAATAGCCGCAGCTGCCGCCATGCCAGCCAACCCCGACGCGATCGCCGACCTTCCATCGCGCGCCGCCGCTACCGATCGCATCGACTACCCCGGCGACTTCGTGACCAGGCACGCGCGGAAACGTGAGGCCCGGGAAGCCGCCTTCCTTGACCATCGAATCGCTGTGACAGATGCCGCAGGCCTGCACCTTGACGCGGACCTCGCCGGCGCCCGGCGCGGGGACCTCGCGTTCGACGATCTCGAAGGGGCCATTGGCACGCGCAATTTGAGCAGCTCGCATTTTCGCCATGGTGATTCTCCTACATGAATTGAATGACAGGTTGAGGCCCAGAGCGGTCGTTGCGTTCGGTCAATTCTTACCGAATCGGCGGAAGAGTGGGAAATTCTCGCGAGGTTAAATACCGATGACGCGCATCGGGATGCGTCATCGATCGGCGCGGAGAAGCCGTTCCACGGTCTGCAGCAAACACACGAGATCGATCGGTTTGCGAATGATCGCATCGGCATCGACTTTCGCATTGAGCGCGGTAACGACGATGACCGGGATGCGGTGGCGGGAAAGTTCTTCGTCGGTGCGCATCTCGGCGAGAAACTGCCATCCATCGACCACCGGCATAATGAGGTCGAGGATGATGAGCGCGGGAGCAGTGGCCGAGGCGTGCAGATGGTCGAGCGCTTCCTGCCCGTTGGCAACAGTCTCGACCAGATATCCCTCCATTGAAAGGATATCGGCGAGCGCGGCGAGCGAACCCGCGTCGTCGTCACAGACGAGCAGTTTGACCGATCCTGGCACGGTTAACTTTGGACGTGGAGGACCGGCCAAAAGTTCAATGATTGGTCAAGTTCCGGACATAATTAGGGGAGATTTGCGGTGTCAAAAACGGCCTAAGCTACCGGCAGATTGATATCCGCCCACAGTCGCCGCATGAACTCGATGTGCATCTCGACCGCCCATAGCGTCTCCGCCGCCGCACTTTCCGGAATCGCGCGGAAAATCGATCCGGCGCTGGAGTCGCCATGCTCCTTATCCACCTCGATATGCACCGTGAAGAACCGCACCCCGTTGTCATCGAGCTTGTAATGACGCCGCAGCCCCTCGACCACGCGCACGTATGCGTCGGGGTTGAACAGCTCCGAGCCGAGGCTGATGCCGGCCAGCGTCACGTACCATGGTTTCGAGTTCGCGAGCCAGTACATCCAATGTACCATTGCGGTTGCATCCGGCGACATCGTCGCGTGCAGTAGCTGCTCGCGCGGGATGCCGATGGCCTCGCCAAATTCGAGATAGAGTTCCATATGCGAGCGGCCCACGCCCGATTGCCGCCCGAGTTCCTCTTCCAGCAGATTTTCCACGATCGCGCGCCGCGCGCCGAAGTCGTCGCATTTCGCATAGATCAGTCCGAGGATATTGGCATTGTGGCCCTTGTTGCCGATATAGAGTTGCGTGGCCCAATGCCTAAGCTGCGCGGCGCTCAGCTCGCCGCGTTCGATTTTGTCGATCGTCGGATGCGACTTGAGGGTGCGGCTGTTGCGTTCCAACCGCTTTATCAGCCCATCCAGCAGACCGATTCCTTTCTGAATATCCATGCCGATTTCATTAGCAGGGTGCGATAGCGGTGTCAGCCTTGCTTGAGCACCAGCGTCGTCGCGTAGATCGCTGCCATCCCGAGAATCGTCGCGACCGCGACCCATGGCGAATCGTGCTCGCGCGCTTCCGGCAGCAAATCGGAGGCGCCGATGTATAGGAACGAACCGACAAAAAAGGCGAGCACGCCCGGCAGCGCCGACGGCTCGATTGGATGGATCACCGTGAATGCCGCGCCCAGTAGCGGTGCGACCATGTCGAAGATGAGCCACATCACCGCACGATTGAGCACGTTGCCGTGCGCCAGGACGACCGTCACCGTGTTCACGCCATCGCTCAGGTCGTGCGCGATGATGCCGAGTGCGATCAGAAATCCGATGTGAGAGCTGGTCTGGAATCCCACCCCGATCGCGACGCCGTCAAGGAAACTGTGCAGCACGAGGCCGGCCGCCGAGAGTGCGCCCAGTTCGGGTTCGTGCGCGGTATGGATATCGAGGTGGACGTGCTCGCGGGCGCGATGAAATGCGGTATAGCGCTCGAGTCCGAAGAACGCGAGAAATCCAACCGCGGCAAGCGGCATGTAGCTGGGACCGCCGAGCCCGAAAACCTCGGGTAGAATGTCAAACAGCGCGACCGCCAGCACCGCGCCGGAACCGAAGCCGAGCAGTAGGTGAAGCCGATCGCGGAAGCGAAAAGCAATCGCTCCACCCAGCCCGGTTGATGCGAGGGTGATGCAGGCGACCAGTATCGGCACGAAGCGCATGCGCGGGCATTATTCGGGCTTCACCGCAGCCGCGCAAGAAAGCGCGAGTATCTATGACGCAGGACCAGGCGGAGTCGCCAAGCGCGCGATCGCCATCCGGCAAAGCTCGTCGATGATTTTGTCCTGCTGCGCGCGATCGCGCGCCGGCTCGTACCACGTGAAGACCGAGTTCATCGCGCCAAACAGCAGGGAAATCTGGATGCGCGAAGTTTCGCGGTCCAGTGCGACACCGCGTGCGGCCGCGACCTGCTCGATCAGCCTGCGGCATCGATTCGAGTACTCGCGCATCATCCGTGCGATCTGGGTCGCGTTGCGTGGCGAGAGCGATTGCGTCTCGTGCACCAGCACCTTCACTTCGGCGACGTTCGCGAGCTGATAATCGAGATGCGCCGCGATGAAGCGCCGGAGCTTTTGCTCCGGGTCAGCGACATTTACGATTTGTTCTTCGGCCTTCGCGGAAAGCTGTTCCAGGGTCCGCTTCGCAACCAGGAACAGCAGCTCCTCCTTGTTGCGCAGGTAGTAGTAGATGCGCGGAAAGGAAATCCGCGCGTGCGCAGCGATGTCGCGAATCGAGGCGAGCCCGAAGCTTTTCTCCGCGAAGACTTCCGCCGCGGCGCGCAGGATGTAATCGATATTGGCGTCGTAGCGCTGCGCGGGCGCCATCGCGCGGATCTTCGCTTTTGGTCCTGTGGTTCGCTTGGTCGCGGGCATGATCGATTTTGATCCGACTCCCTCGAATTCCTAAGTCCGGCACGATTGTGCCCGCTAACGGCGTCGAGTCCAAGCGATCAGCCGCAGATATTTCCCGACTGTCGCCGACTCACCGTCGGTGTTGTGAAACAATTTGTAATCAGCTTTTAACTGCGAGAGACTTCTGTTCCAAAGCCTAAAGCGTGATTCCCACTTGCACGGCGAGAACCAGGGTGTCGCTGATCAAGCCGGTGCCGCTCGGTCGGAATACACCCTGAATATCGGGCTGAATGTTGAATGACGGGGTCACGATGTACATATAGTTCGCCTCGATGACGGCCTCATGCGTCATCGCGGGAAGATGGCTGGCGCGCTCCGACTCGCGCAGATCACTGGAAAACTGGCCGAACAGTCCGAAGAGTCCGAGTTCATCGTTGGGCCGTTGCGGGATCGGTCCGAAATACAGGAGGCCCGCGTCGGCGAAATACTCCAGGGTGTTCATCTTCGGCGGCGCGTAGGTGAGCGCGAGAAATGCCCACAGGCCCTGATGGTCGGGCTCGCCTTGCGCAGCGCGGGTGAGGTGCTGCTGGCCCGTCAGATAGACCTCCCAGGTTCCCCCGCGCTTCTCGCCGCTCGCGAATTGCAAGCGAGGCTCCGAGTCATAGAGTCCGCCGAGCTTGTAGTCCCCCGCATATCCGGCTTCTCGCAGCGGCTCGGGCGAGTAGCCGAGCTCGTCCATGATCGCGACTCCGGAATTGTGCCGGATGCTGAAATCGACCCCGTGGAATTTGTCGCTGCGGAAATCGCCAAAGGTATTGTATGCCCCGGTCATTGAATAAATTTCCGGTGTAAGTTCATAGCGACCGCGAATTCCCCACGCGGCGCCCGGATAGCTCGGCACCGAGGCGTTGACCGGAATACTCAGTGGATTGCCGCAAAAGCCGAGATTTTGTGCGAAGCAGTACAGTGGCGAGGTCGCGAAATCGTCGAGCGCGTTGATGCGTCCCGCGACGATGTCGAGCTTCCTGGCGAGGAACCGGTGTTCCAGCGCGAGGTCCACCAGCCGCATGGATTGATGGCCGAAGATCTGCTGGACCTGGAAAAAATTGGGGATGTCGTAGGAAAGGCTGTTGCCGGTGCGCTCAGATGCGGTCGCAAGAAAGTAGGTATCGTCGAGCCCGACCAGCCGTTGCAGATCCATCGCGACTCCCAGCGCGAGGTTGTGGGTATAACGGAACTGCTGCGACTCCCCGCCCACAGGATTGCCGGCGGATTCGCTCTGGTAGCTGCCGAAGACCGAGACGCCCGCATCGGCGAGGTCGCTGCGCACTCCGTCCCAATTTCCGGTTGCCGCGGTTAACTGGGTCCACGAGCCGGGCAGAAAAAGTATGTGGGGATCGATGATTCCCCACTTGGTCGCCCAATCCCCCTGCGTCGCATGCATCCAGGGAGTCGAGAAGGTCTGCGCTTGGGCCACCGAGATACCGAGGAGGATTGCGAGCCCGACCCATGCCGCGGAGAACAGTCGCCGGCTCATCTCGACGCTCACTCCTGACGCCTATGAGCGGGCCGGGAGCACGGCCGGTTGCACTCGCCACTGAAGCGAGATTTCCTCGAGCGATTTGCCCTTGGTCTCCGGAACGTAGCCGATCACGAACATGATCGCCCCGAGGCCCATCGCGGCGTACAGAAACCACAACGACGGACCCATCGCCGCTTGCAGAACCGGGAACGAGAGACTCACGAGGAAGTTCGCCATCCAGTTCGCCGAGGTTGAAATTGCCGACGCGCGGGCGCGTGACTGGTTGGGAAAGATCTCCGAGATCATCAGCCACACGATCGGCCCCATCGAGAACGCGAAGCAGACGATATAAAGGCCGATGAATCCCACCGTAATTGGCGCCAGCGACCGCGGCTCAATTCCTAGCGTCGAGCCGAACCTCTGCGCCACACCGAGCGTGGCCAGGCTGGCGGTCATTCCCCCAAGGCCTGCCAGGAGCAGCGGCTTTCGTCCGAGGCGGTCCACCAGCCACATCGCGATCAAGGTCGAGAGCACATTGACCACCCCGATACCGATGGTCGCCGCCAGCGCAGTGGTTCCCTTATCGAAGCCCGCCTTCTGAAAGATTTCCGGAGCGTAATAGATGATGGTGTTGATGCCGGTGACTTGTTGGAACACCGCGAGCCCAATACCGATCAGGAGCGCCGGCCGAATGCCGGGCATCAACAGTTCTCTCCAGTCGGAGTGCTGATTGTGCGTGAGGTCATCGCGAATTTCGCGCATGTCCGCCTCGACTTGCGCGGGAGATCGCAGCAGCGCGAGCACGCGCCGCGCTTCGTCTTCCGCGCCGGACTTCATCAGCCAGCGCGGAGATTCGGGCAGCGGGATCATGCCCAGCACCAGCAAGGTGCCGGGAACGAATGCCAGCCCGAGCATCCAGCGCCACGCTTGCGTGGGCGCCAACGCTCGATCGACAAGGTAGGAGACCAGAATTCCGAGCGTGACCGCCAACTGAAATAGCGACACCAGCCGGCCGCGTTGACGCCGAGGTGCGAGTTCCGCGATGTACATCGGTGCCGCCACCGAGGTAAGCCCGATAGCCGCTCCGATGATGATCCGGCTCGCGATCAAGACCTCGAGGTTGGGCGCCAGCGCCGACAGGATCGAGCCAATAATGAAGCTGAGGCCGGCGGCGATATTGGTCCAGCGCCGGCCAATGGCGTCGGCGGAAGTTCCGCCCGCCAAGGCTCCGAACAGGGCCCCGAACGTCACCGCGCTGACCACCAGCCCTTGCCCGCCGGGTCCGAGATGGAGATCCGGGACGATGTACAGCATCGCGCCCGCGATGACGCCGGTGTCGAAGCCAAACAAAAGGCCGCCCATCGCGGCGACCGCCGCGATCATCGTGATGTACAGATTCGCCCCGGAAATCTGCTGCGATCGCCCACTCGAGGAGCTCGCGGCAGTATCCGCGTTATCGGTAAGAGTCCGGCTCGGCACGGCGCGAACCTATCATCGGTGCGTCTGCATTTCTATTGGGAAACTGTGATGAGTCCCCTCGATTACATCTCGCGGCAGGGACACAAGCAGCCCAAGCGGGAGCTTCGCATCCAGTGGAACATGCCACAATGTGCGGTTAATCTGTAAACAATCAGTTTACACCTAGCCCGCCATCGTCAGGCCGCCGCTGATGCTGATGACTTGCCCGGTCGCATAGTCGGAATCCGACGACGCGAAGAACGCGACCGCTCCCGCGAGGTCTTCGGGTTGGCCGAGCCGGCGAAACGGAATCCCCTTCGCCATCGCATCGAGGACGCCCTCGCGGCCCGCCATCGCTTCTTTCAGCAGCGCGGTTTGCGTCGGTCCCGGACATACCACATTGACGTTGATGCCGTGGCGGGCGAGTTCGCGCGCCAGGGTTTTGGAAAATCCGATGATGGCGGCTTTGCATCCCGCATACACCGCTTCGCCGGTCGAGCCGACGCGACCCGCATCGGAGGAAATCGAAACGATCTTGCCGTGCTTGCGTTGCTGCATCCGCGGCGCGATCGCTTTGCAGAGGTTGAGCACGCCGCGATAGTTGATCGCGATGACCTTGTCCCACGTCTCCGGGGTGCTCTCGAGAAACGGCTCGAGCTTGTCCCATCCGGCGTTATTGACGAGGATATCGATGGGGCCGAGTTCGCGCTCGACATAGTCCGCCCCGTCGATCGCATCCTGCAATCTGGTCACATCGAGCTTGACCGCGATAACATTTGCGCCACTCGAACTCAGTTCGAATGCGGTGCGCTCGGCGCCTTCGACATCGATGTCGGCAATCGCGACCTTGGCGCCTTCGCTCACCAGCCGCGTCGCAATCGCACGCCCGATGCCCCGCGCCGCTCCGGTGACGATCGCAACTTTGTCTTTCAGTCGTGTGATGTGTGCTTCCATGGGAAAAAGTCCGTGAATTTCCTACGTTTAATGGGTTTGTTTTCGCACTTTCGCGATGCGTGCCGATGCTCCGGCGCTCAGCTCAATGG
>Ga0335079_10010732_pt1 | contig 10433 bp, 6 predicted proteins | sample Lox_Sample_33_FD_206719 | JGI IMG/M metagenome (GOLD analysis project Ga0335079, IMG submission 206719) | Soil microbial communities from Loxahatchee National Wildlife Refuge, Florida, United States - Lox_Sample_3.3 | ecosystem: Environmental > Terrestrial > Soil > Wetlands | place: USA: Florida... | reverse complement strand
TCACCGACCAATTGATACGGCTGTCGGTGGGGATTGAGCATGTGGATGATCTGATTGCGGATCTGGAGCAGGGGTTGGCGGTGGTTGGCTCAGGGGTCAGCAGTCAGCATTCAGCAGTCGGCATTTAGCACTTGGCACTTAGCATTTGGCACTTAGCATTTGGCAGTTGGTAGTCGGCCTTTAGTATCTGCGTCACGGACAGTTCTCTGTTCTCTGTTCTGAGTTCTCTGTTCTCTGTTCTGAGGTCTCTGTTCGCTATTCTCAGTTCTCTATTCTCAGTCTAAGTAGCCTTCGTCTTTGCGGACGATGCGGATGAAGTGGTCGGTGAACCTGGCGTGCATGCCGGGCATCTCGTACTTGGGCATGTGGCAGGAGACACAGTTATTGGCGCTCACGGTGCAGGTTTTGGTGGAATGACCGGGCTGGTGACAGCTTAGGCATCGGTCGTCATAGGAGATCAGATCACGCACCCGGGGCTGGTGGGGATTGTGGCAGTTGAGACAAGTAATGCCATTGTTGCTCTTGATCCAGCACTGGCTTCTTTCAAGGCGATAGGGCTGGAAACGAACGTTACGAATTCCAAGAGTCTTGCTCAAAACGACGTCCACGTAGGTACGGTGGCAGGCGCCGCAGAAATCAACTTGATCGACGGGATTGAGTTGCCCAGGATCGAGAATCGATCTTAGCCCCAGCTTTGGCTTCTCAGCCTTCATGGCTGCCACGTGTTTTGCGCCGGGGCCGTGACAGGCCTCGCAGGTGACACCGGGGATCAGGTGACTGGGATCAAAGCGGCGGTTGGTGGTGGAGGCGGTGGTGTGGCAGCCAAAGCAGCGTTGGGTCTCGCCAGCGTACAACATGCTGCGGCCCAAGGCGTCCGCAAGAGCGAGTGGCGCGGCTTGGGACTGCCCGGGAGTTAGGTCAAGAGCTTCGAGGCCTGGAAAGAAGCTCACACGGCTTTCGAAGAAGGTTCCGTTGCGTTGGAGGATGTAGGTCTGGCCGGACTGACCGAGGCCAAATGCCCAGCTCACGGGGACGGAGATCGTCTGCTTGCCATCGGTGACCGAATAGAGGCTGCCGTCTGGCTGACGCGAGATCTGGTAGGTGTAGGGGGAAAAGCTAAGCGTGAGCTGGTCATGGGAACGCAAGGCCTCGGAATCGGCCGGGCGCAAGGCGGCGTGGGCCATCGGCGTGTCTTTCTGCGTGCGAACTTTGGAAGCGTGACAGGCAGCGCAAGCATCGGGACCGAGGAATTCATCGCGTGATGCGGTGCCTTTGGTCGGCCACCATCCGGGGAGTTGGACGCGATCGTCGGTGGCCATGGGAACGCTGGCGGGGCGGGGAACGGAAAGCAGAAGCAGCGAGAGCGCGATCAGAAAGCTGCGCATGACCTAGTCATTTTCTCACTGTCGAGAGGATTAAACCGCAAAGGGCGCAAAGAAAAGCCGCAAAGGATGCGCAGAGAAGAACAAAAGCAAAGACGGGACCACAAAGGACACGAAGGTCCACAAAGGACCAAGCAAACAGAGCCGGGGATGGGCGGCTGCCAGCTTCAGAAGATGACCTTCGCTCCCAGCTGCAGGATGCGCGGGCTGTAGGCCGTGCCCACCTGCAAGAAGTTAGACCCGGGTGAAAAACTGCCGGTTCCGGAAGAGAATCCGGCACTGCCGGCGGCACCGCCCTGATCGCCCGCCAGCGGGCCGTATTCCACGTGATTGAAAATGTTGAAGGCTTCTGCCCGGAATTCAAAGGACAGGCGTTCGGTGATGGGAACGTGCTTGAACAGCGCCATGTCGATGTTCCAGTGGCCGGGATTGCGCAGGAAGTTGCGGCCGGAATCTCCCAGGGTCAGACCGACCGGGGCGGCGAACGCGTTGGGATTGGCGATGAAGTGGCCAAACCCGGATGCGGGATCAAACTGGGGAATGTTCTGATAGGGGTTGGAGATGACATCGGCGAAGGACTGTCCGGAGCCGGCGCCCGAAGCGACGCCGTTGCCCAAGCCGGCATTATCCGGGTTCGCTGCGCCGTTGTAGGCGCTGAATGGAGTGCCGGTCTGCCAGCCGGCAATACCGGAGAGTTGCCAACCTCCGAGGACCTTGTTGGCTAAGCCGGGAGTCTTGAAGAAAGGCAAATCGTAAACCGCGCTGGTAGTGAAGGTGTGGCGCTGGTCGAAGTTAGAGGAGGCGCGGAAGGCTGGAAAATCGAAAGCGTTCAGAATGCCGCCATCGCCGAAGAGGCCTCCGTCAGAAGCATCGTCAATGGAGTGGCTGTAGGTGTAGGAAACGTTCAACTGGAGCGATCCGATACTGCGCCGCAACTCTGCCTGCAGCGCGTTGTAGCTGGACGATGCACCGTTGTCCAAGCGGGTGATATCGCCCAAGCCGCGGTAAGGACGGAAAGGATTGGCGTCATTACCGCAGGCGACCGCGAGATTCGTGGCCACTTGCCCGCCGGTGGTTCCGGTGTAGTTCACGCCGTTGATGGTTGCGGTCGCAACCGCTTGTCCAGCGCCGTTAAAGCCCTCAGCGGTTGTGCCACAGTCGGAGTCGCTGATGGGCGCATTTAACGCGATGTAGGGGTTTTGTGACGCGGGAACGATGGGCAACTGATTCAATTCATACTTGCGCCCGAGGTGAGTGCCTTTGCTTCCGACATACGAAAGAGTCGCGACGGTGTTGCGGGCGAGATCGTGCTGAATGTCAAAGTGCCACTGCTGAACGTAAGGGAATACGGCATGATCGGGAATAGAAACTACGCTCAGAGGAAACAACAGACTGGTGTTCCCTCCACCTCCAATATTGTTATACCCGACGACATTGAATTGAGTAGGGACCTGGATCAGCGGCGGGGAGCTTTCCAAGGCTTCGCTGTCGGCTTCGTTACCGTTCGTGTGGTCGAAGAAAATGCCATAGCCACCGCGGATCGCCCACTTTCCGTCTCCCTTAGGATCGAACGCAAAGCCAAGGCGAGGAGCGGGATTGAACAAATGTCCGGTCATGCATCCTGCGGGAACGCCGTTGACACCGCATTGCACCATGCCGTTAAAGGCGTTGCCCGTGCCGGGAACAATCGCTCCCTGCTGTCCCGTGAGGCTGCCGTCCACATCAATCTTGGGAGCCTGAGCAGCGCTCCAGGCCGCCGGATCGAAGTTGTAGGCCTGATGATAGCGTTCGCGATAAGTACCGAAGAGGCTGACGCGCAATCCCATGTTTAGAGTCAACCGCCGGGTGACGTGGAAATCATCCTGGAAGTATGGCTCCAGAATCTTGTAGCGGTTGTAATACTTGACGCGCGCATTGGATTGCGAATAGTTGGCAATGTTGCCCATCAACAGATCGGCAAAGGGGTTGCCGCTGGAGATGGGCGAGGTTGGGTCGAAGGTCAGGACTCCGTTGATGGAAGGGACGGTTCCGGTAAGTTCGTTCTTCTGGGCGGCGACAAAATAGGCGCCGAATTGCAGGTTATGTTTGCCGATGATTTTGGTTACGTTGTCGCGGTAAGTGTAGGTAGGATTCGCGTTATAGGGCCCATTGGGGACGAACCCGGAGTCCTCGGAGAAGCCGGTGCTGCCGTAGGCGCCCCCGAAGCCGCTGGCGACGCTGATTCCGGGCAGGGCGCCTCCGTTGCCGGCGCCAGGGAACAAGCTGCTGATGGCAAGGCCGGCGGGACGTTGCCAGGCATTGGGATTCGGGGTCCCGGTGTTGGTCAGGGTGATGTGATCGGTGGTGTAGCTGAAGACGAACTCATTCAGCAGAGTGGGGGAGGCGGTCGCGGTGAGACGCGCGACCAGGGAGGTCGCCGGGCCGATGAAACTGGTTTGGACGGTGGGGAAGCTGGCGCCATCGCTCCACAGCGGGCTGGCAGTGACCGTCTCCCAGGAGTCGTGGGCATAGCGGAACATGGCACGCAGCCGGTCGCTGAAATTGTGGTCGACGCGAACTAACTCCTCGCGCCAATTGGTAGGCTGAGACGGGGAGGCGGTGAACAGATTGCCGCCGCCGGTCGGGGGTGGTATGAGCGCGAGGAGCGCCTTGCCGGCGGCAGTGACTGGCACCTGATTGCCAGGAAATGTGTTGTAGAGTTGCACGCCGCCCGCGGTCAAAGCGCCGAGGCTGGCGGCCGGGCAATCGGGGAAAAACGCTCCCGCGGCGCCGGTTGAGTCGGTGCGTTGAAATGCGGTTCCCGCGGCCGGACAAAGGTCACTGAAGTTTCCGCTGCGTTCGGCCACGGGAGGAACAATCACGTTGAAGGCTTGTCCGGGCACGCGGTCCCGGCGCCACTCCTGGGAAAAGAAGAAGAAGGTTTTGTCCTTGTGGGAATTGTAGTGGCCGGGAATGTACACCGGGCCTCCGATGGTGTAGCCAAAATCGTTCTTGTGATAGGAGGGGTTGGTGGTCTGGAATTCGGGGGTGGCGTTGAAAGCTTTGTTGCGCACGAATTCGTAGGCATCGCCGTGGAAGGAACTGGTGCCTGACTTGGTTTCGGTTTCGATAGTGCCGGAGGCATTGCGGCCGTACTGGGCCCCGTAGTTCGAGGTGAGCACGCGGACTTCGCCGATGGCATCGATGCTGGGGGTGACGTTCAATGTGGCGTTGCTGCCGTTATCCATGTTGTCGCCGCCGTCCAGTTCCCAGTTGTTGTATTCGAGGCGGCCACCGTTGACGCTGTAGTTCACGCTGGCAGTGATGCCATATTGTCCCTCGGAGGAGCCAGTCTGATTGGTAATGCCCGGCGTGAGGGTGACCAACTGGGTGAACACGCGGCCATTGAGTTGCAGTTGGCTGATTTCTTTGCTGGTGATGGTGCCTGCGAGTTCATTGGTCTGGGTCTCGACCTGGGCGACATTCGTACCTTCAACGAGCACCTCTTCTTTGGCCGCACCGACTTGCAGTGAGGCATCCGCGCGGGCTTTCTCAGCGACGCGCAGAATGACTCCGGTGGCTTCATACGTTTTGAAACCGGGGGCGGTGATCGAGAGGTTGTAGGCCCCAGGAGGAATCGCGCTGATCAGGTAGTCGCCGCTGCCGTTGGAGACGGTGGAGCGTTTGATGCCATGCTCGGCGTTAGTGACCGTCACTTGTGCGTTGGGAATGGCGGCGCCGGTCTGGTCAGTAACGGTGCCAGTGATGGAAGCAGTGTCCTGAGCGAACAGAGAGGGGGAAAGGCAAGCGATCGACACCAGCAGGCACAACCACAGGAGACGGGATTTCATGATCAACTCCGTAGACATTCTGAACCGCAAAAGAACGTGAGCCGAGGCCTACCCCATCAGCCCGGCCAGGTATTGCTTCCATCTTACGAGTGCGCCGGCTTGCGCCAGCATTACTCAGTTGGTACACAAGAGTCGCCGCGCGGTCCCTTGCATACGCCTTGTGTGCGGGCGGAGACGCCCGCGCCCACATCCATGAAAAAGCCGCAGAAATCGTTTATTAAAACGTATCAATACTGAGGTAGAGCTCTAACGGTGTCAAGCGAAAAATGCGAGCCGGGTCAGGACTTGAACTCAGCGGTTCTTCCATTGCTTACAGGAGACGCCGGGTAGATTCGCGGACCGCCAGTTCGGGAGCGATTTTGCGGTGCACGGCAGAGAGTTGACGCTTTTCCAGCACGGCGTTCACGCCCTCAAGTGCGATTCCAACGGCGGTTATCCCCATGACCTCCATGGGCTGGCGGATGGTGGTGAGCGGGGGAGTGTAAAGGGCGGAAGGGGCGACGTCGTCAAAGCCGATGACGGAACAATGTTCAGGAACGCGCAGTCCAGCCTTGGCCAGAGCGCGGATGGCGCCGAAGGCGGTCATGTCATCGAAAGCGACGAGGGCAGTAAAGGGACGCTTTTGCCTGAGCAGATCTTCGGTGAGTTTGAAGCCTGCTTCAAAACTTGAGATGGGGTCGCGGGATTCGGGAAGATCGAGGACCAGGCGGGGATCGATTTCGAGGTCGTTGGCCTTGGCAAACGCCCGGATTCCTTTCCAGCGCGGGGCGCTGTCGGCGAGAGCCTTGGGGCCGCGAATGAAGGCAATCTTGCGATGTCCCAAGGAATAAACGTGTTCGAGGGCGGCGTGAGCGCCGAGTTCATTGTCCACCAGGACAGAACTGACGGAATCGGTTTGCAGTTCGCGCCCGATCATGACGGTGGGGATGCTGCTTTTTTCGAGATCCGCAAGGACATCGATGTCGACGAAGAGCCAGTTGGCGAGGACGATGAGAGCTTCGACGCGGCGGTCGAGCAGCATCTCCAGATAACGCTCGAAGCGGCTGCGCTCGTTGTGAGCATCGGTGAGAATGGGTAGATAGGGGGACTGGTAGAGAGAATTTTCGATGCCGCGTAGAACCAGGGTGCAGTAGGGATCGGTCATGTCGAAGACCATGACGCCCACGGTGTGGCTGCGCTGGCTGCGCAGGGAGCGGGCGAAAAGGTTAGGACGATAGCCCAGTTTCTTGGCGGCCCGCTCGATGCATTTTTTGGTGCCGGCGGGAATGTAGCGGGCGAGGGGAGCGTTGTTGAGAACAATGGAGACGGTGGTGGAGGAGAAGCCGCTCTCCTTGGCAACGTCACGGATTGTGACCATGGTGCTTTTCATGGGGCCGGCCGAAGCTTACGCGGCCAGGGGCCAGCTTGAATTCAAGGCTGGCGCTGGCGGACACTACAGCAGAGAGTGAAACCAGTGTCAAGTTCAGGGTTGCGGGCGGGAGTGGCAGTACTCATGCTGGTGTGCAGTTCGACCGCGAGCGCGGGGTTGACCGAGACGGTGCAGACGGCGGGGCCGGTGTCCGCGCCGGCGGCGAAATCGGTCCCGAATGCTGATCCCAAGCAGCTGTTTGAGCAGGGAGAAGCAGCGCTGAATCGAGGCGACTTAGCCGCGGCGGAAGGAGCTTTTAAGGAAGTGCTGGCGGTGAATCCGCAAGTGGCGGGGGCGTACGCCAACCTGGGGGTAATCGCGATGCGGCGGAAGCAATGGCCGCAGGCGCTGGAGAGGCTGCGCAAAGCGGAGCGTCTGGCGCCGCAGGTGGCGGGAATCCGGCTGAATATTGGGCTGGTCTACTACCGGCAGAATGATTTTCAGGAAGCGATTGATCCGTTCGAGTCGGTGGTACGGGATGTGCCCGGCTCCTACCAGGCACGGTATTTGTTGGGGTTGTGTTACTTCTTCAAGCAGCGCTACGCGGACGCAGCGTATACGCTGGAGCCACTCTGGGCGCAGGCGTCTGATCAGTTGAATTACCTGTATGTGCTGGGGATCGCGGCCAACAAGGCGGGGCGGGCAGAGCTGGAGGAGCGGGCGCTGGGGCGGCTGGTGCAAACGGGGCAGGACACGCCGGAGTTTCATCTTCTGATGGGGAAAGCGCACCTCAACCGGCAAGAATATGACGAGGGGATCATAGAACTGGAGGCAGCGGCAAAGGCTGATGCAAAGCTTCCGTTCGTTCATTTCAACCTGGGCCTGGCGTATCTGGAGAAGCAGGATTTGGAACGGGCGAAGGTGGAGTTTCAGAAGGACATCGAGATTGAGCCGGATGTGGCTTACGACTACGACCAGTTGGGACTTGTCTTCTATCTGCAGCAGCACGATCGGGATGCGGAGAAGATGTTTCGCAGGGCGTTGCGGCTGGATGCGAAGTTATCGAGTTCCGATTTTCAGTTGGCGCGGGTTTATCTGCGGGAACAGAAATATAAGGAAGCGCTGGCGGCCATTGACGCGGCGAAGAAGCTGAGTCCGGCGAGTGAAAGCATTTATTACGTGCGGGGACAGATTCTGCAACACCTGGGACGGACGCAAGAAGCTAAAGCCGAGATGGAGAAGTTTACCCAGATGTCGAATGCATCGCGGGAGAAGCGGCATCAGGAACTGGAGTCGGGACCGGTGCCCGACCCGGAGCTCACGCGGGAGCCACAGTAGAGGTGAATGCTTCTGACCGCGAGGATGCAAAGCATTCGCAAAGATCCTAAAGAAAAACCAGGCTTGAGATTGAGACGTTACCCTTCCGTCCCAGTTCTCAGATCGGGTTTCTGGTAGACTGGCCGCGTCTGAACGGTCGTCCACCAAAATCTTGCCAACGGAGGACCTAGATTATGAAAACTCTACTGAAGATCATTGCAATCGTGGTGGTAGTTTTGTTCGTGGCGGCGATTGTGCTTCCCTTCATCATCGATGTGAACATGTTTCGTCCGACGATTGAGTCGGATTTGAGCGCGGCGCTGGGACGGCAGGTAAAGGTGGGGAACCTGAAGCTCTCGATCATCGGAGGCAGCGTTGAGGCGGATGATCTTTCAATCGCCGATGATCCGGCATTCAGCAAGGACCCTTTTATTCGCGCCAAAGCATTGGGTGTGGGCGTGGAATTAATGCCGCTGATCTTTTCAAAAAAGTTGAACGTAACGGACCTGACCATCGAGCAGCCGCAGGTCGCGCTGTTGCACACCGCGGCGGGCAAGTGGAATTTCTCGAGCCTGGGAAGCAAGCCGGCGCAGACGGCCGGCAAGAGCAGCGGGAACCCGGATCTGTCGGTGGGCAAACTGATGGTGAAGGACGGCAGCGTTTCGATGGACAATATCAGCGACCGGGCCAAACCCCAGGTGTATCAGAACGTGAACATCACGGTGCAGAAGTTCTCTTTCACCTCGAACTTCCCTTTTACACTTTCGGCCGGGCTGCCGGGCGGTGGCAGCGTGAAGCTGGACGGAACCGCCGGGCCGATTGGCGCGCCGGATGCGGCGATGACTCCGGTGCAGGCCAGGATCACGGTGAATAGTCTGAATCTGGCAGCGTCGGGGTTTGTGGAGCCGGCGTCGGGGATTGCCGGAATGGCAGACTTCAACGGAACCGTGAATTCTGATGGCCATAAAGCACGGAGCAGCGGCACGGCCAGCGTGCAGAAGCTGAAGGTCTCTCCCAAGGGCTCGCCCGCGGGACGAGAGGTGTTGGTGAAATTCGCGACGGAGTACGAACTGCAAAAACAGGCGGGACAGTTGAGCGAGGGCGATGTCACTATTGGCAAGGCCTTGGCGAAGCTGACCGGGGAGTATCAGATGGAAGGCACGTCGACAGTCTTGAACATGAAATTGAATGCGGAGAACATGCCGGTGGATGATCTGGTGGCCATGCTTCCAGCGCTGGGAGTGGTGCTGCCTTCCGGGTCAAGCTTAAAGGGCGGGACCCTGACGGCGAACTTTACGATTGTGGGGCCAGTGGACAAACTGGTGATCAACGGGCCAGTGCAGATGACGAATACGAAGCTGGAAGGGTTCGATATGGGATCGAAGATGTCAGCGATCTCAGCGCTGACCGGGGCAAAGACCGGGTCGGACACGACGATTCAAAACCTGAGCGCAGACGTACACGTGGCGCCGGAAGGGATCAGCACCCAGAACGTAAATCTGAATGTCCCGGCGGTGGGAGTGGTGACGGGGAGCGGGACCATCAGTCCGCAGAACGCGCTGAACTACCACATGCAGGCCAAGCTGGCCGGGGGGTTGGGGGGCGGACTGACATCGCTGGCCGGAATGGGCAGCAAGGGCGGCGGGATTCCGTTTTTCATCGAAGGGACAACCTCGGACCCGAAGTTTGCGCCGGATGTGAAAGGTATGCTGGGCAATCCGCTGGGAACCACGGGAAAAACGCCGGCGGGCATCGTGAACGGACTGGGTGGGCTGTTTGGGAAGAAGAAGCCGTAGAGATCGAGAAGTGTAGGGGTGCTTCGACTTCACGGGCCGATTCGCCGAGCGAATCGGCCCGTTGCGCTGAGGATAACAGGAATTGAAGAGCGTGGTTCGGATCGGCTGCAGGGGTGTGCTGTTTGACCTGGATGGAGTGTTGATCGACTCCACTCCGGCGGTGACGCGCGTCTGGACACAATGGGCGGTACGACACGGGCTCGATCCGGAAGCAGTGGTGAAGCGGGCCCATGGGCGGCCGAGTATCGAAAGCATCCGGGAATTGCTGCCGCAGGCGGACGCTGAGCAGGAGAACCAGAGGGTGGAGCGGGCGGAAATTGAGGACATCGAGGGCGTGGTGCCCTTGCCGGGCGCGCAGGAATTGTTGCGGGCCCTGAGGCCGGATGGTTGGACGATTGTGACCTCATGCACACGGCGATTGGCGGAAGTAAGGCTGCGGGCGGCGGGAGTGAAGATTCCGGGGAAAATGGTTACGTCCAGCGATGTAGAGAACGGGAAACCGCATCCAGAGCCGTATCTAAAAGGCGCGGCCGCGTTGGGCCTGGACGCCGCAGATTGCGTCATCGTGGAGGATGTTCCGACAGGGATCCGGTCGGGGAAAGCGGCAGGAGCGAAGGTGATTGCGGTGCGCACGACGGCGACGGAGGAGGAGTTGCGGGAAGCGGGTGCGGATTGGATCGTGGGAAGCTGCCGGGACATTGGGACGGGAAACGGGGAGTTGTGGATTTCGGAATTATGACTGGAACGGAACTCTGCCGCG
>Ga0335079_10010731_pt1 | contig 10434 bp, 9 predicted proteins | sample Lox_Sample_33_FD_206719 | JGI IMG/M metagenome (GOLD analysis project Ga0335079, IMG submission 206719) | Soil microbial communities from Loxahatchee National Wildlife Refuge, Florida, United States - Lox_Sample_3.3 | ecosystem: Environmental > Terrestrial > Soil > Wetlands | place: USA: Florida... | reverse complement strand
GCCAATCACCACGTCGAGGCCCCAGCCATCGATGTCCAGCGGCATGGTGCCGAGCCCGGTAATGGCGTCGACGACGAGGATCGCATCCGTTTGGGCTACCGCGGCACCCATGGCACGGACATCATGCGCGGCGCCGGTAGAAGTCTCCGAGGCCTGTACGAACACGCCTCGCGCGCCGGGCTCCTCACGAAGCGCCGCCTCCACTTGCCCGGGAGCGACCACCTGCCCATAGGGAACCGTCAGCACGCGGGCGTCGAGACCATAAGCTTTGGCAATCTCCGCCCAGCGTTCGCCAAACTTCCCGGCGACGCAGACGATCACCTTGTCGCCTTTGGAGAACAGGTTCGAAACCGCGGCGTCCATCGCGCCGGTGCCGGACGATGCGAACAGCAGCACATCGCCGGCGGTGCCCATCACCTCTTTGAGGTCGGCCAGGCAGGAACGATATGCCTTGCGAAAATCCTCGGTGCGATGGTGGAGGTCCGAAGCCATCATCGCGTGCAGCGCCGGAGGATAGAGAGGCGTTGGGCCTGGTGTTAACAAACGTTGCTTTTTGATGTACATCGTGAGGGTTAGTCTTCTAGAATAGCAGACATCATGCCCCTCATAGACCAGGTGCAAAAAGACATGGTCGCGGCCATGAAAAGCAAGGAAGAGGCGCGGCTCAGCGCCCTTCGCATGATCAAGGCCGCCCTGATGAAGTTGAAAGTCGATTCCGCCAAGCCCATCGACGATGCGGCCGAGATGCAGTTGTTGAAGCAACTCATCAAGCAGCGCCAGGATGCCGCCGAAATGTTCCGCCAGGCCGGCCGGACCGAGCAGGCGGAGAAAGAAGAGGCGGAGCGCGTGCTGATCGAAAGCTATCTGCCCGCCGCGGCGAACGAAGAAGAGATGGATGCGGCGATCGGGGAGGCCATGGCGGAAACGGGGGTGACGTCCCTCAAACAGATGGGCTTGGTGATGAAAGCCGCGCAGGAAAAGCTGAAAGGCAAAACCGTGCAGGGTAAGGTGCTGAGTGATAAAGTGAGGGCGAGATTGCAATGACGCCTCCCGAAACCGAAAAGAAGTTCCGGTCTTACGTGCCGGATAAGACAGATCTGCGCGAGTTCACACTGCGCGCGATCCTGTTGGGGTTGGTGATGACCGTGGTTCTTGGCGCCGCCAACCTGTACCTCGGCTTGCGCGCGGGAATGACCATCGCTGCGACCTACCCCGCGGCGGTAATTGGTATGGCCATCTTGCGGCTGATGAAGGGCTCGATTCTCGAGGAGAACATCGCCCGAACCATTGGATCGATCGGCGAATCGGTGGCGGCGGGCGCGGTGTTCACCATTCCGGCATTCGTGCTATCGGGGGTGTGGCCCGCTTTCGACATCGCCAACGGCTACTGGAAGTCGGTTGCCCTGATGGCAGTGGGGGGCACGCTGGGCATCCTGTTCGTTACGTTGCTGCGCCGCGTGATGGTGGAAGATCCGGACCTCCCGTTTCCGGAATCGGTGGCCGCCGCCGAAATTCACAAGGCCGGACAGCAAGGCGCGAAGGCGGCCAAGATTCTCTTCGCCAATATGGGCGTAGGGGCGGCGATATTCTTTCTCGGCGCCATCAACGTGTTTGCGGCCAGCCGGGATTTCGTGGTGCGCGTCGGCGAGTTGGGGCGGAGCATGGTCCGGTTGACGCGGGTCGCGGGCCGGCCGGCACTTCCTGCGGGCGCCATGTCCACGTTCTCCGCTCCGCAAATCAGCCCCGCCTATCTCGGGGTTGGGTATATTATTGGCCCGCGGTTGGGCGCGTTGAACTTCGCGGGCGGCGTCTTCGCCTGGGGACTGCTGGTGCCGCTGCTGGTCTTTTTCCTGGGTCCGCAACTCTCCCAATACGCACCCGATGAAAAGGGCTGGGCGGCCGCGGCCGGTTCGGTCTGGTACAACATCGTGCGGCCCATCGCGGTAGGCGGCATGCTCGTGGGAGCCTCGTTCACGCTCTTCCGCATGCGCAAGAACCTGGGCGCCGGCATGAAGCGCGCGGTGGCCGACTTAAAGAAGTCCGCGGCGAGCCACGCTGCTACGACCCGTACGCAGCGCGATTTGAACAGCAAAGTCGTTTTCCTCGGCCTGGCAGCGGTGTTCGCCTGCATGATCGCGCTGTACTTCTACTTTGCCGGTGTGATCGGAGCGGCGGCGGTGGCGGCGATCGTGATGATCGTGCTCGGGTTCTTCTTTGCGGCGGTCTCCGGCAACCTGGTCGGGATGATCGGCTCGTCCAACAACCCGGTGTCGGGACTCACGCTTTGCACCCTGGTGGTCGCGGCGCTGCTCATGGTCGCGATGGGATTGCGCGGCAACGCGGGAATCGCCGCGGTGTTGGGCGTGGCGGCTGTGGTGTGCGTCTCGTCGGCGGTGGCCGGTGAAATGTTGCAGGATCTGAAGGCCGGCCACATCCTCGGCGGCACCCCGGCGAAGATGCAGATCGGCGACCTGTTCGGTATAGCGGCCTCCAGCCTGGCTCTGTTCTTTCCCCTGATGTGGCTCCACCAGGCGTATACCTTCGGCACTCCGCAGCTTTCCGCGCCGCAGGCCGGGCTGATGGCCTCCTTGGCGCAGGGCATCGTCGGCGGCGACATGGCCTGGCCGCTGGTGGTAGTCGGAATCCTGATGGGGTTCGGGCTGATCCTGATCGAGGTCCGCAGCCCCATGCTCTTCTCGGTGGGCATGTACCTGCCCCTCGAGACGACCTTCGCGATCTTCGTGGGCGGCCTCTTCCGTTGGGCCACCGACAGGTACCGCGACCGGGGGAATTTCAACGACGCGCAGAAGGCCCGCATCGAAAATGCCGGCGTGCTGACGGCGTCCGGCCTGATCGCCGGCGAGGCGCTCTGCGGGCTCGTCGTGGCGGGCTTCCGCGCCGCGGAAAAGAACCACGGCGAAAACTATCATATTCTGCCGGACGCTACCTGGGCCGGCACGGACTGGATGGCCCTGGTGGTGTTGATCGGGCTGGCGGTTCTGATGATCCGCCTGCCCCTGCTCAACGCCGGCCGTCCCGATGAGCCGGCGCCGCCTACGGCCATCATGTAGGATAGGCAGGATGCGGACCGCCAAGCTCCTACTCTTGATCCTGCTGCTTCATGGGTTGCTTGGCGGTCAAACCAAGGCCCCCTCCACCGAAGAGCTCGACAAGCAGATCGACTACGCCTACTGGATCGAGGTCCGCGACAGCAACGACCCTCGGAAACTGGAAGGTTATTTGAAGAGGTTTCCGCAAGGGGTTTTCGTCGATCTCGCCAAAGACAAATTGGAAAAGCTGCTGGGCAAGACCGCAGCTTCCGATTCCGTGGTTCCTGCCGCTTCCCTGGCGTCGGTGGGCAACACCAAGCCGCCAGACGCACTGGAACTGCTTCACAAAGTCCAGGCCGCGATGGGCGGCGCCGACCGTCTCGCGGCGATTCGAAACTACCGCCATGTCGAGCAGCGGGAGGGAGTGCGCGGCGGGCTTTTAACCAGGAGCTGGTGCGCGGCAGGCGCCTCGCTAGAGGAGCAAGGCCAAAGCAGAGCCTACTTCGACAGCAAAGCCCCAGGCTGGAGGTACGAACGAGGCTTTATTTCTGATCTTTCAGCGGAGGTTGGCAGGCAGGACCACTTCGGGGATCTCTTCAACCTGGTACTCGCGGATCGAATGAAATACGCGATTTCCCTCGAAGGTCCTTTGGCAATTCGGATCGAGGATGCCGATTTGGCAGCAGTTCTTGAAATCGACGTTTCCACCAGCCTGCCGCACCGGTTGCGGGGGCGGGCTGGTAACCCGGAAGGAAGTGTGTCCTACGACGATTGGCGAGAGGTCGATCGAGCCAGGCTGCCCTTTCAGCGCACGATTCTGCGAGATCCACAACCCGCGATCAAGATTGCAACTGTCTCCTGGAAGCTCAACACGGACCTAAACTGTCTGGAGATAGGCCGTAAGCCGGCTGGCGCCAAGCCTGCCAAGGCCATCCCGAAGCTACCGGCGCCGGATACAGCCTCCGCCCTTCCACGTAAAACGGGGGACACTTCCGCCCAGGCACTCGCCTTTCTCAAAAAACTCCAGGAACGACTCGGGGGATTCGAGGCATTGTTGAACGTCAGGGACTATGAGCGAGTGTACACGCAGACCAGGCCATCAATGAGCGGGATGATCCGATTGCCGAGGTTGATGGAGAGGGGATGCATTACTGGCGAAACGTTGCAACGACCGACCATGCTGCTGGCTCGCAGCCGCGAGTTCTACTTCAATGGCACTGACGGCGGTTGGTCTACCATGTCTGGCAAGTATCGCCCGTTGAACAGCGGCGAGATTGCGGCTTCTCAGCGCGACAGTTTCAATTACGACTTATTCAAGATGGTTCTTTCCGATCGGGATCCAGCCCGGGTGTTAAGCATGTTTGATGATGCGACTATCCAAATCGTAGACTCTCAGGGAAATGAAGCCCAGGTGACGGCTGATCCAACGTCTGGCCTGCCCACCAGGAAGATCAGCCGGTTTGTCGCTCAGAAGGGCATGACTCCACGGCTGGAAGAGCAGCTTTCTGATTGGAGGCCGGTGCAGGGGATCCTGTTGCCCTTCCATCTGAAAGGCTACGAACTGTACAGCTCGGGAGCCGGCGTGCTGGTTCGTGATGTGGAGATTCAGGAATGGAAACTCAATTCCGGAATTAACTGCGCTCAGTTGGGGGCCCGCAAGCAGTGACGCGGCTACTGGATAACGTGCCATTGGATCGTAAAGTGGGTGATCGGAAAGTTCATCTTGTTCCGAAGGATTATCCGTCTCCACGCATTCCCCGGGCCGGGACGTTCCACTATCGTTAAACGATCCGGGTTGATCTGAAAGCCCACGGGAAGTCCTGGCAAGAACTTACCGGACAAATTGCCCGGTGACGACGACTCGCCATCGATGGTGACCTGCTCGCCTGGCTTGAGTTCGCCGTCCCAAGTCATAGGTCCCATGCGCGCCGCAGGTGCGGCACCGGTCGCGATCCCGAACTTCGGCGCTTCCTGCGTGGGGAACGTCGGCATTGGGTTACTCTCGTGTGCCGGCGGACCCGACACCGGCGGAGCCTCGCCGAGCACTGGTTGGCCCAACTGGGCCGAAGTCTTAGGGGCTGTGAACGGACGCGTAGCTGCTTTTTGCGACCCTGGAGTTTTTGCCGGGGACGCTCTCTCTGCGAGACTCTCACGCTGGGTCGATGCCTGTGCGGCCTGTTGTTTGGCAGAGGTCTCGACACGGTTCTGCGCCGTCTTTGGCTCCCGAATCTCGCTTTGCCTGACAGCCGCAGCCGGGGATCGGGCGCTGCGGTACCAGGCTGCGGCAGCGACAGAGACAGCAATCAGGAGCGTTACCCACCACTTGGCGGGGACGACGGGTCGAGTGGTGGACACCCCGATAGCCTCATCGTTTGGCCGCATCGACTGACTGAGAGCTGCGACGAAGTCCTGACACGTAGAAAAACGTCGCTCGGGGTCCTTGGACAGCGCCCGTTCCAACGTCTCGATGGCGGCTCGTGGCGTCGAAGACGATTCCTGTCGCAATGGCGCCGAGTGAACAATGTTGTACAACACCGCGACTGCGCTGTCGCCCCGAAACGGCCTCTCACCGGTCAACAGCGTCCAGGCGACCACAGCGAGCGAAAACTGATCGGAACGGCCGTTTACTCGCCGCCCCTCTACCTGCTCTGGCGACATGTAGTGGGGCGTTCCCACCAACTGAGTCGAACTTCCGCCTGTAGCCCCTGAAAGTTTGGCGATACCGAAGTCGGTCAACTTCAAGATGCCGTCGGAATTCACGAGAAAGTTAGACGGCTTGACGTCACGATGCACTACGCCACGCGAGTGAGCATAATCGAGCGCCTGGGCGGCTTGCGAGAGCAGCGCAAGACGGCGCTCCACCGCCTCCAGGGCGCTGGATGGCAACTCCGCCTCCAACGTGTGTCCCTCCACCAGTTCCATCACCACGTACAGACAGCCGCCCTCCAGCAAGGCATGGTGGATCGTGACGATATTGGGGTGGGTTAACTGTCCGGCGGCGCGTGCCTCCTTCAGCAGCGCCTCGCGAAACTCAGGTGCTTCCGAAGATTTCGAAGTTAAACCCACCGAAAGAGCCTTAATGGCCACCTGCCGCCCGATAATCGTATCTTTCGCCCGATACACGACACCCATACCACCGCGGCCTAGTTCCTCCTCGATTTCGTAGTGTGCGACGGTTGCCACGCCAGCAAAATCGTACCATGGCGGCCGCACCGCGGCTATAATGTGGTCGTGAGGCCGCGCGACACATCGCCGGAAGCCTGGAAGGCGTACCTTCAGCTCCAACGCCGCATGTCGCCTTCGGAGAAGCTGCGCCAGGTTTTCGAGTGGTCGGAGACCATTCGCCGCGCGGCTGCGGCAGGCACGCGGCAGCGGCACCCCAATGCCGGCGACCGCGAGATCTTCCTGCGTACCGCGCTGATCAACCTGGGCCCGGACCTCTATCGCAAAGTATAAGGGGGGGCCTCCGGATGGCTGGCGATCTGGCCGACACGCTTAGCCTCCTCGCCGCCGCTTTCTCGAAGCTCGGCATCCAATACCTGATCGGCGGATCGGTGGCATCATCCGCACGAGGGATCGCGCGAGCGACTCGCGATGTTGATATTGTTGCGGGCATCGGACCGCATCACGTGGACCGCCTCGCCCAGGACCTGGGCCGTGACTGGTACGCGGAGCCAGAACAGATGCGTCAGGCACTCCAGTCCGGGCAGTCCTTCAACGTCATCTACATTTCCCGGGGCCAGAAGATCGACATCTTTCCCGCAACTGCCGAATTCCACGCCGTGCAATTGATCCGGGCCACGAAAGTTCCTCTTTCGTTCCTCGACATTGAGGCCGAGCGCCCGGTGGCGAGTGCTGAGGAGATCCTGCTCGCCAAGTTGCAGTGGTACCGCATCGGAGGCGAGGTCTCCGAACGCCGGTGGGACGACATCACAACGTTGGTAGCTGTCAACGAGGACATGAACTTCGAGTACCTGAACGACTGGGCAGCGCGTTTGCGCGTGGAAGACCTTTTGGCCAGGGCGCTGGACGATATCAAGAGCAACTAGGCCAATCTGGGGCGGGCCGGCGACGGCGTATCATGTGAGAGGCCCCCCGATTATCATGACAAATGGAGCTCCTTATGAACTACTATCAGCAGCATCAGACTGACTTCCTCGAAGGCCTGAAGACTTTCCTTCGAATTCCCAGCATCAGCACGTTGACGGAGCACAAGCCGGATATCCGGCGCGCGGCGGAATTCGCCATGAACGAGCTGCGCGCGGCGGGGATGACCGCCGCCGAGTTGATTGAAGGCAGCGGTAATCCGCTGGTTTATGCGGAATGGCTCGGCGTTCCGGGCAAGCCCACGGTCCTGTTCTACGGCCACTACGATGTGCAGCCGCCCGATCCGCTGGATGAGTGGAAGTCGCCGCCATTCGAGCCGGATGTGCGCGGGGACAACATCTACGCGCGCGGCGCGGTAGACGATAAGGGCCAAGTCTACATCCAGATCAAGGCCGTGGAGAGTCTGCTCAAGACCACCGGCAAGCTCCCGGTGAATGTGAAGTTCCTGCTGGAAGGTGAAGAGGAGACCGGCGGCGAATTCATCGAGGCCTATGTCAAGACCAGGCCGCCGCGCTTGCAGGCCGACGCTGCCATTGTATGCGATACGGAAATGTTCGCACCCGAGCTGCCGACGATCTGCATCGGCTTGCGCGGGTTGATTTATTACGAGCTGATCGTGCAGGGCGCCGAACACGACCTGCATTCCGGGATCTACGGCGGGGCCGCTCCGAACCCCATGATGGCCGTAGCCGAGATCATCACGGCGCTCAAAGACCGTGACGGCCACATCCGGATCCCCGGCTTCTACGACCGTGTGGTGCCGCCCGGCGACAAGGAACGCGACGCCTGGGCGCGGCTGCCATTCAACGAAAAGGAATACACCGAGAAGGAGATGGGCGCCAGCCAACTGGTAGGCGAGCCAGGCCTTTCGGTGTTCGAACGCACCTGGGCGCGGCCAACTCTCGAGGTACACGGCATCCGCGGAGGCTTCACCGGCGAAGGCGCGAAGACGGTGATACCGGCACGCGCGGTAGCGAAGATCAGCACACGGCTGGTGGGCGACCAGCAGCTTGAGGAGTCGATCGAACAGACCAGGGCCGCGGTGAAGGCGGCCTGCCCCAAGGGCGTGACGGCGGAATTGAAAATCGTGAGCGCCGGTGCGCCTTCGCTCACCAACCCCGACAATCCCTACATACATGCGGCCGCGGCGGCATTGAAGGACACGTTCGGCAAGGACACCGTGTACATCCGCTCCGGCGGTTCGATTCCGATCGTGGGAGTGTTCGACCGCAATCTCGGCATCCCCAGCGTGATGATGGGATTCGGCCTCCCCGACGACAATCTGCACGCGCCCAACGAGAAGTTCCACCTGCCGAATTTCTATCGCGGAATCCAGGCGGTGGCGCGATACCTCGAGATTCTGGGGCAATAGCGGCCGGGCTACCATGGACACATGGAGCTATCCGGAAAGAAGATCGCGATTCTTGTGGACAATCTGTACCAGGAGATGGAAGTCTGGTACCCGCTGTTTCGTTTTCAGGAAGCTGGTGCCACGGTGGTGACGGTTGGCGCCAAAGCCGGCGAAACCTACACCAGCAAGCTCGGCTACCCCGTAAAGTGCCAGCTTTCCTACGACGACGCCAGAGCCGCGGATTTCGACGGCGTGGTGGCGCCCGGTGGTTATGCCCCGGACCACATCCGCCGGCATCCGAAGGCCAACCAGTTTGTGAAGGATATGGACGCGCAAGGCAAGCTGGTGGCGGCCATCTGCCACGGCCCTTGGATCCTGTGCTCCGCCGGCGACATGCTCAAGGGCCGAACGGCGACCTCATTCTTCGCCATTAAAGACGACGTTATCAACGCCGGCGCGCACTGGGTGGACGCTGAAGTGGTAGTGGACAACAACCTGGTGACCAGCCGCAAGCCGGAAGACCTGCCGGCATTCTGCCGTTCCGCGATCCAGGTGATGACCGGCGTGCTGGTATAGCGCTCTCATATAGAGCATCTATCCATCCGACGTCCAGGCGCGCCGGTTTAGCACCTCTTCGTAAGCCCTCTCGTACTGCGGAATGATTTTGTCGGTGCAAAAGCGCTCGGACGCATGCCGGCGCCCAGCTTTGCGCATCCGGCCGTGAAGGACCTCGTCCGTGAGCAGTTCCACCACCCGCGCGGCCTGTGCGGCAATATCGCCAGCGGGCTCCAGGAAGCCGTTTTCTTCGTGCGTAATCAATTCGGGAACGCCGCCAACGAGAGTTGCCACCGGCACCACGCCGCACGCCATCGCTTCCAGCGCCACCAGCCCGAAAGCCTCCATCTCGCTGGGCATGAGCAGGACGTGCGCCAATGGGATCAGCCGCTCCACGTGATCCTGCTTTCCCAAAAAAGACACATGGCGATCGACCTTGAGCGACCGTGCCAGGTGCTCCGCGGGACCGCGCTCGGGACCGTCTCCCACCATCAGCAGGTGAGCCGGCACGCTCTTGAGAACCTCGGCCAGAATCCGAATGCAGTCCACGGGGCGCTTCACGGGCCGGAAGTTCGACAGGTGAATCAGCAGCTTTTCGCCCGAAGGGGCGTACCGGGCCGCGCCGGCCTTGACATCGTCGCTGCGATAGCGGTCGCAGTTGACGAAGTTCTGGATGACGTGGATTTGGTTGGCGACGCCAAAGACCTCCACGGTCTGTCTCCTCAAATACTCGCTGATGGAGGTGATGCCGTCGGACTTCTCAATCGAGAATTTCGTGATCGGGAAGTAGGAGCGGTCCGTTCCCACCAGGGTGATATCCGTGCCGTGGAGCGTGGTGATGAAGGGCAGCCGCCGCACGGGCTCGAGCATCTGCTGCGCCAGCAGGGCGGCGATGGAGTGCGGAATGGCATAGTGCACGTGGAGCAGGTCGAGGCTGTACGCTTCGGCCACTTCCGCCATTCGCGAGGCAAGGGCCAGGCAATATGGCGGGTATTGGAACAGCGGGTAGTTGGAAACTTCGACCTCGTGGTAATGAATGCGCGGCGTACCCGGGTCGAGGCGGATGGGGTTGGCGTAGGTGATGAAGTGGACCTCGTGCCCGCGGAGGGCTAATTCAAGTCCCAATTCGGTCGCGACGATTCCGCTTCCGCCGTATGTGGGGTAACACGTGATGCCAACGTTCACTTCCCCACCGTAACATTTCGGGGTTCAGGGACGTACCAGGTACTCGCCTTCCGTGCGGAAACCACCCCTGCCGCCGGATGCCTCGCCGTGCGCCGGGGGAAAGTCACTACAATGAGAAGAAAGGTCGGGATGCATTGAACCCTTTTGATCTGATTCTTCTGGTGGTTTTGGCGATGGGGCAGTGGC
>Ga0335079_10010730_pt1 | contig 10434 bp, 8 predicted proteins | sample Lox_Sample_33_FD_206719 | JGI IMG/M metagenome (GOLD analysis project Ga0335079, IMG submission 206719) | Soil microbial communities from Loxahatchee National Wildlife Refuge, Florida, United States - Lox_Sample_3.3 | ecosystem: Environmental > Terrestrial > Soil > Wetlands | place: USA: Florida... | reverse complement strand
TTTCCCGATCACTATCGCGGGAGAATCCAATGCGGCGCACGAACCGGGTATCAAGCGAAGGGTTGTGGCCGGTGCTGGTCAGGTCGGCCGACGAGGCGAGCTTCATCGACGCGCCGACGCCCGCCAACGACACGGAATGTGCGCCGCCGCGGAGCACCTGCGAGCGAGACAGGTTGGCGGACGCGGTCCGGGCGACGGCGTCCCGGGCGATGACGGAGACTCTCCTCAGCTTCGCCCTCTACGGCGCCGCGCTCTATCCCTACTTTGGCGAGCCGAGCTGGATGCTCGACGGAGAGGGTCCGGACGGGCCGCTGGAGTTCACGTCGCTTACCGCTGACGCGTGGCAGGCACGGACGCCGCGGCGCGAGGAGTGGCCGGCGGCGGAGCCGTTGCGGTGGACACCCGCGCCGTCCGCCGACGCCCGCCGGGTCGGGCGGACCAGTTGCCTGCTCGCTCGGCTGCGGCAGTGGGTGGTTGGAAGCACGTGGGCCGGTGACTAACTACAGCGCCGGGCGCGCTATGACGAGCGGCCGGCATCGGCAATGACGCCACCTCGATTGCCAGCCTTGCACCGGCAATCGAGGCGTGCGGGAGCATCGACGCTGAGGTGAGCGGCATCGGCGAGTTTGCGCCCTTGGGCGGCAAAGGGGATGACGATGGGCCTGCCAGGCCGATCGATGATATCGGCGCGACCAGAGATACGGCACGATCGCTCCTGCGTCACCGCTGGGCCTGGGCCATTTTGCTGCTGGTGCTGCTTGTCGCCGCGGAGCCGGCGCCCGATCCCCAGATTCTCGATGCGCAGCCCCTCGCCGGCGAAGAGCCGATCACGCCGATCCCGGCGCCGCCCGCCGCCGATCCGCTGCGCCTCGCGCTCGGCGAGCAGCTGTTTCAGGATCCGCGGTTGTCGCACGACAATCGGCATTCATGCCTTACCTGCCACGATATCCATACCAACGGGGCCGATGGCAAGACGCACGATGTCGGCCGGGATGGAACCGTGCTGCGTATGAACACCAACACGGTCTTCGATGCGGCGCTGAGCTTTCGCCTCAACTGGGAGGGCAACTATCGCACCCTCGAGCAGCAGGCGGAGGCCTCGCTGACCAATCCGAAGATCATGGGGACAAGTCTCGACGAGATCCTCGACCGGCTCGGCGCCGACCCGCAGACGGTCCGTCAGTTCCGCGCGGCGTATGAACATGGGCCGGATCGCGCAAGCCTGTTGGACGCCATCGCAACCTATGAACGTTCGCTGCTGACGCCCGGGAGCCGCTTCGACCGTTGGCTCGGCGGCGACGCCTCGGCGCTCTCGCCCGAGGAACAGCATGGCTACCAGCTGTTCAAGTCCCTCGGCTGCATCTCCTGCCATCAGGGCGTGAATGTCGGGGGCAACCTTTTCGAGCGGCATGGCATCTTTCATCCGCTTGCGGCGCCGACGCCGGCGCTCCTGCGGGTGCCGAGCCTGCGCAATGTCGCCGAGACGCCGCCCTACTTCCATGACGGCAGCGCGCCGACGCTGGCAGAGGCGGTGCAGCGGATGGGAGCGGCCCAGCTCGACCAGACGCTGCAGAAGCCGCAAATCGACGCGATCATCGCCTTCTTGAAGACGCTGACCGGGACCTACCGCGGCGCTCCCGTGGTGGCGCCGCCGCCATGAGGCTCTCCTCGGCGGTCGCCGTGCCTATTCTCGTTCTGCTGCTCACATGGCTGTCATGGCGCGCGCTCGACCCCGATGCGGAGCGGTTCGACCGGGCACTCGGCGCACTCGACCGCCTGTCGATGGCGGAAAGCGCGCTGCATCGCGATGTCCTGCGCGCCCGCGCCGGCATGTTGCGCAATTACGATCCGCTGGTGAGTGACGTAAGCGCCATCGACGATGGGCTCGGCCGGCTGCGCGCCGCCGCCGCGGTCGACCCGAAAACCGCCGCGGCGATCGATCGCCTCGCTACATCCATCGCCCAGCAGGAGACGCTCGTCGAGCAGTTCAAGAGCGACAACGCGCTGCTGCAGAATTCGCTCGCTTACTTCGAGCGGTTCAGCGCGCGGTTGGACGCACCGGACCGCACGGGACCGATCGCGCCGGCGGTGAGCGCGCTGGCCGCGGCGATGCTGCGCCTGTCGCTCGACACCTCGCCCGCCGTGGCGCGCGAGGTCGAGGATCGTCTCGACGCGCTTGCGATCCAGCCCTTTGCGCCTGAGGACGGCGAGCTTTTACGCGGATTGCTCGCGCATGGCCGCATGCTGCACGACCTGCTTCCCGCCACCGACGGCATCGTGAAGGCGCTTTGCGCCGCGGCGCGCAAGCAGAACCAGGCGACGGTGCGCGCGATGGTCCTGACGCAGCAAAGCGCTTCGCGGAGGATTTCACGACGCTTCCGGACGGTGCTCTACCTCACCTCGCTCATGCTGGTCGCGCTCTTGGTCCACCTCGCGCTTCAGCTCCAAGCGCGCGCCCGGGCACTGCGGCGGCGAGCCGCGTTCGAGCATGTGATCGCCCGCATCTCGATGCGCTTTGTAAAGGCACGGACTTCAGACCTAGACCGCGACATCGAGGACGCGCTCGCAGAGATGGCCCAATGCGTCGGGGCGGACCGCGCATACTTCTTCCTCTCGGGTCCGACGCCGCGAACGCACGCCTGGTGCCGGGACGGGCTTGTCATGCCCGCCGGCTGGCCCCACCAGGCACCGGCCCTGGCCGCCCGGTTCGCCCCGGCTATGGACGGGATCGTCCACATTCCGAACGTGGCGCGGCTGCCACCCGGAGCCGAGCAGAATGCCTGTTTCGCCCTCGATCTCTGGGGCTGGGCCTGCGCGCCGAGCGTGAGCGCAAATGGGGTCACGGTCGTCCTGGGCCTCGACGCGGTCCACCACCCGTGCCGGATCATGCGCAGCGGCGAGCTGGGGCTGCTGCGCATGGCGCGCGACACCCTGCTCCATGCCGTCGAGCGCCACCTCATGGAGCGCGAGCGGACGAGGCTGGAAACGCGGCTGCAGCAGGCCCGGCGCATGGAGACGGTTGGCGCGCTTGCCAGCGGGATCGCGCATAACTTCAACAACATCATCGGCGCCATCCTGGGCTACGCCGAAATGGCCGAGGTGCACCTCCCCGCCAGCAGCCAAGCGGCCCGCAGTCTCGAGGAGATCCGGCGGGCGGGAGAGCGGGCGCGCGACCTCATCGACCACATCCTCGCCTTCGGCCGCCGCGACGCGCGGCGGCACGCCTTGAGCGTGCAGACGATGATCGCCGAGGCGGCATCGCTGCTGCGCGCGTCATTGCCCGCCGATATCCATCTCGTGATCCGCGACGCGTCGGAGGCAGCGACCGTGTGCGGCGAGCCCGCGCAATTGCAGCAGGTGATCGTCAATCTCTGCAGAAATGCCGCGCAGGCGATAGACGGCGCCGGAACGGTCGAGATCGACGCCGATCTCCACGAGATCACCCGCCTGCGGGCCTTGAGCCATGGCGAGCTGGCGCCGGGCCCCTATGTGCGCATCGCGGTGACCGATACGGGACGCGGCATGAGCAAGCCGGTCATCGAGCGGATCTTCGAGCCGTTCTTCACCACGCGCCTTGCCGGCAATGGCCTGGGGCTCGCGACCGTGCGCGAGGTCGTGCGCGAGCATGGCGGCGCGATGAATGTGTGGAGCGAGGCGGGTGTGGGCAGCCAGTTCGAGGCCTGGCTGCCTTGCAGCGCCACCGTCGAGCCTGTGCCGGCCGAAGACATGACGGCGCTTCCGCTCGGCTGGGGTGAGACCTTGCTGCTGTTCAACGACGATCGCGAGCGGATGCTCAGCGACGAGGAGACGCTGGCGGCGCTGGGCTACGAGCCGGTGGGCTTTGCCGACGTCGACGAAGCGCTGAGCTCCTGCCGCAGCGCCGTCGGTCGGTACGATGCGCTCGTCATAACCAACCCCGCCTCCACGAGGGCGGCGCTGAAACTTGCCGCCGCGCTGCATGAGGCCGTCCCGAATTTGCCGATCCTGCTGATCGCCGGTTCCACCGAGGAAATCGCCGCCGGCGTGTTGATGGCGGCCGGCATCTGCGAGGTGGTCGGCCGACCTTTGGTCGCGGCCGAGATGGCGACGGCGCTGAAACGCTGCCTGGCGGCCCGCGACCACCACATCTCGCGCGCCGAACACGCGGTCAACTTGTCCCGCGTCGAAGCCCAGCGCTGACTCTGCCCGTAAAATTTGCGCGACGGCGGATCAAACCCGGCAGTTTGCCGCGGTGGTCAATCAGATCAAGTGCTCAGTCGACGACCATGGATGCGAGCCGCTTCCTGATCACCGCTTCGGCGCCGCTGATCATCTCATCGATGATGCTGGCGGCGCTCATCAACCGGTTGGTCTGACCGACCGATTCACCGGCGAGCAGGCTCATCTCTTCGAGGTCGCCCGTGAATTCCGGAGTGGGTGGAAATCCGCAAAACCGCTTCATCGGAAACTGCTGTCCATAGACACGAGCCTGACCGATCACCGGGAGTTCCGAATCCGAAACGACCTTGTAGGGCGGCAAGCGGTCACGCCCTTCCCACTCCCGCACGATGCGGTTGCGCAATCCGCGAGTCGAAGCATCGGGGAATTCCGGACCAAAGATCAGATGGCGAGCCGTATCCCCGACGCCGGCAGCCACGACCCGGTCCTTGTACTCTGGATGGGCATTGGCCTCGAAGCTCGCGAGGAGGCGAGTCCCGACCCAGACCGCGTCGGCGCCGAGTGCCAGCGCGGCAGCAACCGTCCGACCATCGGCAATGCCACCGGAAGCGATGAGGGGCACGGAAGGGACCGCATCGACGACTGCCGGAAGCAACGAGAACGTCGCCGCGGCGGCGCGGTTATGGCCGCCAGCCTCGCTGCCTTGCACGACGAGCCCTTGCGCCCCGCGCCGGAGAGCGGCCGTCGCTTCGTCCACGCTGCCGACTTGAAACCAGATGCGACTGCCGGCTGCTCTGAGACGCGATAGCCATTCGTCCGGTGGATCATCCCAGAAGAACGTGACAACCGGCACTTTTTCGGCGACGCATACTTCGATGTGCTCGATCCCGCTGAACCGCGGGATGATATCGACCCCGAAGCACGCGGGGTCTGCCGCTTTGATGTCGCGGAGGGCCGATCGCAGCACGTCGGGAGGCATTGCAGCAATACCCAACATTCCCATTCCGCCCGCCTTGCACACCGCCCGCACCAGGGGTGCGGTCGCAATGAAAGCCATGCCGGCGCTGATGAACGGAACCCTCAGTCCATATTGCTCGGTAATGCGTGTCTTCAACATGGAATTCATCCTGCCCAGCGGGGGGACTCCCGGATTTATCAGGTAGGGCTTGTGAACGCAGGGTTCAATTGGCGGCTCGCGCGCGGCGGCGCGTCGACGCCGCTCAGCGCGCTACGGCCGTAACGCTTTCTCGCCGACGCGAAATCATGCGGTAGCGGCGCCGCGCCACCCTTCTCGCATTGCACTCAAGGCACAGAAAGAAAGGGTGGCGATGACCCCGATCGATGCTCTCTACCATCAGGCGACGCACCATCCCCGGCAAACGGCGTTCATCGCCGGCGATGAGGTCTGGACCTATCATCGGCTGGCGCACGAGGCCGAGCGGCTCGCGCAAGCGTTGATCGCGCGCGGCCTGCGGCCGGGCGATCGCGTGGCGCTGCACATGGTCAATCGGCCGGAGCTGGTGGTTGCCTACTATGCCTGCTTCCGCATCGGGGTGATCGCGGCGCCCCTCAACGCCCGGTTCAAGACGGCGGAGCTGCGCCCGCTGCTTCAGCGGCTGCGCCCGTCGCTCTATCTCGGCGAGGCGCAGCTCTATCGGCAAATCACGCCCATAGAGCCGGCGATCGTCGGCTCGGGCGCGCGCTTCATCGCCGACGGCGCCGCCGAGGACGATCGGGCGCAGCCCTGGGCGGATCTGATCGATTGCGCCGGCGGAACATCGACCCTGCCCGATCCCGACGACAGCGCGCCGGCCGTGCTGCTCGGGACCTCGGGAACCACCGGGCTTGCCAAGTTCGTCATCCACACGCCGGCGACATTGTCGGCGAAAACCGATAGCTGCATGCGTATGGGATTCGAGACGCCGCAGACCACCGTCAACGCCGTCCCCATGATGCATGGCAGCGGACTCATGACCATGCTCGCCTCGATGCGCTACGGCGCGCCGATGGTTCTCTTCGAGCGCTTCGATGCGGACGCCGTGCTGGATGCGATCGAACCGCGGCGCTGCAGCTGGATGCTCGGGCTTCCCTTCATGTTCATCGAGCTGCTCGACCGCCAGCGCCGGCAGGCGCGCAACGTCGATACGCTGCGCTTCTGCCTCAGCGCCGGCGATGTCTGCCCGATCGGCGTGCAGCGCGAATTCGCCGCGCTGTTCGGCGTGCCGCTGCGTTCGGTCTGGGCTTCGACCGAGGCGACGGGATCGCTCATCCACGGCTTGGAGCCGGGACCCGTCAGCCGGATCACGCCGGGCGCCGACATCCGCATCGTCGACGACAATGGCGCGCCGGTGCCGCGCGGCGAGGTCGGCGAGCTGCTGGTGCGCGGGCCCAACGTCACCGTGGGATATTGGGTGGCTGAGGGTCGTATCGATCCCGCGACCGCCGATGGCTGGTTTCACACCGGCGATCTCATGCGCCGCGGCAAGGCCGATGATCTCTGGTTCGTGGGTCGTAAGAAGGATCTGATCATCCGCGGCGGGTCGAACATTTCGCCGGTCGAGGTCGAGCGGGTGCTGATGGCGCATCCCGGCGTGCGCAATGCCGTGGTTGTCGGCGTGCCCGACGCAACGCTGGGCCAGCGCGTCGCCGCTCTGGTTCAGCTCAGGGAGAAGCCGCGCGACGCCGTGCTCCGCGATATCCTCGCCAGCACCAGGGCGCAGCTTGCCGATTACAAAATGCCCGAGCGATTGAAGGTTGTGGATGAGATTCCCCGCAACATCCTCGGCAAGATCGACCGCAGATCGGCCGTGTCGATCCTGCTGGACGACGAGGCGGACGAGGCCGTCGCAGCCGAGTAGCGATGGCAAGAGATTACGATGGTAACGACTTTCGCCGCGGCAGAAACCGCGATGTAGCACGGGCGCTCTAGCGTCCGACGCGTCGAGCAACACCGAAGGGATTCATCATGACAGAGACAACGGCCGCAGCGAGCACCGGCATCCCCGCGGCCTCCGATACCCGCATACGGCTTCAAGCGCGGCGCACGGCGCGACGACGCGCCAACACGATGCGCCGCCTGCATCACCATGCGGTGCGAACCGACGACATGGCGGCGACGCGGCGCTTCTATGAGGATCTGCTCGGCATGCCGATGGTGGCCGCGCTCAGGGAGAACGTCGATCTCGGTGGCGGCGAGAAACCGTTCCTGCATTGCTTCTTCGAGATGGCCGATGGCAGCTGCCTCGCCTTTTTCCAATTCCTGCCGGACGCCTTTGGGCCCGCGACCAAGCTGCCGCGACACGGGGTCGATCATCATCTGGCGATGCTGGTTGCCGGCTTCGACGAGATCGCCAGGCTCAAGGCGAAATTCGACGCGCTGCTCTATCCGAACTGCGGCATCAATCACGGCTTCTGCTATTCGCATTATGTGCGCGATCCCAACGGCATGCTGGTCGAGTTCGTCGTCGAGCCCGCCAACGAGCTCGAGCTATGCGAAACGGCCGCGGCCTCGGCCCATGAAGAGCTCGCGAAATGGCAGGACCAGGATTACGCACCAAACCATCTCGCGCGTGCGACGATGGCTTGTCCCTTCCCGACCTCGCCCGCCGAAGACATCGCAAAGGTGATCGCGGGCGAGCGCCACGAGGAAGAACAGCGCTGATCGCCCTTCGAACGACCCTTCGCCGCCGGTCTCACGATGGCCGGACGGTGAAGGATCGGCTGGTGCCGCGCCCGGCTCGTCTGCGGGTGCACAGGCCAACCCCCCGCCAGATGCACGCTGGGATGGATGGCCGGGCGCGGCGCTTCATCGCTGGAACCGCTATCGAGGGTGCGCCCGCCACGAGTTTGCCGTGGCAGCAAGTACCAGTCGCGTTCGCCTCAACCGATGGCCACCTGCCAGCCGCCGCCCAGGGCGTTGAACAGGCTGACCAGCGCCTGCAGATGCGCCAGCCTTACCTGCACCGGCGTGTCCTCGGCCGGAAACAAGGCGTTGTCAGTGTTGAGGACCGTCAGCAGATCGGTGAGCCCGACGCGGTAGCGCGCCTGGGCGATCTCGTAGGAGCGGCGTGCTTCCGCGACCGTCACCTCCTGCGCCGCCTGCTGCTCGGCGGTGCGCTGCACCGAGGCGAGCGCATCTTCGACATTGCTGAAGGCGGAAACCACCGAGGTAGGAAGGAGAACGCAACGCGACTATGCAAACGCCGCTAAATGGTTTCTTCGCATGAAGAGAACAATCGGCGCGCTGCACACAAAAACGGCAATGCTTTGCCTTCTCTGCGAGCATGATCAAGACCGCGCGGTGCTGCGGGGAGGTGAAAGGACGGGGCTCATCGGCGCTTGGCGAAGATGGTGTCGAATAGCGCGGGCGTCCACGGGACTCACAGGGTTGTGCTCGCAAAATCCGGACCGCGTGACACCGCGCAGACCCGAGGCCTGCGGCGGTGTCCGGCGCGATCGGTCCCTTAGCGGATGACGGGCTGCCCGGCCCGCAACCGGGCCTGGTCCGATGGAGACGCGGCTCTGTCCGGGCCAGCGGCGGAGGGCGATGCGGCCGCTTGGCTCGGATCAATTTGATGAGGCGGAACGGACGCGACCGAAGGCATGCTCTGCTCGAAACCCTGGAACAGATACCCCGGAGGGTCGGCCACAGCGGCGGGAGCCGCCACCAGAAGCAATAGGGCGGACAGCGCCGCCCGGCGCAACACGTATCTTGCTCGGTTGTGGACGATCATCGTCGTCTCCTTGAAACAGGAAGGTCACGACACGCTTCACAGGAGAAGGACGAGCGTTGGTAGACCGTGTGCGCTGGACCCATCCCTGTGTCGCTCTGCTGCAGAGATGGGCGGGCCAGCCGCTTAAGTCCTGGCGCGCAGGCTGAAGCCTGCTGAAACGAACTGGCCGTTCAGGGGCGGTGGCTCGACGCTTGGCTGCTATTCTTAGCGGCTATCGCAAAGCCGCGACCAACCCCACCTCACCCCATCCCTCTCCGCCCCTCAGGGGCGGAGAGGGGGAACCCGCGCAGCGGGTGGGTGAGGTGGGGCGGCGCCGGCGATTTTCACCGTCGCACCGTGCTTCCCTGGTATCAATCCGCCGCCACATGCACGGCGCCGGCGGGCGGGCGGGCGCGGCGCAGCAGCGCCAGCAACGGAACGGCGGCCAAGGTCACCACCATCATGAATTTGAAATTGTCGATATAGGCAATCATCGCCGCCTGGCGGGTGACTTCCTGATTGAGCGCCGCGAGCCCCGCCGTGGTGTGCAGGTTCCAGAAATGCTTCATCGCCGGCAGCTGCAGCGCCGACGCAAAGGGCGAGATTTCGCCGGCGAGCGAGGCATGGACGGTCTGCGTCATGCGGTCCTGCAGGGTCTCGACCATCGAGATGCCGATGCTGCCGCCGATATTGCGCACCAGGCTGAAGAAACCGGCCGCTTGAGCGCGGAAGGACGGGTCGAGCGTGCCGAAGGCAACGGTGCTGAGCGGCACGAACAGGAAGCCGAGCCCCACGCCCTGGACCAGCCCGGCCCAGATGATCGGCCAATAATCCATGTCGAGCGAGTAGTCCGTCATCTGGTAGAGCGAGAAGGTGGTGACGGCGAGGCCGAAGAGCAGCAGCAGGCGCACATCGAGGCGGTTGATGAGGCGGCCCACGGCGAGCATGGCGAACATGGTGCCGACGCCGCGCGGCATCATCACGACGCCGGCAGTGGTGACGGGGTAGTCCATCAGGTCCTGCAGCATCGGCGGCAGCAGCGCCAAAGTGGCGTAGAGGATGATGCCGACGACGAAGATCAGGATGCAGCTGCCGGCGAAATTGCGGTCCTTGAGCAACGCGGGGCTGAGGAACGGCCGGTCGGCGATGCCGGTCCACATCGCGAACATCCAGAAGCCGCAAATCGCGAGCGCGCCTTCGATGACGATCTCGCGCGAGCCGAACCAGTCATTCTGCTCGCCGCGGTCGAGCATGATCTGCAAGGCGCCGACGCCGAGGCTGAGCAGGGCGAAACCGAGAACATCGAAGCGCAGGCCGCGGTCGCGCTGAGTGTCGCGGACGAAGATCAGGATGCCGAGAAAGGCGAGAATGCCGACCGGCAGGTTGATGTAGAAGACCCAGCGCCAATCGTAGTTGAAGGTGAGCCAGCCGCCGAGCGTCGGGCCGAGGATGGGCCCGACCATGATGCCGGCGCCCCAGATCGCCATCGCCTGGCCCTGCTTCTCGGGCGGATTGATGTCGAGCAGCACCGATTGCGACAGCGGCACCAGCGCCGCGCCGAACA
>Ga0335079_10010729_pt1 | contig 10434 bp, 13 predicted proteins | sample Lox_Sample_33_FD_206719 | JGI IMG/M metagenome (GOLD analysis project Ga0335079, IMG submission 206719) | Soil microbial communities from Loxahatchee National Wildlife Refuge, Florida, United States - Lox_Sample_3.3 | ecosystem: Environmental > Terrestrial > Soil > Wetlands | place: USA... | reverse complement strand
GCCGCGCACCGTGGATACGAAGTAGCTGTTCGTCCAGAGAGTTGGAAGGGGGCTCTTCAGCCACGGGAACTCGGCGCGAAGCGCGCGGGAGCTTCTCCACGCCATGGACGAGGACCTGGGGCCGGTACTTCGGACACCAGACAAGGTGGCACTGGCACGAAAAGACGATGTTCCGACTGCTCTTGCACTCCACGCGGGTATGCATCCGGTCGCAGTATGCAGCACGTCGTTACCTAATCCACTCTGGAGTTGCTTGAGAGCGCATCAGCAGGCCACCGTTCCTTCCGACGCCTGAAGGCGCGGCCCCGGGGTGGCATTTTCGGTGAGCTGCGCCGCGCCGAGCGCCACGAGCGCGTGCATGCGCACCCCGCTCGGTTTGCCGTAGATGTCCCTGTTCAACTGACCAAGCCCCCGGCCGCGGCGGCGGCCAGAAGACGAAGAGCGGGCTCTCCAAGCGCGTCCATGACCGGGTGCGCGACAAGCCCCGCCGTTCAGGGCGGGGAAGGACAGCGCCCGGCTCGCTGAGCGAGCCGTGTCAGACGATGCTGCTACAGGAAAGTTGTCGCGAACGCGACCTACCCCCGGGCAGGGGGAAAGTAACGCTTGCAGAGATACGAGCAGCGCAGCAAGGCACTCGCCCCAGGAACCCAGCCGTACCGGCGGCGCACGCCGCCCAGTCGGAATCTCCGGGCCTTCAGGCCGGCGAGGATGTCAACTTGTCTATGGCGCTGTTCGCGAGCTCCGCTTCAGTCTTCATCTCCACATGTGGTTCCGGTCCTCTTCCGACAGAGAACCGGAGTGGAGTCGCGCGGGCCCCCTTACGCCCGTCCTCGCGCCGACGCGGGCTCAGCAGCGCACACCTCGTCGGTAGGTGGCGGAGCGGCAACAGGCTCGCCCGTCAGCAACGGATAGACCAACCCGGCCAGCGTGGCCCCCGCCAACGGAGCAAGCCAAAACATCCAGAGCTGTGCCAGTGCCCAGCCGCCGACAAGGACCGCCGGTCCAGTGCTGCGGGCTGGGTTCACCGAAGTACCCGTAACCGGGATGGTCACGATGTGGATGAGCGTGAGGGCGAGCCCGATGGCCAAACCGGCGAACCCCTTCGTGGCGCGCTTATCGTCGGTGGCTCCCAGGATGACGAGCAGGAATATGAACGTCATCACAAACTCGATCACGAGTCCCGCACCCAACGAATAGCCGCCCGGAGAGTGAGCGCCATACCCGTTGGCCCCCAATCCATTCACCAAGGAGAAGCCTTCCTTGCCGCTCGCGATGAGGTAGAGGACGGCCGCGCCCAGGATCCCCCCCAGCACCTGGGCCGCAATGTAGGCAGGGAGGTCGGACGAGGCGAAGCGCCGCGATACCCATAGGCCTACCGACACGGCGGGATTGAGGTGCGCCCCAGAAACCGGTCCAACGGCATACACCATGGTCAGAACGGTGAGACCGAAAGCGAATGCCACGCCCAGATATCCCACGCCAACTTGTGGCAAGGCGGCTGCCAGGACAGCACTGCCACACCCTCCCAGGACGAGCCAGAAGGTGCCGATGAACTCCGCAGCTGAGCGCCTCAGTAGTGACATGGTAGCTCCCTGGCCGGCACGCGCGCCGACAGCTCTAATTTGGCGCCTGCAGGCCCTTGTCGGTAGGCTGCATCATTTGGGGCATACCCAGGGCGCCGAGTGGCGAGCAGCGATACCGAACAAGACAAGAGCTAGCCCATTCTGGGGAGCCCGCCTTCCCGGCGGCGCAACCGTGCCCGGCTCGCTGCAGCCAAGTTTTGCATCCCCTGTCGTTTGCGGGGCGCGGTACTTGGGCCACGCCTGGGCTGGATGCGAACCGACTTGCTCGGTGTGGCGACCCCGTACACGCATTGGGAAGCGCTGACCAAAGCACTCCATTGCAACTCGTTCCAGCGATTCCAGCCGCGGGACTGCGTTCATCACCTCCTTGACCAGGATGCGCGACGGGTTCCCTCAACACCGTCGCGGAAGTACCGGGATTGAGCTCCTGGGACCCCTTCGCCCCGAAGGGCCGGACGTGAGGTCCACAAGTCTGGTTCTGTGGAAGCTGGGGGAGAGCAACCTCCCCCGGCGACCCGACGAACCCCCGGGATTCATCCATGGGGTGGTTTGGGTGGCGGTAGTGTTTGAACGCGAAGCTGCCTGTTCGGTCCCGCCTGAAAGGCGCAACGCGACGCGTGGGGCAGCCCAGCCACGCGCCCGGCGCAGCGAGTCCGCCGTGGCGCTTGCCGGATGGCGCTCGATCGGAACGAGAATGTGGCGCAGGTGACGCTGATCGGGAACCGGCAGGAGGAGTCGTGTCATGAATGCGCGAAGAGCGTCATGGTCCGCGAGGAGATTAGCGTAGGTCTTTGGTGCCACCTCTACCGGGGGGGGTTCACCGGAATTGCCACCGGGAAGCCTGCGCGTTTACGCGTCGGGAGGAACGGTGGCGGCGAGCGTGTCAGAGGTTGGTGGCAAGCGCCATGGTGTCGTGGCTCTTTGAAAACTGACGACACGCTCGATGTCCGGAACGCCGCAGCGGCATTCCCGGCTGCGAAACCGCTGCGGCGACGGACGGCATCGAGCGAGCAGCATGAACCTGCGAGCGGGGTGGGATTCCCCATCCCCACGCGCCCTGGCGCGAGAGCGGGTCGCCCGTCGAAGAGAGGTGACCTCGTGCGCGAGGCCGGAGACGTCGTAGCCGAAAGGCGAAGGCTCCAAAGAACGCACGCCAGGCCGGGCTTGCCCTCCCTGTGCCTCTCCGAACCTCCGGGATTTATCCCTGGGGAGGTTTAGGTAACCTGCTCCAGTCAGAAGCATTGCTGAGCCCAGGCTGAAAAGGACCGATGGCGGGGACCAAGACTCAGCAGGGCCGGGCCGCCCCCGGCAACTCATTCCCTGGGCGACATACCCACCCGGGTATCGGCTGGCACTTTGCCGATGAACCTGCCGGTAGCCCGCGGCCTTCAGCCCTGCGTCTACTTTCGTTCGGGCGAGCCGAGCGATATGGTGCTCCTCATGCACCTGGGCATTGGTGAAGTGCTCATCATCTTGGTCGTTGCTCTGTTGGTCTTTGGACCGAACAAGCTCCCACAACTTGGCGATGCTCTTGGAAAGGCAATTCGCAACTTCAAGAGGGCCGCGAGCCAGGACGATGCCATCGATGTGGCGCCCGAAAAGCCCAGTCCTAGCAGGCTATCCGAGAGCACTGGTGCCGAACCACTCGCGCCCGCGCAACCAGCCGCGTCCACGAAGGACGAGAAAAAAGGTGACCTGGTCTAAGAGCCGTCCCGTAATGACGGCAGCTTCCTGCGCGTGTGAGCGCCCCCTTCTCGCAAGCGCAAGGCTCAAAGACTGGCGTCTCCTCCGCGATCGCCGCCGAGGTGGCCGCCCTCGGCGGCTGTGGCATTCCTCAACCTGCGGATCCGCATTCGAGAAATAGCGGGCGCCGGTTTCAACCGGGGTTGGGTACGGCCCCATGACAACGACCCGCCACCACCCAGGCCGATCATGGCGCGCGCCTTCTCTTCGAAGCCCGCCGCGTGGTCGCGCGAGCGATCGCGATGTGGTCAGAGCAGAGCTTGCGGTCCCACGGCATGCGATCATCGCCGACGAGGTCGCTCCCTCTCGCAGACCCTGGCGGCAGTGGCATCACAGCTTGCGGATCGTCATCCGACAAGAATTGCGGGACAGATCTTGGCCATTACCGACGCGAACAACGGAGCCAACCTGCGTGTAACGTAACGGCTCGTACTCACAGAGAACATACAACCCCGAACTTGAAGAGAGAGCGAGAAGAACTGCGGGACAGACCTTGGCTGGCACAGCCAAGGGTAGATTCACGACGTTGACATCAGTTCAACTTAGAATGTTTACTATTGGTGACGATATCCGACCGCCAGGTCGTCGAGCTGTTTCACCTTCGCTTCGCACGCCTGCTCTGCACAGGGCCATCGAAGGGTAGCTTCGCCATCAAGGAGGCTGCAACCTGCGGTTCTTCTTCGAGAGCGTGCGGTACTCCGAGGACATCGATCTCGACGTCGCGGACTGCAGGTCAACGCGCCAAAGGAGAAGGTTTCCGCCGTCTTGAGCGGCCCTGCGCTGTCTCTCGCTCTCCGGAGCCGCAGCATCGCGAGCGTCAGCGCGCCGAAGCAACCCGAGACGACGCAGCGCTGGAAGGTTCGGCCTCTCCGTCGAATGGCACGCCAGGCCGATTCACACTCGCAATGACCCACGGTGGAGAAATCCAAGGTCGCGGCGATCGTGGTAGGCGTCTTGGCCGAGCATCGCCTGATGCTTTTCCTCGCACCTCACTATCCACTCGCAGCGGCCCTGCGCCAGAAGGTCGGAGCGCTCGCGGGTCTGGGCATCGTCCGGGCGCGGGACGTGTTCGACCTTGGTGTGCTGTTCGCCAAGTCAGCGGGCAAGGTGGATGCACTCCAGTCGATCCACTCCCGAAGGCGATCGAGCGGGCGATGGGCGTCTGGTTCGATCCGGCGTCGGGGACGACGCTGGCGCTTCCGGAATAGCCAAATTCCGCGACATCCCGGATTCATCGTGGGAACTGGTCGCGCTTATTCCTCTCGTCGAGCGTCGAACGCTTCGTGGCGACCCCGCCTCCCAACCGCCAGGTACTGGCCGGCATCGTGTACCGCTTGCGCGCCGGATGCCAACGGAAGTCTCCGCGAAGGAGGCACGCAGGGCCTCGTCCCATCCAGTCCGCGCTGGGGGCGCGTGAAGAAGGTAGCGTCACGCATGACGCCTACCCTGGCAGGCAACCGTTCGCAAGGCAGGTCGGTAGGGAAGAGCGTTTCAGCGGTCCCGGGTGCTCCGAAATGCGCTCGGCGAAAATCGGCGTCGAAGCCTGTGCGACCAGCACTCGACGGGTATTCACAACGATTGTCGAGCTGACCCCGGGAATTTGCTCCTGCTTCCTGCCGTCACTCTTTCACTTTTGGCATGGATAGCCCGATGAATCGCCCGCCCGTGACCGGTTCGTCGAGCTTCGCAGTGTGGTCCACCGCCGATTACAACTTCATCCACCGATTCACCCATTTCCTCAATTTCGAGTGACTTTCGACCTCTGGGTTCCAGGCCCAACGCAAACAATGCTCCACCCCAGGCACTTTCGGCCCCCCACCTGCCGGTCCGTCTATACCTATTGCCGGATTTGGATTTCACTCATTGCGGAACGGCGTCCAGACCCCCGGGAGGCTCCAGGGACAGGCGACAATCACGTCCTCCAAAAAGTTCTTCGCCGCCCATTCGCGAAAGAAAGGCTTCCGGAGACCGGCTCGAGCGACGCTCACCCACGAGCACCTCCGGTGTTCGGAATCGGCAGACCGCTCGGCTCAAAGACCCGCGGCGCTGTCATTGCGCGAGCGCATCTTGGCGCGAGCCTGGCCTCGCCCCAAGACAAAGGTTTATTGAATGTGCGGGTTGCTATTTGGTCGGCGAAACAGGCAGCAGAAAAGCGGTTCCGGCGACCCGGGCCCCCTTTTCTCAGGGTCTTCCCGTCCCGAAACCAACCGAGACGCCGCTGGGGCCCCGCTCAGCCTGATCGCGAAGCGAGACGGCGCAAGGGGCAGGCGTAGTCACCTATTGCGGGTTCGGTGACGGAATCGAGTCCTTGATGCTTGGCATCTTGCCTATCCGAGACCGGGCGAGCTTCCACGCCTGCTGAACCACCCAAGAGAGCGAGCGGTCCTGCCGGATTGCCTCCTGCTGGATCTCCCGCAGCATCTCCTCTGGAAAGTACAGGCTCTGCTTTCTCTTGTCGGTTTGGACCATCATTGTCTTGTACTGCGAGAGCAGCTCCGTGGAAAGAGGCCCCGTCGAACGCCGCGGCGCAATCGCTGTTTCGCAACCTGACAACCCAACTCCCGTTCGAGCTCTTTTGCAAACTTTGCGTCAGGGCGAACAAGTGCGATTTCGGGACACTTGCTTCCAGATCCCTACATTGGCCGTTCGACATCGAAGTCCTGCGTTCGCGCGTCTTCTTGAGATAGCGCGCGCTTACGGATCACACAGGGAGCGTAGCCGCGAGAAGTTCGCCCCATCGCCGCCAGTCACGGCCGTCGCGCGCCCGCACAGGCGAGCTGCCGACCCCACGGTCCAATTCACGTCGCGAGATCGCCCTCTCAAGCTCGCCCCCGAACCGAGCTCGGTTCTCGCGACCGTGGGAAGAACCTGCGCCCGCGGCGGCGTCTGAGCAAGCCTGCGCTGGCGAGGCTCCCGGCTCGATCAAACCGTGGGACTTCTTGCGGCGCGGGCGAGACCGCGCCCCCGCTCGAGACCCGCTGAGGGGCGGCCGCTCGCGGACCTCTCGTTCGGGCGAGGGTCCGGCACCAGGGAACTCGCTCGAGCAGTCTCGCACCCCCTGCACCTGGCATTTGGAACCCGAGGCAAAATGTGGGAAGGAACCGCTTCGAAAGAATGCCCACGCCGCCTCTTGTCCGACGACGGATGCAGCAGTTCCGGCGGGTTCATCCCCTGCCAGGTTCAGCCACGCCCGAGAAGGGACGCTAAGGATGAAAGCGATGGACGGCTCACCCGCCCAGCTCGCCACGCTGCTGCTCCCCGGACTCGACGGAACCGGACAGCTCTTCTCGCGTTTCATCGGAGCAGCGAGCGCGGCGCTCGAGCTCCGCGTTTTCTCGTATCCGCGCAATGTCCACATGAGCTACCAGGCGCTCGAGTCCCTCGTCTGGCGCGAGTTGCCAACGGGCAGGCCCTTCGCGCTGCTTGGCGAGTCCTTCTCCGGACCCCTGGCGCTCAGGGTGGCAGCGAGAGCACCCCGGGGGCTCGTGGCCGTGGTCTTGGCAACGACATTCCATCGACGCCCTGCCGGCCCGGCGCTGCAGGCGCTGCGACCACTCGCCCCACTGTTTTTCCGGATACCGCTTGCCCCGAGGCTCGTGCGAGCCCTCCTCGCTGGCGCCGATGCGCCGCCGGACCTCGTGGCGGAGGTTTGTTCGGCAGCGAACTCGGTCAAGGGAAGCGTGATGGCGGCACGAGCACGGGAGGCACTTCGGATCGATGCTTCCGAAGCGCTGCGAGCATGTCCCGTCCCCATCCTTTTCGTGGGGGGACGGCGCGACCGGCTGCTCCGGAATTCCATTGCTGCAGATATCCGAGCGCTCCGACCTGACGCAGAGATCAAGATACTGGACGGCCCTCACCTCTTGCTGCAACGCCGGCCCGAGGAGGTCATGCAGCTCGTGACCGAGTTCCTGGTGCGCTGCGCGAGTCGGGACCGCGGACAGGTGGCCTGACGTTCTCGCCGAACGGTTGGCGCGCGGCGAAGTCTGTGCATGCCGACATGCGCTGTGAGTCAAATGGCATGCGGGCGTCGAGCGGCGAGACGTCTGCAGAGGTAGACCACGATGGCGAGGTTCGCGACCGCGAGGGCGATGCGCGAAGGGCGATGCGCCCGCGCGATCTCGAGGATCTCGAGCGGGAGCGGAGTGGCCGTCGCAGCGACGACCAACCATGCCCCCCACCGATACCCCATCCACAAACTCCACCCCTCCACGGCCGAGAGAATCGCGTCGAGCACGAGGCCGAACTCCACGAGATGGATTCCCCGTTCGCTCAGCACGGTGGAAAGGAGCCGCCCCGAGGCCAGGCTCCAGCGACTCGCCACGTTCTCCCTCAGCGCGGAGGCGAGCTCTCGGAGGGCGGCGAGTTCCCCTGTCGCCGCGAGCACGACCAAGGTGGCGGCGAGGAGGAGCTGGGCCACCGCCTTGCCCAGCTTGTAGAGGATGATGAGCAGGAGCCCAGCAGGGCGTCGACCCGCTCCTCGCTGCCCCTGGCCCTCATCCGGCGGCACCAAAATTCCTAAGTGCTTCCAGCCCAGCCCGAGTCACGCGCCATGCCATGGTTCCAGCGAGCGAAGAGCGGCCACGATCGCCCGAGTGGAGGGCGACCGGTTGAGCGTGTAGAAGTGCACGCCAGGGGCGCCCCGGCGCAAGAGGTCGGCGCATTGCAGGCTCGCATACGCCACGCCGAGCTGAAGGGCAGCTTCGCCGTCCGCTCGGCGGACCTCCATCGCCGCGCGAAGCTTCTGCGGGATGTGCGTTCCACACATCGCGGTGAAGCGCTCGACCTGATCGACGTTGGTGAACGGCATCACACCCGGCAGGATGGGCACGGTGATCCCAGCCGCCCGCGCCCTCTCGAGGAACCCGAAGTAGAACCTGTTCTCGAAAAACAGCTGCGACACGAGGAAATCGACGCCGGCTTCCACCTTGACCTTGAGGTGCCCCAAGTCGAGCCCCAGATCGCGCGTTTCGATGTGGCCCTCAGGATAGGCGCCCGCACCGACGCAGAAGTCCCACCGTTTCTGGGCGCGGATGAAAGCGATGAGCTCGCTTGCGTGCCCGAACCCGTCAGGGTGAGGCGCGAAGGCCGCTTCTCCCTTGGGTGGATCGCCGCGAAGGGCCAGGATGTTTTGGATACCTGCCTGGGCGATCTCATCGAGCACCTCACCAATCTCGCTGCGAGAGGCGCCCACGCAGGTAATGTGCGCGACCGTCTCCATCTCAGTCTCGCGCTTCAACTTAGTGACGAGTTCGAGCGTACGCTGCCGGGTGGTCCCTCCCGCACCATAGGTCACCGACACGAAGGAGGGAGCAAGCGGACGGAGTGCCTCCACCGTCTGGAACAGCTGTCGGACCCCGTCGTCCGTTTTGGGGGGGAAGAACTCGAACGAGAAGATGGGCTCGCCTCGCTCGCGCGCGAAACGAAGGATATCGGTGACCTTCACGGCCGTGAGGTTACCATTGCTGCGTCATGAGTGCCCACAAACCATCGAACCGTTCTGGACCGCCCCGCTACATCACGAGACCTGGTTTCGAGAAACTCGCCGCCGAGCACGGCCACATCTGGAGCGAGCTGCGGCCGAGGGTTGTGGCCGAGGTGGAAGCCGCCGCAGCGCTTGGCGATCGCAGCGAAAACGCGGAGTACATTTACGGTAAAAAGAAACTGCGCGAGCTCGACCGGCGCTTGCGCCTCCTGTCGCGAAAGATGGACGAGCTCACCGTGATCGAACCGCAGCCTCACCCCACCGGCAGGGCCTATTTCGGGGCATGGGTCACCGTCGAGGATGAGAATGACCAGGAACTCGTCTACCGACTGGTTGGCCCCGACGAGGCGGATGCCTCGGCCGGCGCCATCAGCGTCGATGCTCCCCTGGGTCGAGCGCTACTGGGCAAATCCGAAGGCCAGGTCGCGATCGTGGAACGTCCGGCCGGGGCACTCCGCCTGACGGTGGTCGAGGTGCGCTGGACGACTCCGGAGAAATGAACCACCCCACCTGAGCGGCAGCTGGAGTTTCGTGCTCCGACGGGACCACTTCTGCGGTCCCTCCACACCTGGCAGGTTCCGGCCAGAGGCGCTTCATGCCCTGCAGGGCGCACTGCGCGGCAATGCGGGTAGCCTTCCTCACTGAATTGACGGCCACGTCCTGCCGCCGTTTTCGCCCGCTCGGTGGACCCAGCGAACTGGACCCGATCTCTTCCGACGTTGCGCCCGGCGCCCTTCTCTTGGCCGCAATGCCGAACGCGATCGACGACCGTGGACAGGACGCTCTCCCCACCCCGAGAGAGTTACCGCTGGTCCTGCAACGCGCAGGTATTCGTCTGCCGGCGCGACCTCGCCTCGCGCATCATCGATAGCGGAAGCCGGGCCGCAGAACCGCAACGACCCGGTCCATCGCCGCGGCTCCTAAAGTCCAGGCCCGACCACCGAGAGCACGACCAGTTCCTGCCGCAATCGATCCGCCTGTGTTCCAACCGCTCCTGCGAACGCACCATCACAGACGTCGCGTGCGTGGAGCACGCCGTCGCCAGGCTGAAGACTGCATGTCCCGCCGGACATCGCCGACAGGGCCGCTCGCTCGCAGAAGAGCTTGCCACGGTGGCGTTCCTGCGCAACTTACGGATCGTCACGCCTCTTGAACCACGGGACACCTCTTTCGCTGGACCAGCGGTCCGGCATCTGCTGCGACCGCTCTCGAGACACGGCAAGGTGCAGCCGGCCCCGCTCGAAGGGGGCCGAAGACTCTTGCTCGTCCAGCTCGATGGCGTTGGCCGCAAGCGGCTGGACTGGGCCATCCGGGAAGGCCACATGCCCTTCCTCGCACGGCGCCTGCACCGGGGCGAGCTCGTTCTCTCGAGCGCTCACAGCGGAGCCCCCACCTCGACGCCCTCCTTCCAGGCGGGCCTCTTTTACGGCGTCGCCCCGAGCGTCCCGGGGTTCGTCTGGTACGACCGGCGCGACAACCGTGAGATCCGGATGGATCGAGCCTCTGACGCGGCCGCCGTGGAGGCAGACCTGTCAGCGGAGGGCTTGCCGCTCCTGACCGGGGGCACGAGCTACTTCTCCATCTTCAGCGGAGGAGCTGCGCTGCCCCACTTCTGCCTCTCGG
>Ga0335079_10010727_pt1 | contig 10437 bp, 6 predicted proteins | sample Lox_Sample_33_FD_206719 | JGI IMG/M metagenome (GOLD analysis project Ga0335079, IMG submission 206719) | Soil microbial communities from Loxahatchee National Wildlife Refuge, Florida, United States - Lox_Sample_3.3 | ecosystem: Environmental > Terrestrial > Soil > Wetlands | place: USA: Florida... | reverse complement strand
CGCCTGATTTCGTCAAACGGTTCGCTCCCGCCCTCCCCACCTCTGTGGTGAAGACCTTTTAAACCCCTCCGCTGATTCTGAACGACTTGTCTGCTGCGGGCCTCCCGAACTGCGAAAGACAGGCTAGGTCCAGAGGGAGCGCCGGCAACGGCTGAGTCAGTCCTACCCAGAAGGTTTCTGTCTCAGCGCCTCGAAATTGCCGGCGGCGTCAATTCCGAAGAATCGGCTCCCGCTCGGACGGCTCGTTGAAATCGGCCGAGAGCGGCTGTTTGAGGCCCCGCTCGCCCTCGACGGCGGGAAACAGCATCGTGAAAGTGGCGCCGAGCCCGGGCTGGCTTTCCACCCAGATCGCACCCCCGCTCTGCTTGACGATGCCGTACACCGTGGCGAGCCCCAGCCCAGTGCCCTGGCCGGCTTCTTTGGTGGTGAAGAACGGCTCGAAGGCCTGCGCTTGCTGCTCCGGCGCCATGCCCTTTCCCGTATCGCTCACCGACAGCGCGACGTAGTTCCCCGAAGGCACTCCGCGGCGCGAGGCGAGCAATTCGTCCACCAGACAACGGGACGTGGCGATCACCAGGCGGCCTCCGCCCGGCATGGCGTCCTTCGCGTTCGCCGTCAAGTTCCGCAACACCTGCCTGAGATGGAGGGGGTCGGCATGCAGCATGCCGGCGTTCTCATCGAGCATCAGCACCAGCTCCCGGCCCTCGCCGATCTGGCGCCGCAGCATTTTCTCCAATTCGCGCAGGAAGCCGTTCAGGAGAATCGGCCGCGGCGCGTGGACCTGGCGCCGGCTGAAGGTCAGCAACTGCTGCGTCAGTTCCCCGGCGCGCATCACCGCGCGCAAGACCTGGTGCATGGTCTCGCGCAAAGGGTCGCCGGAAACCATGGCGTCCGCCGCCACCTGCGTTCCCCCGCCGATCACGGTCAGCAGGTTGTTGAAATCGTGCGCCACTCCGCCCGCCACCCGCCCCATGCTCTCGAGTTTCTGAAGCTGCCGGAGATCTTCGAGCAGGCGCCGCCGCTCGGTATCGTCCAGGGTCACGCCAATCAACCTCAGGGGCGCGCCGCCGTCGTCGAAGAACACGTGGCCGCTCGATGCCAGCCATCGTTGTTTCCCATCCACGACTCCCACCGTCCGATACTCGGCCGCAAATTGGCCGCCGCCCTCCGGCTTCAGCGCATGCTGGATGAGCCGGTCGACGCGCTCGCGGTCGGGGGGATGCAGCGACAACAGGAACACGTCATAGTCGACGGTGGCATCGGCGGGCAGGCCCAACTGCCGTTTGGCGCACTCGGAAAGAACCAGCTTGCCGGCCCCGGGGTAGAAATCGAACGCACCCAGTTGCGCCGCCGTGACGGCCAGCGCCAGCCGCTCCTGATTTTCCCGCAGCGCGCGCACGGCTTCGTGCCGCTCGCGGCGGGTGGCGGCTTCCCGCAACTCCCGCTCCACCGCGGGCGCCAGCCGCGCCAGGTTCTCCTTCAACAGATAGTCGTGCGCGCCGGATTTCATCATGGCCACGGCTGTTTCGTGGCCGATGGTGCCGGACACCACCAGGAACGGGATGTCCCGGCCGCTCTCCTGCAGCACCTGCAACGCCGCCGGCGCGTCGAACTCAGGCAACTGGTGGTCCGAGACAATGACGTCCCAATCCTGGCGCCGCAGCGCCTCGCGCATGCCGTCGGCGGTTTCCACGCGCGCGGCGTCCAGCGTATAACCGGCCCGCTCCAACAGGCGGGCGATCAACGCGGCATCGCTCTCGGAGTCTTCCACCTGCAAAATCCGCAATGTGTGGGCCGGCGCGGCGGCGCGCGCCGGTGGCGCGCCCGCCAGCGCGCGCCGCCACCCGGCGCCGCGTTGCGCCCGGGCCGTCGCTTTCACGATTTCCACGTCGTCCGCGGTGATTTGCAATTCCCGGCAGATTTGCTCGACCGGTTGCAGTTGGGCGTAGAAGCGCGTCAGAATCTCACGATCGCGCGGCGTCGCGCCCCTCAGGATTGCCATGACCCGCTGCTGTTCCGGATCCTGGGCGGGTGTACGCGGCCCGTCGCCGGCGGGCAGCGGACCCGCCGGCGCACCCTTGATGTCCCGGATCCGCTCCCGCACGATCGTGCGTACCAGCCGGGGCAGGCGCCCCGGCTCGCGCACGGTGCCCGCGCGGATGATTTCGGTAACCATGGTCAACAGGGGCCGGACTTCATCCTCCGCACGCGCCGCGCCGATCGAGCGCCGCAGCAGCAGCCGGACGCCGCCGGCAAACAAGCGATACAGCTCGTCTTCCGCATGGGCCTCTCCTGCTGCCACGAGCCGGACCAGGTCCGCATAATGATTCGCCTCGGGCTCCTCAGGCGGCGTACCACATTCCCTCTCCATACGATTGCAAGGTCCTCTCTTCCCGGCGCCGGAACGATCCGCTGTAAAGGCCGCCCCTTATAAGCCCGTTCCGCACGGCCAGAATCCCGGTAATAATCTCATGATTAATCCCGCAATTAGTACTTATCATAACCGATTTTCCGCGACTAATACTACCCAAATTAGAGAATTCTACAAGGCACGAAAAGCCCGCCATACTTTTGGCAGGAAACGCACGGAGGGGGCGCGCCGGGTGAGATGAACGTGTCTGGCAGCGTACTCATTGGCATAAGCCTATGCTGAGAACTCATATCACCCATCACGATCTGGAGCGGTATTACTTAGGGATGATACAATCGGAGACCGAGTTGGAGCGGTTCGAGGAGCATCTTCTTGCGTGCCCCGAGTGTGTCGTGCGCGCCGAGCAAGCCGAGGCGTACGTCGATCTTTTGCGCGCCGCCCTGCTGCAAACCGAGGAATCGCATTACCTTGTTGCGGGCGAATAGCGGTCCGGCCGGCTGTGGAATGGATGGATTTTCACAGCCGGCCACTCCCTTCCCAACTAAATTCCAAAAATTATCTTCCGGGACTGCATTGTCCCGCCGCCCATCTGCGATTTAATCCTCGATATTTTCAGCCAATCGCAAGCGAAATCATGGCGATTCAGCTCAAATCGCGCACCCGGTGAGAACCGCGGAGCCGCCGGCGCACCATTTCCTTGGCGCGAAAAGGAGTGGGGCGATCATGACCGGGAAAAGCACCATGGCCGCCGCAATGGAGCGTTCCGCGGCGTTGCGTTATGCCTTCGCCGTATTCGCGGTAGCCATGGCGGCAGGCATGCGGCTGGCGCTGGACGTCGTGCTCGTCCAAAACGCGCCCTTCATCACGTTCTTCCTGCCCATTATGGCGGTGGCTTACTTCGGTGGGCGCGGCCCGGGCCTGGCCGCCACGGTCTTGAGCCTGCTGACCGGTCTCTACTTCTTCCTGGAGCCGCGTTACAGCTTCGCCGTCGCGCACGCGGCGGACACCATCGTGCTGGTGCTGTTCGGCGTTTCGGGTCTTTGCGCCACCTTGGTCGTTGGAAAACTGCGCGACTCGCTGGCCGCCGCCGCGGAGAGCGCCGAGACGACCGCGGCGCTGCTGGAATCGTCCGCGCAGGCTATTGTAGGGGTGGATGACAATCGCCGCATCGCGGTCGTAAATGTTACGGCCGAACGCCTGTTCGGCTATACGCGGGCGGAGTTGGTGGGCCAGCCGCTGGAGATGCTCGTTCCGGAGCGCCTGCGCGAACGGCACCGGGCGCACCACGCCGCATACACTGCATCGCGGTCCGCGCGTGCCATGTCTGCGGGTGGGTGCTTGTCCGCCCGCCGCAAGGACGGAACCGAGTTCCCCATCGAGGGCACGCTCAGCACCGTGCAAACCCGGCGTGGATTGCTCTCCGTCAGTTTCTTGACCGACATCAGCGAGCGCAAGCGGAACGAAGAGGCGCTGCAACACACCTCGGAACAGCGGCGCCTGGCGCTGGAGGCGGCGGGATTAGGAGCGTGGGACTACCGCTTTGACACGGGCGAAGTGTTTTGGGACCAACACTGCTGCGACATGTTCGCCATTCCGGGCGGGCCGGTGACCGCATACGACGAGGCCATCGGGCGGATTCATCCCGAAGACCGTCAACCCGTGGAGGATGCCCTGAAACAGGCTCTTACCGGCGCCGATGACGGAGCCTTCCACCGGGAGTTCCGCGTGGTCTGGCCGGACGGCTCGGTCCACTGGGTAACCTCGCACGGGCGGGTGTACTTCGAAGGGGAAGGGGACCATCGGCGGGCCTTGCGGTTCGTCGGCGTCAACAGCGACGTCACCCAACTCAAGCGCGCGGAAGAAACCCTGCATGAAAGCGAGGAGCGCTGGCGGCTGGCCATGGTGAGCGCCGGATTGGGCGCCGTCGATTTTGACCCGCAGACGGGCAAGGCCAATTGGTCCAGCTTTGCCAAGCAGCAGTTCGGTCTGCCGCCGGACGCCGAAGTGGATTATGAGACCTTCTGGCGGGGAGTGCATTCGGAAGATCGGGAACGCGTGAAGGCGGCTATCGAAAGCTCCTTGCGGCCCGGGAGCGACGGCCAATATGCGCTCGAATACCGCACCGTCGGCATCGTGGATGGAAAGGAGCGCTGGGTGTCGGCCTGGGGCCAGGCGTTTTTCAACGGGCAGCAGCGCCCCATCCGCATGCTCGGCGTCACCCGGGATATTACGGACAGCAAGCTGGCCGCGGAAATCCTGCGGCGGAGCGAGGAGCGCTACCGCATCCTGTTCGAGTCGATGGACGAGGGCTTCGCCTCCTGCGAAATGATCTACGATGCAGCGGGCCGGCCCGTCGATTTCACGTACCTGGCCGTGAATCCCGCCTTCACCAGGCTGACCGGCCTGCCGGCGGAAGCGGTAGTGGGGCGAAGGGTCCAGGAGGTGATTCCGACGATCGAACAATCTTGGTTAGAGGCCTATGGCCGCGTGGTGGAAACCGGCCGCGGCGAACGGATCTACAATCGGGTGTCCGCCCTGGGGAGACACCTCGAGGCGTCCGCCTGGCGTTCCGGCCCCGGACGGTTCGCTGTCGTTTTCAACGACGTGACCGAACAACGGCGTGCCGAAGAGGCGCTGCAGCGGCAGGCCGCACTGATCAACCTCTCCCACGATGCAATTGTCACGGCGGATGCCGAACGTGTCATAAGGACATGGAACGCCGGCGCGGCTGAGATGTACGGCTGGACGGAAGCCGAAGCCATGGGCCAAGTGACCCATGAATTCCTGCAGACCCGCGGGTCGGTCACCAACGGTTATGTCGATAACGTGCTGAGGCAGGAGGGCCGCTGGGATGGAGAACTGATACACACTGCCAGGGACGGACGGGTGCTCCACGTGGAGAGCCGCCAGGTGCTGCTAGCGGACGAATCGTCCGCTTTCCTGGAGATCAACCGCGACATCACCGATCGCCGCCGCGCGGAGGAGCAACTGCAGAAGCTCAATGCCGAGCTGGAACAGCGCATACGCCAGCGCACCGCCGAGTTGGAAGCCACCAACAAGGAACTGGAAGCGTTCGCCTATTCGGTTTCGCACGACTTGCGTTCGCCGCTGCGCGGCATCGACGGTTGGAGCCAGGCCCTGCTCGAAGACTACGCCGACCGGCTGGACGGCGACGGGCGCGAATACCTGGACAAGGTGAGGTCCGAGGCGCAGCGCATGGGATTGTTGATCAACGACCTTCTGCAGCTCTCGCGCGTGACCCGCGATCCCATGGAACGGGACCACGTGGACCTCACCGCGATGGCTCAGTCCATCGCCGCAAGATTGCGCGAGGCCGAACACGGGCGGTCGCTGGTCTTCGCGATCGAACCCGGCCTGGCGGCGACGGGCGATTTCCGGCTGCTGGAGATCGCCCTGACGAACCTTCTGGGCAACGCCGTAAAATATACCGGACCGCGCGCCGAGGCGCGCATCGAGTTCGGGCAGAGCGCCGGCGAAGAGGGCCTGGCGTTCTTCGTGCGGGACAACGGCGTCGGCTTCAACATGGCTTACGTACACAAGCTGTTCGGCGCCTTTCAGCGCCTGCACAAGGCGTCCGAGTTCCCCGGAACCGGCATCGGCTTGGCCACGGTGCAGCGCATCGTCCACCGGCACGGCGGCCGGGTATGGGCGGAAGGCCAGGTCAATGGCGGCGCCACCTTCCGCTTCACGCTCTCGCGGGAGACCAAATGACCGCCGGCAAAATCCTCCTGGTGGAAGACAATCCCAGCGATGTCCTGCTCACGAAACGTGCGCTGTTCAAGGCCGGAATCACCAACAAGATCCTGGTCGCCGAAGACGGCGAAGCGGCGCTCGATTACCTGTTCGGCACGGGCGCCTACGCGGGCGGGGATCTGCCCGAGTTGCCGGTCTTGACCCTGCTGGATCTCAACATGCCCAAAGTGTCGGGTTTGGAGGTGCTGCGGCGGATTCGCGAAGACGCGCGCACCAGGCGGCTGGCGGTGGTCATTCTCACCACGTCAGCCGAGCCCCGCGACGTCGGCTCGGGTTACGACCTCGGGGTAAACAGTTATGTCACCAAGCCAGTGGATTTCGTCCAGTTCGCGCAAGCCGTCGAGCAGCTTGGCCTCTATTGGCTGCTCTTGAATCAACCGCCCCCGATAGACTGAGGCGGGTGCAGCGGCGTGCATGTGGATTCCGTGCTGCCCTTAAACACGCTTCTCAGGAATCCTCGATCTCTCGAGGCGTTCAGCCGGTCCGCGCTCTCAGGCATAGCGGCGCGTTCGCCAGGATGTGCGCGCCGAGCTGGTTGCCCGAGATCATTCTCACGACCGCGGGCGACCCGCGGGATGCCGCCGCCAAGAGACTTGGCGAGGCCGGTAGTGGGCGAAGCGTCGTGCGGCGCTGCGCGAAATGCCCCAGCCGGGCGCGAGGTGGAAATGCATTCCTTCATTTTCCGGCCCGATACTCCTGCTAGACTTTGGAATGTGGGGTGCATTCGTCACCCGGAAAGGGCGCCTGCCTATGTTTCGATTCGATCAGATGATCCGCCGCGACATGATCGTCCGTGAGGTGAAGCAATCGCATCCGGAGACCATTCCCGTGTTCGAGGAGTTCGGTGTCCGGGCCAGTTGCGACGACTGCGACATCGAAACCGTGGCGCGCAAGAACGGTCTTTCGAGCCTGGATGTAGTGGAGGCCCTGAACCGGGCCGCCTTCGGACCGAAAGCCGCCCAGTAAGGATTTATGCAAGTCACCAAACCATCGCGTAAAGCCATCAAGGAAGGCACGCAGCCGCTCGACGTGTTCTTCGCGCCCAAGTCGGTGGCGGTCATCGGCGCGACCGAGAACACCGCCAGCGTGGGCCGGACCATTCTATGGAACCTGGTCGCCAACCCGTTCGGCGGCACGGTCTTCCCGATCAATCCCAAGCGTCCGAGCGTGCTGGGCGTCAAGGCCTACAAGCACATCTCGGAGGTGAGCGAGCCGGTGGACCTGGCCGTGATCGTAACGCCGGCGGCGACCGTGCCCGGCATCATACACGACTGCGTGGAGGAAGGCGTGAAGGCCGCCATCGTGATTTCGGCGGGCTTCAAGGAAATCGGCCCGGCGGGCGCGGAGCTGGAACGGCAAATCCTGTTGGAGGCGCGCCGCGGCAACATGCGCATCATCGGGCCGAATTGTCTGGGCGTGATGTGCCCGCTGACCGGACTGAACGCCACCTTCGCGGCGGCCATCGCGCGTCCCGGCAATGTCGGCTTCATCAGCCAGAGCGGCGCGCTGTGCACCGCGATCCTGGACTGGAGCCTGAAGGAGATGGTGGGCTTCAGCGCGTTTCTCTCGATCGGCTCCATGCTGGACGTGGGGTGGGGCGATCTGATCTATTACCTGGGGAACGATCCCCGGACCCGCAGCATCGTGATCTACATGGAGACGATCGGGGACGCCCGCGGCTTTCTTTCGGCCGCGCGGGAGGTCGCGCTGAACAAGCCGATCATCGTCATCAAGGCAGGGCGCAGCGAAGCCGCCGCCAAGGCCGCGGCTTCCCACACAGGCTCGCTGGCGGGCAGCGATGAAGTGCTGGAGGCCGCTTTCCGGCGCAGCGGCGTGCTGCGCGTGAACAGCATCGCCGATCTGTTCTACATGGCCGAAGTGCTCTCCAAGCAGCCCAGCCCCAAGGGCCCGCACTTGACGATCCTGACCAATGCCGGCGGTCCGGGCGTGCTGGCCACCGACGCCCTGATCGCAGGCCGCGGCGATCTCACCGAGTTGACGCCGGAAACCATGGAGGAGCTGAACCAGATCCTGCCGCCTGCCTGGAGCCACAACAATCCGATCGACGTGCTGGGCGACGCCAGCCCGGAACGCTACGCCAAAGCCGTCGAAATCGCGGCCAAAGATCCGGCCAGCGACGGCCTGCTGGTGATCCTGACGCCGCAATCCATGACCGATCCGACGCAGACCGCCGAGCACCTCAAGCCCTACGCCAAACTGGATGGCAAACCGATTCTCGCGAGCTGGATGGGCGGGGCCGAAGTCGCCGCGGGCGAGAGCATTCTGAACCACGCCAACATCCCCACGTTTCAGTTCCCCGATACCGCCGTGCGGGCCTTCAACTACATGTGGCGCTGGGCGTATAACCTGAAGGGGCTTTACGAAACGCCTTCCCTGCCCGAGGATTCGGCGGACTACGCTCCCAACAAGGCGCTCACCGACGAGATCATCCAGAAGGCGCGCAGCGCCGGCCGCACCATCCTCACCGAATCCGAATCGAAGCAGGTGCTGGACGCCTATTGCGTGCCGACGGTGCAGACCTTGGTGGCGGCCACCGAAGAGGAAGCCGTCAGCCACGCGAATTATATCGGCTATCCGGTAGTGCTGAAGCTGTTCTCGGAAACCATCACGCACAAGACCGATGTCGGCGGCGTGCAGTTGAACCTCGCCGATCATGAGGCTGTGGTGCGCGGGTGGCGCCGCATACAGGCCGCCGTCACCGAAAAGGCCGGCGCCGGGCACTTCCAGGGCGTCACCGTGCAGCCCATGGTCAAGAGCGGCGAGGGATACGAACTGATCGTCGGCAGCAGCCTCGACTCCCAGTTCGGACCGGTGTTGTTGTTCGGCACCGGCGGCCAGTTGGTGGAGGTTTTCAAGGATCGCGCGTTGGCGCTGCCGCCGCTCAACACCACGCTGGCGCGGCGCATGATGGAGCAGACCAAGATCTACAAAGCGCTGCGCGGGGTGCGCGGACGAAAGCCGGTGGACCTGGCGGAGCTGGAACAGGTGATGGTGCGGTTCAGCCGCCTGGTGGTGGAGCAGCCCTGGATCAAGGAGATCGATATCAATCCGCTGCTGGCCACTCCGGACCGCCTGGTGGCGCTGGACGCCCGCGTGATCGTGCACGGCGTCGAGGTGCGCGAGGAGCAGCTACCCAAGCCCGCCATCCGGCCCTATCCGAATCGCTATATTTCACCTTGGAGCATGAAGGACGGCGGCCTGGTGATCATCCGGCCGATTCGCCCGGAGGACGAGCCCAAGATGGTGAAGTTCCACGCCACACTCTCGGAGCGCAGCGTGTATCTGCGCTACTTCCACCTGATGAACCTGTCGCAGCGGGTGGCGCACGAGCGGCTCACGCGGATCTGCTTCATCGACTACGACCGCGAAATGGCGTTGGTGGCCGAGCGGCGCAATCCCACCACGGGCGAGCACGAGATCCTGGGCGTGGGCCGCTTGACGAGAATCCTGGGCACCAACGACGCCGAGGTGGCCGTGTTGATCAGCGATCAGTTCCACGGCCGCGGGCTCGGCAAGGAGCTGCTCGCGCGCCTGGTGACCGTGGGCGGGGATGAAAAGCTCGGCAAGCTGAAAGCCGATATCCTGCCCGACAACCGGGATGTCATGCGCATCTGCGAGAAGCTGGGCTTCAGCCTGCGGCATTCGGTCGAAGACGAGGTCGTGAAGGCCGAGTTTGTCTACTGAGGTTTCCGCAGCGGCTGCGCCATGTGGCGCTCGATCGAGCGTGGTATCCGGGGCGCAATGGACCGCCGCTCCCTCACGGCGGCGGGACACCACGGGAGCCTAACCCGGGCAAGCCTTCACTTAGCCGGCTGGATGGCGAAGTCCCACACCTGCATGTTGACCTTGCCGGACGTGTACTGGACCACCGCGTAGTCGTCGGGTTCGAGCGGCTTGATCGGCCAGATCTTGTACAGTCCATCCTGGGTAAGCTGCTTCCGGAAGACCTGCACCTCGATGGGCTCTTCCACGATTTCCTTGCTGACGGGAATGATGGTGATCTTCTCGACCACGCGGATGCCTTTTTCCGGCGTCAACTTGACGATCCCAAAGCGCTCTTCGTCCGACAACTGGATGTAGAACTCCTGCTCGGGATTCGTCAGGATGTTCCGGGAATGCGCGCCGTCCAGCTCGAGGGTGGCCTTTCCGCTGACCATTGGAATCGGCGACAGGGCCTTCAGCACGCTGCGGCCCTTATTGTTGTGGACCTTGGATTCACCGACCTTGATGGCTTTGACCTCGTTGCCTTCGACATAGTAGACGCCGGGGTC
>Ga0335079_10010726_pt1 | contig 10437 bp, 10 predicted proteins | sample Lox_Sample_33_FD_206719 | JGI IMG/M metagenome (GOLD analysis project Ga0335079, IMG submission 206719) | Soil microbial communities from Loxahatchee National Wildlife Refuge, Florida, United States - Lox_Sample_3.3 | ecosystem: Environmental > Terrestrial > Soil > Wetlands | place: USA... | reverse complement strand
GCGCACGCGACGGCGGCGCGGGAGGCGGGCGCTGTTTGCAACAACTCGTCAGCGGAGACGATGCGAACGTAGCCCTTTGCAGCCTTTTCTAATGGGCCTAAGAAGCTCTAACTCAATGAAGGGACCCCTTCGGCGGTAGCGAACTCCGTCGGCACCTGTCGTCAATCTCGGAGGTGGTGCCGGTGAGGTCGAAGCCGTGGGAGGTCTCGGACGGGTTGTGGGCGCGGATCGAGCCGCTGTTGCCGAAGAAGCAGCGGCGGTATCGCTATCCGGGTCGCAAGCCGTTCGATGATCGCCGTGCGCTGCAGGGGATCCTGTTTGTGCTCCATACGGGGATCGGCTGGGAGCATCTGCCGCAGGAGCTCGGGTTCGGGTGCGGGATGACGGCGTGGCGTCGGCTGCGGGCCTGGCAGCAAGCTGGAGTGTGGGAGCGGCTGCATGAGCTGCTGCTCGCGGAACTGCACGCCGCCGATCAGCTGGAATGGGAGCGCGCGATCGCGGACTCCAGCCACCTGCAGGCGAAAAAGGGGGCGCGAAAACGGGTCCCAGCCCCGTCGATCGCGGCCGGCGCGGGAGCAAGCACCACCTCCTCGTAGACGGCGGTGGGATCCCGCTCGCCTGGACGCTCACCGGCGGCAACCGCAACGACGTCACACTCCCGCATCTGCGCGTACACCTTCACCTGCTCCCGGAACGACGGCCACCCAACTAATACGGGCTACCGAGCGATCGCCGACGGCATCCTGGCTGCCTCGGGTTATCGCCATTAGCCGAGAACGAGTCCGCAGCTTCGGTCGCTAGACTTGTTCGGCTCGTGCCTCGCAACCGGAACGTCCGCGTTGCGGTCCTGGGCTCCTCTGTCCAGCGCGCCGCCTCGACCGGCCACTCCTCGACCCGTTCGAGCCCTCTCAGGCGTCGGTTCGTCGTGGTTGGGCTGGTCGTGCTCTCGCTGGCGCTGCTGACCGTCTCGTACCGGTCGACTGCGCTCGACCCGATCGAAGGTGCCGCCGCCTCGGCTCTGCGTCCCTTCCAGATCGCCGCCAACCGCGTCGCGGCGCCGTTCCGGGACGCCGCGGACTGGACGCACGGCCTCTTCAACGCCAAGACGCAGAACCGCAAGCTGACCGCCGAAATCGAGCTCCTCCGGCGGGAGAACGCCAAGCTGAAGGGCGCCGCCGACGAGAACGCGCTGCTGCACAAGGAGCTGCGCTACACCCAGGGACCGAGCTTTCCGAAGGACTACACGGAGGTCGGCGCACGGGTGCTCACGAGCCCGTCCGCGCTCGACCAGAGCGTCACCATCTCGGCCGGGCGTGACCAGGGCATCGCGCTGGATGACGTTGTCGTCACCAACGAGGGCCTGGTCGGAACCGTGTCCAAGGTCGTCGGAACTGAGTCACGGGTGACCCTGATCACCGACCCGTCGAGCGCGGTACGGGCCGTGGACTTGCAGGACCTCAGCGCAGTCGGCATGCTCGACCATGGCTCCGGGGCGAACGCGCTCATCCTCGACAGGGTCGGGAAGGACAAGCCGCAGGTCGGCTACGGCGACACGATCATCACCGCCGGATCGGCAGCGGGTCCCCTCGCCTCGATCTTCCCGCGCAACATCCCGGTCGGATTCGTCTCGAGCGTCAACCAGACCGACACCGACGTCTACCAGGACATCCAGGTACAGCCGTTCGTCGACCTCTCCTCGCTCGAGTCGGTGCTCGTCCTGATCCCCAAGCAGCGCCCCGCGCACGCCACCCGGTGATCTTCGACGTCTTCAAGGCAGCGGCCGTTCTCTTCCTGGCCGTGCTCATCCAGCTCTCGTTCTTCGACGTCTACACGCCGTTCGGCGGTACGGCCAACCTCGTACTCGTGACGCTGATCGCGATCTCCCTGCTCCGCGGATCGATCTTCGGCGCCTTCGCCGGATTCTGCGCCGGCTTCCTGCTCGACACCGCGAACCTCGGCACGCTCGGGTTCACCTCGCTGCTCTTGACGCTGGCAGGCTTCTGGACCGGGCGCTACGGGGAGACGACGGCGCGTGACCGATTCCACGCTCCCTACACCTCGGTCGCCGTGATCACCCTGCTGTACGGGATCGGGACGCTCGCGCTCGACTTCTTCATCGGTCAGCCGACGCCCGCGGGCCCGTACCTGTCGGGGCTGCCGGCCACCGTGCTCCTGAACCTGATCCTCGCCTGGCCCGTCTACGGGCTCGCGCGCCGCCTCTTCCCGCCGGCGGACGCCCTCGACCGCGTCCACGAGGTGCGGCTGCTTGGCTAGCGAACTGAGGTCGCGCCGATTCCTTCCCGGAGATCCAAGGGTCGAGGAGCCGTATCGGTTGACGCCGCAGCTCGCGCTGCGCGTGGCCGTCCTCGGCTTCGTCGCGCTCGCGGTGTTCGCCGTGCTCTTCCTGCGGCTCTGGGCGCTTCAGGTGCTCGCCGGGAGCAAGTATCGGCACGAGGCGAGCGACAACCGTGTTCGAACGATCTCGGTCGACGCACCGCGCGGGTGGATCATTGACCGAAACGGGCATCCGCTCGTCGACAACGTCCTCGGCACCAGCCTCGAGATCTGGCCGGCCGACCTGCCGAAGGGCAGGAAGGCGCGCGCTACCGAGCTGAACGCGCTCTCGATGGTCACCTCGATTCCGGTCAAGCAGATCGTCGCCCATATCAAGCTCTACGCCAACGACCCGCTGACGCCGGTCGTGCTCCGCCGCGGCATCCACTCGAACCAGTACGACTACCTCAAGGAGCATCAACAGCAGTTCCCGGGCGTCGAGATGCCCGAGAGCTACCTGCGCAACTACCCGTACCAGTCGCTGCTCGCGCAGATCCTGGGCTACGTCGGCCCGATCAGCCGGGGCGAGCTGAAAGGAGCCGAGAAGGCGGGGTACCAGCCGCAGGACGTGATGGGGCAGGCCGGGATCGAGCAGAGTTACGACCGCTACCTCAAGGGCACGGACGGTTCGGACTTCCTGACGGTCAACTCGCTCGGTGAGCCGACGAGCCAGATCCAGGCCAAGGTCGTCCCGCAGCAGGGCAACACCCTGAGGCTGACGATCGACGTCCGCCTCCAGCGCGCGGCGGAGCGGGCGCTTCAGAGCGAGATCGTCGCGGCGCGGACGGCAGGCGAGACCTACGCCGACGGCGGTGCGATCGTCGCCCTCGACCCACGGAACGGCGCCGTCCTCGCGATGGCCTCGAACCCGACCTACCAACCGTCGGTCTACGTCGGGAGAGATCCGGACAAGCTTGCTCCGCTCCAGAACCCGAAGGTCGCCGCCGAGCAGAACTACCCGGGGCTCAACCGGGCGATCGACGGCTTCTATCCCCCGGGATCGGTGTGGAAGCCTGTCACGGCGCTCGCCGCGATGGAGGAGGGGGTCCTCACGCCGACCGAGAGCCTCCAGTGCACGCCCAGCTTCAGCTTCTTCCAGCAGACCTTCACCAACTGGGACCCGTACGTCGACCAGCCGATGGAGCTCGGCCAGGCGCTCGCCCAGTCGTGCGACACCTACTTCTACCGGGTCGGCGCCTCGTTCTACGACATGAACGCCAGCCGGGGGCCGACGCTCCAGTTGTGGGCGTCGCGCTTCGGCTTCGGCGAGCCCACCGGGATCGACGTCGGCCCCGAGAACCCCGGTCTGGTGCCGACGCCCGACTGGCTGAAGAAGGCCTACCCGGCACCGAAGTACCCGCTCATCGATCGCGTGTGGAAGCCCGGCTACTCGGTGCAGCTCGCGATCGGCCAGGGCGATCTCGAGGTCACGCCGATCCAGATGGCCCGCTTCTACGCGATGATCGCGAACGGCGGCCAGCTCGTGACGCCGCACATCGCGGAGGACGTCGAGTCGTCAACCGGCGATCCGCAGCAGCGGCAGGTGCTGCGCGTGCTCGCCACCCAGCAGACGACCCCGAGCGGCGTCGACCCGACCTATCTCGCCGCGGTCCAGCAGGGTCTCTGGCTCGGGACGCACTCGATCTACGGAACCTCCTACGGCGTCTTCGGCCAGTTCCCCGTGCCGATCGCCGGCAAGACGGGCACCGCCGAGAAGGACGTCACGCTTCCCGGTTACCCGCACGCGGTCAAGCTCAGCCAGTCGTGGTGGTGCGGTTACGGGCCCTACAACGACCCGACGATCGTCGTGTGCGCGGTGATCGAGAACGGCGGGCACGGCGGCACCGCGGCTGCACCGGCGGCGCTGCAGGTGTTCGAGTCGTACTTCAAGCGGCACGGCGTGACCACCTCGCATCTCACCGACTGATGGCGATCGAAGCCGTCGACCCGCGCGCCCGCGGATTCCGCAACCGCCCGCTCGAGGATGCCGTGGGTCTCGTCGGCCTGATGAGGCGGCTCGACTGGGTGCTCCTGGCGGCGACGGGCTCAGCGGTCGTCTTCGGCATCTGGTCGATCGGCGGCATCACCCGCCACGACCCGGGCGGGAGCGCCGCTTCGCGCCAGGCGCTCTACGCCGCCGTCGGAGGCGTCGTCCTCGTCGTGGCGGCACTGATCAACCCGGCCCTCTACCGCCGGTTCTGGAAGGCGATCTACGTCGCGCTCTGCGGGGTGATGGCGTTCGTGCTCGTGTTCGGCGCCGCCACCCGGGGCTCGAAGCGCTGGATCGACATCGGCTTCTTCACCTTCCAGCCGTCCGAGTTCGGGAAGGTGCTGCTCGCGGTCGTTCTCGGCGCGTTCCTCGCCGACCGGGCGAAGCAGGTCGACCGTATCCGGGTTCCGCTCGAGACGATGGTGCTCGCGGCCGGCCCCGTCGCGCTCGTGTTCCTGCAGCCGGATGCCGGCACGGCGCTCGTGTACACGGCCGTGCTGGTGGCCGTGCTCTTCGTGGCCGGCGTTCGCTGGCTGCATCTGGCCCTGATCGCCGGCGTCGGGCTCGTCGTCGTCCTAGGCGTCCTCTGGTGGCTGCCGTCCGCGGGCGTCAACGTCCTCAAGCCGTACCAGACCGCCAGGCTTACGAACTCGAACTCCTACAACCTGATGGAGTCGAAGATCGCCGTCGGCAGCGGCGGCCTCCGCGGCCGTGGGGTTGCCGGGGCCACCCAGACGGCGCTCGACTACCTGCCCGCCCATGCCACCGACTTCGCTTTCGCCTCGCTCGCCGAACAGCGTGGCTTCCTCGGTGCCGCCGTACTGCTTCTGCTCTACCTGCTCGTCGTCTGGAGAGGGCTCAAGATCGTCACGATCGCTCCCGACCTGTACGGGGCGATCGTCGCGGCGGGGATCGTGTTCGGGTTCCTGTTCCAGGTGTTCGTCAACGTGGGGATGACGATGGGAATCGCGCCGATCACCGGCATCCCCTTGCCCTTCGTCTCCGTCGGCGGCTCGTCGATGATCTCGAACCTCGCCGGGATCGGCGTCCTGCTCGCGATCCACGCTCGCGGCGGGCGGAGGCGCCCGTGAACAAAGCCCTCGCCTTCAGTGTGTATCGGGCGATGAACCAGCTGCGGAGCATCCCGGCGCGCCACGCCCCGATCGCGGTGGCCGGCGCGCCTCAGCTCGTGCCGCTGCTGGCGAAGGAGCTGAGGGCGGGCGGCGACCCTGCCGCTGTCGTCGAGGGCGTGCCCACGCGCCATGTCGCAGCGCTCGTCTGGGTCGGCCCGGCCGACGAGGGCGCGCTTCGGTCGGCGACGAAGGCCGGCACACCGATCGTCGGTCTCACCGAGGGCGAGAGCCTGCCCTACGTGCTCGACACGAACCTCGTGCGTGCCCATCCGGGCCGCGGCCTGCCCGTCGAGGAGATCGCCGCTGCCCTGGCGCGTGGGCTCGGCGGCGATGCCCCTGCGGTCGCGGCGAGCTTGCCGGTGCTACGCCGGGCGGTCGTCGCCACCCTGATCGGGCGCAGCGTCCGGCAGAACGGGATCATCGGCGCGACCGTGTTCCTGGGCACGGGCGACCTCCCCGCGCTGACCCTGAACCAGGCCCTGTTGACCGTTCGAATGGCAGTGGCCAGCGGCCGCGACGGCGATGTCGGCAAGCTCTGGCCCGAGCTGGCCGGGGTGGTTGGCGCCGGCTTCGCGCTGCGGCGATTCGCCCGGAGGCTCGAGCTCCTGCCCGTGCCCAGGTTCGCGATCCGGGGCGGCGTGGCCGTCGCCGGCACGTGGGCGGTTGGCGAGGCGCTGAAGGCCCGCTTCGACGGGGCCCGCTGAGCGGCCTTCCGTCCGACTCCGGTCCTAGGCTTCTCACCCAACCGGAAGGAGGGGCCCGGATGGGGTTGACGTCGGACAGCGAGTTGCACGAGCTGCTGCTCATCGAGGAAGCGGATGCCTGGTTCGAATATGCCGACGCGACGAGGAGCCAGTCCGGCTCGCGTTATGCAGAGATCGAGCCCTGGGCCTGGGCCCGCCTCCAGCAGCGGCTGCGTCTCGTGCGGGTGCGGCGTTCGCGGCTGGAACCGGCGATCGAAGCTGCCTGATTCCCCTCCGGGGTCCCCGGGGGTGGCGCTGCTAACCTTAGAGCAGGCTATGCAAATGATTTCGCCGTTGTTTTCCCCGTCCGTCCCCTGTGCGCGCCCGCTCGACGCGAGGCTGCGCGCGACCACTTCGAAGGAGATTCTCTTTGCCACTACCCTGGTTCCGTCGCCAGAAGGCGAAGGCGGAGCAGGCGCCGTCCCAGGCTGCCGTTCCGCCGACCGTCGAACCTGACCCGCCGTCCACGACCGCGCCGCCGGCGACCGAGCCGGCCGCGGACGGAACACCGACACAGACGCAGGCCCGCAAGCGCCGCCGGGGCAGTCGCGGAGGCCGTGGTCGCAAGAAGCGCCCTGCTGCCTCCGCGGTGACGGGTGCCGCCGCCGCGGGCGAGTCAGCCTCGGAGCGTCCGCTGGAGGTCGACGGCGAGAAGCCAGCTGAGGGCGCGCCCGTCGAGCGCAAGGGCCGCGCGCCCCGCCCGTCGCGCCGTGCCGCGCCCCGTCGTGCTCCGCTGCCGAAGGCGAAGCGCGAGCTGCTCGTCTCGGTGGATCCCGGCGAGAAGCGGGTTGCGGTGGTCGAGGACGGCCTCGTCGCCGAGGTCTACCTCGAGCGCCCGGAGCATCGCTCGATAGCCGGCAACATCTACCTCGGCACGGTCGACAACGTGCTGCCGGGAATGGAGGCCGCTTTTGTCGAGATCGGCCTCGAGAAGAACGGTTTCCTCTACGTCGACGAGATCGTCGGCCCAGAGCTCGAAGGTCGCCGTGGCGCCCGCAAGATCCAGGACCTGATCCAGCGCGGCGAGACCGTGCTGGTACAGGCGGTGAAGGATCCGATGAAGACGAAGGGCGCTCGGCTCACGACGGAGATCTCGCTCCCGGGCCGCTTTGTCGTCTACGTCCCGCACGGGGACGGGCTCGGTGTGTCGCGGCGACTCGACGACGACGAGCGCAACCGGCTCAAGGCGATCCTCAAGGAGATCGCTCCGAAGACGGGCGGCGTGATCGTCCGCACGGCCGCCGAGGGCGCGTCGCCCGAGGACGTCGCACGCGACCTCGAGTTCCTCCAGCGGCTGTGGACGACGATCGACGCCAGCGCGAAAAAGGCGAAGGCGCCGGCGCTGATCTACCAGGAAGCCGAGCTGCCCCTGCGTGTCACCCGCGACCTCTTCACCGGCGACTTCGAGCATCTGTACGTCGACCACGAGCGCACCCACAAGCGGATCGTCGGGTATCTGAAGAAGACCTCGCCGCACATGGTCGACCGCGTCACGCGCTACAAGGAGCGCGAGCCCCTGCTCGAAGCCTTCGGGGTCGAGCAGGAGATCCGCTCGACACTCAACCGACGCGTCGACCTGCCCTCCGGCGGCTATCTGATCTTCGACTACGCCGAGGCGTTCACGGTCATCGACGTCAACACCGGACGGTTCGTCGGCTCGCGCTCGAAGCGAAACGGCGCCGGGCGGCTCGAGGACACGATCACGAAGAACAACCTCGAGGCGGTCAAGGAGGTCGTGCGTCAGCTGCGGCTCCGCGACGTCGGCGGGATCATCGTGATCGACTTCATCGACATGGCGAACCCGAAGAACCGCCAGCAGGTCGAGGATGCCCTCAGGCTCGAGCTCGAGCGCGACCGCACCAAGACCTACGTGGTGGAGATCTCGCCGCTCGGTCTCGTCGAGATGACTCGTCAGAACGTCACCGACGGGCCGCGCGAGGTGATGACGCGGAAGTGTCCCACCTGCGACGGCGACGGGATCATCGTGTCGGAGGGAACGGCCGCTGTGGAGGTCGAGCGCAAGCTCCGCGGGCTTGTCACGCCCGGCTCGCGGGCTAAGGCGTTCAAGGTCGAGCTGAATGCCAGGATCGCCGGGATGCTCGTCGGGCCGGACGGATCGCGTCTGCGGGAGCTCGAGGAGCTCACCAGGCGCCGGTTCTTCTTCGTCGGGATCGACGATGTGCACCTCGACCACATGCGCGTGCTGGAGCAGGGCACGGTCGAGAAGGTCGCGTCCTCGGCTTTCGTGGAGGAGGGTCAGGAGCTCGAGCTGAAGCTTGGCGAGGTGGGGCTCTACGACGCTCGGGCCGGCGCCGGCAAGGTGAAGGGGTTCGAGGTCGTCGTCGCCGAAGCGGCGAAGCTCGTCGGGAAGAAGGTGCGGGTGCGCGTCGTCGCCGTGATGGACGACGTCGCCTACGCCGTGCTCGTCGACGGCGCGGAGCGGGGCCCCGCGCCGATCACGGCCGAGGCCGAGGCCGAGAGGCCGACACGGGTGCGGCGTCCGCCGAAGGCGGAGGCCGCGGAGGCCGTCGAGGAAGAGCCCGAATCTGTGGCCGAGGAGCCCGTTCCCGCGGCGAAGAAGAATGCGGCCGCCAGGAGCCCGTCCCCCCGAAAGCCCGCCGCAACGAAGAGGACCGCCGCAGCGAGGAAGGCTGACTCGCCGGAGGACGAGCCGGCCGAGGCCGTCAAGGTGCCCAGGCCCCGCTCCCGCAAGGCGGCTCCCGTCGCCGAGTCCGACGCGCCGGCCGATGGTGACGCTGCTGCCCCCGGCGAGGTCGACGTCGACGGGGAGGCTCCTGCCGCCCCGAAGAAGCGGACGCGTCGTGGCACCCGCGGCGGCCGCGGCCGGAAGCGGAAGACTCCCGCCCCGGCCAATGCGGCGGCCAACGGCGACGGCGAGCTCGCGGCGGTCGAGCCGGCGGCCGGCGAAGACGCCCCCGAGATGCCTGCGGCGCCGGTCATCCACCTTCCTGGACGCGACCTCGATTCCGAGAGTAACGGCGACACGGGCGACGGCGAGGATCCTGCCGCGAAAAGGCCCACCAGGCGCGGTTCCCGCGGAGGGCGCAACAGGCGCCGCAAGCCGGCTACCGGGACCGCTTCTGCGAACATGAACGGCGGCGACGGACAGGAAGAGCCGGTCGCAACGACGAGCGGCGGCGAATGGGAGTACACGCCGATGAGCGAGTGGGGAGACGAGTAGTCACGAGCGATCGGGCGGCGAGGCTCGCTACACTTGATCGGTCGCGGGCGCAGCGTGCCCGCGTTTTCACGAGAGATCTCTCAGGCAGATGGACTACGCGATCATCAAACTCGGCAACAAGCAGCACCGTGTGCGCGACGGCGAGACGCTCGTCGTCGACCGCGTCTCTACCGAGGCGGGCGAGAGCTTCGAGCCTGTCGTCCTGCTCGGCGAGGTGAAGGTCACGGCAACTGTGGTCGCGCACGAGCGTGGACCGAAGATCGTGATCGGCAAGTACAGGCGGCGCACCGGCTACAAGCGCCACAACGGATTCCGCGCCGCCACCTCGAGACTCGAGATCGCGCTCGGCACCGGCTCGAAGCGCTCCGCGTCGAGGACGGCGAAGCCGAAAGCGGAGGCCGTGGAGGTCGCGTCCGTGGAGGCTGCGCCACTCGAAGAAACGGCTGTCGCTCCCGCGCCGGTGGGTCTTCCCGAGGGTTACGACTCGATGACGGTCGCCGAAGTGACGGCGGGCGCCAAGGAGTGGAGTCATGACCAGCTCGAGGTTGCGCACGCCTACGAGCAGGAGCACGCGGCCCGCAAGGGCGCGGTCGCTGCACTCGAGTCGGCGTTGAGGAAGGACGAGGAGGCGGATTCCTGATGGCGCACAAGAAGGGACTCGGCTCGTCGAAGAACGGGCGCGACTCGAACCCCCAGTACCTCGGGGTCAAGATCTTCGCAGGCCAGGCCGTCCAGTCAGGTCAGATCATGGTTCGCCAGCGCGGGACGAAGTTCCGCCCCGGCCCCGGCACGAAGATCGGCCGCGACGACACGATCTTCGCCGTCCGCGACGGCAGGGCGGAGTTCCGCACGAGCGGCGAGCGCCGCTTGGTGGCCGTCGTCGACGCGGAGTAGGCGCCACGCCGCGCCAAGGCGGCAGGCATGTTCAACGATCACGCCCGGATCCACGTCAAGGCCGGTCGCGGCGGGGACGGTGCGCTCTCGTTCCGTCGCGAGAAGTACGTGCCCAAGGGCGGTCCGGACGGCGGGGACGGC
>Ga0335079_10010718_pt1 | contig 10439 bp, 12 predicted proteins | sample Lox_Sample_33_FD_206719 | JGI IMG/M metagenome (GOLD analysis project Ga0335079, IMG submission 206719) | Soil microbial communities from Loxahatchee National Wildlife Refuge, Florida, United States - Lox_Sample_3.3 | ecosystem: Environmental > Terrestrial > Soil > Wetlands | place: USA... | reverse complement strand
CCCCGGCGGGCGAACGATCGGCAAACCCCTCGGTACTCCTGATGTGAGCCGCCGGATAGAAACCTGGGCGAGGTACGGGGCCAGCGCTCGTAACTAGCGCGCTATGGTCATACCCCCTCTCGGATTGTAAGTCGGTAGTTGATCGAGCAGGTAACAGTCCTATAGGGTGGTGGCTGGAGCTGCACCGTGGAAGTCTACCTGGTCGATGGCACATACGAGTTGTTCCGGCACTACTACGCGTTGCCATCCGCGCGGGATAAGGACGGCCGGGAGGTAGCTGCGGTGCGGGGCGTCCTCGCGTCGGTGCTGGGCATGATCAAAGGTGGCGCCACGCACATCGCGGTCGCCACCGATCACGTGATCGAATCGTTTCGCAACCAACTGTGGCCTGGGTACAAGACCAGCGAAGGCATCGAACCCGACCTGCTAGCACAATTCCCGCTGCTCGAAGACGTGCTCTCGGCGGCTGGCCTTGTCGTCTGGCCGATGGTGGAGCTTGAAGCCGACGACGCGCTGGCTGCTGCCGCGGCCGCAGCCAGCCATGAGGCGCGCGTCGAACGCGTGATTATTTGCACACCGGACAAAGATCTTGCTCAGTGCGTGCGCGGCACGCAGGTGGTCCAGTTAAATCGCCGGACGCGGGTCACTCTGGATGAGGCGGGTGTGATCAAGAAGTTCGGCGTCTCACCGGCGTCGATCCCCGATTATCTGGCGCTGGTGGGTGATGCCGCAGACGGTTATCCGGGACTCAGAGGCTGGGGCGCGAAGTCGTCGGCTGCCGTCCTTGCCAAGTACCTCCATCTCGAGTCCATCCCTTCGGACTTTCGCGAATGGCGAGTCAACGCGGCCAATGCAAGCGCTCTGGCGGACACTCTCTCCCGTGAGCGGGAACGAGCGTTGCTTTTTCGTACACTTGCCACTCTTCGAACCGACATCGCACTCTTCGATGATGTGGACCAGTTGCGTTGGAACGGCCCGACACCCGCTTTCGCCGCCCTAGCGGCCCGATTGGATGCGGCGCGTGCAGACACTCCCCAGCCCGTCCGTCGTTGACGGTTTCAATTCCGGGACTCCGCAATCTGAAACGAAGAGGGGCACCACTCCGGCTTACAATGACGTTCGTCGTGACGCCGGTTTCAGCCAACAAAGCTCGGCTCTGATCAGAGCGTCACGCACTCCTTGCTTTGCAGCATTTCGGGTTTGATGATTGGACACGGGCTTTCATGCAGCCCGATTATTCGGGAGTTCCTGATCTAAAGGCGTTTCAATGTCAGCCAGCTGTTGTCGACGGTGCAGGTAGAAATATGCCGCCAGCAAAGTCACCATCAACAAACCCACCAGCACCATCAAGATGGCGAAATACCCGACGGTGCGAACCGGAGCTAGAACCTCCCGTCCATCCTGACTTACGATGACGAACCACGCCAAATTGGGGTAGGTCTGCTTGAGGCCGGTGTCGGCAAAGCCCACGATTTGGGATCCGCCCCTTCCGGTCGTTACGACATAGCCGGCCTGCCGGCCTTGCACGGTTCCCAGCGCGTCACGGACTGCCATGTATTCCTCCGACTTCAGTTGCATGGAAGGGCCGACGTTCGGAGCACTGATTACAGTGCCGTCGTCCTTCACCACAGCCGTTCGCCAAGTGCGACCCATCTGAGTCTGGTCAAAATGCAAGAACAGGCTGGAGACGTCCACCAGGGCGTTGACGGCGCCAATGAACCGCTTCGAGCTTTCGTCGTATACGGGGAATCCAATTCCGATGTAGTTGGCACCGCTTTGTTCGTCGTAGAGGACTTCACTTACATACACAGTGCCCTTCCCCTGCGCCGACACAGCTTGCCAGTACGCCTTGTCCACCGGCGCGTAATGCAGCGGCTTATCCGTCGCGGCCACGGGGACGCCGAATTCATCCGCCACGACGACTTTCAGGATTCGTGGATCGGTTTTGCGAAGACTCCCCAGGAAACGCGAAGCTGGGGACGACAGCATCGTGCTCACCAGAGCATCGGCTTTGGTTGTCTCCCAACTGTTCTCGATTTCGCCGATCTTCGCACTAGCGGCAGCGTCACTCATGCGCTCGTAGGAGCGATTAGCTCTGACGACGGAGTCCACCACCGTGGGCTCCACGGCAATCGAACCGACGTCGATTACACGATCGTTGACAAATTGCAGCGCCGCAGCACCGTCAGCTTGCGCGATCGCCTTAAAGTGGGTTCCGATCGACTGTTCAAGTGAGGTAACGCTTTGAGAGGTCAGATACAGGCCGATGAAGTTAAGCGGCACGATAATCACTACCAGCGCGATCAAAAGCTTTTGCAGGGAAACCCGAACTTCGAGCGTATCGAACGCCATGGTGGGCCTCCTTTCGATACACGATCATCAAGTCTCACCCAGTTTTCAGGGGGGCGGGGTTCTCAACCCTTTGGACACAGCCCGCTTTTGTTGGGGACGCATCAATACTCTCCTACAACTCATCACAGAAGTCAGTGCGTACAATCACTACCCGATGGTTCAAGGCACGATGCTCCTGCTCGGCCAAATACATGCAATTCCGGCAGACGACCTGGTGACCCTCGTCACTGCGGCCAGCGATCTTCATCACTGTCCTGAATTCCCAAAACTCGTGTAATGAAGAGGCTTAGGACTGCATACGCGAAGGCAGGGGAGCTAGCTGGGCGTGAGCGCGGGCCCGGCAGGTTGATGCCGGAGAGCGCGGCAGGCAAGCCAAGGGCTGCTCCGGCGGGGGTAAGCATGACCGGCAAAGACTTCTTATCCATCCGCGATTTCTCGCCATCGGAGATTGAATACCTGCTCATTTTGGGCCGGGAGATCAAGGCCCACCCCTCTGCATATAGTGAGGCGCTCCGGGGCAAGACTCTGGCCATGATCTTTGAGAAACCATCGTTGCGTACGCGAGTAAGTTTCGACGTCGGCATTCAGCAACTGGGTGGCTTCTCGTTGTATCTGTCTCCGGCGGAAATCAGCCTCGGCAAGCGGGAGTCGGTCTATGACGCAGCCAAGAACCTCGAGCGGATGGTACAGGGGATCATGGTCCGCACGTTTGCCCACGAAGTTGTAGAGCAGATGGCGCGGCACGCTCGCGTTCCCGTGATTAATGGGCTTACCGACTTCAGCCACCCCTGCCAGGCCATGGCCGACTATCTCACCATGTGGGAAATCAAAGGCAAGCTCGAGGGTCTGCGCGTCGCCTTTGTTGGCGACGGCAACAATGTCGCCCACTCGCTAATGTTTGCCGGCGCCCAGCTGGGAGTGCAGGTTTGGGTGGCAACTCCGCCCGGTTATGAGCCGAATCCCGACGCCATTGAGTGGGCCCGCCGGCGCGCTCAGACAACCGGCGGGAACTGTGTGATCACCAACGATCCATGGGACGCGGTCTCGTACGCGGACGTCGTCTATACCGACGTGTGGGCAAGCATGGGGCAGGAAGCCGAGGCGGAGAAACGGCGGGATCTCTTCCACAAGTATCAGGTGAACTCTGCCCTGTTCGCCTGCGCCAGGCGGGATGCCATCTTCATGCACTGCCTGCCGGCGCACCGCGGTGAAGAAGTCAGCGCCCACGTGATTGATTCACCCCGCTCGGTTGTGTTCCAGCAGGCCGAAAACCGGCTGCACGTGCAGAAGGCGATCATGGTGGAACTGATGAAGGATGTGCCCGTGGGGGCGTTCGAGCCGGCCGGGACTCCGGAACTGGTGAATGCCTAGTCGAGTGCGGATATGAAGACCATGCTGCTTGCGGTGGGCGGAAACTCTCTGATTCGCGCCGGCGAAAAAGGGACCATCGCGGAGCAACTGGCCAACGCCCGGCGCACGGCGCTCGAAATTGCCACACTGATCGGCGAAGGGTACCGCATTGTTCTTACGCACGGGAATGGCCCCCAGGTTGGGGCGGCTCTCCTGCGATCGGAGAAAGCAGCAAGCCAGGTTCCGGGCCATCCTCTCGATGTATGCGACGCTTCCACGCAAGGTGAGATTGGATATCTCCTGCAGCAATCCCTGGAAAATGAATTGCAAGCGGCAGGCCTGCGCGTTCCCGTCGTCACGGTGCTGACCCAGAGCCTTGTCTCGCTCGAGGATCCGGCGATGAATCATCCCAGCAAACCCATCGGCCCCTTTTACTCCCGGGCGGAAGCTGACGAGCGCAAGCGCGTCCTCGGCTGGAAGATCGTAGAAGATGCGTCCCGCGGCTATCGTCGCATCGTCCCGTCCCCGCAACCGATTGAGATCATGGAGGCCGATGTGATCCACGACCTGGTCGAACTGGGCGTGCTGGTGATCGCCTGCGGTGGAGGAGGAATCCCCGTCGTGCGCAAGAATGGAACCTTGCAAGGAATTGAGGCCGTCATCGACAAGGATCGGGCTTCGGCCCTGTTGGCCTCACGCCTGGGCATGGATCTGTTCGTCATCTCCACCGACACTGATTACGTGTACTTGAACTACAAGAAACCGGGGCAGCGGCCTCTGCTCCGGGCGACTGCGGCGGAGTTAGCGGAATTTGCGAGAGCCGGCCACTTTCCGCCCGGCAACATGGGGCCGAAGGTGGAGTCAGCGCTGCGCTTCCTGCGCGATGGCGGAAAAGAATGCATCATCACTTCCTGCGAACATCTGAGCGAGGCAATCGCCAGCGGGGTGGGCACGCACATTTTCGCGAATTACGAGGAAGCGGCCAGCGCACGCGGACTTCCGATAGAAATTCCGGTGGGAGGACTGACGGTATGAGCGATGCCACTGCGATTGCGGCAAAACATACACTGCCCGCGGAGACTGCGCCAGAAGTTGGCGCGAGATTGAAGCACGTGGTTGAATCTCAGCAGTTCACGCTGCCCCTGCTCATGGAGCTATTTGACCGCTCCCGCGGGATGGAGCGCGTGGTGGCCCGGGGAGGTTCGCTCGACTACCAGAACCGGATCATGGCGACCCTGTTCTATGCTCCTTCCACCCGCACGCGATTTTCCTTCGAGGCTGCCATGTACCGGCTCGGGGGACGAGTGCTCTCCACTGAGCAGGCGCGCGCCTTCTCTTCCGAGATCGAAGGGGAACAGGTGGAAGACTCCATCCGCATCATCGGCAATTACGCAGACGTAATCGTAATTCGCCACCACGAGGAGGGTGGCGCCAGGCGCGCAGCCGGGGTCTCGACGGTTCCCGTGATCAATGCCGGGGACGGCAATGGCGGGCAACACCCCACCCAGGCGCTGCTCGACTTGTACACCATTTACCGGGAGCGTCCCATTGATGGGTTGAATCTGGCCATTATCGGCGAGCTGGACAAAGGACGCACGGCGCGCTCGTTAGCCTACCTGCTGGCCAAGTTCGAGCGGGTAAAGATTTTCTTTGTCAGTCCGCCTTGGTTACAGATGAAGCCCGACATCCTGGCATACCTGGACGAGCACGGCGTTCACTATGAACTGGAATCGGAGATTAGTCGAGTCATCGGCGAAGTGGATGTGGTGTACCAGACAAGAATTCGCCCCGAGCGAATGGCCACTCTCGGTGACCTCAGGCGCTACGCCATAGACTCCGCGGTGTTGCAGCACATGAAATCGGATGCACTGATCCTGCACCCACTGCCACGTACCGTCGAACTCGACAAATCGGTGGATCAGGACCCCCGGGCGCTCTATTTCCGCCAAGCCGCGAACGGTCTCTACGTAAGAATGGCATTGCTTACGATGTTGCTGGAAAAGGATTCATGACAGAGTCCCGCCATGGCAGGCGGGAACGATACGGAACACACGTCAAAGCGAACGAGAGGTCTTATGTCCACCGAATTCATGAGCGAAGAAAGGCTAAGCACCAAGGATTTTATCGAGCTGGAAAATATGTATGGGGCCCACAACTATCATCCTCTGGACGTCGTCATCGAGCGGGCGGAAGGAGTCTGGGTATATGACATCGAAGGAAATCGTTACCTGGATTGCCTGGCCGCCTATTCCGCAGTCAACCAGGGCCATTGCCATCCCAAAATCTTACGCGCACTGATTGAACAAGCGCATAAAGTGACGCTCACTTCGCGGGCATTCCGGAATGACCAGCTACCCATGCTCTACAAGGAACTGAACGACCTGACCGGCTTCGATATGGCCTTACCCATGAACTCTGGGGCCGAAGCCGTCGAAACCGCTATAAAGGCCGCCCGCAAGTGGGGGTACAAGATCAAGGGCATCCCGGAGGACCGGGCCGAAATTATCGTTTGCGCCAACAATTTCCATGGGCGCACGACCACTCTGGTCGGCCTCTCCACGGATTCTCAATATCGGGACGGCTTCGGTCCCTTCACACCCGGCTTCAAAGTCATCCCGTTTGGCGATGCGCCGGCCTTGCGCAATGCCATCACCCACTACACGTGCGCCTTTCTCGTCGAGCCGATTCAGGGCGAGGCCGGCATCGTCATCCCGCCTGCCGGATTTCTGAAAGAAGCCGCGGAAATCTGCCGTCAGAACCGGATGCTTTTGATGGTGGACGAAATCCAGTCGGGCCTCGGCCGCACCGGCAAGCTCTTTGCCTACATGCATGAAGATGTCAAACCCGATGTAGTCATCGTCGGGAAAGCGCTTGCGGGTGGTTTTTATCCCGTATCCGCCGTGCTGTCCTCGTGGGGAATTCTCCGCGTTTTCCAGCCCGGCGACCACGGCAGCACATTTGGCGGGAATCCCCTGGGTTGTGCTGTGGCCCGCGCTGCTCTGCGCGTGCTGGTTGAGGAGAAGTTAGTGGAGCGCTCAGCCCAACTGGGGGCCTATTTCCTGGGTCTGCTTCAAACTCTGCGGTCTCCGGATCTCAAAGAAGTGCGCGGCCGAGGTTTGTGGATCGGCATCGAGCTGCATAGCCCGGCTCGCCCGTACTGCGAAGCCCTGCAAGAGAAAGGGATCCTGTGCAAGGAAACTCATGACCGGGTCATCCGGATCGCACCGCCTTTGACCATCCGCCGGGAGGAGATTGACTGGGCGTTTGAGCGCGTCCGGAAAATCGTCGAAAAATCTCCAGCTCCTTGCTAATCCAGGTAGCCGCTTGCTGAGGCATAACGATCCGCACTTGTCCGGTTGTGGAATTTGATACGCCTCGGGGCTCATGTAAGGATGTGCGCTGGATCACTGAAAGCTGTCTGGACTCCAAGCTATAAATGAACCAGCAGCCGGACGACCCCAAGGGCCCCGAGGGCAGGGGTTGGAGGGTACATGTTGGGATATGATGTTCGAACCCTCGACACTCTACGGCTTGAACGCACGTTCATCGAGCTGGGGCTGTACCGTACTCCAACCCCAGGACGCCCGCTTTTGGTATTTGCAGACTCTCCAATCTGCACACGCTACGGCCCCACCTTTTGTGCGGATTGTGTGTTAATGCAGTTTGTGCCTGCGGAGTGTCACTCTGAGTCGCTACCGTGTCACCACATCCAACTCGACGAGGCATGCGAGACAGTCGACAGTCTTTGTCGTACCGGCACACAAGAGGAACTGGAAGAGGCCTTACGGAATTGGCTGACAGCAACGATCAAGAACCTTGAGGAGAAGCACAGCCCAGCCGGAAACATCACCAGCTATGAGGTATCTCCTCCCAAAGTCAACCGCCTGGTGTCTGAGTAAGGAGGCATCTATGACAAGTCTGGCTGAAGCCCTGGAACCGCAAGCCGCACCGCAGCAGGGAGCTGGTTCATTCAAGAACATCCTTCTGGCAACCGATTTTTCTGCTGCTTCCGAGAAAGCGTTTCATTACGCTACGACAATTGCCCAACTCCACGGCTCGAAGGTTTATCTGGTGCACGTGATATCTCCGGACTCGATTTCGTTTATTCCAGAGCTTCCCCTGGAGCGGCACCGGCACGAGGGGGAACGACAATTGGAAAGCTTGTCCAATCGAAGCGAACTCAGGGGAATTGCACACGAAACCATGTTACGGGTGGGTTCTGTATGGAGTGCGCTTTCTGCCGTGATCCGGCAAGCCGACATAGACCTGGTAGTGCTCGGGACCCATGGGCGGGGAGGGTTCGAAAAGGTTGTACTCGGCTCGACGGCAGAAGAAGTTGTGCGAAGGGCGAGTTGCCCTGTGATCACTGTTGGACCTCACATTGAGGTTCCTTTAGGCACAGCCGGAGAATTCCACCGTATCCTCTTTGCCACCGATTTTCATGCGGCTTCTCTGAAAGCTTTGGAGTCCGCTCTGCTGCTTGCGAACCAGTCTCAGGCACAGCTCATTTTTCTGCACGTGCTGCCTCCAGCGGCCTTACCTGGCCCGGGAGTAACTTTCCACGACGAGGAGGCAATTAATGAGTGGCAAGCGAAGGTCACAGCAACCACCAGGCAAAAACTGGGGAAGCTGCTGCCCCCACAGATCAGACTGCGGTCGGAACCGGAGTATGTGGTTGGGTTTGATTTCACCGCCGCAGGTATTTTGAACGTGGCTGCCAAGCGAACAGCCGACTTGATAGTCCTGGGAGCAAACCGGCCAACTTCCGCCAAGATTTCCGCCCATGCTCTCGGAGCCGTGTCCTACGACGTGATATGCCACTCGAAATGTGCCGTCCTGACCGTAAGTGCCTGAGTGCGCCGGGACGTTTCTGAGTAGCTCAACTCGTAACGGAAAGGAGCAATCCCATGAGAATGCTTAGGGTGCTTACTCTCGTTGCCTTGGTTCTGGTTGTAATTCTGATCTTCGGCAAAGGCGCAATGCAGCGAGCGCCAAACTACAATGCAGCCACTGAGGTAAAGGTCCAGGGCGTAGTCCAGGAGGTGCGGCAGTTCTGGTGCCCGATCAATCGCGATGAAGGAACACATCTAATGCTGAGCACTGACGCCGGAATTCTGGAGGTGCACGTAGCGCCGGTTCGTTTTCTTCAGGGCAATGGCGTGAGCTTCAGCCAGGGAGATCAGATTGAAGCAGTCGGGTCAGCGGTGGTCTATCAGGGCCACGATGCATTGATTGCCCGCACGATTACTCGTGGAAATCAGACTTTTGCATTTCGCCAGGCGAGCGGCAGGCCACTGTGGGTGGAGCGCTCGCGCCAGTATGTGCGATAGCGGGTCATCGGCGTGACCATGTTTCTGGCCACCCAGTCTACCGCTGGAAACGCAGGGGCAGGCGCGACACGAAAAAGGAGGCGGAGTACTGCCATCCGATCAGCTCAAAAGGCGAACCCGGAATCAGCCAGGGAGGAAAAGATGCAACGTCATTTTTCAAATCGTGGCGAAGCTCTCGCCGAGGTTGCCGCAGCCAAGATGATGACTCATCGAACGGCACTGCCCAAATCCGTTTTCCGTAACCGGCGCAGGAACAGGGTCACAGCTGAACAATGGAAAGCACGGGTCGTGGAATCCGTTCACTCCACCAGCTCTCCGAAAAAGAAAGGGCCCAGGGAAAGCGGCACGCCCGGCGTGGGCCCGCTGGAGTTTTAGCTTGTCAAAGCTCAGTCCTGCCCGGAATTATCAAGCACGTATTCGCGATTCCGGACATTCCCCAGGACCAGGATTTCCCGGTTCGTGGCCTTGGGCACACCGCGGCAAAAGGTTCTGCAGGCCTTCGTCCATTCAAGGAACAGTCAGCTCTTCTTCCCGGTTACCGCGAAGAAAGCTGCTGCTTCCTGCTCCACATTCTTGCTACCACAGTGGGGGCAAGCGATCGGTTTGTCATGCTCTCCAAGCGTCAATACTTTTTCGAAGGATTTATGACAGTCGTTGCAGACGTAATCGTAGACGGGCATTAGCCACCTCCGCACCGCTTTTCTCAACACAGATTCTAGCGCGTATCGACGGACCCCGATTGCAAATAAAAAACGGATCTTCTGCCCCGGAGCAGAGAGTCCGGTTCAGTTACCGCCCGGCAGCTGCTAGTGACGCCCGTCACTGCGAGAAAGATACCGGGTCTATCAATATGGGTGGGCTGTGGAACGGGGGAACCCATGGTGATCGCATCTGAGTTGAAGCCGGGAATATTCCTGCGCATCGAAGGGGAGATTTACAAAGTTCTCGAGGCGGAATCAAAGGCTGGATCTGCCAAATTGAACGGAGTAGTGAAGACCAGGTTATGCAATGTCACAACTCGCCGTCTGTGGGAGCCGCACTTTCGGCCACAGGAACGCCTTGAAGACCTTGAGGTTGGGCGTCGCCTGATGGAGTTTTTGTTTGGTGACGGAGAAGTTTGCACTTTCATGGATCCCAACACCTTCGAGCAGCTTACTATTCAAAGTGCTGTCTTGGGTCCGGCGTATGCATTCCTTCAATCTGGCATGGAACTGCCAGTCGAGTTTTTTGAAGGCCGGGCGCTCAGTGTCATAGTGCCGGATATATTTGAGGCTCGAGTGGCCAAGACCGCACCACCCGCTCATTCCCAGCAAGATAGCGCATGGAAAGATGCAACCCTTGACAATGGCCTCCGCATTCGAGTGCCTCTGTTTATAGCTCCAGGCGAAATCGTGCGTGTGGATGTGA
>Ga0335079_10010717_pt1 | contig 10440 bp, 8 predicted proteins | sample Lox_Sample_33_FD_206719 | JGI IMG/M metagenome (GOLD analysis project Ga0335079, IMG submission 206719) | Soil microbial communities from Loxahatchee National Wildlife Refuge, Florida, United States - Lox_Sample_3.3 | ecosystem: Environmental > Terrestrial > Soil > Wetlands | place: USA: Florida... | reverse complement strand
CGCCGCTGTCGTTATGGCGATCGGATTCCGCTACTGGAGCGGCGAGAAATTCGGTCAGCCGCCAACCTGGACCGACAAGGCGAAGTACATCCAGATCGATCAGACCCCGACTCGCATCGGATGGCAGGTCGATGCCGATGTGCCGATCGTCGGCGATCCGAAGAGCGTGCTGCGCCAGATGATCGCCCGCATCAAAGAGCTGAAGCTGGATTTCAGCAAGAACCGCACGTCGGAATGGCATAAGGAAATCGCGGCGACCCGCGCGCGTTTCGATGCGCAGATCGCTGAGGAGAACAAAAAGACTCTCACCAACATTCCGATCCATCCGGCGCGCCTGTGCGAGGACCTCATCAAGGTGCTCGACAAGAACGCGACCACCATCATCGATAGTTTCACGCTTTCGGGATGGATGAGCCGCGCGTTCACCTGCCGCTTCATGGGCCAGGTGGTCGATGCGGGTCCGCTCGCGCCGGTCGGCCACGGCGTCGGGATGGGCATCGGTGCGCAGCTCGCGCGACCGGGACAGCAAGTCGTCGTCATCAGCGGCGACGGCGGCCTCGGCATCGGCGGATGGGACATGGAGACCGCGGCGCGCTACAACCTGCCGGTCGTCACCGTGCTGTGGAACAACAGCTCATGGGGTCCGAACTTCGATCAAATGCCGGGGCTCAAGGGCAAGACCGATCCCTTCAACATGCTGCCGAACATCCGCTACGACAAGATTTTCGCCGAGATGGGATGCTACACCGAGCATGTGGAGAAGAACGAGGAGATCACCGGCGCATTGGAGCGAGCGTTCAAATCGGGCAAGCCCTCGCTCATCAACGTCATCGGCGACGTCCGGGTCGGCAACGCGACGCTGGGCGGCAATCTGCTCGGCTCGACCGGATCGAAGAACTGATCAGGCACTGTCAGGCACCATCAGCCTCCATAGGGAACGGGACGCGCATCATGCGCGTCCCGTTTTTTGTTGATAGATTCAAACAAGGATGAAACTTCACCTCGCCATCGTCATCCTCGGCATGTCGGTCGCGCTCGCCGGATGCCAATCCAACAGCAACGAACCTCCCAAACCGGTGAAAATCGAATGCCCGGCCGGGTCGCATCTGAAGGGCGACCCTCCGCCCGCCGGCGATGAGCAATCATGCTGGAAAGATCAGAACGGCGAGGAAGTCAAAAACGGTCCGATGGTAATCTACAACCCCACCGGCCTCCTGATGATGCAGGGCAACTACAAAGACGGCAAACAAGACGGCGAGTGGACGATGTACTATGAGAGCGGCGCGCGCAAATCCATCGACCATTACAAAGACGGAGTTCAGGAGGGCGAGCACGTCTCGTGGTACGAAAACGGCCAAATCGACGCGAAGGGCCAATACAAAAACGGCGCGCCGGACGGCGTGTGGAAGCGCTGGGACCTCGACGGCATCAAGAACTGGGAAGAGGTCTACAAAGACGGGAAAAGAGTTTCGTAGTTAATCTCCGACCTTGCCTACCGAAGCGACAGAGATGCTCTCGCATGCCAGCGCGGGGACATGAAACGATTCCGGCGAGCCCCATACGATCGCGGAATGCGATCGCTTTCCGGCCGCGATGATGCCGCGGAAAACATTTTCGATGTTGGAATTGATCCGCAGCGCATTCGGCGCGATCGGCTCGGCGAGTTTGCCATTGCGAATGACGTACGAATCGCCGCTCACCGTGCAGGTGAAGTCGCCCGCGCGCTGACCGTTGATCGGATAGGTGTACCACACCCGCCCGACGTAGAGGCCGTCGCCGACTTTGCGAATCACCGCGTCGTCTTCGATACCCTCCCGCGCCTTCATCACGATATTGGTGCCCGACGAACCTGGACTCTGATCGAAACGTCGCCCGCCGCCCTCGCCTAACCGATAGCCACTTAGCGGCGGAAACATCGGAGCCGCATCGCCGGCGATGCCGAGTTTTTCCGCGCGCTCGTCATCGGTAGCGAGCCGATGCGAATCATAGAAGTTCGACATCAGCCCAACCAGCTTGCCGTCGCGGATCATCTCGACGCGCCCGGCGGGAATTCCCTCGCACGTGATCGCGCGGACGACAGAACCCGAGCGCATCCGAGGATCGTCGGCGAGGCTAAGCCGCGCATCTATCACTTCGGTAGCGAACTTTCCATGATAGGCGGAGCTCGCGGCATGAAACGCGCCCGTCGTTAGCGATCCGAGAATCATGTAGTTGACGATCTCCGCGACCGGTTGCGGTCCGAACACGACGCGATAGTCGCCGGGCGCGGGTCGCAAACCGTGATGCATCGCGAGCGCGCGCAAGGTCGCATCGCGCCCAAGGCGTGTGGCAACGCGTCGCATGTCGGCGGAAGAACGGCCGACCGCAGACGCGGTTCCCTTGGCATCGAGGGATTCGATCAGCGCCGTCACCGACGAGCTGAAATGCGCGCTCTCATCGGTGCGGATATCGGCGAAGTTGGAATTCGTCAGCGCGATGCGATCGCGATAGATGCTCACGTCGCCACCGACCACGAATCCGGGATGCACACTTTTGGATATCGCGCCTTTCGCGAAGGTCCCAATCGCACCGCGCAGAATCGACCACGCTGCCTCGACGAGATTCGCATCTGATGCGCGCGCGAGGTCGCTTCTTTCAGCATTGCTCGCGGGCATTTTGCGCGGCTGGTTTGGAAATCCCGCAAAGTGCGGATCGATGATCATCGCGCGATGCGCGCGCGCCAGCACCGCGCGGACCGCATCGGTGCTGAAGTCGCCGGCCTCGTAGGCGGTTCCGACCTCATGCGCATTACGCTTGGAGACGATGCGAATCTGAAAACCGTCGGCACGATGCGACTTGAGCTCCTCGATACCGCGGCACGGAATGTCGGAGGTGTAGTTGAGGCGCGCGATGCGATTGTCGCCGCTTGCGCAGTAAATCTCGAATGCTGCGACGTCCTTGCCGCGCGCGGCGATCGCGGCGGCCTCGCGCGCGAAGCTCTTCAATTCCGAAGCGCGCGTCATCTGATCATCCGCCGCCCAAATACGCGCGCGAGCGCAGAGTCGGTCCGCCGTTGGACATCCGCTTAACCTGCATCGGCTGACCCTTGCCACAGTTGGGGATCGCGATCAGCGCGAGGTCGTTACCGACCGCATCGACGTTCATGAAGAAGCACTTCGAATCTGCCATCAGGCTGCCCGAGCGATAGAGCCGCGCGATGCGTCCGTGATCGATTTCGTACACGCGGCGCGCCGAGATGCGGAAGTTCTCGCGCGATTCCGCGATCGAAGGAATCGCGTTGCCGCAAATATAGTAGCCGTGCTCGACATCGCTGATGATCTTCTCCGGCGGCGTCTCGCCGGGCAGGAAGAACGTATTCGACATCCGTATCAGCGGCACCTGATAAACTTCCGCGGCACGTGCCGATCCATTCGGCTCGGCGCTGAGCGCCGCCGCGGTCGCGCGCGAGTTCATGAAGCCGCGAAAAATGCCGCGATCGAAATGCGCGACGCGCTTCGCTGCGGTGCCTTCGTGATCGTAACGATAGTGGCCATAGCCGTAGAGCGTCGGATCCGAAACCGCCGACAGCAGCGGTGAGCCGACCTGCTTGCCGATCTCATTGTCATCGCGCGAGCGCAAAAGCCAACTGCGCCCGGCGTATGCGGCTTCCATCTTGAGTGCGCGGTCGGCCTCACTCGGATGACCGACGATTTCGTGTGCGACCAGCGCATTGAAATGCGGATCAGTGACAACCGTTACTTCGTGGTCCGGAGGTTTCAGCACCGGTGCCGCCGCGAGGTCCTGCGCTTCCTTCGCGAGGCCGATCGCGAATGTCGAGAGATTTGGATTCGCGAGCAACTCCTCGCGCCATCCGTCTTCCAGCGACTCGAAGCCGCGCTGCTGCCCGATGGTATCGTAGGTCTCCTGATGTCCCTCGCCCGACTGCGCGACGACATAAACATCGCCCTGCGAAAAGGCGAACGCCTGCGAGATCAGCGAGCCTTCGGTGCTGATGAAGAGCTCGTGGCGCAATTCGGAAGTAGCCGCGACTGCGTTGAACGCGATGTCGTGGCCGAGTCCCTTAACCTCGCGCGAGGCCTCGAGCGTTATTCGTTTGAGCTGCTCGGGATCGAGTGTGCGCGGATCGTGTTTGTAAACTGCCGCGATTTCGTCTCGAACGGCCTCGCGCGGCGCAAATGGCTCCCCGATGAGCGATCGCGCGCTGGCACCGAAGCGTTTCAGGAACACGGCCTTGTCGCGAGCGCTGGCATGTGCGCGATCGTATGCTTCCTTAAGTCCGCGCTGAATTTCTGCGACCAACTTTTTTTCGTGCAGCCCCAGCCGTCCGATCTCCGCGCCGAATTGTCCGTGGCCAATGGCGCCGCCGGCGCTCGCATGAACGGTGACGCAAAATCCCGCGCTCTCGCTCTCCGTGTTGTCGCGCGGCTCGCCGTTGGTCGCCGCGCCTGAGCGATGAAACATCGCTTCGAACCGCAGGTCCGCATACGCGACGCCGCGATGAGTGCGCGCCAAGCGGGAAACGATCTCGTTCCCGCTCCGCTTCAGAATCTCGATGGTGTTGAACAGCTCGATGACGCGCTCTTACTCGGTGACGCGTATTAGATGATGCCTTCGGCTTTCAACGAGTCGAGCTCCACCGCGCCGAGGCCGAGAAAATCCTTATACACCTGCGCGTTGTGCTCGCCATGCAGCGGCGCCGATTTCACCTCGACCGGAGAATGCTCGAGTCGCACCGGACATCCGGGCATAGTGAATTCGCCGCGCACCGGATGCTGCACAGTCACCACCATCCCGCGTTCCTTCATATGCGGGTCGTTGAGCAGCTCGACGCTGTCGAGCACCGGTCCGCATGGCACGCCTGCCTCGCCAAGGATCTTGAACACTTCCATCTTGGTATGCTGCATCGTCCACGCGGTGATGATTTCGGTGAGCGCGTCAATGTTTTTGGCGCGCGTGCGCGGGTCGGCGAAACGATCGTCGTTGGCCAGATTCGGCTGCCCGATCGCGGCGCACAGGTTCTGCCACATCTCCGGCGTAGTGCACAGGATGTAGCAATAGTCGTTGTCGCCCCCGGGCGCGCATTTGAAAAGATCGCCGGGGCCCGCGCCAGCACGATTGCCCACCCGTGGCGACGGCTTGTGGCTGATGTAGGTCCCCATCATGGGGACCCGCACGAAGTTGAAGATACACTCCTGCATCGCGACTTCGACCTTCTGCCCAACTCCGGTTTTCTCGCGCTGGATGTATGCCGCCAGCACGCCGATCGCCGCATGCATTCCGGTGCCGGTGTCGCCGATGGTCGGGCCGGGCTTCAGCGGCGGCGAGCCGGGGAATCCGGTCAGCGACATCGCGCCACCCGAGGCCTGCGCGATCATGTCGAAGCTCTTGTATTTGCTATACGGGCCGAAGGTGCCGAAGCCCTTGACGGTCAGGTAGATGATGCGCGGGTTGGTCGCCTTCAGCACGTCGTATCCGAGCCCGAGGCTCTCCAGGGTGCCGAGCGAATAGTTCTCGGAGACGATATCGACCTTCTTCACCAGGTCGAGAAAAATCTTCTTGCCCTTGTCGCTCTTGAGGTTGAGCGTGACCGACCGTTTGTTTGCATTTAGAAGCATGAAGTAGAACGAGTCCACGCCCGGCTTCTCGGTGAGAATCCAGCGTCCCTGCTCGCCCATCTTCGGCGCCTCGACCTTGATCACGTCGGCGCCCAGCCACGCGAGCATCTCGGTACATGAGGTACCCGCTTCGAATTGGGTGAGGTCGAGAACTTTGACTCCTGCGAGCGCCTTTTCCATCGCCGCCTCCTTGCGCGTCTCACGAACGATCCTGACGAAAGTTGTACCGCTGGCGCGTCACTGTGGGCAAGCATCGGCGCGATGCAGTTAAGCTCGAACCGATGTTTTGATAACCTCAATTAAACATCTGTATGGCTGAGCATCTGGCGAAAATCGCGCGCATCCGCGACGAGCTCAATCGCGGCTTCCTCGAACGCGCCGAGCTTATCGATGGCGCCCTGACCGCGCTGCTCTCCTCGAATCATGTGCTGGTGATCGGACCGCCGGGCACCGCGAAATCGATGCTGGCCGACGAGCTGTGCCGTCGTATCGAGGGCGCGAACTACTTCCAATGGCTGCTGACCAAGTTCAGCACGCCCGAGGAAATTTTCGGCGCCGTGAGCCTGAAGGGCCTCGAGGAAGACGACTATCGTCGCGTCACGCAGCACAAGCTGCCCGAGGCGCACATTGCGTTTCTCGATGAAATCTTCAAAGCGAACTCATCCATCCTCAATGCGTTGCTGACCGTTATCAACGAACGCGTATTTCACAACGGCCGCGCGCGCGTGCAGGTCCCGCTCATTACGATGTTCGGCGCGTCGAATGAGTTGCCCGACGAGGACGAGCTGACCGCGCTCTACGACCGCTTCATGCTGCGCTTCATGGTGGATTACATCGGCGAGGAATTCCGTTTCCTCAAGATGCTCGAAGGCGCGAAGTCCGAGGCGCGCACCACGATAACATTCGCGGAGCTCGATGCCGCACGCGCGGACGCAGCGAGTATTCCGATCGCGTCGGGCATCTTCAGATCGATTGCTGATCTGCGTCGGGAGCTCGCTGCCCAGCAGATCATCGTATCGGATCGCCGCTGGAAGAATTCCCTCGATGTACTCCGCGCGCATGCGATCGTGCTCGGTCGCAACGTAGTCACCGAAGACGATCTCATCTTCCTGGAACACGTGCTGTGGAAGGATCCCGAGGAGCAGCCGAAGGTGCGCGAGGCGCTGCGCCGCATCGTCAAGGGATACGAGGAAGAGGCACGCGAGCTTCTCATCCAGAGCCAGGAGCTGAAGGAGTACGCGCTCGATCGCCAATGGGAGAGCGAGGAGCTGCGCAACCGCGCGCTGATCGAAGCGCACACCAAAATCGCCAACATCCTTGTGAAGTTCGACAACCTGCTGCGCGAGGCTAGCGAAGGCGGCAAATCGGTCACCAGCGCCGAGGCGATGCGCGCCCAGGTCAGGGACCTCCAACAAAACATGCTGCGACGGATGTGACATGCCGGCCGAGGAATCCAGCGCCGCGATCGTGCTGCGCGCGCGCGACTATTCGGAATCCGATCGCATCGTCACGCTGCTCACGCGCGATTTCGGCAAGCTCTCGGGCATGGCGAAAGGCGCGAAGGCCTCGCGCAAACGCTTCGAGCGCAAGCTTGAACCGTTCTCGCACGTGATGCTGTACTTTCGCCGCCGCCCCAACGGGCAGTTGGTGTTTGTCACACGCGCCGAGGCCTCGCCGGACCTGACGCCGTTCGCGGTCGAGGACGACCTCGCGAAAATCGCGCTCGGAAGCTACATGCTGGAACTCGCCGACGCCTTCACATCCGAAGAGGCCGAGGCGATCGGCGCGTATCGCGTGCTCGCGGAGGCTCTGGAAGCCGTTAGCGCCGGGCGCGCGACGGTCGCGCTGCGCCAGGCCTACGAGCTGCGGATGCTCAACTGGGCGGGATACGGGCTGGACTTCGCGCGATGCCGCGCATGTGCCGACGCGATCACGCAGTCGGCCTATTTCGTCGTGTCGCGCGGCGGCGTGGTATGCGCGCGATGCCGCCCGATGATTCCCGACGGCGCGCTGAAGCTCGACGCCTCGAGCGCGGCGGCGCTGGTGAGCCTCGCGCGGGCGCATTTCGCCTCGGCCCTCGATGCGCGCGCGTCCGCGGCTGATGGCGCGCTCGCGATCTCGCGCTTCGTCGCCTCGGTTCTTGATCGCCGGCTGCGCTCGATCGCGTTTCTCGATTCGATGCTACCGGTCAACGGCGCAAACTGATCAGCCGCCGGTATCGGCCGCCCGTGTGGCATCGCCGATGACTTGCGGCGCCATGTATCCCTTCGAATGATGCTCGATCAGGATGATGCCGCAGTTGGGCGGCACGTGCGCGTTATCCCACACGCCGGTGACATGCGCCCACAGCGCCATCATCACACCGCCGTGGCTGACGACGACCACGTCGCGCGACGGATGCGCGATCGCGAGGCGATCGAGAATCGGCCCGACGCGATTTTTCACATCCTCGAAGCTCTCGCCGTCGGGCGGCTCCCATAGCCACGGCCGCTGCGGATCGTATCCGGGCGCGGCAAATACCGATTCGTAGGGCTGCCCCTTCAGCGAGCCTACATCGCGCTCATGAAGGTACGGCTCAATTTCCACCGGAAGCTGCAGAACTTCCGCGATGACGCGCGCGGTCTCGCGAGCACGGGTGTAGGGGCTGGTCACCACCACCTCGGTGCGAAAAGTTTTTGCGATCAGCTCGCCCGCTGAGCGCGCCTGCTCATACCCAAGCTCAGTGAGCGCGAGCTCGTGCGGCGTAGTGGTGAAAATGCGCTCGCGATTGCCGACGCTCTCGCCGTGACGGACCAGAATCAGTTTACCCATCGGATATCACTTCGGTTCGAGATTCTTACGCATCTGGATGAATGGCTCTAGCAGATCGATGGGCAAGGGAAACACCGTGGTCGAGTTATGTTCGGTTGCGATTTCCGCCAGGGTCTGCAGGTAGCGGAGCTGCAGCGTGATGGGATTCTTGTTCATGATGTCGGCCGCTTCCGCCAGTCGCTGCGCGGCCTGGAACTCGCCCTCTGCTGCGATGATCTTCGCGCGCCGCTCGCGCTCGGCCTCGGCCTGCGCCGCAATCGCGCGCTGCATCTCCTGCGGCAAATCGATGTTCTTAAGTTCGACCGTGGTCACTTTGATTCCCCACGGCTCGGTTTGCGCATCGACTATGGTCTGGATCTGCGCGTTGACCTTGTCGCGTTGGCTCAGCAGATCGTCCAATTCAGTCTGCCCTCCAACCGAGCGCAGCGTGGTCTGCGCGATCTGCATCGTCGCGAAGAGATAATCGGCAACCTCGGTCACCGCCTTCGACGGATCGATCACGCGGAAGTACAGCACCGCGCTGACCTTGACCGTCACGTTGTCGCGCGTGATGACGTCCTGCGGCGGGATGTCAAGGGTAACAGTACGCAGATCGATGCGCGCCATTTTCTCGAGAATCGGGATGATGAAGGTGACCCCAGGCCCGCGATACGGCGTGAGGCGGCCCAGCCGAAACACCACCGCGCGCTCATATTCGTTGAGCACGCGGATTCCGCCCAGCAGAAAAATTACCAGGAAGAAAATTACTACGACCATTCCCGCTCCCACTGCCGCCATGATGCATCCTCCAGATAGTCGTCGATCGATTATGCCGCGCGCCGAACCGTAAGTACGAGGCCGCTCACCGCAGTGATCCGTGCATGCGCGCCTGCGGGCAAGTCCTCGGGGCTGATCGCGCGCCAGATTTCGCCGTGCACGAACACCTTGCCCGGCGCGTCTGGCGCGATACTCTCGCGCACCTCGGCCAGCTCGCCAATCAACCCTTCGCGGCCGGTGGTGGGAATCCGTCCATGCTCATGCGCGACGAAGTAGCTGATCAGCAGAATGATCGCCGACAACGATCCGGCCGCGCCGTACACGATACTGTGCTGCACCGCGACGTCGGTCTTCGAGGTGTCGATGAGCAGCAACGAGCCGATCATCAACGCGATCACGCCGCCGATTCCCATCACGCCGTAGCTGGTGACGAACGCCTCCGAAATCAACATTCCTACTCCGAGTAGCATCAGGAGCAGGCCCGACAATGTAACCGGAAGAACCTGGAACGAGGCGAGCGCGACCAGCAGACAAATCGCGCCGACCACCCCGGGGAAGTACACGCCCGGATGCGCGAATTCGAAGTAGAGTCCCAGCATCCCCGCGATCATCAGAAGATAGACGATGTTGGGATCGGCCAGCGTGTCGAACACCTTCTGTCCGAAGGTCATCGAGCGCTGCCGCACAACAGCATCTTTTAGATGGAGCGTCACTTTCTGATCGCCGACATCGACGGTACGGCCATCGGCTTGCTTCAGAAGGTCCGGGAGGTTGATCGCAACAAGGTCGATCACTTTCGCCTCGAGGGCCTCGCGATCGCCGATCATCACGCTCTTGCGAACGGCCTTTTCCGCCCAATCCTCATTACGGCCGCGTTGACGCGCGGTGTTGCGCGCGAGCATCGCGGCGTAGTTCTCGATTTTGGTGCCGAGCTCGCCCTTCACGTCGCCACCACTTTCAGTCACCGGATGCGCCGCGCCGATGTTGGTCCCAGGCGCCATCGCGGCGAGACTCGCAGCCTCCGTCATGAAGGTGCCGGCGGAAGCCGCGCTCGCTCCGGTGGGCGCAATGTACACGATCACCGGAATCGGCGCGGCGAAGAGATCCTTGATGATGCGCTCCGCCGAGGTCATCAGACCGCCGGGCGTGTCGAGCTCGATGATCAACGCACGCGCACCGCCCATCTGGGCCGACGCAATTGAATCTTCGATGTAGTGCGCAACGGCGGGATTGATCGAGCCATCAATCTTGATCAACT
>Ga0335079_10010715_pt1 | contig 10440 bp, 11 predicted proteins | sample Lox_Sample_33_FD_206719 | JGI IMG/M metagenome (GOLD analysis project Ga0335079, IMG submission 206719) | Soil microbial communities from Loxahatchee National Wildlife Refuge, Florida, United States - Lox_Sample_3.3 | ecosystem: Environmental > Terrestrial > Soil > Wetlands | place: USA... | reverse complement strand
GGCCGAGCGCTGCCCCGCCGCGCGCGAGCTCGGTGTGGTCACGCTGGGGGGCTGGCGCTTCGCGATCGGCGCCGCCGGCTACGGCACGATCCTCCGCGATCCCAGCGCATCCGTCCTGGGCGTCCTCTGGTCGCTGACGCCGGCTTGCGAGGCGGCGCTCGACGAGTTTGAGGCAGTCGTCGGTCGCGACCTCTACCGCAAGGAAACGCTGGAGATCGCCGGCGAGCCCACCATGGTCTACGTCGCGAGCGATCCGCGCCCAGGGCACCCGCAACCGGGTTATCTGGAATCCATCATCGTCGCTGCCGAGGAACTCGGCTTTCCCGCTGATTACGTCGAGAACTCCCTGCGGTCGTGGCTCCGACACGCGCCTAGGGCGTGACGTCCGCGAGGCCTATCCCGAGGCCGATGCCGGATTTCAGAGAGAGTTCCGGGCGATTGCGCGCCGACGCGTCAATCATCGCTCCGCTCGTGCGTGCTGTCCGGTGCATGACGTCTTGCCTCTACGGAGAATTGAGCGCCGCCGCTTTTCGTGCGAGGGATTCGATGCGGCTCCAGTCACGCGCGGCGATTGCCGCGGCGGGAGCCATCCATGCGCCGCCGACCATCGGCACGTTCGGGAGCCGGAGATAGTCCGGTGCCGCCTCCTGCGTGATCCCACCGGTCGGGCAGAAGGCGATTCCCGGAAAGACCGGCGCGAAGGCCGCGAGCGTCGCCGGTCCGCCCATCGCCGAGGCCGGAAAGAACTTCAGCAGCGAGAACCCGAGCTCACGGGCGGCCATCACCTCCGTTGCGGTAGCGACGCCGGGAATGAAAGGCAGATCGACGGCGAGCCCCGCGGATGCGACTTCCGGCGAGCAGCCGGGGCTCACCAGGAACCTGGCGCCGGCCTCGACGGCTTGGCTTACGTGCGCCGCGCGCAGCAATGTGCCCGCGCCTGCGATCGCATCGGGCACCTCGCGGGCTATCGCGGCGATCGCCTGCGCGGCGTCCTTGGTGCGGAACGTCACCTCCATCACACGCAAGCCGCCGTGCAACAAGGCGCGCGCGAGCGGCACCGCATCCTCGGCATCCTCGATGGTGAGCACGGGAATGACGGCGGTGCGCTCGAAGATGTCCAGCATGAGGTTTCCCCACCGTCGGCCTAGACGCTAGAGTAATGGATCGGCAGACCGCGACAAGAGGCGAGCCATGATCCGCGTCGCCGCGATCGGCGAGTGCATGCTGGAGCTGGTCCGGCGCGACGACGCGAGCTTCACGCTCGGCTTCGGCGGCGACACCCTCAACACCGCCATTTACCTCGCGCGCGCGGCTTCGGCGCGACCGGACCTCTCGGTCGACTACGTGACGGCGCTCGGCAACGATCCCATGAGCGAGGAGATGCTCTCTGCCTGGCGCGCCGAAGGCGTCGGCACCGGCTGTGTTGCCCGACTCGCGGGCCGGCTTCCGGGGCTTTATCTCATCCGCACCGACGCCGAGGGTGAGCGGCGCTTCTTCTATTGGCGCCGAGAGGCCGCGGTCCGCTCGCTCTTCATGAGCGGAGAGACGGAGGCCCTCCTCGCGTCGCTCGGCGACTATGATCTCCTCTACTTTTCTGGGATTACGCTCGCGGTGCTCACACCCGAGGCGCGACTGGATATGCTCCATGCCCTCGAGGCGGCGCGGCAAAAGGGCCGCCGGATCGCATTCGACAGCAACTACCGCCCTGCCCTTTGGCCCGATGCCGCGGCAGCACGCGAAGTCATGGCCGCATTCCTGCCGGTGACGTCAATCGCCTTGCCGACCTTCGACGACGAGCGCGCGCTGCACGGCGATGCCGATCCCGCCGCGACCGCCGCACGCTACGCAGGCGCGGGCGTCCAAGAAGTCGTCGTGAAGCGCGGGGCCGAGGGCTGCCTCGTCCTCGCGGACGGAAATCGCCACTCGGTCCCGGCGGCGGTGCGTCGCACGCCGGTCGACACTACGGCTGCGGGCGATGCGTTCAATGCAGGCTATCTCGCCGCGCGGCTCGCGCGCGCTCCGCCGGAACGCGCGGCCCGTGCAGGCGCGGCGCTTGCCGGCGCCGTGATCGGCCATCGCGGGGCCATCATCCCGCGCGATGCCACTCCGTCGCTTCGGGAGTTCCTAGAATGAAACCACGCCTTGCAGTGCTCGGGACCGGCCTCATGGGCGGCCCGATGGCGAGAAACCTGCTCAAGTCGGGATTTCCCCTCGCCGCCTGGAACCGGACTCGGTCGAAGGCCGAGGCTCTCGCTCCCGCAGGCGCGGAGATCGCCCCGAGCGCCGCCGCCGCCGTCGCTGCCGCGGAGATCGCGATCGTCATGCTTGAGAGCGGCGCCGTCGTCGACGAGGTCCTGTTCGAGAGCGGCAAGGTCGCGGAAACGCTGAAGGCTGGTGCGCTCCTCATCGACATGAGCTCGATCGAGCCACGCCAGGCTCGCAGCCATGCGGAGCGGCTGCGCGAGCGCGGCATTGGTTATCTCGACGCGCCCGTGAGCGGCGGCACGGCGGGCGCGGAAGCGGGGACGCTCGCAATCATGGCTGGGGGCAGCGCCGCGGATTTCGGGCGAGCTCGTCCTGTCTTCGAGGCGATGGGCCGGCCGACCCTGGTCGGACCCGCGGGCTCCGGACAACTGGCGAAGCTCTGCAACCAGGCGATCGTCGCGATCGCCGTCGGTGCGGTCTCGGAAGCGCTGCTGCTGGCGGCGGCGGGCGGCGCCGATCCCGCGGTGGTGCGGCAGGCGCTGATGGGCGGCTCCGCCGACAGCCCGATCCTGCGCAACCAGGGCCAGCGCCTCCTCGAGCGAAATTTCGTTCCCGGCGGCGCCGCGCGCATGGTGCAGAAGGACTGCAGGAACATCCTCGCGGAGGCGCAGCGGCTGGGGTTGCGCCTTCCGCTCGCCGAGTGCATCGCGGCGCTCTACGGAGCGCTCGTCGAGCGCGGCGGCGCCGATTACGACCACACCGCCGTGCTGCTCGAGCTCGAGCGCGTGAACGGCGGCAAGCGCGTGACCGACGCGCCCGATCGCTTGCCTGGCTAGGCGCCGCTAGACCACCGGCGTCAGCAGCGGCTTCCCCGCGAAGTGCGCGGCGAGGTTGTCGACGACGAGCTGGCCCATGGCCGCGCGCGTCTCGTGGGTCGCGCTCCCCTGATGCGGCTGCACCACCACATTATGCATGGCGATGAGCTCCGCCGGCACCTTGGGCTCGTTCTGGAACACGTCGAGCGCAGCGAAGCCGAGAGTACCGTCTTTGAGCGCCTGCACCATCGCGGCCTCGTCGACGATCGAGCCGCGGGCGATATTGACGAGCGTACCCTCCGGGCCCAGCGCCTTCAGCACCTCCGCGTTGACGAGATGCTTCGTCTCGGGTCCGCCGGGGACCGTGAGCATGAGATAGTCGCTGTCGGCGGCGAGCTTCTTGATGTCGTCGTAGAAGGGATATCGGCTCTCGGGATTCCTGCGGCGGCCGTAATAGGCGATCTTCATGCCGAAGGCCTCTGCTCGCTTCGCAACGGCTTGACCGATACGGCCAAAGCCGACGATACCCAGGAGCTTGCCGCCGACATGACGGCAGAGCGGGTAATTGCCGCCGAGCCATTTCCCCTCGCGGACATAGCGGTCGCCCTGGGGTATCTCGCGGGCGGAAGCCAGTAGCAGCGACATTCCGAGATCGGCCACGCACTCCGTCAGCACATCCGGCGTATTGGTGACGCGAATGCCCCGCTCCTTCGCGGCTTTGAGGTCGATCGCGTCGACACCCACGCCGAAGCAGGCGATGATCTCGGTCTTGGGGAGCGCTGCCATCAACTCAGCCTTGCAGCCGACCGCACCCATCGTGGAAATCGCGCGGACGCGGTCGCGGACCTCGCGCAGCATCGCCCCTGGATCCTTCGCCTCGTAGAGACGATGGACGGTATAGGCGCGATCGAGTTGATCCATCGTCCCTTCGTAGAGCGAGCAGGCGAGCAGGAGCTCCGGCTTCATGACATTTCCTTCCGCGAGAATTTGCGCAACAATGCCGATGCGCGCGCCGGGCGTCAAACGGCTGCTGCAGTATCTCCCACCCGAAGCGGATATGATGAAGCCGGATGAAAAACATGATGCGCAAATGCGCCCTGGCCGCGACCGCCTTCCTGATGTCGGTGTTACTCGGCCAGCTCGCGCGCGCCGAGGAGCAGCGGATCGAGCTGCAGACGCGGCCTGGTGTGACAGACGCCTTCCTCGTGACGCCGCCGCCGGGGCCGCCCTTCGCGAGCATGATCCTCTTCACGGGCGGTCCTGGGATACTCGGGAAGACCATGAAGAACTTCCTGATCCGCTCGCGCGGCAAGTTCGCTGCCGCCGGGTTCCTTGTGGCGTCCATCGACGTGCCATCCGATCGAGCGAGCGGCTATGACGCGGTCTTCCGCGGCTCGGCCGAGCACGCCCGCGACATCGCCGCCGTCATCGCGTGGCTGCGCCAGAAAGTGGCGGTCAAGGTGTGGCTCGTGGGGACGAGCACGGGCACGATCTCCGCAGCGAATGCTGCCGCGAGGCTTAGGGGCAGCGCCGGGGGCGACGGTCTTGTCATGACTTCGACCTTTGTCCCCGCGACCTCGCCGCCGCCGTCCATTCCCAACGTCGTCGATGTGGCCGCGATCACAATTCCGACGCTCTTCGTGCACAATCGAAACGACGACTGCGAGACCTCGCAATTCCAGAACGTCATGCCCTTGATGGATCGCTTTACCCACGCATCGCCAAAGGAACTGCTCGTCGTTGCCGGTGGGAGTGTGCCGCAGAGTGGCCCCTGCGATTCCTTCGCGCGCCACGGCTACTTCGGCATCGAGGACGACGTCATCGCCCAAATCGTGCGGTGGATAAAGAGCAGGAACTAACGAGCATATGATCGCCGAGCCTCTCATCGCGGAGCTGCTCGACAGCAGCGGCGCCTTCTATGTCCCCTTGCGCATGGGCGAAGGCTTCGACGAGTCCGCCTATCGACGGCTCTGCGACGCGCTCCAGGCGTCGGCCGCTGCATTGACGAACGGCGACGCGGTGCCCCAAGCGCGTGGTCAATGTGCTCATCGACCTCGTCCCCGCGCTCGACGCCGCACGCTACCTATATCGCGGCGCGCTGGACGAAAGACTGAACCAAGCGATCGACGAGCTCAGCGACCTCGCCCGGACCTGCGCTGTCGAGGGCGACAACGTATCTTCGTCAGGTGACGCACCCTAGCCCGTGTGCGCGCAAGAAGCGCGGGTTGGACTCGCTCAGCTTCTGCAGCGTGAGGGCTCGCAGCAGTGCAAGCACCCGGCCACGCCGCGCGCTCGGCGCGTCGAGCATTCCGTCGCGAATTTCGGCCGCGAGTCGCTCGAGACCGGCTTCCCCCTCGCCGTAGAGCGCCGCGAGTTCCGCGCGGATCGGGGCCAGTGCGCCCTCACCTGCGTCGCTCTCGCGTCGCGCGATCGCCTTGCAGCGCTCGACCATTGCCTCCGCGACCGCCCGCTCCTTTGGAGGAAGACCGGCAATGCCCTTCGCCTCCCATTCGCGCGCGATCTGCTCAAGCTGCGGCCCCGTGGGCAGGTCGCGCATCAGGCACCCTCCTCGGCGTCGATGAGGCGGAGGATCTCGAACTCGCATTCCGCCGGGCGGCGTCCCGTGAGCGCGAGGTCGAGCGATCGCTCGCCGCCTCTGAGAAAGCGGTCGCGCTGCTGCAATGCCAGGAGCAACCAGCGCAAGCTTGCCGCCAGCTCCCAATAGCGGACGCGCTTGGGATCGATCGCGCGCCCGCCTGCGACCATGTAGGCGCGATAGAAGGCCTCGCGAGCACCGAGACCCCCGGCCTCACGCTCGTAAGCCCCGAAGCGCCAGGACTTCGAGCAGAACCAGCCGATATCCTCGTGGGGATCGCCCCAATCCGCGAATTCCCAATCGAGGATCGCCGCGATCCCGTCTTCGTTCGCGAGATAATTTCCGGTACGAAAATCGCCATGGCACAGGACTGCGGGGATCGGCGGAGGGCGATTTCGCTCGAGCCAGCGAAGCGCGAGCTCCGCGACGGGATGCGGATCGTCAAATCGACGAAGCCACGCACGGTAGCGTTGAATGCGGTGTGCCGCGGGATCGGCGGGAGGCTCTCCTAGAAAACCCAGGCCCGCGTCCACGGGCATCGCGTGAATCTTCGCGAGCTCCCGGCCGAGTTCGGAAAGGAGATTGGGTCGTCGCGTCTCCCAGTCGGCAGACCGCACCAGTGTGGCACCGTCGGCGATGCCGTCCACCCACCGCATGAGAAAGAACGCGCGGCCGACGCCCTCGCCGCCCTCTGAGCAGAACAGCGGCTCCGGTACGCGTACACGCGCGGCAAAGGCGGCGTGGAGCAAGGCGAACTCCTCGGCGCGGCTACGGCTCGCGATGAGCGCCGTCGCTGCGTCAGTCCGCAATACCAGCGTCGAGCACCCCTCGAGCGCCCCGCCGCGCAGCTCTACCTCGAATGCCCAGCATTCCTGCACGGCACCGCCGGAGAGGCGCCGCCAGCCGCTGATCGTCACCTCGCGAGCACCGCCAGCGCGCGCGAGATACCTCTCCAGCGCAGCGATCCGACTCTCCGTAGCGAGCATCGCCCTAGAGCGCGCTCACGAGATGGCCGCCATCCACGGGGATGACCGCGCCGTTGATGTAGGCGCCTGCCGGAGAGGCTAGCAGCAGCAGGGCACCGTCGAGGTCCTCCATCGCGCCGATCCGCCGCATGGGAATTCGGCGCGCGAGCGCCTTGCCGGCCTCGCTTTCGAGATAGGCGCGATTGAGATCGGTCTCGATGTAGCCGGGAGCGAGAGCATTCACGGTGATCCCCTTGGGACCGAGCTCGAGCGCGAGCGCATGCGTCAAGTGAATGAGACCGGCCTTGGAGGCGAGATAGCCGGGAATTCCCGCCTGCGCACGTATCCCCAGGATCGATGCGATGTTGACGATCCGACCTGCCCTCCCCGCGCCAGTCCAGCGCCGCGCCGCCTCCTGCGCCACGAGCCAGGCGCCCTTGAGGTTGGTGTCGACCACTCGATCCCAATCGGCCTCGCTGTGCTCCAGAAGCGGCTTTGAGATCACCGTGCCGGCATTGTTGACGAGGATATCGAGCGGCCCAACGAGACGCTCCGCTTCCGCAAGCGCCTCCGCGACGCTTGCGGGCGCGGTCACGTCGAGGGCCACCGCCGCTGCCTTGCCGCCGGATTCCGCGATCTCCTCGACCGCATCCGCGAGGAGATCGGTGCGGCGCGCCGCCAGCGCTACCGAAGCGCCCGCATCCGCGAGCACGTGCGCGAAATGCCGGCCGAGGCCGCTGGAGGCGCCGGTGACGAGCGCAGTGCGCCCGCGGAGATCGAAAGTCGCGGCCATTCCCGCTAGAGCGTCCTTGCCTGCTCGCGCAGGATGAATTTCTGAATCTTGCCGGTGGAGGTCTTGGGCAACACGCCGAAGACGACGGTCTTCGGGACCTTGTAGTGCGCGAGATGCTCGCGGCACCACGCGACAATCTCATCGGCGTCGATGCTGGCGCCCGGCTTCAGCGTCACGAAGGCGCAGGGCGTCTCGCCCCATTTCTCGTCGGGACGCGCGACGACTGCCGCTTCGAGCACCCGCGGATGGCGATAGAGCACCTCCTCAACCTCGAGCGAGGAGATGTTCTCGCCACCGGAGATGATGATGTCCTTGGAGCGATCCTTCAGCTCGACATAGCCGTCCGCGTGCGTGACGGCGAGATCGCCGGTATGGAACCACCCGCCCGCGAAAGCCTCGGCTGTCGCGTCCGGATTCTTGAGGTAGCCCTTCATCACGGTATTCCCGCGGAGCATGAGCTCGCCCAGCGTCTCAGCGTCGGCGGGGACCTCCGTCATGGTCGCGGGGTCCATGACCCGCGTGCTCTCTTGCGTGAGATAGCGCACGCCCTGCCGCGCCATCATCCGTGCCTTAGCCGCGAGATCGAACTCGTTCCATTCATCCTGCCAGGCGCAGAGCGTCGCGGGTCCGTAGGATTCCGTGAGGCCATAGAGATGCGTCACGCGAAAGCCCATGCGCTCCATCGCCTCGATGATCGCGGAGGGTGGCGCGGCGCCGCCGGTCGCGACCTCCACGCGACGCTCGAACTTCCGCTGCACTTCGGCGGGCGCATTGACGAGCATGTTGAGCACGATGGGCGCACCGCAGAGATGCGTCACCCGATGCTCTGCGATCGCCTGGAAGATCAGCGCAGGATCGACCCGGCGTAGGCAAACATGCGTCCCCGCCGCCGCCGTCACAGCCCAGGTGTAGGTCCAGCCGTTGCAGTGGAACATGGGCAGCGTCCAGAGATAGACGGACTGCGCAGTGACCCCGAAGGCGATGACGTTCCCGACGGCGTTGAGGAACGCGCCGCGATGATGAAAAACCGCGCCCTTGGGATTGCCGGTCGTGCCGGAGGTGTAGCAGAGGCTGAGCGCCTGCCACTCGTCGCGCGGGGGCTGCCAGGGCGACGCGGGATCGCCGGTGGCGAGGAATGTTTCGTAGTCCATCTCGCCGAGACGCTCGCCGCCTTCGTGGAGGGGATCGTCGATGTCGATCACAAGCGGCTTGCGTTTGACCTGGCTTAGCGCGGCCTTGATCGTCGGCGAGAATTCGCGGTCCGTAATGAGCACCTGGCTCTGGGCGTGCTCCAGGATGAAGGCGATCGATGCGGCATCGAGGCGGTAGTTGAGCGCGTTGAGAACGCCCCCAGCCATAGGAACTCCGTAATGCGCCTCGAGCAGCGCTGGCACGTTCGGCGCCATCACGGAAACCGCGACACCCTCGCGGACGCCGCGTTTGCGCAGGGCATTCGCGAGGCGGCAGCACCGATCGTTGAACTCCCGGTAGCTGAAACGCCGGTTCCCGTGGATCACCGCGCACTTCTCGGGATAGACAGCGGCGGCGCGCGCGAGAAAGGTCAGCGGCGTGAGCGCCGCATGGTTTGCCTCGCGCGGCGCCAGAAACGCCGCATCGTAAATGGAGTTCGCTCGCGTCATCGCGGGATCCGCACTCATCGAAACCGCATCCTCGCGGGCGCCGCCCTGAGCCGTCAAGCGTCGCTGTCGCTCCGGCTCCATCATGCTAAAGTGCAGCACCTGCGGTCGAGGAGGATCCGATGCGCATCGATGTCGTCTCCGACGTGATCTGCCCCTGGTGCTTCATCGGGAAGCGCCGGCTCGCCCGCGCCCTGGATCAGCGCTCGGAGGTCGAGGCCGAGATCGTCTGGCACCCTTTCCAGCTCAACCCGGACATGCCGCCCGAGGGCATGGCACGCGAGCGCTACATCGCCGCTAAATTCGGCGGGGGCCAGCACGCCGACCGCATCTACCGCAACGTCACGGAAGTGGGCGCGACCGTGGGCATCCCCTTCCATTTCGACCGCATCAAGATCACGCCCAACACCCGCAGTGCGCACCGCCTGATCCGCCACGCCACCGAGGCCGGAAGTGCCGAGCCCGTGGTCGAGGCACTTTTCAATGCCTATTTCGTCGACGGCCGGGACATTGGCGACCGAGCCACCCTTTCGGAGATCGCGGGCGAGGCGGGCCTCGATCGAGATGCGGCATCGCGTCTCCTCGGCGGCGAAGACGGCGCGGAGCAGGTGCTCGCAGACGACATGAGCGCTCGCCGCATCGGCATCAACGCCGTCCCCTGCTTCATCTTCGAGCGCAAATACGTGGTCTCCGGCGCACAGGAGCCAGAATTCTTCTACCCGCTCTTCGATCTCCTGAAGACCGAGACCGCGAGCGCGGCGCAATAGCGGGAGCGAGGTCTACCGGGCAGCCCGCGCGGGCTTGGGGTTCGCCGCCTCCGGCGGCGCCTGCGTCGCGATTTCCGCGAGCTTCTCCAGGAGGTGCCGGACACCGACGAGGCGGTCCTTTGGATTCTCCCAGGCCCGCATCACCAGAAGCTTCTGGTCCGTGCGCAGTTTGGCGGTACCGGCTTGCGCCTGCAGGAACTCCACGAGGCCGAGGGGGTTGGCGAAGCGGTTCTCGCGGAAGCTCAGTACCGCGCCTTTGGGGCCCGCCTCCACCTTTTCGATCCCGGCCGCGCGGCAAAGCCGCTTGATCGCGATGGTGTCGAGGAGGTTCGCGACCTCCGGCGGCAGCGGGCCGAAACGGTCGACGAGCTCCGCGGCGAAGCCGTCGATCTCGCGCTGGTCGAGGAGCGCTGCCACTCGGCGATAGAGGCCGAGACGCACGTTGAGATCGGCGACGTAGCTCTCGGGAATCAGCACGGGCATGCCGATCGTGATCTGCGGCGTCCATTCCTCCGTCGTCTCCGAGACAGGTCCGGCGCCGCTCCGCGCGGCCGCCACGGCTTCCTCCAGGAGCTGCTGGTAGAGCTCGATCCCCACCTCTTTGATGTGACCGGATTGCTCCTCGCCGAGGAGATTGCCGGCGCCGCGGATGTCCATATCGT
>Ga0335079_10010714_pt1 | contig 10440 bp, 10 predicted proteins | sample Lox_Sample_33_FD_206719 | JGI IMG/M metagenome (GOLD analysis project Ga0335079, IMG submission 206719) | Soil microbial communities from Loxahatchee National Wildlife Refuge, Florida, United States - Lox_Sample_3.3 | ecosystem: Environmental > Terrestrial > Soil > Wetlands | place: USA... | reverse complement strand
CTCCCCCGCATAGACGATATAGGCGCGGTCGGTCAGCCCAAGCGTTTCGCGAACATTGTGGTCGGTAATCAGGACGCCGATGCCGCGGTTTGTCAGGTGTCGGACAAGGTCCTGGATGTCGCCGACGGCGATCGGATCGATGCCGGCGAAGGGCTCGTCGAGCAGCATGTAGTTGGGACGGGTGGCAAGGGCGCGCGCGATCTCGACGCGTCGCCGCTCACCGCCGGACAGCGCGATTGACGGCGTCTTGCGCAGCCGCGTGATATTGAATTCGTCGAGCAGCGAGTTGAGTTCGGCCTCCCGCTTCTTTCGCGATGGCTCGACGACTTCGAGCACGGCGCGGATGTTCTGCTCCACCGTGAGGCCGCGGAAGATCGAGGCTTCCTGCGGTAGATAGCCGATACCGAGGCGTGCGCGCTGATACATCGGCAGCTGGGTGACATCGTGACCATCGAGTTCGATCGCGCCGCGGTCGGCCTTGATCAGGCCGGTGATCATGTAGAAAACGGTAGTCTTGCCGGCACCGTTCGGACCGAGGAGGCCGACAGCCTCGCCGCGGCGGACATAGATGCTGACGCCGCGCACGACCTGCCGGGAACCAAAACTTTTTTCCACGCTATGCACAGCCAGGTAGCCCGGCCGCCGCAACAGCTGCGGTGCGCCTCCGCCATGGCCTCTTGCCGGTCGTGCGGGCTTTTGGCGGGGACGCGGTCGCTCTGCCTTTGGCATCTCCCTCGGCTGATCCCGCTGCAGTTCCCTCGCCTGTTCCCTGGACAATTGCACGGCGGGCGCCGGATGCGACAGATGGAGGCCAGTCATCATCGGCGCATCGCGTGCGACCGGCGGTGCGTCGCGCACAGGGCTCGTCAGCATGTTGCCGAAGGAACCGCCGAGCGCCGTGATGTCCTCGCGCAAGCGCGCAAAGCCCATCCTGCCGCGTCTTGCGGAGCGCCGCCGGAACATGCCGAATAGATCCACCATCCTGCTTCGCTTACGCTCTTCGTCCCACCAGCCCGCAAAAACCCCGCAGGTTGATTCGTCCGCACAGCATGAAGCAAGGGATACCCCTTGCCCAGTAGGACGCCCTCAAGGCCAGAAGCGTAGATACAGGCTCACGCCGGGCGCTTCAACCTCGCCGCGCCGTACCAGCAATTAAATAACTGATATCAATGCGGTTTCGACGGACCAAGGCCCGGCAGCGGCGATCCCGTGCCCGGCCCGGAGGAGCTGCACCCCTGGCCGGATTGCGCAAACAAGCCCTGCACCTTGCCGCTGTCGGATTCGACCCGGGAGACGCCGGTCGTCATATCCACAATCAGCCGATCGCCACGCAGTACATTCTTGCATTGCGTCAAAACCACGCCCCCCAACATGGTGATCAGGTTGGTCTTGGTGTCGAATACGGCGGTATCGCCGGTCACAACCTGATCCTTCTGGGTGACGACGACATTGCCGTGGGCCTCCAGCCGCTTGATTTGCGAGCTGCCGCCCGGGCCGGGCGTCGCCGATTGCATTGATGCCGACTTGGCCGCCTTGGTGCTCGCAGACGGCGGCGCGGCGCCCGGCGTCTGGCTCTGCTCATAGAACACCACCAGCGTCTTCGAGGTCATGGTGGTGTCGCCCTGCACCACCTTCACGTTGCCGGAGAAGGTCGCCTCCTTCTTCTTGTCGCGCATCTCGAGCGACGCGGCCTCGATCTGGATCGGCTGGTCCCGGTTCTGCGTAAACCCCTGCATCGCATTGGGCACGCCTTGAACCGAGCTCTGCGCCCATGCGAGGGGCATCGTCGCCAGCGCGGTTGCGAGCAACGCGGCCGCGCATAGCGTCGAGATCACCGCGCCGGAGGTCCGCAGGTGCTGCATAAGACAAATCATCTTGGGCTGGCTGATTTGCCCGCGGCCGGGCGCGGCTTCCCGGGCTCAGCCGTGGCATTCGCCTGCGTGCCGTCAGCGGTATCGACACCGTCAAGGTGCATCACGACATGCCCCTCGAATCGCATGATCGCCCCGCCATCGATGATATGCAGACGGTCGGATGACAGCGTGCCGTTGGGCAGCTTGACGTCGACATGCTCGTCGGAGTCCACCGTGTTCTTCGCCATGTCGATAAAGGCCTGGGTCAGGCGCGCCTCGTAGCCGTTGCTGGTCTGCAGGAAGATGTCCTTGTGCAAGTCCAGCGTCTGCGCCCTGTTGTCGAACAGGCCAGTGGTGGCGTCGAGGAACACCGTCGAGCCGTCCTGCATCAACAGCTTGGTCCTGAGCTTGTTGAGCTCGACATGATCGGAATTGGTCAGGTCCTGCACCGCCGTCTTTGCCCAGAGCTCGTAGGGCCGCCGATCGGGCGTGTAGCCGGCAAGATGCGGCGATTCCATGGTGACCTTGGAGCCGGAGACGACGAGATTGCCCATGTCGAGCGGCAGCTTTGGCATCAGCATCCGGAACGGATTGAAGATCGAAATGCCGATCACGCCGGCCATCGCCGCAAGAACCGCCGCCGGCACCGCAATGCGCAGGATCCGGACGATCCGGCTATGGCGCGCAGCCATGGCAAAGCGCGCCTCGAGGCTCGCTTGATAGGCCGGGTTCTGGACCGAATTCACGATGGCTCCGGGTTTCGCTGGCGCAGCATCTTACCCGGGCTTGCCGGTTTGTGCAGCCAGGGACTGGCGCGGGGACTGTGACCGAAACGCGGCGAATGTCGCGTTAACGAACATGAACAGCGGCGCCTGAGGCGCGTTCACGAATGCGCGAAAATATCCTCAAGCTCCCAGCCGCCGAGATCGAGCTTTGCCCGCGCCGGCAGGAAGTCGAAGCAGGCCTGTGCGAGATCGGTGCGTCCCTCGCGCACCAGCATCGCATCGAGGCGCTCTCGCAGCGCGTGCAGATGCAGCACGTCGGACGCCGCATAAGCGAGCTGCGCCTCGTTGAGCTGCGGCGCGCCCCAGTCGCTCGACTGCTGCTGCTTTGACAGATCGATGTTGAGCACGTCGCGCACGAGGTCCTTCAGCCCGTGACGGTCGGTATAGGTGCGCGTCAGGCGCGAGGCGATCTTGGTGCAGTAGACCGGCTGCGGCATCACGCCGAAGGTCTGGAACAGAACCGCCAGATCGAAGCGCGCGAAGTGAAAAATCTTGGTGATCCTGGGGTCGGCGAGCAGCGCCTTGAGGTTGGGCGCGTCGGTGTGGTCCTTCGGGATTTGCACAACGTCGGCACTGCCGTCGCCGTTCGACAGCTGCACCACGCAGAGCCGGTCGCGATGCGGATTGAGCCCCATGGTCTCGGTATCGATCGCAACCGAATCCGTGTAGCGGGAGAGATCGGGCAGGTCGCCGCGATGCAGGCGTACGGTCATGGTGCTCCAGAACCCTTCGAATCAACGCCGACCAAGCTACCGCCCAAAGCCGGAACGGGCGAGAACGTTGTCCGGCGGGTTTCCAGCAAAAATGGTGCCCAGGAAAGGACTCGAACCTTCACGGCTGTTAGGCCACTGGCACCTGAAGCCAGCGCGTCTACCAATTCCGCCACCTGGGCCCGGGCCGGTTACTAATTGATCGGTCGCGCGCTTGTCAAATTGGCGCAAGGGCGGCCAAATATCCTGTACAGGGCGGCAGGGATGGCGTAGGCGAATCCATTGAACAGGCTGGCGATCTCGTAAAATCGAGGGCTCGGGGAAGCGGACGGCATGGCATCGAATCTGGACACATTGGTCACGGTTTTCGGCGGATCGGGCTTTGTGGGACGGCATGTGATCCGCTCGCTCGCCAAGCGCGAGTACCGTATCCGGGTGGCGGTGCGGCGGCCGGAACTGGCCGGTTACCTGCAGCCGCTTGGCCGGGTCGGCCAGATTCACAGCGTTCAGGCCAATCTGCGCTATCCCGCCTCGGTCGAGGCCGCGATGCGCGATTCCGCCGTCGCCGTCAATCTGGTTGGAATCCTCACCCAAAGCGGCGCGCAAACCTTCGAGGCCGTGCAGGTCAGGGGCGCCGAGACAGTTGCAAAGACGGCCGCCGGCGCGGGCGCGCGGATGGTGCATGTGTCGGCGATCGGCGCTGACGAGAACTCGCCCTCGCACTATGCCCGCGCCAAGGCCAAAGGCGAAACGGCGGTGCTGGCGGCCGTACCGTCCGCGACCATCCTGCGCCCCTCGGTCGTGTTCGGCCCCGAGGACGACTTCACCAATCGTTTTGCTGCGCTGGCGCGCCTGTCACCGGTACTGCCCCTGATCGGCGGCGGAACGACAAGGATGCAGCCGGTCTATGTCGGCGACGTCGCAACCGCTATCGCCGATGCCGTCGACGGCAAGACCAGGGCAGGCGCGGTTTACGAGCTCGGCGGAGCGGAAGTGCTTTCGTTGCGCGAGATCATGGAATTGATTCTCGCGATTACCGATCGCTCGCGCATGCTGGTCTCGCTGCCCTTCGGGCTCGCAAAACTGCAGGCATTGTTCCTGCAGCTTGCGCCGGGCCCGTTCAAGCTGACGCCGGACCAGGTCGAGCTGTTGAAAAGCGACAACGTGGTGTCCGACGCCGCTACGGCCGCGGGCCTCACGCTGCAGGGGCTCGGGATCACGCCGGATTCGATGGAGGCAATCGCCCCGCAATATCTCTGGCGCTTCCGCCCCTCGGGACAGTTTCAGCGCAAGAACGCATAATACCAACCCGTAACTCACCGCCCCATCGCGAGCGCGACCAGCCCGAGCGTGCCGACGATCACGCGCCACCAGGCGAACAGCGCAAAACCGTGCCGCGTCACATATTCCAGGAACGTCTTGACCACGATCATCGCAACGATGAACGACACCACGAAACCGATCGCCACGATCCCGAGATGATCCATCGTCATCTCGGATCGGTTCTTGTAGAAGTCGTAAGCAAAGGCGCCGATCATGGTCGGAATCGCCAGAAAGAACGAAAACTCGGCGGATGAACGCTTGTCGGCGCCCAGCAACATGGCCGACACGATCGTGGCGCCGGACCGCGACACCCCGGGGATCATCGCAAGGCACTGTGCGAGCCCGATCCAGAAATACATCAGGAGCGGAAACCTGGTGGCATCGTGCTCATGCGGCTTGAGATCGAGCTGATCGACCCACATCAGGATCGCGCCTCCCACAATCAGCGTGAAGCACACGACCCACGGGTTGAAGAGGAATTCCTTGATGTATTTTCCGGCAACCAATCCGATGACGACGGCAGGCAAGAAGGCGACCAGCACCCCGATCACGAACCGCCGGGCGTACGGATCGGTGAACATCCCAAGCGCAATCCGCGACAATTTGAAAAAGTAGAGCGCGACGATCGCAAGGATTGCGCCGAGCTGAATCAAAACGATGAAACTGTTCCAGAAAGCTCCCTCGCCGAGACCAAAGAAGCGTGCGGTCAGCAGCAGATGACCGGTCGAGGAAACCGGCAGAAATTCGGTGACGCCCTCGACGACGCCGAGAATCACTGCCCGCAAGACATCCAACAACATGAGCTGTTCCGTTGTGATCGATTTTTCGGCCGAAACGCCGCGCTCTTCTCGCTTATTCGTTCCGCCGCCGCAATCGCAAAAAAATGCAAAAACACGCCCTTGCCAGCGGCGGCCGCTTGGGTAGTTTGGCGCCTCGAACTGGCGTTGGTGGTTTCTTAAGTACCACGCAATATTCGAAAGCTTCATGTACACGCTGTTTCATCACCCGTTCTGTCCGCATTCGCGCTTCATCCGCCTGGTGATGGGCGAATTCGGGTTCGACTTGAAGCTCGTCGAAGAGCGGGTCTGGGAGCGGCGCGAGGGCTTTCTCGCACTGAACCCGGCCTGCACCACGCCGGTGTTGTTCACCGAGGGGCAGCCGGCGATCCCGACCGCCCCGATCATCGCCGAGTTCATCGACGAGACGCGCGGCGCGGAGATGGGCGAGCGGCGGCTGTTGCCACCGGCGATGGGCGAGCGCATCGAGGTGCGCCGGCTGATGGCATGGTTCAACGAAAAATTCTTCGAGGAGGCATCGAGCCCCCTGGTCACCGAACGCATCTACAAGCGTTTCATGGGCGGGGAGAATGGTGGCGGCGCGCCTTCCACCGATGTGATCCGCGCGGCCAAGACCAATGTGCGCTATCATCTGGCCTATATCGGCTGGCTCGCGCAGCGGCGAAACTACCTCGCGGGCGACCGGCTGACCTACGCGGACCTCGCCGCCGCAGCGCATCTGTCGGCGATCGATTATCTGGGCGATGTGCCATGGATCGAGGACGACGCGGCAAAGGCGTGGTACGCGCGGGTGAAATCCCGCCCGTCGTTCCGTCCGCTGCTCAGCGAATGGCTGGCGGGCATCCCGGCGTCGCCGACCTACGTGGACCTGGACTTCTGAGAGACTCCGCCGCGCTGAAAGCCTCGCTCGCTCAAAAAGCGCGCGCACTCGGTTTCGACTGCATCGGCGTCGCCGCGCCCGATGCGATTCCGCATGCGGCAGAAAACTTGCGCGCCTTTCTGGATTCCGGCGCCCACGGCGACATGGATTGGCTGGCGCGCGATCCACAACGGCGCGCCGATCCGCGCGGGCTGTGGTCCGGCGTCGAATCGGTGATCATGCTCGCCGTCAATTACGGTCCCGACCAGGACCCGCTCGCGATTCTTGGGCAGCGCACGCGCGGCGCGATCTCGGTCTATGCGCAAGGCAGCGACTATCACGACGTCATCAAGCAGCGGCTGAAGGCGCTGGCGCGCTGGCTGGTCGCAACGGCCTCATGCGAGGTCAAGGTTTTTGTCGACACCGCCGCCGTGATGGAGAAGCCGCTGGCGCAAGCGGCGGGGTTGGGTTGGCAGGGCAAGCATACCAACCTCGTCTCGCGCGCCTACGGCTCGTGGCTGTTCCTGGGCGCAATCTTCACCACGCTCGCGCTGCCGCGGGACGACGCGGAGACCGATCATTGCGGCTCCTGCCAGGCCTGCCTCGACATCTGTCCGACCGCGGCCTTTCCCGCGGCCTACAAGCTCGATGCCCGACGCTGCATTTCCTACCTCACGATCGAGAACCGGGGACCGATCCCGCACGAGTTTCGCAAAGCGATCGGCAACCGCATCTATGGTTGCGACGATTGCCTTGCGGTCTGTCCCTGGAACAAGTACGCGCAAGAGGGCCGAGAGGCAAAACTGGCCGCACGCGACGAGCTGCGCGCGCCGGACCTTGCGGAACTCGCACGGCTCGATGACGCAGCGTTCCGCACGCGATTTACAAAATCGCCGATCAAGCGCACCGGCCGCGATCGTTTTGTTCGCAATGTGCTGATCGCGATCGGCAACTCGGGGGACGGCACGCTGGCCGTCGAGGCCGAGCGTTTGCTGTCCGATGCAAGCCCGCTGGTCCGGGGCGCCGCGGTGTGGGCGCTGTCGCAACTGATCGAACCGGAATCCTTTGCGGAGAAGGCCGAGCAAGCGATGGCGGTGGAGTCGGACGAAATCGTACTCGCGGAATGGAGCATCGCATCGGCGCTCTGCGCTGCGGGCGCTTGATTTCGGCGTGCAAAACCCGTCATGGTCGCGCGCCATGACTGACGCACCGATCCAAACCACGACCAATCAGCCGTTCTTTGCCCCGAGCGGCGATGCTTTTACCCCTAACCCGATCGCGAACGGCCCGTGGGATCCAAAATCGATGCACGGCCGCGTCATCATCGGTCTTCTCGCCCACATGATCGAGCAGCGTCACGGCGGCGACGATTTCGTGCCGGCGCGGCTGACCGTCGACATGTTTCGTCTGCCCAACATCGCGACGCCGGTCGAGGTGAGGACGAAGCTGATCCGCGACGGGTTGCGCATCCGTGTCGTCGAGGCGGATTTTTTCTCCGGCGGCGTTGCGATGGCGCGCGCCTCCTGCCAGTTGTTGCGCCGCACGGAAAATCCGCAAGGCAAGATCTGGTCGCCGCCGAACTGGGACGCGCCAAGACCGGACGACATTGCCGCACCAACCGATCCGCGGCTCGGCATGCACGGCAAATGGACGACGCGCCCGATCATTGGCCAGATGGGCTCGCTTGGCCCCCGGCGGCTCTGGATGGGCGAGGTGCGCGAGCTCGTTGAAGGTGTCGCGCTGACGCCCTTCGTGCGCGCAGCGCTTGCCGCCGATTTTGCCAGCCCCTTCGCCAATGCCGGCGATCGCGGCCTCGGCTTCATCAACAGCGACGTCACGCTCTATCTGCACCGCCTGCCGGTGACACGATGGATCGGCTTCGATGTCGTCAATCATCACGCAACCGACGGCATCGCGATCGGCGAATGCTGGCTCTATGACGAGCAAGGCGCGATCGGAACCTCGACTGTCGCGGCGCTGGCACAGCGCAAGCCGATGGCACAAGCGAAGACGCCGTAGGAGAACAATCGCTATCCACTCGTCATTCCGGGATGCGCCGACAGGCGCAGGCCTGGAATGACGGGAGGTTGCTATTTCAGATGCCGCGCCATCTCTGGGCGCGCTTTCAACCCCGCGCCCTGCCTGGCGGCGATCTTGGCGATGCGCTCGGGCGCAAACTTCATGTCGACAAAGGCCGGCGCGCTGTTGGCGACCTCACGATAATCCGCGATCAGGCCGTCGCGAAACGTCATGATCGACACGCCCTCGAACATGGCACGAGCTCCATCGGCTTCCGGCAAAGTCGAGCGATAGCTGAAGGTGTAGCGCACATAAAGCGTCGTGCCGTCAGAGACCGGTTGATGCATGTCCCAGCGGAAATCCGTCGCGTTGCGATAAAACCAGTCGTCGATCATCTCGGCGATCCCGGCGCGGCCCTTGAAGGCGCCGTAGAACACATCGTGATAAACGCCATCCTCGGTGAACAACGCCGCAAAGGCCTTGCCGTCGTGCCGTTCGACGGCGTCGCAAAAGCTGCGCAGCATGGCCGGCATGTTCATGACGCTCCTCCCCTTGTCTCACCCGAACTCCGCCACCGCGGCCAAAATGCGCGCAACGTCCTGCGGCCGCGACAGCCGATGGTCGCCATCCTGGATCATGGTCAGCACGACGTCCTCGGCCGGCAACCGCTGCACCAGCTTGAATGCGTGCTGCCAGGGCACGTCGGGATCCCGGGCGCCCTGCAGAATGCGCACCGGACAGCCGACATCGATCGCGCTGCCGAGCAGGAGGTGGTTGCGGCCCTCCTCGATCAGCGCACGCGTGATCGGATAGGGCGTGCCGTCGCCATATTGCGAGGGCCTGAGCCAGACGCCTTTCTTTTCAATCTGGCGGCGAATTTCCGGCGAAAACCCTTTCCACATCAGTTCCTCGGTGAAATCAGGGGCGGGCGCGATCAGGACCAGACCGGCCAGCGAGGCGCCTTCGCCGCGTCTGGCAAGCGCGCGCGCAAGCAACAGCGCCATCCAGCCGCCCATCGACGACCCGATCACGACCTGTGAACCATGGCAAAACCGCTCGAACACGGCGAGGCTTTCCTCCAGCCAGCGGCCGATGGTTCCGTCGGCGAATTTGCCGCCGGATTCGCCATGACCGGAATAGTCGAACCGCACGCAGGCGCGGCCCTGACCCTTTGCCCACGCATCGAGCGCGAGCGCCTTGGTGCCTTTCATGTCGGAATTGAACCCGCCGAGCCAGAACAGCCCGGGCGATGCACCCTCGCGGGCGCGCACGGCGATCCGTCGCGCGGAATTTTCGTGGCCCACCTCGATGAAGGCCGGCTCCGGCCTATCAGCGGGGGAATCGGTCATGGTTGTCCCTCCCATTCGGCAGTTCTGCGCACGCGGCAAAGCCGCGCACCGAGGCAAATCGCGCTTAAGGCATTCCACGCACTTGCGGAATAGCACGTTGGTGGCTATGTCGCAGGCTGGCCGTAACCGAAATGCCTCGCATTTGTCGTTTTCCCGCGCAACCTGCCGAGTTCGCTTGCCCGTTGACGCGTATTGCTTCAAAATATCGCTATCGTTCACAACTTCGGAGAAGGACCCATTCGCCGTCCCAATAGAGCCCCGCCCGCTGCCGCCAAAGACGGGCCGCGCGTCAATGATGATATTCGCAATGCGCAGATCCAGCTAATCGATCAGAACGGACACAACCACGGCACGGTCGAGACCGTGCTTGCAATCAAGATGGCCCTCGACGCGGGCATGGATCTGGTTGAGATTTCGCCGAACAACACTCCTCCCGTCTGCAAGATCATGGACTACGGGAAGTACAAGTATTCGGCGCAGAAGAAAGCCGCGGAAGCCCGCAAAAAGCAGAAGGTCGTCGAGATCAAGGAGATCAAGCTCCGGCCGATGATCGACGATCATGACTACGACGTGAAGATGCGCGCCATGCAGCGCTTCTTCGAGGAGGGCGACAAGGTGAAGATCACCTTGCGCTACCGCGGTCGCGAAATGGCCCACCAGGAGATTGGCACAAAGCTGCTGGACAAGGTCAAGGCCGACGTGGCTCAGTTCGCCAAGGTGGAGCAGGACGCGAGATTCGAAGGCC
>Ga0335079_10010713_pt1 | contig 10441 bp, 7 predicted proteins | sample Lox_Sample_33_FD_206719 | JGI IMG/M metagenome (GOLD analysis project Ga0335079, IMG submission 206719) | Soil microbial communities from Loxahatchee National Wildlife Refuge, Florida, United States - Lox_Sample_3.3 | ecosystem: Environmental > Terrestrial > Soil > Wetlands | place: USA: Florida... | reverse complement strand
ACTCTATCTGGCGCGACATCGCCGTTTCGAATCGCGACAATCTTTCCCGCGCCCTCGACCGCCTCACTCAGGCCATCGACCACGTCCGCACCCACCTAACTTCACGCGAACTCGAAAACTCTTTTGACGAAGCCAATCGCCTTCACGATTCCCTAAACGACCAAAAATAAATCGGCCCCGGAATCTCCGGGGCCGATCAATTCCAATCCGCTTTAGTCGTCGCGAGTTAGTTCCTAGTGGTGCCCGCCACCACCGCCTCCCCCTCCGCCACCATGGCTTCCACCACCGCCTCCTCCTCCCCCACCGTGGCTTCCACCTCCGCCGCCTCCACCTCCACCACCATGACTCCCGCCGCCACCACCGCCTCCTCCACTGTGACTTCCACCGCCCCCGCCACCACCGCCGTGGCTGCCTCCTCCATTTCCGCCGCCCGATCCATGGCTTCCTCCGCCACTGCCGCCCACGCGCCCAGTGGAGGGATTCCTAACGCCGCCCTCTGTAAACGTGCCTTTCGAATTCATCGCGCCAAGCGGCGCCGCCGGAGTCATGTGTCCCGCAACCATCGTCCCTGGCCGCACGAATTGGTGTGACTTGTAGTCATAAGGAATTTTTGTCGCGGAAGTTTGCACCCAATTCTTTGCGCTCGCCGACCACACCCAGGGACCGCTCTCCATCCGAAAGTGTCCTTCGATTTGCGGCCTTCCCGCTGGCCTCAACTCCATAAACCGCTGCCCGCTCACCCCCATCGGCGCATCATTCACTTCCTTAAACTTTTCCGATGGATCGAACGCCACATGCGTGATCGTCTCGCCATTCTTCGCGTTTGCTGTGAAGCCCCCGTACTTCAAATTGAGCGGAGGTTTCCCCTTCACATCATTTGGGTGCCGCGGAACGGTGATGTCGCGGTGTCTCATATGAATATGGTGAACGGGCGGATGGTGATGCTTGTGTTTCGGAACGAGTGCAAACCGTTCCCCCACGCGGACGAACCCTCCCGAATAGCAGAATCCCCAGCTCCACGGAACCCCTCCTCCGGCAATCACGCTGCTCCGGATATTGCGCCTCTTGCCCGTCACTGGATCGATTACATATTCAGTTCGCACCACCGAATTCGTGCAGTCAAATTGAGGCGTGTATTCGACTCTTACCGGCAGCTGCCCTGTTGGAGGAGTCGTCGGTCTCTGTTGCGTCTGTGCCGTCGTTTGCCCCGGAGCCTGTATCGCGGCGTGCAACGCAATTGGTTGCAGAACTCCGGTCGGCGATGCGATCTCTGGTGCAACATCCTCCACCGAATCTGTTTCATGCTGGTCCGTGGGCTCCCAGCACTGTCCATATGGCTCGCAAGGAAAAAAGACCCCGTCTTCATATAAATCCGTAATTCCTGGCACGTAGGAAGTAAGCCCCGCCGCTTTCAAAGCCGCAGCCGTTTCAATCTGTCGATTCGTCAGGCGCGTCTGCACCCAGGCATTCCAGTCCGCGGGAGTTGTGCCGGCCTTCGAGATCGGAACGTTCAATGTCGCTCCGGATTCCGTCGTAACCGATTGTCCTTTCGCCAAATGAACTGTCTTCTGTCCCTTCCGGACAACGTCCTCGCCTTTCTCGCTCATTGGCGTCACTGTCGTCGCATCCAGAAAACTGTCCACTCTCAGGTATGTCGTCTTACCGAACGCAAGCAGGTCCGCCGGAGTCTTCAGAAATAAGGATTCGCCCGGCGCCGGCTCAAAATTGAGCGTCAGTGTTCCGGTGATCAGGTTCACATCGGTTTCGGGGACATCATTCGTCGAAATTAGCTTTTCAAAGAGGAGCAGGGAATTGTCGGCCAAATAAATTGTCGACCCATTTTCGAGTTCGATTTCCGCCCGCCCCGCACCCGTCGCGATGCTGAACCCCGTCTCCAGCGGAAAATTTGCCTCCGCCTTTGCCCAGGGATTGTCCAAGTTCGTTTTCTTTCCGTCGCCTTGCGAAACGCGGACGTCGCCCTCCACATAACTGATCCGGACGATTTCCGGTTCCGGCTTGCCTTCAGGCTTGTCCTGCGCAGCCGCAGTCGAGCCAATGAACAATGCCATAGTGGAAAAAATCAGAAGGGAACTGAACTTCCTCGAAGACCTTTGCATGGCAACCTCCTACGCTGGTATAGGGGCCCAATGTGATTGACGTGCGCCATGGCTTTTCGGTTTCATAAGTATGTAAGCATTCACTTACATTCTTTAGCGTAACCCCGGCCAGCAGGGGACATCAAGCCCTTATTGGGAGGTTGTGGAAAATCCTCCTTCCCGGATTCGCTGGCCTCATCCCTGCCGCTCGGATTACAATCTCGGCCTCATGCGCCATCTAAAATTCTTCCTAGCGCTTGCATTGTCCTTCGCCGCACCGGCCATCGCCCGCGCCCAATCCGCCGCGCCCGATCTTGACGCCGTCGCCAAGCGAGTCATTGCCGAACAGCACGTCGTCGGCGCCTCCGTCCTCGTCATGCGCGGCAACCAAGTCCTCCTTCATAAAGGCTACGGCTTTGCCGACCTCGGTCTCCAGGCGCCCACGAAGGACGAAACCGTCTATCACGTCGTTGGCCCCATGCTTCCATTCACCGGAGTCGCTGTCCTTCAACTCGTCGATCAGGGCAAACTTTCCCTCGATGATGACATCACTCGTTACATTCCCGAATTTCCCACGCAGGGGCACTTCGTCACGATTCGAAATCTTCTCAATCACACCTCCGGCATTGTTGATTACCACTACCTGGGCGATCCCATCGAAGCTACCAGCCGCATTCCGAAAGCGCTCGATGAAGTGATGGCCCTTTACGCAGACAAAAATTGGGTGCATGACACAGGAACGAAATGGGATTGGTCGATTTCCGGTTTTCAACTTTTGGTCACCATCATCGAGCGCGTCTCCCACCAATCCTTCTCCGATTACGTCCAGCAAAATATTTTCACTCCCGCGGGTGTCAAGTCCACCACCCACTGTGACGATTTCTCGCTCGTCTCCGGCCTTTCTCACGCCTACCGCAGATTCGGCGCGGGCGATGTCCCCGCTCTCGAAGACGACATGGCCTATAACTACGACCTGCGCTTCTGCAGCACCGTCGGCGACCTCGTTAAACTCTGGCGCGCGATCGAAGAAAAGAAACTCCTTCAGCCCAACACCTTCAAGCAAATGACCACCGCCGAAGGCGCCGCCGCAAAAAAGAATCCTGACGATCTCCTCGACCAATACGGCCTCGCTGTCAGCATCAATCACGAAGACGCGCATCGCCGCGTCGGCCAGCACGGCTCCTTGTTCGGCTATAGTGGCAGCCTCTACGATTTTCCCGCCGACCACCTCACCATCGCAGTTCTCACAAACACCGAAGGCCAGAATGCATACGCCATCACCCGTGCGCTCGCTCGCGCAGTCCTCGGCCTCGCCCCTTTGCCCGCGCCTCGCCCCGCGCCGGAGAGGGTTCTCGCTGATAACGCCGTTTTTGCCGATACCATTGCGCAACTCAGCGGCATCTACGTGTTGAAGCTTGACCGCCTCTCGCCCGACCTCCACGATTCCTTCGCGCAATACCGACGCACCTATCGTGTGTTCGGTGAGAATGGACGTCTCATGATCCAGCCCCTCGGCGAACCCGCCGAGCGTCTCCTCAAGCAGGATGACGGCAGCTTCGCCATGCGCTCATCGCCGCGCAACCACATCACGTTTTCCATCGTGAATAATCGCGCCGTGTCGATGACGATGGATCCTTCCTCCCTCGGTGTCCCCCTCTCCGGCGCAAATGTCGGTGACCCCGATCCAGCCTCGTTCCATCAACAGCTCCACCAGTAAGCGCATTCCGTCGCACTCCATTTTCTGGAATCGCCGTGGGCGATTTCCGTGCCGCCGGATATTTCGGCGTTAAAATGGGTTTATGCAGCGCAAGATCTTCTGGCTCACATTCAGCGCACTGGGCATTGTGGCCGACCTCTTACTGCCGTTCTGGTGGGCCGTCGCAGCCACAATCCCCGTTGGCATGGCCAGTTGGTGGATTGCCTACCGCAGCGATTGGTTTTAGGCACCCCTGTACGTCCCCTGTCCCTTAGTACTATGGCCTCGACTTTCGCATTTCTTTAGACTGGAAGCCCAGTCGCACCCCACCATCCTGTTTTTAGAAAGGACGAACTTGCGTATCTCGCGGCGACCCACAAATCCGGACGGCACCAAAGTGGAGAAGAGAAGGTCCCATCGCTATATAGTGATGGTGCCTGTCGAGGTCAGTTGGCCGGGGCCGGACGGCAAAGCTGTCAAGGCGGACGGCATCGCGCGGGTGGTCAATACCCGCGGCGGGTTCATCGAAATGCGAACTCTGCCCGAATTCGGCAGCCGCGTTTCCCTTACGAATTTTCTCTCCGCGCAAACCGTCGAAGCCCGTGTCCTCGCCACGCCGCAAACGCGCGCTGGCGTTTCCGGCGGAGTCGCCGTTGAACTCGTGATCCCCAGTGACGAATTCTGGGGCGTGGATCTCCAGGTCAAAAAAGCAACCGTCGAACTCCACAAGCTCGAAACCGCTCTCAACGCCCAGGGAGTCGACCTCCGCCTCCTCAGCGAATTTCGAGAAGCTGTCGAATATATCCGCGGAGTCGCCGCCATTGCCCAGCGGCTGCGCGAAGTTCAGCTTCGCGGCCGCGATGAAGACGAAGTGCACGCTGAAATCGCCGCCGAGCGCGTTCGCCGCGCCACAATACTTTGCCGCGAAATCGCCGCCGATATCGACGCCGTTTCCGACGGCCACCACAATGGCAATGGAAATTCAGCCAGCGCCGCGCCCATTTCCCCCGCGCTCGACGAACTCCGCAAGGCCATCTTGCAAATCAACCTGCGCGTCAAGCGCATCCAATCGCAATCCGAGCCGGCAAACGCATCTACACACCCGCGCGATCTCGTCACTCGCTCTTAACCCGCTCTCGCATTTCTCCTCGAATTCTCATGACGCCGGCAGTTTCCTTCGCGCGATCGCCGCGTGACGCCAAACACGCGCACCCGTATCCAGCGTCACTGCACCGGAAATGCGAGCAGTGCCAGCATGAACGCGCAGAAGGGACGAGATACCGCTGGAAGTGGGCTGGCAAATCTCGGAGGAAGGAAGAAACCGAAAGATTTTGCAGCTCCGCCTGTTCCGCTGGGGTGTGAATGTGCGGCAGGTCCGACCATCGGGAAATCTGGTCTCCTCCTCACGGGGGCGGCGACTGGGCTCCAGCCTTTTAATGCAGCGCCCGGGTTTCCGACGCACCGGCCATACACGGCCGGAATGGCTACGGCCCCGGCGGCCGCCCCCGAAAATATTTCCATGGAATTCCTGAAACAGAGAGGCAGTTGAAAAGAGAGGTGTGTGATGACGAATTTGATTCTGCGTGACAGTGTGTTTGACGAGCTGTTCGATGTTCGACGTGAGTTCGACAAGATCTTCAACAAGATGCTGACCGCAAAGCCCGCGGGGAAGGAACAAGTTGCTCCCTGGGCAGACTTCAATTTTGCGCCGGCAGTGGAGTCCTATCTGGACAAGGACGCCAAGAAGTATGTCTGCAAGTTTGCTCTCCCGGGCATTGAACCCAAGGATGTCCAGATCCATGTGCAGGGGAATCTGCTCACCGTCACGGGCGAGAGGAAATTCACCCGCGAGACGAAGGACGTGGATTACCTCTATCAGGAGTTCAACTACGGGAAGTTCGAGCGGGAATTCGAGCTGCCCGAGGGTGTGAACGCCGACAAGATGAACGCTGCGTTTGTGAACGGCATGCTCGAAATCACCGCACCGGTCGCGGAAGTGGCGCTGCCGAAGAAGATCGAGATCAAGACGGTGCCATTCGTGAAGCAGGTAGCAGCATAAAGCGTGGTTGGGCACAACGCGCCTGTGCGCGTTGATTCGTCGGTTGCCCGATTTGGTTGGTGGGTGGTATGGCCCGGTCCAGTTCAGCGGACCGGGCTTTTTTAATTCCGCGACGATCCTCCCCTGTCTCACGCGTGAAATTTCCAGGACTCATTGATTGACTCTGCCGCGCTGCGTTCGTAGCATGTTCGCGCGAGGCATTCGCCTTTGGTCGGTTCCACGGTCTCTCACTATCGCGTCATCCGCGAAATCGGTAGCGGCGGAATGGGTGTGGTCTACGAAGCCGAAGACCTCAAGCTCGGCCGCAGCGTCGCCCTGAAGTTTCTCCCTCGCGAAATGACGCAGAATCCCCAGGCTCTTGGGCGCTTTCAGTTCGAGGCTCGCACCGCCTCCTCGCTGAACCACGAAAATATCTGCACCATTTACGAGATTGACGAGCACGATGGCCAGCCATTCATCGCCATGGAGCTTCTCGAAGGCGAACCTCTCAGCGAGCGCCTACACGCGAATCCATTCTCAACCGACGCGCTCCTCGATATAGGCATTCAAGTCACGGATGCCCTTGACGCCGCGCATCGCAAGGGCATCATCCATCGCGATATCAAGCCCGCAAATATTTTCATCACCGTACGCGGCCGCGCCAAAGTTCTCGATTTCGGCCTCGCGAAACTCGATCGTGAGCGCCAGGAAGCCACCGTCGCGGCGGGCGCAACTTTGGATGCCGGTCCTGCCCATCACACGAGCCCAGGCTCCGTCGCCGGCACTGTCGCTTATATGTCGCCCGAGCAGGCGCGCGGCGAAGAACTCGACGCGCGCACCGACCTTTTCAGTTTCGGCACCGTGCTCTACCAAATGGCCACGGGCCGCCAGGCGTTTGAAGGAGCAACCTCGGCCGTAATCTTCAACGCGATTCTCGAGAAAAATCCTCCGCCGCCGACGGATCTAAATCCGAACCTTCCCGCGAAAGTGGAAGAGATTGTTTACAAGGCGCTAGAAAAAGATCGCGACCTTCGTTATCAAAGCGCTGCGGAAATGCGCGGCGATCTTAAGCGCCTCAAGCGTGACACCGCTTCCTCCGGGCGCAACCCCGTGCAATCCAGCGCCGCGTCAAGCGCTCGCGCCGCCGCGCCCGCGCAAAAGCCGTCCTCATCCGGCGAAATCTTTATCTCGGAAGCACGCAAACACAAAGGCGTTGTGATTGGCGTGATCGTTGCGGTTGTCCTGCTCGTGGGCATCGCGTCTGTCGCGATTTATCGCCGGCTCAGCGTGCCGCCCGTGATCCCGTTCCAGAATATTTCCATCGAGCCGATTACTGGCGGTGGCGAAGCGGTTGACGTAGCGCTCTCGCTCGACGGCAGGTACATCGCTTACAACCACCGCGAAGGAAATCTCCGCTCCGTCTGGGTCAAGCAGGTTTCCACGGGCAGCGCGCTGCAAATTGCCGCGCCGCAAACCGGGCCAATCTGCACGCTATTCTTTTCCCGCGATGGCGATTCCATCTTCTTCGCGCGCGGAAAGCCCGACGGTTCGTGTGAGCTCTTCTCTGTGCCGTCTCTCGGAGGAAGTCCGCGGCTCGTCATGGCGAACCTCAATTACGCATCGCTCTCGAGCGACGGAACAAAGATTGCTTTTCTCCGGCTGGAACGCATCCGAAAAGTCGCCCAACTGATTGTGGCAAACGCAGATGGCTCGAATGAGCGCCTGCTGCTGGAGCGTCCGTTCGGGGCGTTTGAAGCCACGAATTTGATTGGAACCCCACCCGCGTGGTCGCCGGACGGAAAAAAAATTATTTTGGTGCGGTTTGAAGACCGCAAATCGGGAAACTATTCGGCGTTGATGATCGTCGACTCGGATTTGGGGAAGATCCTTGAGGAGCGATCTTTACCGCTGGGTGTTGACGAAGTCCGTTGGATGCCCGACGAATCCGGGTTCGTCGTCGCTGCGGCTGAAAAGCAAGCACTCCAATTTCCGCAGATTTGGTTTGTCCCCGCTCGCGGAGGCGATCCGCAGCGCATCACTCGCGACCTCGACATTTATTCGGACATAATGATTTCCGCCGATGGACGCACACTCTCCGCGGTGCAATCGGATGTCACGGACACCATCTATTCTGGGGAGTCCGCGTCCGCGCAACTGAAGCCGATTCCGACTCAGAAGGATGACGCATCCTGGTTTACGTTCCTCCCCAATGGCCGTTTCATCACGGCAAGTCTTCGTCACAATCTCTACACCATGAACCTCGATGGCACCGGCCGCGAGCAAATCCCGCTGGATACCCTCGCTGGCTCTCCCATCTTGTGCGGAAAAGACGAAATCATTTACAGCCAACTTTCGGATGCTTCCATCGACCTGTGGCTGATGGACCTGAATGGCGGGCACCGCAGGTTCGTCGTCCGGAATGGCACCTTGCCTGTATGTTCGGCGGACGGTAGGGAACTTACTTACGAAAACGCGATCGACCAATCGATTTATCAGATGCCAATCGTGGGCGGCAGCTCTGCGATGATCAGCAAACCGGGCGAACTCACGTCGTGGCCCACGTATTCGTACGACGGCAAGAAAATCGCTTACCTGAGCACAACGAAATCCCAAGGCGCCGGAAGATCGATTGCCATATCGGTTGTCGTGCTGGACACCACAACGCATCAACAGATTGGATCCATTCCGTTTTCAACCTTGATGCCTAATAGCTACAGCTTCGGAAACCTGAAGTTCACTCCTGATGATTCCGGCTTCTACATTTCAGACACGCCAGGTTCCGCCAGCAATATTTGGTTTTTGCCGATCAACGGCGGCGCCGCGAAACAAGTGACGAACTTCACTTCCGACTTCATCGCTTACTTTGACTGGTCGCCGGACGGAAAGACTTTTGCTGTCACACGCCAACACCAAACCTGGGACGGCGTCCTCATCCGCGACGTCGCGCCCGCCCACTGAACGATTTTCGTTTCATCTCCCGCGATTATTTCTTTACCGCGCGCGTCATCAGGAAATCCTGCTGCATAAAGTTGTCGCGGAAATATTCGGCGGAAAGCGCGTCATATTCGCGGCGAAATTTTTCGAGTGTCGCCGGATCTTTTCCTTCCAAACTTTCAACCAGCTTGATCACCGGACCTGCGGTCCGCTCCGTCAGCATGCGGAAATGCCGCGGACTGAGCGCCGGGGCCTCCATCGTTGCACGGTCAAAGACGAGGTCGCGGACAGCGCTGCCCAGGCGCTCGCGAACAATTTTTTCGTCGCCCCAAAGCGGCGGCGGGGAAACACCCGGCGGCGGAGGCGGCATGTAACTCGCCACGAGGCGAAACATTCGCCCGGTCATCTGGTCGGGCGGCCAGGTGGAGAACGCGATTGTGCCGCCAGGCTTCAGCACGCGCAGCATTTCGGCGATGGCCAACGCGGGCCGCGGCGCAAAAATGTGGCCGAACTGGCTCAGGACCACGTCGAATTCGCCATCCTTGAACGGCAGGTGCTCCACGTCGCCTTCCCGCGAATCCACTTCCACGCCGGCGATCTGGAAATTTTCGCGCGCGCGCTCGAGAAGTTCCGGAGTCAGATCAATCGCGCTGACCTTGGCGCCGATGCGCGCCGCCGTCACTGCGACAACGCCGGTCCCGCAGGCTACGTCGAGAACGCGCTGGCCTGCCTTTACGCCGGCAAATTTCACGAGCCGCGCGGCGGGAATTGTGGTGACCATCTGCAGCGGCGCGAAGTGCGCCCATCCCTGCTTCTGCGCGGCCTTGAATGCCTCAAATGTGTCCATGGTTTCCTCCGGCTGAATTTGCGCCGAAACTTTCGGCTGCCGGATTTTACCCCGAGTGCTCCCTTCCGTGTAAAATTGGGTCACCATGAATGCGGCGACGCCATCGAACCCACCGTTTGAACTTCAGCCGACGCTGCGCGGCGAACTGCTTTCGCTGCGGCCGCTTCGGGCTGAGGATTTCGACGAGCTTTACGCCGTCGCTTCCGATCCGCTCATCTGGGAACTGCATCCGGAACGAGAGCGGTACAAGGAAGAAGTGTTCCGCGAATTTTTCCGAGTGGCGATCGAATCCGGCGGAGCGTTTGCCGCGATTGATTCCAAGACCGGGCGCATCATTGGCTCGTCGCGCTTTTTCGGATACAACGCGGAAAAAAGCGAGATCGAAATCGGCTGGTCGTTTCTGGCGCGGCGGTACTGGGGCGGCGCGTACAACGGCGAGATGAAACGCCTGATGCTTCGCCACGCATTCCAGTTTGTGGACACGGTTGTATTCCTCGTTGGCCCGGTGAATTGGCGCTCGCAGCGGGCGATGGAGAAGATCGGCGGCGTCCGCGCGGGGACCCGGATTGATGACACCGGGAAAGAGAGTGTCGTGTTTGAGATTAAGCGCCCCGGCCAACCTAAAGGTTAGCCCTACGAATTCTCCCGCTTCCCCCTCCCGTCTGAAAGCGTCGGGACGCATCCCCCCCCCCGCCTTTTTTGTCAGTGATAGAAAAGACTGGTACTTACGTGAAACATGGCTTGTAAGTGATAGAAAACATTGGGTCTTTTTTTGGCGGTCTGCACTGGATAGTCCGTAAGTGATAGAAAACATTGGGTCTTCTTTGGAG
>Ga0335079_10010711_pt1 | contig 10441 bp, 11 predicted proteins | sample Lox_Sample_33_FD_206719 | JGI IMG/M metagenome (GOLD analysis project Ga0335079, IMG submission 206719) | Soil microbial communities from Loxahatchee National Wildlife Refuge, Florida, United States - Lox_Sample_3.3 | ecosystem: Environmental > Terrestrial > Soil > Wetlands | place: USA... | reverse complement strand
ATCTGGCGCCAGACGCGCGGCTTCGTCGACCGTTTCATTGAAGGAACCGACTCATGAACGCTCCCCGCTCGATCGATGACTACCTGAGGCAGCTGCGCGCGGCGCTCGAAGGCGAGGATCCGGCGCTGATCCAGGATGCGCTCTACGACGCCGAGGAATACCTGCGCGCCGAGGTTGCAGCGCACCCGGACAAATCCGAGGCCGACGTGCTCGAGCTCATCGCGAGCACCTACGGCGCGCCCGAGGAGGTGGCGGCGGCCTATCGTGACACCGAAGCGAAAGTGAAGGCGGCGCTCAAGACCCCGGTGTCGTCCGCCGCTGCCACGGGCGGCGCGTGGAAGCGCTTCTTCAGCGTGTACGGCGATCCGCGCGCCTATACCTCGCTCTTTTATATGCTGCTCGCGCTCGCCACGGGCATCGTGTACTTCACGATTGTCGTCACGGGCCTCTCGATGTCGCTCGGCTTCGCCATCCTCATCATCGGCGTGCCCTTCTTCCTCGCCTTCATCGGCATCACGCGCGTCATCGCGCTCGGCGAGGGGCGGCTGCTGGAGGCGATCAGCGGCGAGCGCATGCCGCGCCGTCCGCTGCACCCGGGCCCGCCGGCCAGCTGGTGGGCGCGCATCGGCGAGATGCTGAAGGACGTGCGCACCTGGACGACGCTGCTCTACATGCTGCTGATGCTGCCGCTCGGCATCGTGTACTTCACCTGTACCGTGACCGCGCTCGCGGTGGGGCTGGCGTTCACATCACTCCCCTTCCTGGTGATCGCCAGGTGGCTCGGCTGGCCCGCCGATGCAACGCTGTTCTCGGACGATGTGCGAATCGACGGCTGGGCGCTCTCCGATCACTCGATGATCTCGGCGCTGATCCTGGGCGTCCTGGGTGTGTTGATCCTCACCCTGTACATGCATGCCGCGCGTGCCGTGGGGCGCGGGCACGCGCATCTCGCCAAGGCGCTGCTCGTCGTGCCCGGCGGCGGGTAGCCGGCGCCGGCGCCAAGTTACACTTGGCGCATGCCGCGCCTCACCGCCGCGAACGCCTGCGTCCTGGTTGTCACGACCGTCCTCGGCAGCGGTGCCGCGGCGGCACCGCCCGCCGCCTCCGGGCCGCCGATCGTCATGCCGCAGGGAGCCCTGCCCGCGCCGGCCGGCACAGCGCCCGGCGCCGCCGCGCCGCGCGGCTGCCTGCCGGGGGGCAACGGCTACCTGCGGGCGCGCATCCGCGGTGCGCTGAATGTCGACATCGACTGGCACAACGCGGAGCTCGAGTGCGACGGCGGCCCGCGCCCCGACGGCAGCGGCATCCGCGTGAGCTTCGCGGGACCGAAGCGCACCGACGGGCACCGGCTGCGGCTGGTGTTCGGCGTGAATGCGGCGCGCGAAGGGCGCGGCGCGCGCGACCTGCCGACGAATCTCACGGTGATCGTCGAGGGCGCGCAGCGCCTCTACACTACCCGCGGTGAGGATCATTGCACCGTGGATTCGCTCAGCGAGCAGCGCCTGCCGACGCCGGGAAAGAAGCCGCGCAGCTATCGCGTGGTGGCGCGCGGCTTCTGCGTGGCGCCGGCCAGCACCCTCAACAACGCCGAGCACATTCTCGTCAGCAGCTTCGACTTCGCGGGCAGCGCCGTGTACGGCGACGACGCCATCCGCTGAGCGCACATGCGCGATGAAGGGAGATATGCGATGAACCGACTGGCCGGCGCGATCCTGCTCGTCCTGGCTCTCCCCGTGAGCGGCGCGGTCCGCGCCCAGTCGACCGCACCGCTCGACCTCGCGAGCTATCCGCGTGCGGCGCTGGAGATTTCGCAGCCGCGTCCGGGACAGGCACCGCGCCGGCTGCACTTCGAGGTGTGGGTGGCGGACACCGAGACGCGCGCCGAGCAGGGACTGATGTTCGTGCACGAGCTGCCGGCGACGCGCGGCATGGTATTTCCCCTCAGGCCGCCGCGCATCGAGGCGATGTGGATGAAGAACACCTACATCGAGCTCGACATGCTGTTCATTGCCCCCGACGGGCACGTGGTGAAGATCATCGAGCGCGCCCGGCCGCTGTCGCTCGACACGCTGAGCTCCGACGTGCCGGTCGGCGCGGTGCTCGAATTGAAGGGCGGCGAGGTGCAGCACCTCGGGCTCAGGGTCGGCGATCAGGTGAGCTGGAAGGCGAGCGCCGCGGCGCCCTAGGCGCCGGATGCGGGAAGCGCGTCGAAGGACACGGCGGTGCGCGGCTGCGAGGCGAGGATCGGCGTGGTGCCGTGCCACATGTACGCGGGATAGAGCACCAGCTGCCCCGCGTGCGGCTGCACGAAGCAGCCGACGCCCGCGTCCGGCGTCGGGAAGCGCGGCTCGCCGAGCTTCAGCCAGCCGCTCTTCAGCTCCTGATCGGATGACTCCTCCGGTACCTGCACGTAGTAGGCGGAGCTGATCCAGCCGCGGTTGTGATAGTGATTCACGTGGAAGCCGCCGCGCTTGAGCTGCACCGACCACGCCTCGCTGATGCGCGCCGTCCCCTGGTTGCGAGCCGTGAACGGATGCCCGGCATCGGTGCCGAGTACCGCCAGGTACTCGCGCAGCGGCTGCTCGAAGGCGCTGAGGAGACTGCGCACCGTCGGGTCCGGGTCCGCGACCAGATTGCGCGTGGTCTGCGTGCCGTTGCGCAGCGTCTCACCGAGCGGATGGGTGTCGGTACGGTGGCGTGCCGCGAGCACCTCGAGCAGCGCCGCATTCAGCTGCGCCATGGAGGCGAAGCCGGGCGGCGGCTGCAGCTGATAGACGCGCACCAGGCGCTGGTAGTCGTACAGCTCGCGGTAGCGCGGCTCGCCGAGGAGCCGCGCCGCGGTCGCCTCGTAGGCGAGCCAGGCCTGTGCGGCGGGTGCACGCGCACGCTGCGCACGGATGAAGGGCAGCGCCTCCTCCGGCCGGCCGCGCGACAACATGATCGACACCAGGTTCTCGATGACCGCGGGGCTGTCGGGGAAGCTCGCCGCCGACTCGAGCGCCTCGGTCTCCGCCTCCGGCAGCCGCTGCATCTCACGCAGCACCGCGGACAGCATGAAGCGCAGCTGCGGCAGCGGTCCGTCGCGCTTCACGGCCTCGCGCATCAGCACCTCGGCGACGTCGCCCCGGCCGGCACGCAGCAGCAGCGCCACCAGTACTTCCTGCAGGGCGAAGTCCTGCGGTGCGGCGCGCACCGCGGCGCCGAGCGTGCGCGAAAAGTCGGGATCGCCGCGGGCCTGGCGCACGCGGGCGAGGTAGAGCTGCGCGTCGGCATGCCGCGGCCGCAGCTCCACCGCCGCGGCAAAGGCGCCCTCCGCCTCCTCCAGCCGACCGAGCTGCGAGAGCGCCCGGCCGCGCGCCAGCTGCAGCTCGAAGCCGCGCAGGCCGAGGGACTGCGCCTGATCGAGCGCGGCGAGTGCCTCCTCGGAGCGGTCGAGGAGCGCGAGGAGCGACCCGAGGCGCCGCTGCACCAGTGCGTTGCCCGGGGTGAGGGCGAGCACCTGGCGGTAGGCGGCCTCCGCCTCGAGCAGCCGGTTCTGGTTCGCCAGCACGAAGCCGAGAGCCGCCCAGCCGTCGGGATTCGCGCGCTCGGATTCGATCAGCGTGCGGCACTGCAGCTCCGCGTCGCGGCCGCGCCCGAGGCCGTCGAGCGTCTGCACCAGGCCGTGGCGCGCCGCGCGCTCGCCCGGGGCGAGCTGCAACACCCGGCGGAAGACCCGCTCGGCCTCGGCGAGCCGGCCGGCGCGGCGCAGGAAGGTCGCGAAGTTCAGCCGCAGCCGGGTGTCGCCGGGATCGAGCTCGACGCTGCGCCGCAGGAGCTCCTCACCCCCGGCACGGTCGCCGCCGCGGGCGCGCACCAGTCCGAGGAGGTGCAGTGTCGCGGCGTGGTTGGGGTGGTCGGCGAGCAGCGAGCGGCAGACGCTCTCCGCCTGCGCGAGCTCCCCGCGGCTGAAGGACGCGGAGGCGCGCGTCAGCTGAGTGTCGAGTTCGGCCGCAGTGAGCACGCGCCGAGTCTACTTCGCGGAGTCGGGGAGCGGTGTCGAGCGCAGGGTTGGCGCGGCTTTGGGCGGCTTCTTCGGCTGCCGCTTGTGCAGGATCTGCGGCTGGATCGGTGCGCCGAAGCTGCGCTTGGCCGTGGGTTGCGGAGCGAAGGAGCTCGGCCTGGCATGCGGCTTCTTCTGGCCGTCGTCGGCCGGAGGGGTCGCGGCGGCGGCGGCGGCGAGCAGCAGTGCGCCGGCGAGGGCCGGCCAGCGTGAGGCTCTCATGACGGTCCCCCCGCGCTTGGTACCACCCAGCGCGGCACGCTAGGATGCGCCGCCCTCACCCGCCAAAGCACCATGATCACCAAAGGCATCGTCCTCGCCGGAGGCTCCGGAACCCGACTTTATCCGGTCACGCGGGCGGTCTCCAAGCAGCTGTTGCCGCTTTATGACAAGCCGCTGGTCTACTACCCGCTCGCCACGCTGATGCTGGCCGGGGTCCGCGAGGTGCTGCTCATCTCGACCCGCGAGGATGGACCGCTGTTCGAGCGGCTGCTGGGCGATGGCGCGCAGTGGGGCATCAGCGTGCGCTACGCCGTCCAGCCCGAGCCGCGCGGCATCGCCCAGGCGCTCGTCATCGGCGCCGGGTTCATCGGCAGCGACCCGGTGTGCCTGGTGCTCGGGGACAACCTGTTCTACGGGCACGGGCTCCCGGAGCAGCTGCGTGCCGCGGCCGCGCGCGACCGCGGCGCCACGGTGTTCGCCTACTACGTGCGCGACCCCGAGCGCTACGGTGTGGTCGAGTTCGATGCCTCCGGCCGCGCCGTCGGGCTCGAGGAGAAACCCGCCAAGCCGCGCTCGCACTATGCGGTCACCGGCCTCTACTTCTACGACGCCGACTGCGTCGCCATCGCCCGCGCGCTCGAGCCCTCGGCCCGCGGCGAGCTCGAGATCACCGACCTCAACCGTGCCTACCTCGAGCGCGGCACGCTCAAGGTCGAGGTGCTCGGCCGCGGCGTCGCCTGGCTCGACACCGGCACCCACGCCTCGCTCCTGCAGGCGGCGAACTTCGTCGAGACCGTCGAGGCGCGTCAGGGACTGAAGATCTGCTGCCCGGAGGAGATCGCCTACCGCTCCGGGTTCATCGACCGCGCGCAGCTCAAGCGCCTCGCCGAGCCCCTGAAGCGCACCGGCTACGGCGAGTACCTCGAGAGCGTGCTCAACGAGCGGGTGTTCTGATGCGCGCCGAGCCGCTCGCACTGCCCGGCGTGCTGCTCATCGAACACCAGGTCTTCGAGGACGAGCGCGGCGGTTTCTTCGAGGGCTGGAACGAGCGCGCGTTCGCCGCCGCCGGGATCGACGCGCGCTTCGTACAGGAGAACGTCAGCCGATCGCGGCGCTTCGTCATGCGCGGACTCCACTACCAGATCCGCCACCCCCAGGGGAAACTGGTGCGGGTGCTTGCGGGCGAGATATTCGATGTGGTCGTGGACCTGCGGCGCTCCTCGCCGAGCTTCGGCCGCAGCCTCGCGGTGACGCTCGACTCGTCCACGGCACGCTCGCTGTGGGTGCCGCCGGGATTCGCCCACGGCTTCCTCGCGCTCGCCGACGACACCCGCGTGCAGTACAAGGTGACCGACATCTGGTCGCGTGAGGCGGAGCGCACGCTCCAGTGGGACGATCCCGCGCTCGCCATCCGCTGGCCGCTGCCCGCGGGGACCGCGCCGCTCCTCTCGGCCAAGGATCGTGAGGGCCTGCCGCTCGCGCGCGCGGAGTGCTTCCCGTGAATGTGCTGATCACCGGCGCGGCAGGACAGCTCGGCCGGGCGCTGGCCGCCGCCGCGCCCGCCGGCATGACGCTCAGGCTCTGTGCGCACGCCGAGCTCGACATCGCGGACGCGGACGCAGTGGCGGCGCTGTTGCGGGACTTCCGGCCGCAGCTGGTGCTGAACGCCGCCGCCTTCACGCGCGTCGACGAGGCGGAGCGCGCCGCGGACGTCGCAGCGCGTGCCAATGCGGCCGGGCCGCGCACGCTGGCCGCCGCCTGCCGGGCGCACCACTGCTGGCTCGCGCACGTGTCGACGGACTTCGTCTTCGACGGGCGCCAGAGCCATCCCTACGAGGCGAGCGCAGCGCCGCAGCCGCTGTCGGTCTACGGCCGCACCAAGCTCGAAGGCGAGCGCGCCGTGCTCGAGGAGCTCCCGCCGGGAGAGAGTGTGGTGCGCGCTTCGGGCGCCCTGGTGGTACGCGCCTCGTGGCTCTACAGCGCCGCCGGCGGCTTCGCGGCGCGAATGCTGTCGCTCATGAGAAGCCGGCCGGAGCTCGCCGTGGTGAGCGATCAGGTGGGCGCGCCCACCCACGCCGCCGGACTCGCGGGCGTGCTGTGGGCGCTGTCGCGGCGCCGGGCGACAGGGCTGTGGCACTGGTGCGACTCCGGGGTCGCGAGCTGGTACGACTTCGCGCTGGCGGTCGCCGAAGAGGCGGTCCGCCTCGGCATTCTCACCAGGGCCCCCGCGATCAGGCCGATCGGCACCACGGATTATCCGACGGCGGCGGCGCGCCCCGCCTACAGCGTGCTCGACAAGCGCGCCACCGAGAAGCTGCTCGGAATCACCGCTCCCCACTGGCGAACGGCGCTGCGCGCAACGCTCGCCTCGCTGGCGCCGGGCGCGGCGGGCGCGGCGGGCGGCGGAGTGAACCCCCCATGAGGCGGCTGCTGGTCACGGGCGGCGCGGGCTTCATCGGCGCCAACTTCTGCCATCACTGGTGCGCCGCACACCCCGGGGACCGGGTGGTGGTGCTCGATTCCCTCACCTACGCCGGCAACCTCGCGAGCATCGCGGCTCTCATCGACGCAGGGGTGCTGCGCTTCGTGCGCGGCGACATCGGCGAGCGCGCGCGCATCGAAGCGCTGCTCGCCGAGGAGTCCGTCGACACGATCGTGAACTTCGCCGCCGAGTCGCACGTCGACCGCTCGATCGAGGATCCGGCGCGGTTCCTGCGCACCAACGTGCTCGGCACCGAGGCGCTGCTCGCTGCGGCGCGCACGGTGTGGGGGAGCGGCGCGGCGGCGCACGGCTGCCGCTTCCACCACGTGTCGACCGACGAGGTCTACGGGTCGCTCGGGCCGGGCGATGCCGCCTTCACGGAGAGCACTCCGTACGCGCCGAGTTCCCCCTATGCCGCCAGCAAGGCGGCCGCCGATCACCTGGTGCGCGCCTATGCCCATACCTTCGGCCTGCCGTGCACGATCAGCAACTGCTCCAACAACTACGGCCCCTACCAGTTCCCGGAGAAATTGCTGCCGCTGTGCATCCTCAACATCCTCGAGGGGCGCGCGCTGCCGATCTACGGCGACGGGCAGCAGATTCGCGACTGGCTGCACGTGCGCGATCACTGCCGCGCCATCGAGGCGATCCTCGGGCACTCCCCGCCGGGGGAGACCTGGAACGTCGGCGGCTCGACCCAGGACCCCAACCTCGCGGTGGTCGGCGCGGTATGCGACCTCACCGACCGCGCCTTCGCCGCCCTGCCGGCGCTCGCCCGGCGCTTTCCACGCAGCGCCGCCGCCCAGGGCAGAAGCGCGCGCAGCCTCATCCAGCATGTGCGCGACCGTCCGGGCCACGACCGCCGCTACGCGGTCGACGCGGGCAAGATCCGCACCCGGCTCGGCTTCGCACCCGCGACCGCGCTCGATCGCGGCCTCGAGGAGACGGTGCGCTGGTATCTCGACAACGAGAGCTGGTGGCGCTCGGTGGTGAGCGGCGAGTACCGGCAGTGGTACGCGCGGCAGTACGCGGCGTCCCCGCCCGCCGGCGGCGCCGGGAAGTTAGACTAGACAGCCGCCATGGGTCCTGAGAACGCACCGCAGGCCGAGGAGCGTCAGCGCGCCGCACGCGCGCTGTTCCGCCGCGCGCGCCTCAGGAACTGGCTCGGCCAGCGCAGCGCCGCGCTCGCGCTGTGCCGGCGCGCCGTCGACTGCGCCGACTATTCGCGCGCCTATACCCTGATGTCGCGGCTGTCGCTCCCGGGAGAGGACTACTTCCGCGTGCTCGGCCGCATCCACCGCTACCTCAAGCCGCGCACCTATCTCGAGATCGGCGTGTCGCGCGGCGAGTCGCTGAGACTCGTACAGCCCGGGTGTCAGGTGCTCGGCATCGATCCGCAGCCGAATCTCGCGCGCCCGCCGCCGCAGAATGTGCGTATCTACCGCGAGACCTCGGACGACTTCTTCGCCCGGTATGACCCGCGCGCCGAGCTCGGCGGTGCGCCGCTGGAGCTCGCCTTCATCGACGGTCTGCACCACTTCGAATACTCGCTGCGCGATTTCCTGAACGTCGAGCGCTCCTGCACACGCTCCTCGGTAATCCTGATCCACGACTGCTACCCGCTCGATGCGCGCACCGCGCAGCGCGAGCAGGTCACCGGGTTCTGGAGCGGCGACGTGTGGCGCCTGCTGCTGCTGCTGCGCACGGTGCGCCCGGACCTCGTGGTACGCACCATCGCGACGCCCCCCACCGGGCTCGGCATCGTGCTCAATCCCGACCCCGGCTCGCGCGTGCTCAGCGAGCGCCTCGAAGCTCTCACCGCGGAATACCTGGCGAAGGATTTCTCGGTGCTCGCCGGCAGGCAGCCCGAGGCTCTCGGACTCCTCGAGAACCGCTGGAGCGCGATCCGCGAGCTCCTCGACGCGCGCCCGCGAGGCTAGGCTCGCAGCCGGTCCTGGAGACGCGCGCGCCAGGCGCGGGCGTGCAACAGCACCTTCTTGCGGATGCGCACGATGAATTTCAGTTTCTCGAAGAGCTGCAGCAGCACCGGCGCCGCCCAGCGCGGGATCCCCGGCCGGTAGACATGGCCGGACCTGAGCGTGCGTGAGCCGCCGAACTGCGGGTACCGGCGCCGCACGCTGGCGAGCTCCGCGCCCGGGTCGACGCCCATCTCGGTGAGCTTGCGGTAGAAGGCGGTGGGACGCCCGTCGCCGGTGCGCGTGTGGTCCATGGCGACCGCATCCACCACGCAGATCGGGTGACGTCCGGCGACGTGTGCGGCCCAGGCGAGATCGGTCCCCCAGGTGCTGCGCGTCATGCCGAAGGTGGGCAGGAGCTCGGCGATCGCGGCCTGCGAGAAACACGGCGCCATCACCTCGACGAAGCTCACCGCCCGCAGCACGCACACGGGGTTCCTGACGAGGGCGTTGATGGTGGTGTGCGTGAACCAGCGCAGCGCCGGCTGCGACAGATAGGTGGAGTACTGATCGCACAGCGTGAAGAAGCGCGACACGTCTCCGGGACGCAGGTACACGTCGTCATCGAGCAGCAGCAGGTAGCGGTAGTCGCGCGCTGCGCCGCAGTCGCGCCAGAACTCGAGGAACCCGTCGAGCTTGTTGAAGCCGCCGTGGGAGTAATACTCGGCCAGCTGCTCGGCGGGCGGCGGGATGTACCAGCTGACGCAGCAGTCCCAGTTGCGCTGCGGGTCCTCCGCGAGCAGCCGCCGGTGGAGCGACGCCGCCCCGGCCCGCACGAACGTCAGGTATGGCCGCCGTGCGGGCGGCGCAGCTCCTGCCACCTTAGTCCTGCGCCTCCCGCGGCCGCCAGGCCTGCGCGAGCTCCTGCTGCTTGCGCGGCGGCACCGGGTCGTAGTGGCTCAGCTCCATGGTGTAGGCACCCTGGCCGCCGGTGAGCGCCTTGAGACGCGACTGGTACTCGGAGATCTCTGCCAGCGGCACCATGGCCTGAAGCGTCGCGCGCTGTCCGGGAAGGGTGTCGCTGCCGGAGATGCGCGCGCGCTTGGTGGCGAGGTCGCCGGTGATGTCGCCGATGGCGCTCGCGGGAGCGGTGATCTCCATGCGCATGATGGGCTCGAGCACGATCGGCGAGGCCTTCTGCAGCGCATCGAGGAAGGCCTTGCGGCCCGCGGACACGAACGCGACCTCCTTCGAATCGACCGCGTGGTGCTTGCCGTCGGTCACGATGACGCGCACGTCCTGGATGGGGAAACCGGCGAGCGCGCCCTCGGTGAGCACCTGCCGCACGCCCTTCTCGACCGCCGGGATGAACTGTCCGGGGATGGCGCCGCCCACCACGTCGTCGACGAACTCGAAGCCCGCGCCGCGCGACAGCGCCTCGATCTTCAGGTACACCTCGCCGAACTGCCCCGCGCCGCCGGTCTGCTTCTTGTGGCGGCAGTGCCCCTCGGCGGGCCGCGTGATGGTCTCGCGGTAGGGAATGCTCGGCGGGTGCGTCTTGACGTGCACTCCGTAGCGCTCGCTCATGCGCTCGAGCAGCACGCGCAGGTGGAACTCGCCCATGCCATACAGCACCGTCTCATTCACCGCGGCGTGGTGCTCGATGCGCACGCACGGATCCTCGGCGGTGAGCTTGTGGAGCGTGTCGGCGAGCCGCTGCTCATCGCCGCGCCGCTCCGGCTCGATGGCGAGCCCGAGCATCGGCGGCGGGAAGCTGAC
>Ga0335079_10010710_pt1 | contig 10441 bp, 11 predicted proteins | sample Lox_Sample_33_FD_206719 | JGI IMG/M metagenome (GOLD analysis project Ga0335079, IMG submission 206719) | Soil microbial communities from Loxahatchee National Wildlife Refuge, Florida, United States - Lox_Sample_3.3 | ecosystem: Environmental > Terrestrial > Soil > Wetlands | place: USA... | reverse complement strand
TCGGTGCCCGCGATGAGCGTGCCGGTCAGCTCGGCGGGACAGCCGGCTCGTAGATGCTCACGCCACAGACGGGCAAGCTGCATGAGTGTCTCGAACTTCCCCTTAACGCCCCTGACGGAGCACGTGCTCTTTTGACGGCACTTTCTTTATCTATACTCTCACGCAGGACCGTGCCCCACAACGGCGGGGCAGGCTATCGCTAACCCATTGATTTGAGACAGGAGGCGAGCCATGGGGGCCCCTGAGGAGTTTCCGATCGTGAAGTCCGAGGACGAATGGAAGCGCGAGCTCTCGGCCGACCAGTACCGCGTGCTGCGCCAGCACGGCACCGAGCGCGCCGGCACGAGCCCGCTGAATGACGAACACCGCCACGGCCGCTTCCTGTGCGCCGCGTGCGGGGCCGCCCTGTTCGGCTCGGACAGCAAGTTCGACAGCGGCACCGGCTGGCCGAGCTTCTATCGGCCCGAGGACGGGGCGGTCGCGACGACGGTAGACGCCACGCACGGCATGCGGCGCACGGAAGTGCACTGCGCGCGCTGCGGCGGGCATCTGGGGCACGTATTCCCCGATGGGCCGGCGCCGACGGGCCTGCGCTACTGCATGAATGGCGTCGCGATGAAATTTGATCCCGAGGCGCCGAAGGGACCGAAGGTCACTTAGCCGCCAGCAGCTGGCGCAGCAGCTTTGCCTGCTCACCGCTGCCACGCACATCCTGCGCCATGCGCTCGTACAGGTCCGCGGCCGCCTGAAACAGGTCCCAGGCGGCAGCGTCCTCGCGCGCGAAGGTTGCAATCTCCTGCATCTCCGCGACCCAGCGGTAGGCCTTGGCCGACATGCCGGGAATGCTGCGCTGAAAGCCTGCAAGCAAGCCCGCCTGACTTTCGGAGAGCTCGCGATACAGCGCCTCGGCGACGCCTGCCCGGTGCGCCGCCAGCAGCATCACCGTGCCCATGGCGACCACGCCCTTGGTGATGCCGGCGTAGGACATCTTCAGGGCCGACGCGGCGCCGATCGGGCCCTCGAGCAGGCGCACTTCGAGACCGAAGTTTGCGAGCGCCTCGAAGCGTGCGGCGTGCTGACCGCAGACATAGAAGAGAGGTCCGGCGTAACCGGCGGCCGGCGGGCCGCCGATGATGCCGGCGTCAGCGACATCGATGCCGCTGCTCATGAGGATGGTGGCGATGCGCTGGACCGTCGCAGGACTCACGGCGTTGCAGTCGACGAAGAGCGGCTTGCGGGGCGCGCCGGCGAGCAGCGTCGCGATGTGGCGCGCGAACGGCTCGGCCGCCGCCGGTGGCACGATGGACAGCAGCAGGTCGCAGCGCGCCAGCTCGGCATCAATCACGCTCACCAGTCCCGCCTCGCTGGCACGCTGGCAGGAGCTGGTGCTGCGCCCATCGAGGGTGGTGAGCACCGTCAATCCATGTTGTACCAGGCGCGCGCCGACTGCTGCGCCCATGGTGCCGGGAGCGACGATCCCGACGAGCGGTTTCACGCGATGTGTCTCAGGCTGCGATGGGAAGCGGCGTTGGCCTGCCGATGGCATATCCTTGCACGTAGTCCACACCCATTCGCCGCGCCGTGTCCAGCGCGGCCGCATCCTCGACCTGTTCGGCGATCACCTTGAAGTTGAGCGAGCGCGCCAGCCGAATCATGGCCGTCACCATCGCCTGATTGACCAGGTCGCGCGACAGATTGCTCATGAACGAGCCGTCGATCTTCAGGTAGTCCATCGGTAGTGTCTTCAGGCTCGCGAACGAGCCCACGCCGGAGCCGAAGTCATCGAGCGCGAACCGGCAGCCCATGCCGTGCAGCACGCCGACGAAGCGGCGCGCATGCTCGGCATTGGCGACGACGTCGCTCTCGGTGATCTCGAAGCACACCTGCGAGGGCAGCACGCCGGTCGAGTCCAGACACTCCACCACGAATTCCAGGAACTGCGTGTCCCCGAGCGTCTGGCCCGAGATGTTGATCGAGACACTGCGGCTCGGCGGCACATTGAGCGCCCCGCGCCCGAGCGCGGCGAGCGTGGTCTGCACGACCCAGCGGTCGACCAGACCCATGAGGCGGTAGCGCTCGGCGGCGCGTACGAATTCGGACGGCGGCAGATCGCGGCCGGTCTCGTCCCGCAGCCGAACGAAGACCTCGAGTGCAGGACCGGTGCCATCGTCGCCGTCCGCCGGCACGATCGCCTGGTGATAGAGGTGGAAGCGGTTGTCCCTGAGCGCCGTCTGCAGCTTCTGCAGCCACTGGATCTCCCCGCTGTGGCGCGCGAGCGCCTCATCGCGCGCGGAGTACACGGCGACGTGTCCGCTGCCCTGCTTCTTCGCGACGTAGCAGGCGGAGTCGGCGGCGGCAACCAGCTCCTCGATCGAGCCGCTCTCGCGCGAGATCTCGACGATGCCGATCGACACACCGATGTTGAAAATGCGGTCCTTCCACACGAAGCGGTAGTCGCCCACCGCGCGGCACACGTCATCGGCGATCTGACGCGCCTTCTCGAGCGGACAGCCGATGAGGAGCATGCCGAACTCATCGCCCCCGAGGCGCCCGACGGTATCGCTGTCGCGCACGGCATCGCGCAGGATCTTCGCCACCTCGCGCAGCATGGCATCGCCCGCCAGGTGCCCGCTGGTGTCGTTGACGACTTTGAAGCGATCGAGGTCGAGGTAGCACAGCACGTGCTGACCATCGCCGCGCCGGCCGCTGTCGATCGCTTCGGCAAGCCGGCGCTCGAGCTCGCGGCGGTTGACGAGGCCGGTGAGCGCATCGTGCGTCGCCTGGTAGGACATCTGCCGGGCGATGCCGCGCAGCTCGGTCACATCGTGCAGCAGCACCACGGTGCCGGTGACCTCGTTGGTATCGCTGCTGCGGATCGGCGAGGCGGACAGCTCGATCGAGCGCTCGGCACCGCTGGCGCGCGACAGCAGCAGCGCCCGCCGCGACAGGTTCACGCGCGTGCCGGTGGTCAGTGCCTGGCGCACCGGGTCATTCAGCAGCCGGCGGTCCGTCTCATCGACGAGTCCGACGATCTCCTCGAGCGTCTTGCCGAGTGCGCTCTCGTCATTCACGCCCGTCAGTGACTGCGCGGCGGAGTTCATGTGCTCGATGCGGCCTTCCGCATCGGTGACGATGATCGCCTCGGCAAGCGAATCGAGCGCCAGCGCATGCCGGATCGCCGAGCGCGCACTCGGATCGTCCATCGCGAACGGCGGCTTCAGCGTCTGCATGCTCTGGGTCGGGATGATCTCAACGCCCGTGACCAGGAGCGCGGGCGCGCCTTCGTAGTCGATGACCGCGGAGCTGACCTCGAGCCGGGCCAGCTGTCCCTGCATGCCCACCATCTCGATCTCGTAGCGCTCGGCTGCCGGCTCGCCGGCGAGGCGTGCGCGGATGTTCTCACTCACGAGCTCGGAGTACTCCGGCGGCACCAGATCCGCCAGACGCCGGCCGATGAGCTCGCTGCGCTCGACGCCCATCAGGGTGGCGAACTGGCGGTTGGCGTGCAGGATCACGTCGCGGTGAATGAGCACCGCCTCATGAATGCGATCGGCGAGCTCACTGAAGAGCACGGGCGACACGCGCTCGCGCTCGGTGCTCGCGGCGGATCGCGTGAGCAGGTGATTGACGGCGGTGGCGAGCGCGGACATCTCCGAGCCGTCGTTGCGGAACTCCACGCGCCCGTTGAGCGAGCCACCGATCGCGATGCGCTGCACCTCCCGCGACAGCTGCTCCACCGCGCGATACTCGCGGCGCTGCAGTGCGTACAGGACGATGAAAAGCGTCGCGATGAGCGCGAGCAACAGACACAGAAGTCCGACGATCGACATTTGTTGAATTCTTATGTCCCGCTGAAGGGGACTCCGATCGATTGCAGCATAACGCACGGGGGCTGCATGCTTAGCCGCTATTTCACTATATGCGGCGCGCCTTGGCAGAAGCTCCAAAAGTGCGTAGTTTGCTCGCCCGCCTCGCTACGGCAGAATAAGTCGCATGGACGTTCGATCGATGTCAAACGAGCTCGCCCGAGAGCAGATGGTGACCCAGCAGATCCGCGCCTGGGACGTGCTGGATGAGACGGTACTCGATGTCTTTCGGCGGGTGCCGCGCGAGCGCTTCGTGCCCGCCGAGCAGCGCTTTCTCGCCTACGCCGATGCCGCGGTGCCCCTGCCCGAAGGCCAGCACATGCTGCCGCCCAACGTCGCCGGCCGGCTGCTGCAGGCGCTTGATCTGAAGGGCCCGGAGCGCGTGCTCGAGATCGGTGCCGGCTCGGGCTTCCTCACGGCCTGCCTCGCCTCGCTCGCCGCCAGCGTGCGCTCGGTCGAGTACTTCCCGGTGCTCGCCGAGCTTGCGCGGGCCAATCTCGCCGCGCACGGCACACGCAACGCGCAGGTGGCGGTCGGCGATGCGACGGAGGCCGATCTGGAGGGACCCTACGATGCCATCGCGGTGACCGCCTCGCTCCCTTTGTATGACGCGCGCTTTGAGCGCCTGCTGGCCCCGGGCGGGCGGCTATTTGTCGTCGTCGGCTCCGCTCCCGTCATGGAGGCACGGCTGCTGACACGCGGTCAGGCCGGCACGCAGATCTGGAGCAGCCTGTTCGAGACCGTGATCGATCCGCTCATCAACGCCGCACGGCCGCACGAATTCAGCTTCTGATGGCCTGACCATGGTTCGGGAGATCTCCCCGCTCGAGCTCAAAGGAGCGCTGGGCACTCAAAGCCCTCCTCTGGTGCTCGACGTGCGCGAGAGCTGGGAGCTCGCGCTCGCCCGCCTGGCCGGCACGCTCGACATCCCGATGGGCAGCATTGCCGCGCATCTGGCGGAACTGCCGCGCGATCGGGAAATCGTAGTCATGTGCCGATCCGGGGGTCGCAGTCTCAAAGTCGCGCAATACCTGCAGGCGCAGGGCTTTCGCACCGCCAACCTGAGCGGCGGGATCCTCGCCTGGGCGCGCGACGTGGACCCGGAGCTGCCGAGCTACTAGCGGCTGCCGTCCTCGCTTGGTGCTCGGCCGGTCTTGCCCTGTCGGGGCGCCACCTGATATAGTGCTATATAACACTACTTATGCTCTTCAAGAGCGCTGAATTAAAAGGATATTTATGACTCGCGCGGCCCGCGCCTTCTCGGCCTTCGCCACTTCGACTCTGGCTGCTGTGGCAATCGCCATGCTGGCGCCTGCCTACGGCAAAGACCTCACGGGCGTGTACGAGGATGCACTTCGTAACGATCCGCAACTGCGTGAGGCCGATGCCACGCGCCTCGCCGCCCGCGAGGCGAATCCGCAGGCCTGGTCCGCGCTCCTGCCGCAGCTGAACGGCGACTACGCGATTTCCCGTCAGCATCAGGCGCAGGAGACGGTGCAGCCGATCGCCACTCCCGGCGGACAGCTCCTGCCGCTGCCCTTCAGCATCAACAGCACCGCCGACAACCACGGCTATCAGCTGCAGCTGCGTCAAAGCGTGTTCTCCTGGGCCAACTGGTCGACGCTGTCGCGCGCGCACAAGCAGGTGGCGCAGGCCGAAACCGATTACCACTCGGCCGAGCAGACCCTGATCCAGCGCGTGGCGCAGGCCTACTTCAACGTACTCGCCGCGCAGGACACGCTCGATGCGAATGCCTCGGCGCTCGAGGCCATCTCGCGCCAGCTCGATCAGGCGAACAAGCGCTTCGAAGTCGGTCTCATCGCCATCACCGACGTGAAGGAGACGCAGGCCTCGCGCGACAGTGCCGCCGCCGCCGTGATCGATGCCAAGCGCCAGCTCGCCAGCCAGCAGCAGGCGCTGCGCGAGATCACCGACCAGGACTACCCGGCACTATCCAAGCCGGGCGAGACCATGCCGCTCGTGCCGCCTTCTCCCGCCGACCCCGAGCGCTGGGTGTCGACCTCGATGGACCAGAATCTCACCCTGGTCTCCAGCCGCCTCGCCGCCGACATCGCGCGCGAGAATGTGAGCATCGCCCGCGCGGGTCACTTGCCGACGCTCGATCTGACCGGCTCGATGGCGCAGACCAACAGCAACAACGATCAGAGCTACGACTTCGGCAGTGGTCCGGCGAGTCTCAGCTATCCGAGCCTGAGCCAGAGCCGCCAGATCCAGCTGCAGATCACGGTGCCGCTGTTCACCGGCGGGCTGACGCAGTCTCAGGTGCGCCAGAGCCAGTACAACTGGATCGCCGCCAAGGACCGCATGCAGCGCGTGTCGCGTCAGACCGAGCATCAGGCGCGCGATGCGTACTTCGGCCTCGTGAGTGAGGTCGCCCACGTGAACGCGCTGCGCCAGGGACTGGATTCGTCTCAGACGGCCCTGAAGGCCACCGAGGCCGGCTACGAGGTCGGCACCCGCACGGCGGTGGAAGTGCTGCAGTCACGTCAGGCACTGGTGCAGGCGCAGACGAGCTACGCGCAGGCGCGCTACAACTATCTCCTCGACCTGATTCAGCTGCGCCTGGCTGCCGGCAGCCTCGATCGCAAGACGGTCGAGGAGATCAACCAGTGGCTCACCGTCACGCAGGCGATGTCGACCTCGCCCGTGACCGAGCCGACGCCGGGCGTGGCTCCGCAGCCCTAAGGCCGCCGCGCCAGAGGCTCAACCAGGGCGGTGAGGCGCGCCAGCGCGCCGCGATTGCGTTCGACCACCGCGCGCGCAGCCTGCCCCATGCGCGCGCGCAGCGTCGCATCGGCCAGCAGTGCCTCGAGCCGCAGGCCGAGCGCCATCGCATCCGTCACGATCTCGACGCCGCCACTTTGCAGCAGCAGGCGGGCGACCTCGGCGCTGGTGGAGTGATCCGGCCCGGTGAGGATGGCGCGCCCGAGGGCTGCCGGCTCGAGCAGATTGTGGCCGCCGCGCGGTGTCAGGCTGCCACCGACGAAGACCACATCAGATGCGGCGTAGAACTTCAACAGCTCCCCGAGCGTATCGAGCAGCACGACCTCGGTGTCGGCGCGACAGTGCTCGCCTTGCGAGTGACGCACGAACGGCACGCCGGCCGCCTCCAGCAGCGATGCGACTTCGGCAAACCGCGGCGGATGCCGGGGTGCGAGCACCAGGAGTGCAGCCGGTGAGCGCCGACGCGCCAGCGCATGTGCCGCCAGCGCCGCCTCCTCCTCGCCGGCGTGAGTGCTGCCAGCCACCCAAACGGGACGGCCCGGTGCTTCGCGCTCGCGCCACTCCTCGCCCAGCGTTTGAATCGCCTGCGGGATCTCGAGATCGAACTTGATGTTGCCGATGACGTGCAAAGCCTCGCGCCGGGCACCTAAGGCGGCGAAGCGTTCGGCATCGGCGGCACTTTGCGCGCCGATCGCGCGGATCGAGCCGCACACCTCGCGGAACAGGCTCCCGGCGCGCGCATAGCGCGCGGCCGAGCGTGCCGAGAGGCGCGCGCTCGCGAGCACGACTGGAACGCCGCGCCGCGCGCATTGCCGATACAGATTCGGCCACAGCTCGGTCTCGAGCACGATCGCAAGCCGCGGCGCGATGCGCGCGAAGAAGCGCCGCACGGCACCGGGCAGATCGAGCGGAACGAAGCGCACGCTCACGCGTTCGGCCGCCAGCAGCGCCTGAGCGCGGCCCGCTCCGGCCGGCGTCGCGGTCGTCAGTGCGATGGCGCCCTCCGGATCCATGCGGCGCAGGCTCCGCACGAGCGGCACGGCGGCCTGCACTTCACCGACGGAAGCGGCGTGGATCCAGATGCCGCCGGCAGGAAGCCGTGCACCGAAGCCGAAGCGCGCACCCCAGCCGCGCCAGTAACCACGCTCGCGCAAACCGCGGCTCAAGAGGACCGCGCAGTACAGCGGCGCGAGCAGATACGCGAGCAGGCTATAGAGCGTGCGCACGGCAGCCTTACGCGCTCAGCTGCGCGCAGCGGCGGAGTCGAGCAGGCTCTTCTCCCCAGAGGCCTCGCGATAGCCATCCAGGAGGCCGTGCCAGTCGGACTCCGTGAAGCGATCGGGCGCGAGGGCGTAACAGACTTTCTCGAGCGAGCGACGCAGGCGCACCAGATTGCTGTCACACCACAGCCCGCGCCGGCGCAGCGTGCCGCGGTCAAAGTCGATGAGATAGACGGCATCGGCACGGCCGAGCAGCACGTTGTGCGCGTTGAGATCGGCGTGACAGACGCCCAGATCGTGGAAGCGCCGCAGGCAGCGCCCGATCGCGATCCAGTTGAGAAGCGACAGCGCCCCCAGGCGCAGGCACTCCGCCAGCGAGTTCACCTCCTCGAGCCGCTCGGTGATGATGTCGGCGCGGTAGGTGAGTCCGAACTGCAGGTAGCGCGCAGCGATCGGCGCGGGCACGGGAAGTCCGGCGCGATGCAGATGATAGGTGAGCTGCCATTCGATGAACGGACGTGTCGCCTCTTCACCGCGCCACAGGTAGCGGTCTTTGCACAGCCGGCCGATGAGTCCGCCGCGCAGGTAGTGGCGCAGCACCCAGCGGCGGCCCTGCTGGCGGACGAAATAGGTGCTGCCGCGGCCGCGCGCCTCACCTTCGATCTCGCCGCGCAGCTTCAGGGCGAGCGGATCGAAACTGCTCACCGGGAAATTGCTCACCCGGGAACCGTCGTATAGCATGGCGCCGCTCGCGAGGCGCAAGCGCCTGACCTCGGAACCCAGCGGCCACTGCCGTTTCACGCCAGTCCCATGACGATCGAGTCCGCCGCCCCGCGCAGCGTCTGTCTGTTACGTCTGTCGGCCATCGGCGATACCTGCCATGTGGTGCCGGTGCTGCGCACGCTGCAGAACGCATACCCGCAAGCGCGCTTCACGTGGATCATCGGTGGGCTCGAGTCCCGTTTGATGCGTTTGATCGACGGGGTGGAGTTTATCATCGTCGACAAGCGTGCCGGCTTCGCCGGCATGCGCGCGGCGCGCCGCGCACTCGCCGGCCGACACTTCGATGCGCTGCTGCACATGCAGCTCGCGTTCCGGGCCAGCCTCATCGCCTCGCAGGTCGCGGCCGACGTGAAGATCGGCTTCGACCGCGCGCGCGCACGCGAGCTGCAATGGTTGTTCACCAACCGGCGCATCGAGCCGCGCGCGCGCGAGCACGTCCTCGACAGCCTGTTCGGCTTCGCGGCAGCGCTCGGGGTGCGCGAGCGCATCCTGCGCTGGGACCTGCCACTGCCACCGGACGCGCTCGCGTACGCGCAGCGGCATATTCCGGATGATTCACCCACCCTGGTCATGAGTCCGTGCTCGAGTCACGCCCTGCGGAACTGGAGTGCCGAGCGCTACGCGGCGATCGCGGACTATGCGCACGGCCGGCATGGCCTTCGCGTCGTACTCACGGGCGGCCCCAGTGCCGCCGAGCGCTCGATGGGAGAGGCGATTTCGCGGGCAGCCCGCTCCTCGCCCGTGAACCTCGTCGGGCAGGACACACTGCCGCAGCTGCTGGCGCTCCTCGCCCGTGCGCGCGTGCTGCTGAGCCCGGACTCCGGGCCCGCTCACATGGCCACCATGGTGGGCACGCCCGTGATCGGACTCTACGCAGCGACCAATCCGGCGCGCACCGGACCCTACCTCTCGCGGCGCTGGTGCATCGATGCCTACCCCGAAGCGGCGCGCCGCTTCCGTGGCCGCGAGCCCGAGGAGCTGGCGTGGACCGAGAAGATCGAAGAGCCCGGCGTCATGGACCTCATCACCGCAGATGCCGTGAGGGCCAAGCTCGATGAGCTGCTGGCTCAGGCTTGAGGCTGATAGGATCACGCCCTCATGAGCGACATCCTGGTACCGATCTCCCCCGGCGAGCTGCTCGATAAGATCACGATCCTGCGCATCAAGTCCGAGCGCATCTCGGATGAGAAGAAACGCGCCAACGTTCAACTGGAGCTCGCGCTGCTGGAGCGCACCTGGCGCGACTCCGGTTGTGCCGGCGAGGACCTGGGCGCGGATGAGCGGGCGCTGCAGGCCGTGAACGCGAAGCTCTGGGACATCGAGGACCGCATCCGCGACAAGGAAGCGGTGCAGCGCTTCGATGCCGAGTTCATCGAGCTTGCGCGCGCGGTCTACATCGCCAATGACGAGCGTGCGGCGATCAAGAAGCGCATCAATGTCGCGCTCGGCTCACGGATCGTGGAAGAGAAGTCCTACCGGCCGTACCGGCCGTAGCCGCGCGGCGCGCGCTCAGCGCTTGAGCACGTACTCGGCCCCGCAGTAGGGGCACTTGGCCCAGCCTGTCGTCTCGATGGCCAGGTACACGCGCGGGTGCGAGTTCCACAGATACATCTGCGGCATCGGACAGGCGAGCGGCAGATCCTCGCTCCCGACCTCGTAGCGGTTCTGTGCGTTCGGCTGAATGAGGGGTTGGGCAGACATGGCGTGCGAATTATACGCGAGCCACCGTGGGCTCAGTCGAGCATCGCGCGCGTCCAGGCCGCTGTGACGGCGGCGCGCTCGGCGGCGAATTCTCCGGCCGGCACGATCGGTGCGCGATCGCTCAAT
>Ga0335079_10010707_pt1 | contig 10442 bp, 8 predicted proteins | sample Lox_Sample_33_FD_206719 | JGI IMG/M metagenome (GOLD analysis project Ga0335079, IMG submission 206719) | Soil microbial communities from Loxahatchee National Wildlife Refuge, Florida, United States - Lox_Sample_3.3 | ecosystem: Environmental > Terrestrial > Soil > Wetlands | place: USA: Florida... | reverse complement strand
GGACTCTTGCTGGGCTCATACATTGGCCGCAGGGTGATACCGACTTCGAGGAGCGCCGTCACGCAGAAACTGGCAATGTGCAGTAGCAAGCAGTCTCCGATGAAGAGTACATGGACTTCCTGCGTCGAGGCTGTAGCTAAACGCAAGGCGTCGCTCAAAAAGACATCGAGCTGCTCGCGGCTTGCGCTATCAACTTGCCCCGACAGCAGCTTACACAGGCTTTCCCGGTCTTCTTTAAGGATGCGTTCCCGCCGCGCGCGATTCTGCTCCAGGTTGTCAGTGGAAAAATGAACCTGTTTGATGCGCTCGCCGATGTAGAGATCGCGCCAGGTGCGGTCGTTTGTTTTGAAGTACCGAATTAGAAACTCCACTAGCGGTACTGTCTCGAGACGCGTGAAAGCTTCGCCGCCAAGCGACGTCGAGGAGGCAGCAAACTTGTTCCATTGCGTCAATGGACGAGCGAGACATGATGCAGCGAGGTCTTTATTCAAAAAGAGTGCGTGCGCGAGCTGGGAATACATGCGAAGGCTTAGTCAGGTTCTGCGGAGGTCTCGGATGACATTCGCTCCGCGGCTCGCGCAGAACGCCTCAACTCCAGATACTGCTGAACAATCAAAGTAACAAATCGTGGATTGCCCAGAAGATATCGGCGCCAGAGCCGGCGCGGCTCCAAAATCAATCGAAAGAGCCATTCCATGCCAAGCGACTGCAGCCATCGAGGAGCCCGTGGAACGACGCCTGCCAACATCTCAAAAGCAGCGCCTACCGGAACCACTACTCCTGAGTTGAGCTCGTCAAGATTGTGCGCTGCCCAATACTCCTGCTTAGGGGTGCCTAGAGCTAGGAACAAGAAGTCAGGACTAGCGTCATTTATTGCGTCTAGAACAGCTCGATTCTTTGCGTCGTCGCTTTCGAAGCCATAAGGAGGACAATCAAACCCGGCGATACGAAGCGCCGGATAACGTCGGCATAACCTATCAGCGGTTTTGGCAGCAGCGCCCGGCTGGCCCCCCACAAAGTAGGGCTTGAGACCTTGGGTCGCGCAGCGCTCGCATATCGCTTCTACCAAATCAACTCCGGCAACCCTATCTTTTAAGGGCGTGCCCAAAAAACGCGAGGCGAGAACTATCGACATTCCATCTGCGATGCTGAGCGCGGAATCGTTGAGTATCTGCGCAAAGCGCGACGACTGCTGTGCCAGTAACACAGCTTGAGCATTTACGCTAGTGAGTAAAGTAGGCGTTGAACCCGTCGAACGCGAGCTTGCCAATTGAATCGCGTACTGTGCCGCATCATCGATTGTGGTATTCGTGACCAGAAGGGGTCCCACCCGTATCCGATCTGTCATTGACTCTTTACTTTCGCGGATCGGGTTTTGAAAAAGACTTGCGCTCGCCGGCGAGTCAGCGGAAGTAGGGTCGATCCGGCGAAGCTGGTGCGGTGTTGACGCCACGCTATGCGCTGCGAAAGGTCCAGGGCCGAGGGGGCGAGACCCTTCCTCCTTCAGTGTCTAGCCACGCCTGTCGAAGCGCAGCGATCTCATGCCGCGCATTAGAAACTCGACGCTTGCTCATTTTGTCCCGAGAACCATGGTTGCGCAGCAACCGTGCGCGATGCCACCATTTCTCGATTGCCATCGTGCAACGTGCACCTAGTTCGCCATGATACTTCCGATAATAGAGGAGTTCGCTACGCATGCGCCACGAAGAAAGTTGTACCCCGGGCTGGTACTCCTCATTTAGAAGCGACTGGGTCGATGCCCCGCCTATGTGAGTTATCGCTACATCAGGCCAGAACCATATTTCGTAACCAGCGGCCTTAATGCGGCGGCAAAGGTCAATCTCCTCGAAATAGAGGAAAAATCGTTCATCGAAATAACCGACCCGCTCCAGAACCTCACGTCGTACGATCATGTAAGCGCCACCCACCCAATCCACCTGAGCTGGCACGGAGGGATCGGCCCACGTACGGTTGCATCGGCCGAAAAATCGAGAAGACGGGAAACGATCGGCGAGTCCAGTCATTGCCAAAAGCTTGTTCAGCGGCGAAGGAAACATCCGGGCCGACGGTCGCCACAAGCTGTCGCGATCAAGTAATCGTCCGCTCGCCAGTCCCGCTCGGGGGTTTCGTTCCATGTGATCGATGCTGTGAGCTAGAGCATCCGGGTGCATGAAAGCATCCGAGTTGAGCATAACCACATAGCGCCCGCGCGCATGAATAAGAGCGCGATTATTCGCTGCCGCAAAGCCGAGATTGCAATTGTACCCCAGCAGTTTGACTTTCGGGAATTCACCGCGAACCATCTCGGGCGATCCGTCCCGCGACCCGTTGTCGACTACTATCATCTCTGTCCCGACCCCTGAGCACTGCATGTCCACCGAGGTAAGGCACTCTCGCAGCAAAGCGCAGGTATTGAAGGACACTACGATGACGGTCACCTGGACATTGTGGACCCCTTCAGCCACCGAGCCGGAAGCTTCAGAGTGCATTGCGATTAGAAGCGGTCTCAGTGCGAGGAGTTCTGATCCATTCGGAGTCGGATCGCGAGAAAATGAAGATCTTTTGAACCAGGGTAAGTTTCCACAACACGTAGAACGGTACTATCGCAAGCGCTGCGATATCACTCCAGTCTCCGTGGGCAAGCACAATCGCAGTAATGACATGCACGATAAGAAGCAAGAGAGCGACAAGGGCATAGATGCGCGATGCATGCCCGCCGAGTATCAACATCGCTAGTAGAAAAACTAAATAGTACGACATCGGCAAAGTGAAGAGCTCAACAAGTGGTTCCAAAACGAGTAGGTTGCCACGTTTTAGCTCGGCGATCAGCGAAGTCGCGGCTTTACGTAGGAGATGCATTCTCCCGCCTTCCCATCGGACCCGCTGCACCATCGCAGCGTTGGACGCGCTCGGGATTTCGGCACGAACTACGGTGCCTTGCGCGAAGATGACTCGTTTGCGTTTCTTTACAAGTGCGAGATGATACTCCAGGTCTTCTGTGATTGATGTCGCTAGATAGGGAACCTCGATCAGAGTGCGTCGCGACAGGGCAAATCCATTGCCGACAATGCCGGCGGATGCTCCGAGGTTCGCACGGCCCCTGGGGCGCAACAGGTTGGCCACCATCAGACCTATGCCTGCCAATTTGCGATACATCGACGCGTTGCGCTCGAGTGCAAGATAAGGTACCTGCACAGCGTCGGCACCTGCCTCGAGCACAGATGAGACTGCGCGTAGCAAGTTAGGCTCGACGACCGAATCGGCATCAATCACGACGAAGGCGTCGAACCCCTCGCGCAGTAGCTCTTCAAGGACATCGCGAAGCGCAAATCCTTTGCCCCGTCGATGCGTGTCAGAGCGAATGATCGTCCTAACGCCGGCGCTGCGCGCCAGTTCGGCAGTGTTGTCGAGGCAATTGTCTGCGGCAACGACCAGAGCTATCTCACAATCTGGGCCAAGTGTCGCACATGCCTGCAAACTGCGGAGGCATCGTTCTATCGTAGCAGCCTCGTTGTGGGCCGGAATCACAACGCCCAGTTTGCGCAACCGATACGAAAAGCGCGAAAAACAGGCGCGTCCTGGTCGAAACGCGATAGCAGCAACCGTAAGCAATCCGATCTCGATACTGGCTGGAAGAGTTAGACACACAAGCGCGGCGGTTACAAGTTCGAAAAGGTGTCTAGTCACCATCGATTTCACTGTCCGCGATGCCCGCAGCGTCGCAGGATGATTTGCTGACTTTGCCCGCATGTTCGAGACGACTGGTAAAGACACTTGCCAGACATTCAACATTGCGATCGAGGTTGTAATGCTCGATTATGCGACTGCGGCCGCTAGCGCCGAGCCTGCGGCATAGTTCCGGATCGCTGATCAAGCGCTCAATAGATAGAGCCAGACCTTGTTTGTCTGACGGCATAACTAAAATCCCGTCCACCTCATGGCGAATCAGTTCAGGAATGCCACCGACGAAAGTAGCGATGCAGGGAAGCTCCATTGCCATTGCTTCCATCAGAGCGATTGGAACTCCTTCGGCAAAGCTGGGAAGCACGAAAGCGTCGGCGGTTTCGCATAAGGTCCGCACACGAGATTGAGGGACATTACCTTCGAAAAGTATAAGCGGTCCGAGCCCGAGGTGTTCGGCCTTGCGGCGCAGCTGTTCGCGCAAAGGGCCGTCGCCAACGAGGCGTAACTGAAAGTTCTTACCCTTGCGTGCCAAATTGGACAGCGCTGCCAAGAGAACCAGATGTCCCTTGATCGGAACCAGGCGAGCCACGCATAACAGCTCAAAACAGGAGGATCGTGAACGTCGCGGCAGAGGCTGAAATTGCGCGCAATCGACGCCGCACCGCACGAGTTCGAGTTTGCACCAGTCATGGGGAGCAGAGATACTCATCAGTTGACTGCGAGTGAATTGACTTATGCAAATTAGAAACGCGGAATCCGCGATCTTCTGTCTGAGCAGCTGACCGTCTACATCGTAGAACTCGTCCGGGCCATGGACGGTCATCGATACGTCGGTGTCAAACACTTGCCGTACAATCAGAGCGACACTTGCCGCTGCATTGGCCAGGTGCACATGCAAATGAGCCAGGTCCTGAGACTTCATCCAGGAACCCACAAGAAGCGCTTCGGTGAAGTATAGCAGTGGATAAAGCAATCCCCGTCTCAAACCTATTTTAAATGCGAATGCGAGACCACGGAGATAACTTGACGGCGACTTCAAAAAGATTTGGATATGTGTGCGCAAGGCCCGCGTTAGACTAGAACCTTTAACATAAAAGGTTTGGAGTATCTCCCTGCGTTCCTCAGTAGACAGATCCACGCAAGATCGAGCAGGACAGTTAATCGATGCCGTACATATTTCGAAGTCGAGTGTACGCAGCTTTCGTACCTCACGAAGTACGACGGCCATGGAAACCGACGGATATTCGCTAGTCAAATATGCGATTCTGGAGGCCTGTACAGTCTTCAACAAAGGCCGCGCACTCGTATCAACCTCTATCCGCGATCTATCTTGACCACTAGGAGAAGATCGAGTCCTTATACTCGATGGGGCTTGAGGCGAGGTGGCGGCGACGCCGCCACCAATACCTCATTTGTCCGCAGAAGATAGGAAGCTGCTGGAGATGAGAATGTACAGCATACAGAATGAGCGTAAACAGGTTCCGGGTTTTCCAGCGATTTCGGAAAATTGTTCTGGCGGTAAGTGCCGCAGCGACGCATAGAGCGCATAACAGTGGTAGTAGCGAACGAAAATGCATCGCCATCCCTGTGGCACTAGCAATAAGACCCAACATCAGCGCCAGGTTAATCCGATTACGTCGGGCTTCTTTACTCCATAGCGGAAAGTCGGTGTTGGAAAATCGTCTCGATACTTCTGCATAGGCGTATCCCGTACGAACAGCGCGGCGCCAGTACTGATTTAATCGCGTGATTCCGAAATCGTGGGTCGCCATCATTAGATCGAGATATCGGATCTTCCACCCCCGAGACCTCATTCGGCAACATAACTCAGGTTCTTCGCCGGCGAATAGATTCTCATCGAACCCACCGAGCTCCTCCAAGACCGAACGACGCACGAGAGCATTGCCACCACAGAAATCAACGAGGCCGGTCGGAGCTATCCAATCGAGGTCAAGGACTCGCGTGTATATCGAGGCGTGAGGATCGCGTTCTCTCCGGTGACCGAAGACGACGGCTGTCGAGGGGTCGTTCTCAAAGTAGTTAATCGCGTCCCTGGCAAACTCTGGAAGCAGCTCGGTATCAGCGTCAACGAATAGTATGATATCGGATTTGGCAATCCGCCAACCTGCGTTGCGAGCCCGGGCTGCAGATAGTCGATCTTTCCGCAACTCAAGGACGCTCACTCCGGCCGCTTTCGCACGCCGGATACTGTCATCGGTCGAAGCTGAATCGACGTCTATGCGACGTGTAGGCATCGCCATCGCGTGAACCGAGTTCAGACATCGAGTGAGTCGGGCGCCTTCATTGCGGCCTACCACTACTACCGACAGAGACGAACGGTTGCCAGCAGTGGTGTTATCGATCAAGGAGAGTGACCGGCTGAGTTGACCAGAAGAGGCGCCAGGCATCCAGCGGGGTTTTGTTGAACAATTCGGGGTAAGAAAGGGCGCCGGGGATGGCGATGGTTACTGACAAGACGATCGCGGCTACCGCTAGTGTTCGCATTGCGAAGCCGGATCTCTGGAAACCGACAATCGAGGCGATTGCAAGCCAAGGCAGGAATGGTATCCAGTAGCGAGGACCATAGCAATCGCCGGGAGCGAATGCGCTAGTTGCGAAAAGATTTATCGCAAGTGGTCCTGCCATCAACCTCAATGGTCGATCCTTACGCGAAAAAGAAAACGAGTTTCGAAAGCAGCTCAGAAGACCCAATGCAGTCCAAGGTACAAACACGAACAGTCCGTTGCGTGAATCGAAAAGAGTGTCGAAGCGTCCTCGCACGTCCAGGAGCATTCTCCAACCCGATCGAACTATGGTGCGCCGCAGCATTAAACTGAAGATCACGAATGCCAACATGGCTGCTGCGAGCAATACGCCGATCTTGACAGAAATCTTCCAACGCCCTTCACGAAACGCTTCTCCGACAAAACACCCGCCAACAAAGATATACGCAGGCTTCAGAGCAGCTGCTAATGCGGCCGATAAGGCAATGCTGATTGGCCAGTCCGCGACAGCAGCCCATAACATCATGATAAAACTAAGTCCAATGGTTGGTTCCCGAAAATAGGAACGCGCGTAAGCTAGCCAGGGACTCGCCATCAGCAGGAGCGACGCCGAACCCATTGCGGAAATCCGAGATAGCCCGAGTCGGCGCGCGAAAAAATACGTGCTCAGAACGCCCAGCCAAGCAACGGTACCGAGCGCGATCGCTGCTTCGTTCTCGCTGCTCTCCAGCGTAGGGCCAAAAGGCCAAATGACCAGAGCCAGTAGGGTCGGAAAGGTTATCGGGTGAGCGGATACCTCGTACACGTCTTTAGAGGGAGCAAATTCTGGGGCCGGGTTGCGCTGCCATTTGTCGCGGATGACAGCACCCGTCGCATGGTGCCCGGTTCGACGATTTATGACCACCGTATGATGATCGAGTTGGGTGCCGCGAAATCGCGCGCCGGCTTCCAAACCGCCCTCGGCCACGCGCTCATAATCGTCCTGAACCTCTAAATCTTTGTCGAAGAGGAGGCTATTAGTAATCATGAGATAATGAGGTTCGTCGCCGCTAACCGCTCCGGGATGGACGTGAACGAAACCCAATGAAGGAAGATATTCAATTCTGGCAAGCACAAAGATTCCGAAAAAGGCCGCCGAAAAAAACGATGCAACTGCCACGCTGGCCCTCGAACGCCATAGCTTATGAAAGAAGCTGCTGAGCAGTTGAGTCCCGGTCCCAGTCTGCTTGCTTGCAGTGCAGCAAAGGGTTGTACCTTCTTCGGCTTGACTAGCAGAACCAACCGTCATTACCCGACTATCTATTAACGTAAGTGCGATCACGGCCAACAAAAATTCGACCCCAGTGCGATAGTTGACTACACTGGACCAGAGATCCGAGCGGTCCAGCAGGACTCGGTAGCCATCGTGCCAAAGACGTAGCTGCTGAAAATCGATTAAACTTTCTGTTGTAGGAGGACGTGCGCTGCGAAGGAGCGTCAAATCACGAAAATAGCCTTTTGTTGCTCCCGAGCGCGGGCCTATGGCGAGACGAATATCGAACGCGCGATCGGGTCTGTCGACCTTAATGTACGTAGCCAGCCTTTGCCATCCGGTGGTATGGAGGGAGAAGGTTTTCCCGCAGACCGTATCTGCTTCCGGTCCACCATTCGCCTCGCCGCTCTCATTGGACGTGCGCGGCTGATCACAGACAATAAGCATCGCACCGGCTCCGCCGGTGTAGTCTTGCGTGAGAGCGCCCGCGCTCAGGTAGTACCATCCCGGATCCAGATTCACCTTCTGCGACCAGTAAGGCACCGCACCCAGCTGAGCGAAGGTGGTATCGCTGTTAGTAACCATTAGCTGGCCGGGCAGACCATTGCTCCGGAGCCATTCGAATGCGAAGGTCGCAGCGGACGGTTGCCGTCTCCAGTGATCCGGCGTCTCGCCTCCACCGGAGGTCAGATCGGAATTCAGCAGCAGGTTTGGTCGTTCCGCTGCAATCGCCGAGGCCGCTATCGTTGCGCTGATAAACAACATGAGCAGCGAAAGGCTGAGACTTAGGAGAGTACAAACGCTGCCGGATGCTTTAGTCAAATTGCCGCGCGTCGGAGGCTATCAGAGAGCGTCACTATAGCGAGGTAATTGTGTCTCTTCTACTTCAGACAGAGGCGGAAAAGCAGCGTCGCGGCGATTTAGAATCGGCTGCCGGTTGCCCCATTCTATCGCCAACCCAGGATCGCTCCAGAGGATTCCGTACTCATCGCCCGGAAAATAGAAGTCGTCGCATTTATAAACGAATCGCGCGAGCTCGGAACGAACCATGAAGCCGTGAGCGAAGCCTTTTGGAATGAAAATCTCATGTGCCGACAAGGAATCCAGTTCTACTCCAATCCAGCGCGCAAAGGTGGGCGAGCCAATTCGTATATCGACAATCACGTCCCAAACGATACCTTCTATGACACGGCATAGCTTGGACTGAGGATGCTGCAGTTGGTAATGCAGACCCCGTAGCACACCACGCCGCGAGAGCGATTCGTTTTCCTGCACAAAATCGCTCTTTATACCCATGCGCGAATATTTTTCTCGATGATACGTTTCGAGGAAGTGCCCGCGTTGGTCCTCAAATACATCGGGTTCTATGATGCACACGCCGGGAAGGCTGGTATCGATTCGTTTCAAATTTAGCGAAGAAGCCTAGATGGTTCCGCGCTGGCCGTAGTTGAGTACGAGCCATTCGCTGAATGGCTTGTGCATCGTCACAGACTGTAACCAGCCGAGGTTGCTTAGATACCATCGGAGCGTTTTCTTAAGCCCGGACTCGAAGGTCTCCTTGGGTTGCCAACCTAGCTCCCGGCGGATTTTTCCCGAATCGAGAGCGTACCTTCGGTCGTGACCGGGCCGGTCGGTAACGTGTCTTATGAGATCGGCGTACCGCCCCGAGCTACGAGGATGAAATTCGTCCAGTAGCGTACACAGCTTGAGTACTACCTCGAGGTTGATGTGCTCCTCTTGAGCGCTGATGTTGTAGGTTTCTCCGGCGCGGCCACTTGCGAGGACGAGGTCGAGGGCCGCGCAATGGTCTTCGACATAGAGCCAGTCGCGAATCTGGCGACCATCACCATAGATTGGCAATTGGTGTTGTGCGATCGCTCGCAGCATCATCAGGGGTATCAGTTTTTCCGGATACTGACACGGCCCATAGTTATTGCAACACCGCGCGACGACGGTGGGTAGTCCGTAAGTTACAAAATATACCCTAGCTAAATGATCGGCCGCGGCCTTGCTCGCGGCATACGGACTGTTTGGCGCGAAGCGCGCTTCTTCGTCGCATGGGAGAGCATCCGGTGCCAGAGAGCCATAGACCTCGTCCGTGGAAACCTGCAAGAAACGGAAGCGTTCGCGATCGGCGTCCGGCAAGGTCTTCCAATATTCACGAACTTCCTCCAAAAGGTTGAAGAGCCCGAGTATGTTGGATTGTACGAAGTCGCCAGGAAAAAGAATCGAACGATCGACGTGAGTCTCGGCCGCGAAGTTTATAATTGCTATCGGTTGATATTCACGCAGCAGTCCATTTATCAGCCCTCGATCGCCGATATTTCCCGAGACGGATCGATGCTGCGCGGATCTGTTTGAAGTGTCCGGAAGGGCTGCGTAGGTCCGCTTGTCGATGCTCGCGATCGACTCAACACCGTTGGCAATCCGGTGTTGGATAAAGTGGGTGGCAATGAACCCCGCGCCACCAGTTACCAGTACTCTCTCGTGGGAGCCGATCATTCGAGATATTTGTTCGGAAGTCTCAGGACAAGCGTCCGCTGTCCCATCGCATAGGCGAGCCCACCGCGCAACCTACCGATGGCCGACGATATTGTCCCCCCGCCCCGCGCGCACGCGTGGTGGTACACAACGATATTTCTCCTCCTGGTGACTTGCCGTGCGCTCTATCGTCGTGATTTTGCGGCGCTATTAGACGATACTGCGTGTGCGTAGGTCAAGTGAGATGTGCGACGGCGGTCACAATCACGTCACTGTTGAATGATATTCTGGCCGCATCCGTGGCCGCCTATTGATCGAACGCATCGCGAAGAACATTTTGCCAGACGCCCAAACGCGGTAATATGCCGATCCGATTCTGAACGCCCCGGTAGTGAAAAGGACATCACGGAGGTCTCCGGAACCTCAAGTCCGGGTTCGACTCCCGGCCGGGGCATTTTCTTCAACAAATTCGGGAGTTTTTTGGGGTTTTGGAAGTCCCGGAGGCCAACCGGAGGCCAAAT
>Ga0335079_10010705_pt1 | contig 10443 bp, 9 predicted proteins | sample Lox_Sample_33_FD_206719 | JGI IMG/M metagenome (GOLD analysis project Ga0335079, IMG submission 206719) | Soil microbial communities from Loxahatchee National Wildlife Refuge, Florida, United States - Lox_Sample_3.3 | ecosystem: Environmental > Terrestrial > Soil > Wetlands | place: USA: Florida... | reverse complement strand
GCAAGCACGCTCTTCGCGCCCTCGTCGCCGCGCAGCGCAGTGAGTTCGGGGTAGAACGCGGCGGCGAATCCGACCGGATGGCCGCGGCGTCCGCGGTGCGCGGGCGCCACCAGCGGGGCGCCTGCGCGTAGCGCCGTCACCACGGCGGCGATCGTCTCGCTGCGCACCCATGGCATGTCGGCGAGCGCGATCACCCAGGCCGCCGCCAGGGGCGCGGCGCGCACGCCCCAGGCGAGGCTCGCGCCCATGCCCTCTGCAGCCTCGGCACAGGCAGTGAGCCGCGGGCCCTGCTCGCGCAGCAGGTCGGCGAGCGCCGCGTCACCCGGGCGCAACACCACGACGACGTGATCGACGGCTGCCGCTAGGCTCTTCAGCGCAGCGGCTGCCACCTGCGGTCCGCTGGGCAGCGCCGCGAGAAGCTTGTCGGCACCGAAGCGCGTCGCGCTTCCCGCGGCGAGCAGGACGCCGACGATGGGAAGCGCGCGCACGCCTACTCCGGCAGCAGGCGGAAACGGCCGTCCTTCACCGTCACCAGCACGCGCGCGCGCTCGTCCATGCCGTTGTGGTCGGTCGCGCTCATGTTGAATACGCCTTGGCAACCGACGACGTCGCGCTCGCGCTCGAGCGCGTCGCGCAGCGCGACCCGGAATGCCTCGGTTCCCGGCTTGCCGCTCTTGAGCGCGACCGGGACGGCTCGCTGCAGGAGCAAGCCCGCATCGTAGGTGTTGGCACCGAAGGTGGCCGGCTTCTGCCCATACTGCTTTTCGTAGGCCGCGATGTAGACCAGGGCGACCCTCTTGATCGGGTCGGTGTCCGCGACATCGTCGATAACCAGCATCGAGCCGGCGGCAAGCACGGTCCCCTCGACCTTCTCCTTGCCGAGGCGGATGAAATCGTCGGTGGCCACGGCGTGCGTCTGGTAGATGCGTCCCTTGTAGCCGAGGTCGCGAAGCGTGGCTTGCGGCAGCACCGCCGGCCCGCCGACCGCGGCGATCAGCACCGCGTCTGGCTTCGCCGCGACGAGCTTCAGCGCCTGCCCCGTGACGCTCTGGTCGGCGCGCGCATAGCGCTCGCTCGCCACGACGCGGATACCGGCCTTCTCGGCGAGCCCGCTGAAGACCTTGTACCAGTTCTCGCCGTACGCGTCGTTGAAGCCGATGAAGCCGATCGTCTTCACGCTGTTCTTCACCATATGCTTGACGAGGGCCGCAGCAATCAGATCGTCGTTCTGCGTCGTCTTGAACACCCAGCGCTTCTTCGCATCGATCGGATCGACCACCGACTGGGTGCCTACCGTGGCGAGCAGCGGCACTTTGCCTTCCGCCACGAGGTCGAGGATGGCAAAGGCGTTGGGGGTGGTCGAAGGTCCGATCAGTGCGTCGACATTGTTCTCGCCGATCAGTTTCTTCGCGTTCTGCACGGCCCGCGTCGTGTCGCCGCCGTCCTCGAGCAGGATGTACTCGATCGTCGCGTCGCCAATCTTCGTCGGCAGCAAGGCAGCCGTGTTCCTTTGCGGTATGCCGATGGCCGACGTGGGACCCGTCGCCGAGACCATCACGCCGATCCTGATCTGCGCAGAAGCCGTCGACAACGCCAGCAGCAGCGCGGTGATTGTGCCGATCAGCCTGACCACTGCGATCTCCTCGAACCAAAATCTCGTAGAGTGGTCAATCCTAAGCCCATGCACGAGGCGCTACAAGTTTGCCCGGCGCCTGCGGCAGGTTGCGAGACCGCCAGCCTCGCAGTACAGTGGATTTACGCCGGCGCTCCATGTCTCATGCCTGTTCGCCGACGCGTTTGCCCTCCGTGACAACCAGGCAAGGAGGTCAGCGATGAGACGTCGAATGTATTACGTGATGCCCGACATCACGAGCGCACGCAGGATCATGGATGATCTTCTTCTCGCGCGCATCGAGGAGCGCCACATTCATTGCCTCGCCCGGCAAGGGACGCCGATGGAGGGGCTGCACGAGGCGAATGTGTTCCAGAAGACGGACCTCGTCCACGGGGCGCAGGTCGGGCTCCTGTGTGGTGCGCTGCTCGGTTGCATCGTGGGCGGAGCAGTGGTGTGGTACTTCCCGGTTGCCGGCATCTGGCAGACCGTAACGGTGCTCGCTGCGACCATCATCGGCGCCCTGTTCGGCGTGTGGGTGTCGAGCATGATCGGCTCCTCGATCCCCAATTCGCGGCTGCGCCAGTTCGACGGGCTCATCGGGGAGGGAAAGATTCTCGTAATGGCGGATGTGCCGGAGCACCGGACCGAAGAGGTCAGGTCGCTGCTCGGGGAGCGGCATCCGGAGGCCGCGTCACGCGGGCTGGAGCCCCACATACCGGCGTTTCCCTAGCGGCCCGAGCAGCGAGCGGGGACCCACGCGTGCAGCGCGTGGGGGTCGAGCGTTAAGCGAGTGGCCGCGCTAGCGACACTCCGCGAATCGCAACCAGGCCGGACGCACAAGGAGCTAGCGGCCCGAGCAGCGAGCGGGGACCCACGCGTGCAGCGCGTGGGGGTCGAGCGCTAAGATTCGAAGAATTCTCGCACGCGATCGAACCAGTTCTTCGCGCGCGGGTTGTGCGCGCCCGGGTTCTCCGCGTTGATCGCCTCGAACTCGCGCATGATCTCCTTCTGCCGCGTCGTGAGCTTCACCGGCGTTTCGATGGCGACATGGCAATAGAGATCGCCGTGCACGCTGCTGCGCACGCCCTTGATGCCTTTGTTGCGCAGGCGGAACACCTGGCCCGTCTGCGTCTCCGCTGGAATCTTGATCTTGGCGTGCCCGTCGAGCGTCGGAATCTCGATCTCCCCGCCGAGCGCGGCAAGGGCGAAGGAAATCGGCATCTCGCAATGCAAATCGCTGTTGTCGCGCTGGAACACCGGATGCGGCTTGAGCGTGACAACCACGTAGAGGTCGCCCGGCGGTCCGCCGTTGAGCCCCGCCTCGCCCTCGCCCGACAGGCGGATGCGGTCGTCCTGGTCCACCCCGGCGGGAATCTTCACCGATAGCGTCTTGTGCCGCTTGACGCGGCCCGCGCCGCCGCAGGTCGAGCACGGCTCGGGGATGATCTTGCCCGTGCCGTGGCACTGCGGACAGGTCTGCTGCAGCGAGAAGAAGCCCTGCGAGATGCGCACCTGGCCCTGACCGTGGCACGTCGGGCAGGTCTTCGCCTGAGTGCCGGGTTTGGCGCCCGAGCCATGGCAGGCCTCGCAGACGTCCATCGACGGCACGCGGATCTTCGCCTCGCTGCCGCGCGCCGCCTCTTCCAGCGACAGCTCGAGGTTGTAGCGCAGGTCCGCACCGCGATAGACGCCGCTGCCCCGGCCGCGCCCCGGACCGCCGCCGAAGATCTCGCCAAAGATGTCGCCGAATGCGTCGGCGAAACCCCCGAAGCCTTCCGGCCCGCCGCCGAAGCCGCGCGCGCCCGCGGCGCCGAAACCCGCCGACGGGTCGACCCCCGCATGCCCGAATTGGTCGTAGGCCGCGCGCTTCTTCGCGTCGGAGAGCACTTCGTAGGCCTCCTTCGCTTCCTTGAATTTCTCCTCGGCGTTCTTGTCGTTCGGGTTGCGATCGGGGTGATGCTTCATCGCGAGCTTGCGGTAGGCGCGGCGGATGTCCTCCTCCGACGCGTCGCGATTGACGCCCAGCACCGCGTAGTAGTCTCGCTTCGCCATCGCCCGTCCCGCATCCTCTCTCAACGTCCCAGACGCACAACGGCCGAGTCAAGCGGCGCCGCAGGCGCCCGCTTCAACTCGGCCAGATATTCCGTCGTCGGGAATCACTCTATCCGTAATTCCCGTCGGCGCATCGCCCGACGACGGAGTATCACTTCTTGTCTTTGACTTCCGTGAACTCCGCGTCGACGACCTTCTCCTCGTCGCCCTTGGCGCTGCCCTTGCTGTCCGCCGCACCGGCGCCCTGCGCCTGCGCGTCGGCCTGGCTCTTGGCGTACATCGCCTCGCCAAGCTTCTGCGACGCGGTCATGAGCGCCTGCGCCTTCGCGTCGAGCGCGTCCTTCGAAGCGTCCTTTTCCTTTAGCAGGTCGTCGGCATCCTTCAGCGCGCCCTCGATCTTCGCCTTCTCGTCGGCACCGACCTTGTCGCCGTATTCGCCGAGCGACTTGCGCACGCTGTGCACCAGCGCATCGAGATGGTTGCGCGCCTGTACGACCTCCATGAGCTTCTTGTCTTCCTCGGCGTGCTCTTCCGCGTCCTTCACCATCTGCTGAATCTCGGACTCCGAGAGCCCGGAGTTGGCCTTGATGGTGATCTTGTTCTCCTTCCCGGTCGCCTTGTCCTTGGCGTTGACGTGCAGGATGCCGTTCGCATCGATGTCGAAGGTGACCTCGATCTGCGGCATGCCGCGCGGCGCCGGCGGAATCCCCTCGAGATTGAACTGGCCGAGGCTCTTGTTGCCGGCGGCCTTCTCGCGCTCGCCCTGCAGCACGTGGATCGTCACCGCGGCCTGGTTGTCGTCCGCTGTCGAGAACACCTGTTGCGCCTTGGTCGGGATGGTGGTGTTCTTCTGGATGAGCTTTGTCATCACGCCACCGAGCGTCTCGATGCCGAGAGACAACGGGGTGACGTCGAGCAAAAGCACGTCCTTCACGTCGCCCTTGAGCACGCCGCCCTGGATCGCTGCGCCGACCGCAACCGCTTCGTCGGGGTTGACGTCCTTGCGCGGATCCTTGCCGAAGAACGCCTTCACCGTTTCCTGCACCTTCGGCATGCGCGTCATCCCGCCCACGAGGATCACATCGCTGATATCGGAGAGCTTCACCCCCGCATCCTTGATCGCGATACGGCAGGGCTCGACCGTCTTCTCGATGAGATCTTCGACCAGGGACTCGAGCTTCGCCCGCGTGATCTTCATCGACAGGTGCTTCGGGCCGGACTGGTCCGCCGTGATGTACGGCAGATTGATCTCGGTCTGCTGCGAGGATGAAAGCTCGATCTTCGCCTTCTCGGCCGATTCCTTGAGCCGCTGCAGCGCAAGCACGTCGTTCTTGAGATCGACGCCCTGGTCCTTCTTGAACTCGGTGACGATGTAGTCAATGATGCGCTGGTCGAAGTCCTCACCGCCGAGGAACGTGTCACCGTTCGTCGAGAGAACCTCGAACTGGTGCTCGCCTTCGACCGCTGCGATCTCGATGATCGAGATGTCGAACGTGCCTCCACCCAAGTCGTAGACCGCGATCTTGCGGTCGCCTTCCTTCTTGTCGAGGCCGAAAGCGAGCGCTGCCGCAGTCGGCTCGTTGATGATGCGCTTGACGTCGAGGCCTGCGATCCTGCCCGCGTCCTTGGTCGCCTGCCGCTGCGAGTCGTTGAAGTACGCGGGCACTGTGATAACGGCCTCGGTTACTTCTTCGCCGAGATAGTCTTCCGCCGTCTTCTTCATCTTGCGCAGAACCTCGGCCGATACCTGCTGCGGCGCGACCTTCTTGCCGCGAATCTCCACCCAGGCATCGCCGTTGTCGGCCTTCACGATCTTGTAGGGCATCAGCCCGATGTCCTTCTGCACTTCCTTCTCTTCGAAGCGGCGGCCGATCAGGCGCTTGACCGCGAAGATGGTGTTCCTTGCGTTGGTGACGGCCTGCCGCTTGGCGGGCGCGCCGACGAGAATCTCTCCGTCCTCCTGATAGGCGACGATCGAAGGCGTCGTGCGCGCGCCCTCCGAGTTCTCGATGACCTTGGGCTGGCCGCCTTCCATGATGGCCACGCAGCTGTTGGTCGTGCCGAGGTCGATGCCGATGATCTTGGCCATGCTTGAGTTCCTTCCTATCCGAATTTGCTTGAGCTGTGACTTAAAGTGGGGTTTTTCGCGATCCGATTCAAGCCACTAGCGGCCGAAGCTCCTCATTGCGGGGTCTTCCCGGCGGGCCCGCCGCCCCCCGGCTCCCGCGCCTTTGCCACGGCGACCAATGCCGGGCGCAGCACGCGGTCGTTCAAGAGGTAACCCTTCTGGAACACCTGCGCGACCGTGCCCGGGGGCTCGCTCGATTCGATCATCGTCATCGCCTGATGGCGGTGCGGGTCGTACCTCTCGCCCGCCGGGTCGATCTCGACGATCCGGGCCTTGTCGAAAGCGGCTCGGAGATTCTTGAGCGTCAGCTCGACGCCGTCCTTCAACGCCTCGGTCGTCGCGCCGGGCGTAGCGAGGGAGAGCTCCAGCGCGTCCTTCACCGTCAGCAGGTCCTGGGCGAAGCGCTCGACGGCGTACTTGTGCGCCTTGGCGACATCGGTCTGGGCCTGCTTGCGAACGTTATCGGTTTCGGCCTTGGCGCGCAGCCAGGCATCCTTGAGCTCCGCGGCCTCCGTCTCGGCCTTCCTCAGCAGCTCGCCGAGGTCAGGTGCCGGCTCGCCCGGGGTGCCCGGCGGCGCAGCCTCCCGTCCGAGAGGGTTCTCCGTGGGAACCGGCGCCAGCGCCTCGGGCTCCGAAACCTGAGTGTTTCGATCGGAATTTTTGCTCATCCTGCTCCCTTGCCTGCGCATCTATGCGCCTATCATTGGGGCGAGGACGCGATTTCCAAAGGGCAAAATGAGGGGCGCGGCGGCACTACTCGGCTCAGTGAGCCGCGCCGAGCCCTTGAGCCCGCAGCCGAGTCTGCTCGCGGGCGGCTGCTTCCGGCGGGGGCTCGAGCCAACCGCCGAGGTTGCGCAGCACGAGTCCTGCCATCGCGGCGATCCACGCCGGGCGCTCGTTAAGGCACGGGATCACGCGCAACTCTCCTCCGCCGGCGTTGAGGAAGCTCTTCTTCGCCTCGAGTCCTATCTCCTCGAGCGTTTCGAGACAATCGCTCACGAACCCCGGACAGGCCACGTCGACCCGCCGCACCCCCTTCTGCGCCAGCTCGACAACGGTGGAGAGCGTGTATGGCTCCAGCCATTGGCCGCGGCCGAAGCGCGACTGAAAGCTCACCACATACTGATCCGTCTTGAGGCCGAGCTCCTGGACGAGCAGCCTCGCGGTCTTCTGACAATGGCAATGGTACGGGTCCCCAAGATCGAGGCTGCGTCGCGGCACGCCGTGAAACGACAGCACGAGCTTGTCCGGGCGTCCGCTGCGAGCCCAGTAGTCATTGATGCTCTGCGCGAGCGCGCCGATGTAGCCGGCATCGTCGTGGTACGCATCGACGACGCGCAAGGCAGGGACGCGCCGCAGCTGGCCCGCGGCTGCGGACAACGCATCGAGCGCGGATCCGGTCGTGCTTGCCGCGTACTGCGGATAAAGCGGCAACACGACGATGCGATCGCAGCCCGCGTCGTGCAGGCGATAAAGAGCATCGGCGATGGAGGGAGTTCCGTAGCGCATTCCCAGCTCGACGACGGCATGGTCGGCGGGCAAGCCGAGCGTCTTGAGCCGCTGGCCGAGGAAGCCGCTGAGCAGCACCCTTTGCCTCTGGCTGTGCACGAGGAGCGGCGAGCCGTCCTTCGTCCAGATCGCCGCGTACCGCTCGGCTGAACGAGCCGGCCTCACGCGCAGGATGATGCCATGCAGAAGTGGACGCCAGGCAACGCGGGGAATCTCCACCACGCGCGGGTCGGCCAGGAACTCCGCGAGATAGCGTCGCACGGCCGCCGCGGTCGGCGCGTCCGGCGTGCCGAGGTTGATCAGCAGCACGCCCAGGCGCAGCTGGCGATCGTGGGCAAACTGCGCTCCGGTGCGATAGCGGGACATTTCTCTCAACCCGCCCGTGAGCGCGCATAGGCGTCGAGCGCCTTTGCCGCCTGCGCGCGGATCGCCGCCCTCGCTGGCGGCAGCCAGCCGAGCAGCACCCCTTTCGCTCCCAGCGCCATCGCGGCCCAGCGCCACAGGCTGAAGCGATCCTCGTGGCGTGTGATCAGTCCGTCGCGAAAGGCGAAGCTCGCGCGAATGCGATTCACGACGCGGCGACCGGTCGACGAGTAGGTATAGGTCGCGACCCATCGCGCGCGCCCGGCTGCACCATCGGCCTCGATGTCGGAAACCACCACGCGCAGATCCTTGCCGCGCGCACAGAGCATGCGCCACATGGTCCGCACCCCCGCCGCGTCGAGCGCAGGGAACACGGGGTCCGAGAAACCGGCTCCCGGCCCGTAGCATGCGGCCATCGTTTCGGCATCGTGCCGATCGAGCGCCGCGTAGAAGCGCTCGATGAGCGCCGCATTCGACTTGGCGGCTTCGCCTTCCGCCGCGGCGGCGCCGGACGCGCTCAAGCGTCGCTCAGATGCTGCGTTAGCGCGTTGGACAGCAGCTTCGCCGTCACGTCGACGATCGGGATCACGCGCTCGTAGGCCATTCGCGTCGGGCCGATCACGCCGAGCGTCCCGATCACCCGCCCGTCGACCTCGTAGGGGGCAGCGATTACGCTGCACTCGTCGAGCGGCGCCAGACCGGTTTCGCCCCCGATGAACAAATGAACACCGTGCGCGCGCTGGCTGACGTCGAGCAGATGCAGCAACGATGTCTTCTGCTCGAACACCGCGAAAAGCTGCCGCAGGCGATCCATGTCCGAAGCGAGGTCGGCGTCGTGCAGCAGGTTGCGCTCGCCGGAGACCACGAGATCCTCGGCCGTCTCCGCCAGCGCGGCGTCTCCGGCCTCGACGGCAGCCGTCATCAAGCCGACGATATCTTCGCGCAGCTGCCGCAACTCGTCGGACAGCAGCACCCGGACGGCATGGAACGGTTGTCCCGCGTAGTGCCGGTTCAGGAAATTCGCCGCTTCGAGAAGCTGGGGCTGGCTGAACGCCCGGTCCGTATGCAGGATGCGATTCTGCACGTCGCCCTGAGCGGACACGATGATCAGCAGCACGCGCCGCTCCGAGAGGCGCAGAAACTCGATATGCCGGAAAGAGGTCTCGCGTCGGCGCGGCGTTGCCACCACGCCCGCGTAATGCGTGAGCTGTGACAGCATCTGAGCCGCCGCACTGACGAGGGCCTGCGGGCGGTCCGCTTGCAGCTGTCCCTGCAGCTCGCTGATCTCCACTTCTTCCAGTGGCTTGATCACCAGCAGACTGTCCACGAAGAGCCGATAGCCCTTGGGGGTGGGGACGCGACCGGCCGAGGTGTGCGGGCTGGCGATGAAGCCCATTTCCTCGAGGTCGGCCATGACGTTGCGGATCGTCGCCGGCGAAAGCTCCAGCCCCGATTGCCGCGAAAGAACGCGCGAGCCCACCGGTTGACCGTCGGCGATGTACCGCTCGATCAGCGTCTTGAGCAGGTGCTGTGCGCGGGGTTCCAGCATGACGGCTATTGTACTGCCGGCCAGTGGCTCCCGCTGCGGCGCAGGCGCGATTGCTCGGACGATGCGAGAGGTCGCGAAGAACTCGCGTGCTCGGCGCTTGGTCGGCTGCAATGCTTGTGTTCTAATCGCGGCCATGCGGCCCAGGGGAGAGCCTTTCGCGACGATCGCGGTGGTTGGGCGCCAGGCGAGCCCGGACATCCGCGAGCCCCTGAAGCGGCTCACGGATTTTCTTGCTGTCCGCGGTCATCGCGTCCTGCTCGATGCCGAGACCGCTCGCTTCGTTTCTCTGCCCGGCCTGCCCGCGGCTACCTTGCCCGAGATCGGCGAGCAGTCGCAACTCGCGATCGTCGTTGGGGGTGACGGAACGATGCTCTCCGCGGCGCGGCGGCTCGCACCTTACGAAGTACCGCTGATCGGTGTCAATCAGGGGCGGCTCGGTTTTCTCACCGACATCTCGCTCGCCGACATGGAGACCTCGCTCGCGGCGATGCTTGCCGGGCAATACGTCGAGGAAACGCGCACGCTGCTCGAGGCTTCGCTAACGCGCGCCGGCGGGGCCGGCGAGCGATCCCTTGCGCTCAACGAGGTCGTGATCAATCGCGGCGCACTGGGCGGAATGATCGACTGCGCGGTGACGATCGACGGACGCTTCGTCTACGCGATGCGCGCCGACGGACTGATCGTCGCCACGCCCACCGGCTCCACCGCCTATGCCCTCTCGGCGCAGGGGCCGATCGTCGATCCCGCGATCGCGGCGTTCCTGCTCATTCCGGTGGCGCCGCACGCGCTCACCTACCGGCCGATCGCAGTGCGCGACTCGATGGTGATCGAGATCTCGCTCCTGCGCGGCCGCGAGGCAGGCCTGCACTGTGACGGACAGTCGGATTTCTCGATGGCGGAGGGCGACTCGGTCGTAGTGCGCCGTGCCGAGCATCGCGTGCGCCTCCTGCACCCGAGAGACCACGATCACTTCGCGATGCTGCGGCAGAAACTGCACTGGAGCGAGGCGCCCGAGCGCGTGCTCAAGTCGGGAACGCAGTCCGGCTCCTGATCCGCAACCGGGGCCGGCCCGATGCTGCACAGGCTGTCGATCCGCAACTTCGCCGTCGTCGAAGCACTCGAGGTCGAATTCGACTCGGGATTCTCGGTGCTCACCGGCGAGACCGGCGCCGGTAAATCGATATTGCTCGACGCGCTCTCGCTGCTTTTGGGCGATCGCTTCGAGGC
>Ga0335079_10010703_pt1 | contig 10444 bp, 8 predicted proteins | sample Lox_Sample_33_FD_206719 | JGI IMG/M metagenome (GOLD analysis project Ga0335079, IMG submission 206719) | Soil microbial communities from Loxahatchee National Wildlife Refuge, Florida, United States - Lox_Sample_3.3 | ecosystem: Environmental > Terrestrial > Soil > Wetlands | place: USA: Florida... | reverse complement strand
TCAGTGTCCAGCCATTGGGTGTGCGCGAGCCCGCAGATTTCGACACGGCGTTTGAAGAGATGAATCGCGCCATGCCGGACGCGATTCTCATGGTCAGCGATGTACTCACCAACCTCAATCGGAAGAAAGTCTTCGAATTCGCGCTGATGCATCGGCTGCCGGCCATCTATGAGTTCGACTACATCGTCCGCGATGGTGGCTTGATGTCATATGGGCTTGATTTGGATGAAGCATTCGACCGTGTCGGAGCCCTCGCAGATAGCATTATCAAGGGGGTCGCGCCGGCGGAATTGCCCTTCGAACAGCCAACACGCTTTCTTTTCGCCTTCAACCTGGGCACGTCCAAAGTGATGGGTTTAGAACCACCAAACTCGTTGCTTGCCGGCGCCGACGAGGTGATCGAATAAACATCGGCAAAGTCCAGTTGTGGCACCTTTCGGAAGTTCTCGTGGTGACGAGCAGAAGTCTGTTAACGGGAGAAAGAGCGGACTATGTGCGGACATCACGCCGACGACCGTTCGTGACCCTAATCGGTCATTGAGCCAATCGGCGCAGGATCGACGCGGCTTCGTCAGCGATCTCGCGTACGATGGTTGCGGCCGACTGCACCTTCGACACAAGGCCGACGCTTTGTCCCGACCACAGCGACAGCGCATCAATGTCACCTTCGGCATCATTCCCGGGCGTGTATGATTGATAGCGAACGATCGGACCTTGTGACCGAGAAGTGGCGATTACCTCGCCCTCTCCCGGGCGCTTGCCGGGAAGCGGGCGCCCCGCCGCCTCCCAAGCCTCCACGGTCTGATTTCTCAGAGTCCGATGAGGCGCATTCGGCCAGCGGATGTCGAACAGGTTCTCGGTGTAAACCGTATCGTTTTCGTCGGCCTGCAAAAGACGGTCTCGATAATGAGGATGAATGATGGCTTCGTGGCTCGCCAAGAATCGCGTCCCGATCCAAACTCCGGCAGCGCCGAGCGCCAACACCGCCGCAAGGCCACGCCCATCCGCGATGCCACCGGCGGCAACCACTGGTACTGGTGCAACGGCATCTACCACCGCCGGGATCAGTGGCATGGTCGCTACCGTCCCTCGCACATGCCCGCCGGCCTCCCAGCCCTGAGCAACGATAATATCAACCCCACAGTCCACCGCACGTTTCGCGTCGGCCGCGGAGCCAACCGTGTGCAGGACAATTGCTCCGGCAGCTTTTGCACGCTGCACCAAAGCGGAAGGATCACGCCAAAAGAAAGAAATTACGGGAACTCTTTCCTCGAGACATGCCGCGAGACGCTCTTCCTGCGGGAAATCCAAGTTCAGATTGATGCCGAACGGTCGCTGAGTCTGGGCTCGCGTCTCTCGAATTTGGCAGCGTAGCGCCTCGATGTCCGCGCGCCATAGCGGCAACATCCCCAACCCGCCCGCATTGCTTACGGCTGCCGCCAGCGCGGGACCAGCAGCACCGCCCATCGGAGCTTGAATGATCGGCAGTTCAATGCCGAGCCGGGTGCAGAGAGCTGTCTTCATCGGGTGCACTCCGATTTGGACCGCGCGAGATTAATGAGCTGTAGCCGAGCCAGTGACGATGTCAATCCAGCGATGTCCGCATTTGGGCACAAACCGGAACGAGTGCTGCGCTCGCTATTTCGGCCGCGTTTGACCCCACACGGACATTGGCTCTGGGGCGACCAATACGCATGCTCACCTCCAGGGCTATGCGTTCAATGACTTCGCTCCTATGCTGGATTCGTAACGACCGGGGAGGGCCAGTGTGAGGCGACGGAAATTTTTGCGGGCCCTTGGCGGCCTTTTGGCTACGCTTCCTGTCGCAGCTCGTGCGCAACAATCCAACGCCCCCGCTCACCGAATTGGCATCCTTGCCCAGGACATGCAGCCAGGGCTGCTTGAAGCCTTCCGTGATGAACTCGTCAAGCTCGGCTATGTTGAAGGTGCTGGCATTAGCATTGAGTTGCGCAATGCAGAGGGGCGAAACGACCGACTTCCGGCACTGGCAGAAGAGCTGTTGCATTTAAAGGTCGAGGTGATCGTCGCCGTGAATACGCCGGCCGTACAGGCGGCGAAAGAAGCCAGCCATACCGTACCTGTCGTCATGATGCGTGTAGCCGATCCTGTAAAGTCGGGACTCGTCACTAGCCTCGCTCGACCGGGCGGGAACGTTACCGGATTAAGCTTTATGCCGGACGCACTTGGGCCAAAGGGGGTCGAGCTCCTGCATGAGATCCTGCCTAGCGTCACCCGCATGGCTGCTCTCTATCAGGGGAACAATGCCGGAGCAGTCGTGATAGTCGACGAGGTCGTGCGAAAAGGCGCGCTGCTGGGCCTGGATTTTGTGCGCCTCCCGGTACGCAATCCGCGGGAGTATCTGGATGCATTCGAGACTGGGACCAGTGCAAATTGTCAGGCGCTCTTTGTAATGGACGATGGCGCAATCACGGCCCATCGGCAGGAAATACTCGATCTCGCCGCCAAGCACGCATGGCCGGTGGTATCAATCTATAAGGACTTTGCAAAGTCCGGCGGCCTCATTGCGTATGGACCGAACCTAGATATTGTCTACCGGCGCGCTGCACATTTCGTCGACAAGCTCATTAAGGGCGCACAAGCAAGGGACCTACCAATCGAACAGCCGGTGATTTTTGATCTGGTAATCAATCAGCGGACGGCCAAGAAGCTTGACGTTGTCATTCCCCAATCGGTCTTGATCCGCGCCGACGAGGTGATCGAATAACCTCTTATTGCTGCGCTGCATATGTCGGCTTGGGCAATTTTTTGAGACCTTCCGCTTTTGCACTGAAGGTCTCTCTATCGGGGAGAAGTGGAAGCGAGCAGGGTGTGCTTCTGACTACCGCTGATGGCCCCTCCCGGACATGCGCCCTACGTCACGCGCTCGGGGCCCGCCCCGGTCGGCCCGATTTATGTGGCAACCGTGCCGGCGACGGCCCAAGCAGTCGCGGCATAGGATCGTGGCCCATCTTCATCGCCATCAATATAGGCAGCGCGAAGCGCATCACGCAGACGCTGTCGCTGCGTCGGAGTGAGCGTCGCGACATATTCCGCGAGTGGACCGTCCTTGCCGACGTATGGAGCCCAATAGTCTTCGAACGACGTGAATTCCATTCGTATCGTCAGCATCGCTTCGCGAATGTCAGTGAACCCGACCCTTCGCCACGCAGAAGCTAATTCGCCCGGTCGTGTCATTGGTCGAGTGCAGTAGCGTGCGCGGCGTTCATTTGCATTTTGATCCAGCATTGCCGCCGTATCAAAGAAGATCCGGGTGCCCACAAGCCCGCCCCGCGCGTCCCACACGGCAGCGGCCACGATTGCGCCCGGCCGGGCGACGCGACGCAGTTCCGCCACGGCCTTCTCAGTTTGAGGAACGAATTGGAGAACCAGCAAGGACAAGACTCGGTCGAACGAAGCGTCCTCGTAGGGCAGCGCACAGACATCACCGATCCCAAATTCGAGACGAGCTTCATGACTGCGCTGCGCCGCATATTCAATGTATACGGGCGAGAGGTCTATGCCGTGAATTCTGGCAGACTTTGTGCGCTCGGCCAGCGCGAATGTTAGGCTACCCGTCCCGCATCCGGCGTCGAGGATACTCTCGCCATCGCGCCATCCGCAAAAGTCGAGGAACGGTTCCGCCAGCCGACGGCTCCAGCGGCCCATCACATGTTCGTAGCCTTCGCCACTTGAGGATACGAATGTCGAGGAACGGGACATTAGCCCTCCGTGTGGGACTAAACTAATCCCATCTTACCCTCGTTCGGACATTATCATGGACGATCACAATTACTAGGACTTCCGTTGATGGCACATTTCGGAAGATCAGCGCCTGCCTCGCGAGTGTCCGCTTTACTGCGGTGATCGGACATGCTCTCCCAGCGAGCTGAAGGGCGAGAATGACCCATAGCGGTCATCGGGGGAGTTCATCGGCCCAAGAACTGATCGAATAGGCTGGTCATTTCCGCTTGGGTTATTGACCGACTAGAGACACTGGCCGGGCTGATTAGATTGGGCGTAACACCCCACCCAGGCCAGGAACCTGCTCCCGCGATCAGGTATTGTGCTATGTTTCGCTTTGCGCCCAGCGTGGTCTTGACCCGTCGGGAGGGCTGGATGAGGCGGCGTGCTTTTATCATCCTGTTCGCTGGAGCAGCGTCGGCTCTTTGGTCGTCGGCCGCCCCGGCGCAACAGGGACAAAAAGCCCGGATTGCCCTCTTGCCTATTGGATCACCTTCGAATGTCTATGAGAGGTCGTTGGTCGACGCATTCCGACAGGGCCTTCGCGAGGTAGGGTTGGTTGAGGATCGAGACGCTGTACTCGATGTCTTATGGACCGTGGGCGACCCTGATCAAACAGTGGCAGAAGCCATAAAGCGCGGCGCGGACATTTTGGTTCCAAGTGGTTCGAGCGCATCAACAGCCGCTAAGCGCCGAACGTCGACAATTCCCATCGTATTCATCAACGTCGGTAATCCCGTGGCTATGGGGCTGGTCGATACCTTTGCGCGACCGGGGGGAAATGCGACAGGGTTCAGCGACATGCTTGGGGATCTGGGTGCGAAGTTGCTGGAGCTGGCCCGAGCGTTAGAACCGTCGCAAGCAACGTTCAATTATCTTTGGCACACGGCCTGGCCGGACGGCGAAAATCGATTCCGAGCGACACTGCAAGCAGCACAAATGGCGGGGGTCGACATTGAGTCACGGGGAGTAGCGGAGCTCACCGAAATAGACGGGGCGATCGCGGAATTGAAGCAGACCGGGTCGAGGACACTCATCATTCAGCCGAGCCCATTCACGTTTCAGCAACGACATCGGATTATCGACACAGCGATCAATGCTGGCTTGGGGACGATATATGGCTTCCCAGTCGCAGCAAGGGACGGCTCATTGATGGCGTACGGTCCGGATTACGTTGATATGTTTCGCAGGGCTGCCGGATATGTTGATCGCATCCTTAAAGGAACGAAGCCGGCCGACCTCCCCGTCGAAGAGCCCGCCACGATCGTATTGGCGATCAGCCTCACGACCGCGCGCATGCTTGGGATTACAGTGCCTCCCGTGCTCCTCTCTCGCGCCAATGAGGTTATCGAATGAAAGTCGGCAACGTCTGAATGTGGCACCTTCGCGACGTCCCCCAATCGCGCGCGAATGTCTGCTGACAGGGGAGGAGCCGACCACGATCAGTTCCGATGAGAAGACCGTTCGTGACCCCGAACGGAAATAGGCGCCCTCGGTAGTTATAGTGGGTACGGTTCTCGCAGGAATTTGTGCTAGGTTTGCGCGGTGCTGTTCTCGGCCCGTTGGGAGGCGAGCATGAGGCGGCGCGATTTGATTGTATTTGGCGGCGGCGTAGCGGTGGCTTGGCCGCTTGGCGCTCGCGCGCGGTCCCGCCAAGGGATGCGCCGCCTCGGCGTGCTCATGGGAGGCTCAAAAGACCCTTTGGGGCAGGGGCGCGCCGACGCCTTAGTGCAGGGGCTCGGCGAGTTCGATTGGCACGATGGCGACAATCTGCGTATCGACTGGCGCTGGGCCGGCGGCAACCCCGCACTCTACGAGAGATATGCGGTTGAACTCACCGCGCTCGACCCGGAGATACTTGTGGCCTGGGGCAGCCCGAGTGTTGCTGCGTTGCGGCGGCAAACCAGCACAATCCCGATTGTTCTAGTAAACGTCACGGACCCGGTTGGCCAAGGCTTCGTCGAGAGCCTGGCGCACCCCGGCGGCAACATCACAGGCTTCACAGATTACGACCCGCCGATGGCCGGCAAATGGCTGCGGATGCTGACCCAGATCACCCCGCCCGTCGCGCGCGTGGCAGTCCTGTTCAATCCTACGACCGCGCCCTTTGCCGATATGATGCTGCGCGTCATCGAGGAATCGGCCGCATCCTTAGCCGTGGCGGTGCGGGCCGCGCCGTGTCACGACGATGCCGAGACCGAGGCGATGATGACAGGGCTCGCGCGCGAAGAGCGCGCCGGACTGCTGGTTCTGCCGGAAAACTTCGTCATTGTGCATCGCGACGCTATCATCGCCCTCGCCGCCCGCTACCGTCTGCCCGCAGTCTATCCCTACCGCTTCTTCACCGCGAGCGGTGGGCTGATGTCGTACGGCATCCACCCGAACGAACTCTTCCGGCGGGCGGCTGCCTATGTCGATGACATCCTGAAAGGCGCCAAGCCGGGCGACTTGCCCGTCCAAAACCCAGACAAATCTGAGCTGGTGATCAACCTGAAGACCGCGCAGGCACTCGGCATCACCGTGGCGCCATCGCTCCTTACAACTGCCGACGAGGTGATCGAGTGAAGCGGCGCAATTTCATGGCTGGTCTCGGTGGTGCGACCATTACTTGGCCGCTCGGGGGGAGTTCTGGCCTATCTTTGACGGCTGCGGCATGGGCTCAGTCGCCACAGCAGGTGCGGCGAGTTGGCGTGCTGCTTCCCTTCGACGAGAATGACGCGGAAGCGAAAAATCGCCTCAAACAATTTCGTTTGGGTATGCGCGACTTGGATTGGATCGAAGGACGCGACGTCTTGATCGATTTTCGGTTTGCCGGAGGCGATTCTGAGTCGATCAAGAAGAATTTGGCGGAACTGATCAAGACGGCACCGGAGGTCATCGTCTCATACGCCACTCCCGGCCTTGCGGCGGCGCGCCGAGCGACCAGCACAATACCGATCGTATTCGTGAATGTGACCGATCCGGTCGGTCAAGGCTTCATTCCGAGCATTGCCCATCCCGGCGGCAATATCACGGGGTTCTCATTTATCGAGCAGGAAATGGTTGGCAAATGGATCAACCTGCTCGGCGACCTTCGGCCCGGCTTGTTGCGGGTCGCATTGATGTTCAACCCGGATACAGCACCTTTTTTCGATTCATACACTCGTACATTCAAGACGTCGCCGCAGCGGTTTTCGGTCGAAGTTGAGGTAGCCCACGTACACACTGTCGGTGAAATCGAATCGGCGATCGCAAAGCTGGCGGACACACAAGGCAGCGGGTTGATCTTAGGATCGGATATTTTCCTCGTTAATAATCGCAAGTCGATCATCAAATTAGCGAATGAGCGCGGAGTGCCCACCATTTCCCCTTATCGGCAATTCGTCGTGGATGGAAGTCTGGTAGCCTATGGGCCCGATACCGGTGATATAAGCCGGCGCGCCAGTGCGTACGTGGATCGCATTCTCAAAGGTGAGAAGCCCGGCAATTTGCCAGTGCAATCGCCGATCAGATTCGAACTCGTTGTCAATCTGCGGACGGCCAAGGCGCTTGGTCTGTCGGTTCGAGACACGTTTTTGGAGCTTTGCGACGAAGTGATTGAATAGTGCGGTGATCGCGTCAACACGGCGAGGCTGAAACCATGCCGGCTCGGGAGGCGGAAAAACTCGGCTTTCAGCGCTTTTACTGCTCCAATTCGCTCCTTCGCTCAGCCGTTAAGGGGTATGGTATTTTCCGTCTAGTATATTTGGGGGAGTCTTATGAATCGACGGAGGTTCATCGCCGCTTTTTGTGGCTCCGTGGTCATGTTGCCACTCATTGGGACGGCACAGCCATTGGCTCGACCCCACCGAATTGGCGTTCTTGCCCAGGATCTTCAGCCCGAGCTGCTGGAAACCTTTCGCGATGAGCTCCACAAGCTCGGCTATGTCGAAGGCACTAGCATCAGTATAGAGGTACGCAATGCTGCAGGTAAAAATGAGCAGCTGCCTGCATTGATCGAAGACCTCCTCAGGCTCAGGGTCGAAGTTATTGTGGCAGTCAATACACCGGCGGCGAAAGCCGCTAAGAATGCGACCAAGAGCGTCCCGATTGTCATTATGCGAGTGGCCGATCCTGTAAAATCTGGTCTTGTCACGAGCCTTGCACGCCCCGGCGGCAACGTGACCGGATTGAGCTTCATGTCGGACGAGCTCGGTGCGAAGGGCATCGAGTTGCTGCGTGAGGCGCTCCCTAAGATTTCTCGGATGGGCGCTCTCTATCAAGGTGACAATCCTGGCGCCGTGGTCGCCGTGAACGCGGTCGAATCAATGGGCGCGCAGCTAGGCATCCAAATTACGCGCTTCCCTGTAGTTAGTCCGAAGGACTACGTACCTGCCTTCGAAGCTGCAGCGCGCGCCAGGATCGAGGCACTCTTTGTGATGGATGATGGTGCGATCACCAAGCAACGACAGCAAATCATCGACTTGGCTACGACCCACCGACTGCCGGTTGTCGCGATTTACAAGGATTTCGCGAAGTCGGGGGCCGTCATCGCCTATGGCCCTCGGCTCAGCGTCGTTTACCGACGTGCCGCGGACTACGTCGATAAAATTCTAAAAGGCGCAAAAGCGAGCGATCTTCCCGTTGAACAGCCAGACGAATTCGATCTCTTCATCAACCTCAAAACTGCCAAGGCGCTCGGCCTCACGATACCAGAGTCGGTACTGCTGCGCGCCGACGAGGTAATAGAATAGGCAATGCGGATAGTGTCGTTAGATCACGTCCAATTAGCGATGCCGCCGGGTCGAGAGGCAGACGCGCGTTCGTTTTATGAGGGAATACTCGGCATACCGGAACGAAAAAAGCCCACGCACTTAGCGAAGCGCGGCGGTTGTTGGTTCGAGCGGGGCACACTGAAGGTGCATGTTGGCGTAGAAGAGGATTTCCGACCAGCTCGAAAGGCTCACCCTGGCTTCGTCGTTGAAGACCTCTCTACTCTCACTGCCGCGCTGATTCGCGCGGGGTACCGCACATGGAGCGATTAGCCGCTAGATGGATATAATCGCATTTACGTTGATGATCCGTTCGGCAATCGGATCGAACTCATGGAGCCCCTGAAGGACTAGGTAGGCGTAAATCCAACAGGTGCTGATCCGGTCGGTTATCATGCTGGGGACGCGAATGGCCCTCCGCGACCTGCTGGCACTTCAGAACAAATGCCGCTCACCGGGCAAGAGCGGGCGTAAGGCGACGCGATCGAAAAGCCTGATTTGCGTTGACCTTCGCCCTCACTTCGGCTCTCTGATCACTACATATCAGGCACTCCTCGGTGATCACGCCAGTGATGCTAGGTTGAGTTCTGTCGAGTGCGACGGCGTCGATTTACTTCACGAGATCACTTGGAGCTTTTCGGTTTCACGCTGCTCACTCACACCGGCGACACGATCTACGAACTTGCACGCCTTGATCATCGCACCACCGTCTCCCCGACGATCAGGAGGAGCTCCATCGAGCCCGACGCAGGGCAAGGCTCTCTCGACAGTTCCATCGTCAACGACGAAACACGACAATTCAACATAGCGAAGGAAGAGCTCCTTGTAGACTAGGCGCCGGTGAGCGATAGCACGGAGGCGTTCCTTTCAATCGGCGCTAAGCTGTGCGATGATAAACTTGATTGGGAGACAGAGGAAACGTCTGAAAGACGCAAGAAACAGAGGAAGAAGCAAGAGACCCCGGTAATTTCCGGTGTGCCGGGGTCTCACTCTTGTGCTTGCCACAATGTGCCTGCATGGCCGACGATGAACGACCGCTCGAAAATCGCCTCAGCGGAGCACTCGCTCTTCTGTTCATTCTTATGGCCGTCCTCGTTTGGGGAGTGATCATCAAGGCTGAGCTGTCGTGAGCCGCACCGCTAGCCAACACCCCACGACCCAATTACGCATCAGACGGTAGCGTCGTTAGCGGATCTGGGTGACTGGGGATTGGCGACAGGTCTCGGGGCGTTAGCAGCTAGGCGCGGTACTCACGGAGGGGCTGCCAACCTTACGATCACCCCCAAGGGCTCGACAAGTCCACCTGGCTGCAGCTGTTAGGAGAGGTTTGATAGAAGAAGAGCCTCTCGACAGTCGCTCTATCGAAGCTCTAGTTGAGCTATCGCGGCCTGGAGAGAGGCGACAGGTATCGGGCGTCAGGTGGTAGCCGTTGGGCCGCTCTACCGCCTCCAGTACACACCTAAAGGCTCGACAATTCCACGGCGCGGTGGAACAAGAAGAAGAAGGAAGAGCCCCGACAGACCGTTCCATCGGGGCTTGAGTGAGCCGTCGCCGACAGCTATGGCGACAGTGAATGTTTACTACCACCTCAACGCCATACAAGTCCACAGCGGGGCCCCCCCAGGTGATAGTGGTGGGGAGTGGACTCGAGGATGCAGCTTTTCGCTGAGAGGATTGATGCCGAAGCGCACGGCGAGCGATTGGGATTGTGTAACCCCGAGCGCCTTGCTGACTACTCGACGGCATGACGTCGACGGACGTGGCAGTCACTCCTGCTGGCCGACGAGTTGTACTCCACGAGCTGAGGGGAGCGGCGAAACCGCTGCGGGTGTGCGTCGTCAGGATCTTTGAGACAGGTGGAGCAGCTTTGTAGCGGAGGCTCTGGCTCATCTGGGTTGTCAATCTAAGCGTCGGCACGTTGGTGCTGCAAGCGGCGGTGCTCGATGGTCTTT
>Ga0335079_10010702_pt1 | contig 10444 bp, 8 predicted proteins | sample Lox_Sample_33_FD_206719 | JGI IMG/M metagenome (GOLD analysis project Ga0335079, IMG submission 206719) | Soil microbial communities from Loxahatchee National Wildlife Refuge, Florida, United States - Lox_Sample_3.3 | ecosystem: Environmental > Terrestrial > Soil > Wetlands | place: USA: Florida... | reverse complement strand
GCATGGCGCGCAGCCGCTCGCGCAGCACGCACAGCAGCCCCGCGCTCGCGAGCCCGATCCACAGCAGGAACAGCGAGGTGCGCACCAAGTCGGTCCAGAAATCCACCAGCACGCTCTGGCGCGCCAGCGTCAGGATCAGCGCGGTGAGCTCGACGATCAGCACGATCGCGAGCGTCGCCCCGGGCGTGCAGAAGTCCGGCAGGTACAGCGCCCGATCAGCCTCGGTGCCGTCGCGGTTCATGGGCCGCCCAGCGCCGGCGCGCGCATGAGGTTGGTGCGCTCGAACAGCTCGGCCTTGAGGCGGTAGGTGGCCGAGATGTCCTCATCACCGAAGCCGCGGGCAATGAGCTCGGCGTACTCGCGCAGCATGCGCTCCACCAGCGGCAGTTCCACGCCGAAGCGCGCCGCCATGTCGTGGCAGATGCCGAGGTCCTTCTGGTGCAGGCGCACGCGAAAGCCGGCCGGGTAGGCGTTGCGCACCATGTTGGGCGCGCGGTGCACGAAGTACCACGAGGAGCCCGCCCCCTTGCCGAGGGTCTCGATCAGCTGCTCGAGCGGCAGCCCCTGGGCGTGCGCGAAGGCCATCGCCTCGGCGACCGCCTCGATGATGCCGGCGCACATGATCTGGTTGGTGGCCTTGGCGGCCTGGCCGCTGCCGGTCGCGCCGAAGAGCGTCACCGTGCGGCCGAGCGCCCCCAGGACCGGCCGGGCGCGCGCGAAGGCTTCCGCGCTGCCCCCTACCATGATGGCGAGCGTGGCATCGCGCGCGCCCTCGACGCCGCCGCTCACCGGGCAGTCGAGAAACTCCACGCCGGCGGGCGAGAGCAGCTGCGCCGCCTGGCGTGCACTCTCCGCGCCGATGGTCGAGCAGTCGAGCACGAGTGCGCCGCGCGGCAGCGCCCCGGCCACACCGCGGGCCACCTCGAGCACGTCGGCGTCGGCGGACACGCAGGAGACGACCGCGTCCACGGCGGCGCCGAGCTCGGCCAGGCTCGCACAGGCGGGCACGCCGAGCTCGCCGCCGAGCGCGGTGGCCTTGGCGGCCGTGCGGTTGTAGAGCGCGGCGAGCAGTCCCGCCTTGTGCAGATTGCGGGCCATGTGCTGGCCCATGGCGCCCAGACCCACGAAACCTACGCGCATGTGTGTCGCCCCGTGACCGCCAGCGGTATGGCCGCGGCAGCCACTATAGAGCGTCGGTCGCGGCTACGGGAATTGTCACGCCCGCTTGCGGGCGCAGGTGCGTGCTACTGCGAGGTGGCGAGCGCCGGGTTGACCTTGGGCTCGGGGACCGCCGTGGGCTGCGGGTTGAGCGGCTTGTCAGGATCGAAGACCGGCACGCTGCCGCACAGCTCCTTCACGTTCTTGCGCAGCGTCTCGCGATACGCATCCGATTCCACGTCGGTGAGGAATTCCATCTCGCCGTTCTTGCCCGGCTTGGTGATGCGGCGTGCTTCCATGGCCTTGTTGTAGCTGTCCTGGGCGCCCTTGCACTGTGCCTGCTGGCGCGCGCCCTTTTCCTGCTGCATGGCACGCGCGTTGTCCTGGTCGGAGAGCTGCTGGGAGATGCGGTTGCTCTCATTGCTCAGGCTCTTCTGGTCCGAGCGTGTCGCGGTGGCGCTGTTCGGATGGGCCTTGTCGGTCTTGACGATCGTCGAGCCGGGCACCCACTGGTCGCTGTAGTGCGGCACGCCCTTGTCATCGATCCAGCGGAACACATCCGCGCGGGCGATGCCGATCGCGCCAAGGAGAATCACGCCGGTCACGGGTATCATTCGCAACATAAGGCCTCCGCCGCTCAGTATCGCCCCCGCGCCAGCGGCGTCCCTTGAACTCCGTCACAGCGCGGCGAGAACCGCCGTCCGCAGGGGTGCGTACACCCTACAAAGAAGGGCCGCGGGATGCCAGTGGGCGCAGCCGCGGCGAACGGCAGCCGTCCCGACCTCGCCAGGGTCGTCGGCCAGCGCTCAAGCTCCAGCGGCGGACGCGCGCGCCGGGAGGGACTGCCACGGGGCTCGCACCTGGGTGAAAATGCCGCTGGTCACTGAGCACACAAGCTGAAGGAAACAGCCCATGGATTCCTGGCGCATCGATGAAATCGCCCGCCGCCTGATCGAGCGCGTGCCGCCGGCACTGAAGAGCGTGCAGGCAGACCTGGAGAGCAACTTCCGCGCCATCCTGCGCGAGCGGCTGAGCAAGCTCGACCTGGTGAGCCGGGATGAGTTCGACGCGCAGGCGCGCGTGCTCGAGCGCACGCGTGCCCGGCTGGAGCAGCTCGAGGCCCGTCTCGCGGCTCTGGAGGGAACCAGTCCGGTTGACGGCGGCGCCGCGGCGCCGCGCTGAAGGGCCTACTGCGCCTGCTGCACCATGTAGTCGACGCCCTGCTTGATCAGGTCGTCGGCGAGATCGACGCGCCCGCCCTTGGGCGGCATCACCCCGCTCTTGCCCTGGTACCCCTTGAGCGCGTGCTCGTAGAGCGTCGCCTTGCCCTCGGCGATGCGCGGTCCCCAGGCGGCCTTGTCCCCGGCCTTGGGGGCCCCGGCGATGCCGGCGCCATGGCAGGCGCTGCACACCTGCTGGAACACCTCGGTGCCATTCTTGGGCGCTCCGGCCGGAGCGGCCGAGCCGGCAGCTCCGCCCGGGCCTTCGCTCTTGATCGCGAGCGCTGAGTTGTCCTGGCCGGAGACCGCCTCGCGGCTCGGCGGCTGCAGCCGCGCGGTCACGTTCTTGGCGTAGGCGGCTTCCTCGAGTACCTGCTTGGCCTGGGTATTGCCGGCGACGATACGTGCGAAGGCGAAAATGCAGATGGCCACGAACACGAGCAGTCCGATGACGAGGCTGAAGATGTTGATGAAATGCGTGTCTTGCTTGCTCACGGACTGACTTTCGCGCCGGCCGAATTGGCGGCGCAGTATAGCCGCGGCAGGCGGGGCCACGTAAGCGAGAGCCCCGCCGCAGGGGCGGGGCTCCAGAACACCCGAGCGCGTCGCGGGCTAGTGCGCGTGCAGGGACGGGTCCAGCATGTTCAGGGCCGCACCGGTCTGCACCTGGCCGGTGGAGCTGACGTCCTTCTGGTCATAGGTGCGACCCGGGCCGCAGTCCTTGCTCGGTATGCGGCTCGCTTCCGGCGCGCAGGGTGGCAGCTGCGACTTCTGGGCCGCGGCCGTGCTTGCTGTGGGAGGGGCGCTGGAAGGCGTGGCGGCGCAGCCAGCCAGGACCGCAGCGGCACCGATCAGAATTACGCGCAACATGGCAGCCTCCATTGACCCTTTGCTTATTAGACACCTTCCTGAAGCGGGCGGTTCAGCCGGCGCCGTTCCGGCGCTAAATGGACGCCCTCCGCAGGCGGCGCGTATCATCGCCAGCCCTAAAAGCGCCCGTAGCTCAGTTGGATAGAGTGGCAGCCTCCGAAGCTGCAGGTCGCTGGTTCGAATCCAGTCGGGCGCGCCAAATTTTCCTTTTGAATCAGTGGCTAAAGCGGTTCCGCCAGCATGGTGACAGCCGTCTGCGCCGCCCCGCTTCCGGAAGCCCAGATACGCAGCAGCGAGTCGTAGTCCCAGTAATCGCTCGGCGTGCTGGTCGCGAGGCCTTGGTAGCTGCCGTTGAGGTAGCTGTAGGCTCCCGTACAGCTCTCCAGGCTGAAGGCGATGTCATAGACGTCGAACTTGCCGTCCAGGTGAGGTACAGATCTCCCGCGGCCGACACAGCCCGAGTTGGCGCTCTGGAAGAAGAGCGACCCGTCTTGATCGAAGTTCACGATGGTGTCATCCGCGCGCGCAAATTCGGCGAGCTCCTCGCGTAGCTGACCTGACAGCGGGTCAGCTCGCAGGTCATAGTAGTTATCCCAAGACCCCAGCTGCAGCTTCCAGGTCGAAGGCGTTCCCGAATCCACACGGATGTCACCCTCAAGTTGATTGCCAGTGAATGTGGCCTGTATTGCGGCGGGTGTGCTGTGGCCACAGTACGGATTGGGCGCACTACCCGCCGCGCATTGCTGCCCGATGATGATTCCCGAGCCGCTGGCCTGCGATTCCTGCACCGCGAACGTGCCGACGAACTGCTCGGAGGTCGCGGGTCGGGTTCGCTCGAGCGCGCCATCGTTTGAGTGCGGGCCGCCTACATAGAGCCGCAGCGCACCGTCGATCGTCAGCAGTGCGTCGGCAAAGTGCTCGGTACCGTCGATGGTTACCACGCCGACGAATCGCCCGTGAGTCACCGCTACTGGCGTCGGTGAGCCCGAGCCCCCGCCTGCGGGCAGCGACTGCGACTCGGCTGTATCGTCGCCGCCGCCACAGGCCGGGAGCATTACGGTCAGCAGCGCCGCGCAGGTAAGGGATGCGACCCTCAGGCGATGTCGCGGATGTTGCGAAGCGTTGGTTCGCAGCGAGAAGAAGTGAGAGCGGGCGGACGACATGATGACCTCCGGTCATGGGCGCGCTGCCGCGTGGATGCTGGGCTGCACGCTGCGTGACCTGTACGCCACGATCAATCCTCCGGCGCTCACGAATTTCTCCGCTGTTTCTCTCCCCCCTATGCCATTGAATTTGCGCGTGTGTTAGGCGCGCCGTGTGCGCCGGCTGGTTGCATCGCAGCACCGTGCTTGCAGGGCAATCGAGCACAGCGGGCGCGCCCGGAAACGCAGTGAAGGGAGTATGGTCATCGGTCTCCGCAGTTGCCGATACGGTCCGTGCGCCGAGGTTCACTTAGGCATTGCGTTTTCGGCATCGGTGTCGGCCTCGCTCATGTCGCGGGCGCTGCGGCGCAGTCCACGCCAACGGAGCCGTCGGCCGCCGCAGAGCGGTACCCCGAGGTCATCGTCACGGGCTCGCGGCTGCCCGAGACTGCGGGCGCGAGCAGTGCGCCGGTCATCGTCCTGGCCCGCGAGGACATCGAGCGCGGCGGGGCCGATTCGATAGCCGATGCTCTTCAGGCCCTGCCTATGAACACCGGTGTGGCCGTGAATACCAATGTCGACGCCGGAGGTCTTGGTGCCGCCCGCATGAACCTTCGCGGTCTGGGTCCTGAGCGCACGCTGGTGCTGCTCAACGGCCGCCGCCTGCCCAATGGCGGTGTGGGAAGTGACACCTCGGTGGATCTCAACATGCTGCCCGTGGCGCTGGTCGACCGGGTGGAGGTGCTGACGAGCGGGGCATCGGCGGTGTACGGCGCGGATGCGGTCGGTGGCGTCGTCAACGTGATCACGCGGCCCGCGGGGACCGCCTCGAGCGTTGCGGTCTCCTCGCGCATCACCGGGCACGGCGACGGCCAGGTGGTCCGCGGCGTTGCCGCCCTGGGCTTTGACCTTGCCGGCGGTGCCTGGAGCCTCGGAGTCGACTACGTCAGCCAGCGAGGCGTAAAGGTCGACCAGCGCGCGTATTCCGCGCAACCACTGCGCATCATTGATGGGAACGGGACGCTCGGCTACGCCGGACAAAGCGGCATTCCTGATGGTGAGTTCGTAGTGCCGCCGGGGAATCTGCTCGGGCTGAGCGCCGGCCGTTACATGCGTATACCGGGAGCGAGCGGACAGACGGCCGCGGACTATCGTCCCTTCACGCGTGCGGATTCCTATGACGTCTCTCCGTTCAACTATTCGCAAACCCCCAATGAGCGCGGCGCCCTCTGGCTGCTTGGGTCGCAGCCGCTGACGGGCAGTGCGCGACTGTTCATCGAAGGCCTCTACCATCGCCGCGAGTCCTCGCAGGGTGCGGCACCGGAGCAGTTCCTGACGCTGACGGACCCGACCCCCACGCTCGCTGACGGTAGCGCGGGCATTCCAGCGAGTAACTACTACAACCCCTTCGGGGTCGATCTGCCCTTTGCGGCGCGACGCTTCGTGGAAGGTCCGGTGCGGGTGACGCGCGAGGATATCCAGATGTGGCGCCTGGTCGTGGGAGCAGGCGGGGGCTCTCCCGAGGGGCACTGGGAGCTCGCCGCCGGGATCGCGCAGGGCCGCTCCACCACACGCTCACAGGGACTCTTCGCATTGTCCCGGTACGTGGATGCCCTGGGCCCATCCGGACCGGATGCCTCGGGACAGCTCGTATGCGGCGCGCCGGACCCCCTGACCGGGCGCGTGCCTGTGGTGAACATCATCCCGGGCTGCGTGCCGCTCGATATCTTCGACGGTGCCGGCTCGATTACCCGCAGCCAGCTTGACTACCTGAGCCCGCGGACCATTGTCGATTCCGGGACCAATGAGCAGCGCTTCGCGCAGGCTGTCTTCGGTGGGCGCGTACGCGGCGGTGTGAGCTGGGCAGCCGGCGCCGAATACCGGCGCGAAGCGGGCAATCTGGCAGGTGATCCGCTGCGCGCATTGCAGTATTTGACCCTGGTGGACGCGGCGTTGTCGGGCGGTTCGTTCGACTCGCGGGAGCTGTTCGCGGAACTGAATGTGCCCCTGCTGGCCGGCCACGGAGCGGCACCCCCTCTATCCGTCAGCCTGGGCGCGCGCTGGTCGCAGTTCTCGAGCTTTGGGACCGACACCTCGTGGGACGCGGGCCTGCACTGGCAGCTCACGAGTACGACTACCGTGCGTGCCACCTATGCGACCGTGTTCCGTGCGCCGGACCTGCAGGAACTCTACGCGCCGCGCTCGCTGGAGGCGGACTACGCCTTCGACCCGTGCGGCAACCAGCCCAACCCGACGCAGCGTCGGCACTGCGCCGCCGACGGCGTACCCGGCGGTGCTTATGTGCAGGGTGATGCTGAATTCGCCGTGCTGAGCGGCGGCAATCCTGCGCTGCAGGCGGAGACCGGGGAGACCTACGCGTTAGGCGTGGTATACGAACCGGCGTGGCTGCGCGGCTTCTCCGCCAGCGCGGACCTGTTCGACATCGAGCTGTCGGGAGTCGTCGCCGCCCAGGATGTCGACGACCTGCTCTACAACTGTGCAACGTACGGGACCGGCGCCAGCTGCGCCGCGATCCATCGCGAGCCTGACGGACACCCGCTGGTGGTGGCGGCCGTTAACCGGAACTTCGGACATCGCAGCGTTCGCGGCGTGGATTTCGCACTCGACGGTCAGCGCCCGATGGCGATCGGCAATCTCGCGGTGGGGTTGCGGGCGACCTATCTCGAGCGCTACGACGAGCAGCCGTTCACCGGCGGACAGACGCTGCATCAGGCCGGAGCTACGGATGAGGGCCCGCTGCCGCGCTGGCGCGCGACCGCACACCTCGACTGGCGTCGTCGCTCCTGGTATGCCAGCTATGCGCTCGAGTACATCGGCAGCATGACGGAGCGGGTGGAGGATTACCCGCCGCTCGGGATCTTCTTCGCGACGTACGCGCGCCAGGTGTCTTCCGCGCTCTATCACGAGATCGAAGCGCACTACAGTTGGCCCCACGGCATCGTGCTCGAGCTTGCCATCACCAATCTCACCGACAAGGCTCCGCCCTTCCTCAACACCGGGCTGCCGGAGAACACCGATCCGGGCACCTACCCGTTGCTCGGGCGCACGTTCTTCGCAGGACTGAGTGGCACGTTCTGAGCCGCACTGACGCGTGTCGGCCATGTTTTTCAAGCGGTTAGCGGGAGAGAAAGAGAGGAGGAATTGCTGAGGCCCAGGTGATTGCATGCAGCCGGCCCCGGCCGCAAGTTCGCCGCCCCATCGACTCTTGCGGAGCGAGCGACGGCCATGAGCAAGATCTCGCAGATCCTTCCACGACTCACCCGGGGTCTCGTGCCGACGACCGCGGTGGCTTCCGGCCTGCTGTCAGCGGCCGCGCACGCGGCGCCGGGCGACCTCGACAGGAGCTTCGGGGACAACGGCCTCGTCAATCTGGGGACGACCCTTTCCGGACCAGTGCGCAGCCTGCGGCTGAATATCGACGACAAGCTGTTCATCGCCGGTGGCGAGCCGTGCTACGACTTCTACTATTGCGACTACTACCACGGCTTTGTCGGCGCGCTTTCCCCGGCTGGCGTGCTGCAGCAGCACGCCGTCGCCGATGTCCTCAAGGAGACTGTCGTCTTTGACTTCGCGTGGCAAAGCGATGGCAGGCTCGTGGCCGTCGGTATCACCCTGGACAGTCCGGCACGGCTCATCCTCTTCCGCCTGCTGTCGGATGGCTCACTCGACCCCAGCTTCGGCGATCTAGGCGTTCGCTATGTGTCGCAGGCCGTCGGCGGCCAGGCGCTCCTGCTCGAGCCGGGGGGCAACATCGTCGTGGCCGGATCCAGCGACAGCCAACTCGTCGTGGCACGCCTGCTTTCCAACGGGACGCTGGATGGCTCTTTCGCAGAGGGCGGGGTCTTCATCGGGGCACGCAACGAATTCCACTACTACACCTCGCATACCAAGCTGCTGCGTACCGCGACCGGGGCCTACCGCGTGCTCACCAATTTCCACGACCCGACACAATCCGGCGAGAGCGGGCACTGCCGCGTGATAGGCCTGACGGCGGCGGGTGCGCTCGATGCCACGTTCGGCAACGCAGGCACCGCCAGCATCGATGCACAATCGGGTACTTCCACCGAGTGCCTCGCGATGGCGGACCAGGCCGACGGCGCATTGTTGCTGGTGGGGCAGCAGGCGGGTCACGGGTTCGCCGCACGCCTGCTTGGCAGTGGAGCGGTCGATGCGGGTTTCAGCGCCCCCGCGGTTCCCGCCGCCATTGACGAAGCGAGGGCCGTCACCGTGGATGCGGCAGGTTCGATTCTGGTTGCCGGGCAGCCGTCGCAGGGCATGTCCGGAGCCGTGGTGGTACGTCTGCAGGCGAGCGGCGTACTCGATCAGTTGTTTGGCGCAGGCGGGACCGCCTGGCTCGACTGGCCCTCGACTGAGGGAGCGGTCCCAGAGATCAACACTATTACGGTGCTCGGGGACGGAGGCATCCTTGCCGCCGGCGGCCTCGACCATCCATACACCGCCAGCACGCCAATCCTGGTGCGCCTGATCGGCGAGACCGGCGCCGATGGCCCCGGGGTCATCGGCTTCAGCCAGACCAATGTACTGGCAACCGAGGACAGTCAGCAGGCCATCGTGACCGTACGGCGCACCGGGGGCGGGGCAGGCGCGGTGAGCGTCGCCTATCAAACCGCCGATGATCCGAGCGCGAGTGCGACGGCAGGCGCTGACTACACGCCCGTGTCCGGCAGGCTCAGCTGGGCCGATGGTGACCGCAGCGACCGCCAGATCAAGGTACCGATCAGCAAGGACACGGTGCAGCCCGAGGCGCCGGAGCAATTTCTGGTGCAGCTCAGCGATGCGCAGGCGGGCGCCACGCTTGGCACTCAGGAGGTCAGCGTTGAAATAGCCGGCGACGGCTACCCGGTCGGTCAGTTCGACTTTCAGGAGACCAACATTCAGGTTGACGAATCGGCAGGCACCGCTCAGCTAACTGTCAATCGCTTCTATTCCCAAGGCGCTACCTCCGTCACGCTCACTACCCACCCGGGCTCGGCCACCGAGGCGGACTATGGTGCCGTATCGACGACACTATCCTGGGCGGACGGCGACTCGCAGCCCAAGTACGTCACCATCCCCATCAAGGAGGACAACGGCGTCGAAGGACCGGAGACCTTTACGGTCGTGCTGAGCAACCCCACCAACGGTGCCGTGCTCGGGCCGCAGGCAACCGCCACGATCCTCATCGCCGATGATGACAGCAGCAATAGCGGCAGCGGTGGGGGAGCGCTCGACGGCCTGGGGTTGCTGGCGCTCAGTGCGCTTGGGTGGCTGCGTCGGCGTGCGACCTGAGGTGCGCGAGCTGCCGCGCGTTGTCCTCGGCGATCCGCGCACGCCATTCACGGTAGCGCGGGTTGTTGCGCAGCCGGGCAAACGCGGGGTCCTGATCGATGCTGTCGATGTAGAGCAGCGGCTGCGGGTAAAGATCGAGCGCCCACACTAGGCGAAAGCCATCCGAGTAGGCTTGCGTCAACTGCCGCAGCGCCGGTTCGGGCTCATCGGCGAGCGCGTAGGCTCGCGCACGCTGATAGCTGAACAGCGGCCAGTGCGGCACGTCTGCGCCTTCGAGGTAGGTGGCGACGCGCGCCAGCAGCGACCGAGATGCGGCTGCGTCACCTGATTCGCGGTAAGCCGACGCGAGGTCGATGGCCGGTATGACGTTCCTCGCCTTCACCGGCTCGCGCCCACGTACCAGGTCCGGCAGCCGTGCTTCCAGCAGCGCACGCGCTCGCGGGGCGTGACCGGTGATCAATGCCAGTCGCGCGGTAGGCAGGTCCAGGATGTGAGTGAGAGGGAAGTCAGCGCAGTGTCGATCGAGGATGGCGAAGGCCTCCTCGAGGTTGCCGTCGGTGCTGGCGCGCATCGCCTGCTGCAGCACAGCCGTCACCTCGCTGGAGGGGGACTCTTCCAGCGCGGCTGCGGCCGCCGCGCGATCGCCGAGCGACAGATACAGTCCCCACGCCTCGAGGCCGCTGACGGATGAATGCGGCTGCTGCAGCAACAGTGCCGCCTCATCCAGATGCCCGCTCTGGTGCT
>Ga0335079_10010701_pt1 | contig 10445 bp, 9 predicted proteins | sample Lox_Sample_33_FD_206719 | JGI IMG/M metagenome (GOLD analysis project Ga0335079, IMG submission 206719) | Soil microbial communities from Loxahatchee National Wildlife Refuge, Florida, United States - Lox_Sample_3.3 | ecosystem: Environmental > Terrestrial > Soil > Wetlands | place: USA: Florida... | reverse complement strand
AGCCAGGTAGGAACCGATCATGAAGATGTCGCCGTGCGCGAAGTTGATGAGCCTGAGCACGCCGTACACCATGGTGTAGCCGAGCGCGATAAGGGCGTAAATGCTGCCCAGTTGGAGGGCGTTGAGGGATTGATGGAAGAATGAAATCATTTCATTGGATTGACTGAATCAAAATAGGTAAACGCATCATTTTTTATCTGAATGACCACGGCGCTTTTCGACGGCGAGCCGGAACCCGGCGTGAATTTCATGACACCGGTCACGCCGCCGAATTCGCTGAGGGTCGAAAGCTTGGAAAGAACTTTTGCCGGATCGTCACTGCCGGCCTTCCGGATGCTTTCGATGAGCATGCCCATTGCGTCGTAGGTGAGGGCGGCGACGTCGTCGGGCCGCGCGCCGAAACGGGCTTGATAATCGGCAATGAACTTTTTCGCCTTGTCGGTCGCCATGTCGGGCGCGTAATGCGTGGTGAAATACAAACCCTCCATGACGCCTTTGCCGAGTTTAAGGATTTCCTCCGAGCCCCACGAATCGCTGCCGACAACGGGCCCGCTGAACCCCTGCTGGCGCGCCTGCTGGATCTGCAGCGGCACCTCGTTGTAATAGTTGGGGAGAAACAGCACCTCGGCGCCCGACGCCTTGATTTTGGAGAGCTGTGCGGTAAAGTCCTTGTCGCCCGTTGAATAGGATTCAAAGGAAACCACGCTGCCGCCGACACGGGTGAATTCCGCCTTGAACACCTCGGCGATGCCCTTGTTGTATTCGGACGCCACATCGAACAGCACTGCCGCCTTCTTGAGGCCGAGCTTTTTAAAGACAAAGGCAGCCACGACCACGCCCTGGAAATCATCGGTGAAGCAGGCGCGAAACACGTGCTTCTTGTTTTCGGTGAGCTTGGGGTTTGTTGACCAAGGAGAAATCATGATGAGGTTGTTGCTTTCCGCGACAACCGCGGCCGGCACCGCGTTTCGGCTTGCGTTGGGGCCGATCATGGCAACCACTCTTCGGCTCACGAATTTCTGCGCCACCGCGGCCGCCGATTCCGCTTTGTCCTCATTGTCCTCAACGAGAAGCTCCACTTTTTTCGTTTTGTCGGCCAGCGCGATCCCGCCTTTGGCGTTAATCTCGTCAACGGCCATGGCGGCGGCGTTGACGCATGATTTTCCCACCACCGGGACCGAGCCGGTGAGTTCCGCGTTGATGCCGATCCGGATGGCGTCGGATTTGGAGCAGGAGGACAATAATAAAGCGAATGTTGACGGCAGGATAATTGCTAAAGCTCGCTTGATCATCGAAGGCCTTTTTCCATTAGAGATGACTGGGGATGAAGAAAACCGGAATTCATTGGAAAATAAAATAGGTAAGAATGGTTGGCATGGCAAGCAAAAGCAGGGAAGTGAAAAGTGGAGAATGTTTATGGATGATCAAGCGCTGATCACAGAGTCCCGTTTCTGCGTTTTTTCTTCGTGACCGGTTTTTCAATGCTCTTATATCTCACCCCGCGCACTAGCAGCACGCAGGAATCCGCGGAAATCGAAACAGCCTTCACCGCAGCCAAACTCCCCGAGCAGTCCATGACTTTTTCGCCGAATCGAAAGGCAGAGACATTTTTATCCATCACCTCGAATCGCCAGAACTCCGACCACTTTGTCGCCTCGAACATGGGAAACGGTGAAACGCATTTGCCGGAGCCGCACGACAGCACGCAGCCGGGACGGCAGGTAAAACACGCCTGCGATGAGTCGACGCCGTTTCTAAATGCGATGCGGTACGGCGCGAGTGATTGATCAGGCCTTTTGCACCAGACGTCGAACTCGAAAATACCTTTTGTCAATGATATGCCCTTGTTTGTTATCGATGATGATCTCTTGCCGCCGTCGATTTCCATTGCACCGTTATTGACCGCAGCATTGCCGCTTGATGCCCAGCCGTTCATGTCGCCGCCGTTGAACAATTCGGTCCAAGGAGAGCGGAGACCCTTAACGGAATCCCCGTCCAGCTTTTGCACTTTTAAATTTTTATACTTCAGGCCGTCCCTTTCGCCCTCGAGGCAGATCTGACCGTAACGGTAATGATCGTCGCGGAAACGGATAACTTCCTTTCCGCCAAGCTCCACGGTGAAATCCCGCCCATGCGCCGCAATCGAAAAATGCTGCCATGCATTGACGGGAAAAGGAACGATCCCGGGATTTGGCTGCGGCCTGAACGGAAAGCTGATGTGCCCGGATCCCGGCATGTCCGCGTCGATGTCCATTTCATAACCGCTCAGGTTGGGGAACCACGCGTTTCGGTCGCCGCGCACCACCACGCCGCCCTGGCTTTTCCCGTTGTAGAGAAAATCGCCCTCGAGCACGAAATCGACGAGCATGGCGTTATGGCCGATCCAGCCGTCGCTGCCCTCAAACACGCCGTCGCGGAAGCTCCATCTTTCGATGCCTTCAAATGCTCTGGTCGGTTTCCAGCACGAGGTGTCCATGAGCGAAGTGAAGGGGGCGGGTTTGGGGGCGGCTTTTTTGGGTTTCGCAAGAACGGGGAACAGCAGCAATAAAACAAGAACAATCGACGTGATTTTCATGATTGGTTCTAAAATAGATATTATGGCGGAGGCGTAGTTGACAAAAAGTTGAGGAAACTATATTTTCTCAATGGCAAATAGCTGTTGGTAAATAAAATTTACTAAATTTTGAAATGTAATTCCCGCGAAAGCGGGAATCCGCTCTTGATAATGGGATGGACTCCCGCTTTCGCGGGAGTGCCAACGCAGTGAAACATTAAAAAGAAGGGAATCATTCAGGCTTGCGTATCTATGATTTGATTTCACTGCCGCTGCGGAAAATACGCTATATCCCTCGAATTTACTTTGTCCTTGCCGCACTTCTTGTTTTCGTGCTCGTTTTCACCCACCGGCATGTTGAAAGCTGGAACGATGCGAGCCGCATGGCGCTCGCTGCCTCCATTGTCGAAAACGGGACCCTCAGCATTGATAAAAGCGTATTTGCGGTCACCGGCGACAAGGTTTTCATCAGGGGCCGTTTTTATTCCGATAAACCGCCGATCATGTCCTTTCTTGCCGCAATCATTTATTATCCCCTTTACAAACTCGGATTCACCATGACATTTCAGGATAATCCGGCGTATTATCTCATCACTTTTTTGTTGCAGGGCGTTGGATTGCTGCTCTGCGTGTTTTGTTTTTATCTGCTCCTCAGGGAATATCCGATGAGAGAATCGTATCAAGTCTTGATGGCAAGCGCATTGGCTTTTGCCTCGCTGCTGCTGCCGTGGTCGGTGGTCCTCAGCAACAATAGTTTTGCCGCGTGCTGTTTATTCATCGGTTATTTTTTCATGAATAAAGCGATGAGCGCAAAACCTAAAAAAATGTTGATGACCCTTGCCGGGTTCTGCCAGGGGATTGCCGTTTCGGCAGACCATACAACCGGCATATTGGTTTCGGCATGCATTGCCATCTTAATCATCACAAAAGAGATCAGAGGATATTTTCTGTTTTTTTTTCTGCCGGTGCTGTTGCTCGGATCGGCAACGCTTGTGTATTACCAGGCTCTATCTGGTAGCATTATCCCGTTCGAAACGCACAAGGAATTATGGGCCTACGCCGGTTCTTCATGGGATGCTCACGCGCTTTCAGGCTTACATGTCAACTCGCCGTTTGTTATTCTAAAAACGGTCGTCAAATATTCAATCGGCCCAAACGGCTTTCTGATTTATAATCCATTTTTGATTATTGGATTGTATTATGCTTTTATTTTGATAAAAGAGAAAAAGACCGGATGGAAAAACTCCTTCATTCTCCTGAGCGGTACAGCTCTGACTGTGATTTACTATTGCCTGTTCGCCGAGGGCGCCGGCGGCTGCAGCTATTCGATCAGATGGTTCCTGCCGTTTTTACCGATCATTTACTGTCATATGTGGCCGTTTTTTGGAGGACTCAACAAAGTAAAGAAAGCGGCCTTTGTAATGCTGTTTTGTTTTTCCGTTGTAATGGCACTAGGTGGAGTTGTCAATCCATGGATTTGCTATCCCAAGAATGGAAGCGCTTTCATCGAAAACATGAAGCCGGCGTTGGAACAGCTGTATAAAAAATAGGGGAATCACGCGTTGGGCTTTGCTCATGGCCGGGAAACACCGGCGGCCTTGGAAAGAAGTCAAATTAAAGCGATATTCGTGGTCGAATTGTTTATAAAAAGTATATTTATCTGCAATGACCGCCACGAAAACACGAACCCTCCTTCTCCTTTTTTTTCTTTCCGGTTTCTGCAATCTTGTCTTTGAAATCGTTTGGACGAGGATGTTCGGCCTCGTGTTCGGCGTCACGGTTTTCGCGATAAGCGCGGTGCTGGCGTCGTTCATGGGGGGACTTGCCGCCGGCGCGTTTGTCTTCGGCAGGGTGGTGGAGAAAAAGGGCGAGCCTATCTTCATTTTTTTCTGGGTTCATCTTGGAATATCAATCAGCGCTATGGTATTTCTCGCGGCGTTTCCCGCCGTGAAGGGACTTTTCCTTTTTATCAACGACATCGCCGACCTTGGCTTTTACGGCTCGCGCATCATCTGGTTCGCGCTCGCCTTGTTCCTTATGATCATTCCGACCACGCTCATGGGAGCAACCTTTCCCGTGGCCGTGAAAATCCTGGCGCGGAACGAGACGTTGGGAAAAGACGTCGGCGTTTTGTACTCGGTAAATACCGCTGGAAGCGTTATTGGATGCATCACCGCAGTGTTTTTCCTGCTTGGTTCCGTGGGGATGAACGGCACGATCTGGATTGCCGCGGTGCTGGATTGTTTGGTCGGGCTTTCGACCTTGACGCTGAGGGCGGCTAAACGCGGCGCGGGCAACAAATGAAACCGTCAACCCGGCAGCAATCCATAAAGCGCAATCCCTTCTTTATCAAAGAGAAGTTCGTCCTCACCATTTTGATGCCCGTCGTGGCATTGCTCGCCGGATTCTGCACCATGTCCTGCGAAATCGTCTGGACGCGCATCCTCAAATATTTTGTCGACAACAGCATCCAGGCCTTCTCCATGATACTCGCCACGTTTTTGACCGGTCTGGCGCTCGGCGGCTATGTTTTCTCGCGTTTTGTCGATTCGCGAAAGGCGCCGTTGCTGTTTCTTGGATTTCTTGAGACCGGCATCGGGCTTCTGTGCCTCTTGTCCATTCTCGCAATCGGTCACGCCGGTGCGCTGATCGCCGCGTTGAACACGGTTTTCGGAAAAGGCTTTAACGCGGAAATCGGGATCAGGGTTCTGGTTTTTTCATCCGCGATTCTGCCGCCCACCATGCTCATGGGGGGTGTTTTCCCCCTTGTCAGCAAGTTGTATGCAAAGAATGCCGACGTTGCGGGACGGTCTGTTGGAGAAATTTACGCCGTGAATACGGTAGGCGCCGTTGTTGGCTCTTTTGCGGGCGGGTTTGTATTGATCCCGCTTTTCGGGGTACAGAACAGCATTTCGTGTATCGCATTCATTAATGTACTGATCGGCATGTCGTGTGTCGCCTTCGCTTCTGCCCTGCGAAATAAAATAAAAATCATCGTTGCCGGATGCCTTGTCATAGCCGCCGGATTATTGTTCGCCTTCACGCCGCGCAATGCCTTCCTGCATGTGTATGACGCGCGCACCAAAGAGCCGGATTACCAGATGCTTTACCTCAAGGAAAATGTAAACGGAACGGTGGCGGTGTTCAAGGAGACCCGGCAAAGCGGCCGCAAATACATGCTCATCGATGGGATAGGTGAGGTGAGCACCGATTATTTCAGCATGCGCGCGTTCCGCATGCTCGGGCTGCTGCCCGCCCTGTATTCGCCCGGGGCGAAAAACGCGCTCGTGGTGACCTTCGGCAGCGGCATCGCGGCCGGCACCATTGCAAACCTGCCCGGCATCGAAAAGGTGGAATGCATAGAAATCTGCAAGGAGGCGTTCAACGCGGCGAACAGCTTCGCAGTCGAAAACCACGACGTGCTTCATAATCCGAAGGTGCGGTATGTGGTCAACGACGGCAGGAACTTTCTGTTCACCACGCGCAAGCGCTACGACCTGATCAGCGCCGACGCGTCGCACCCCACGAGCAGCGACAGCTGGATACTTTACACAAAGGAATTCTACGAGCTGTGCCGCAGCCGGCTGTCCGACAGCGGCGTCATGTGCCAGTGGATTCCGCTGCGCGGCGTTTTGGAAAAGGACTATAAAACCATCCTCAACACCTTCAGGTCGGTTTTCCCGTACATGACCCTGTGGTATGCCGGCGGGTACAAGGCGATCGGGCATACCATTTTATGCGGCTCGAAACGGCCCATGAAAATCGACATGGGCCGCGCCGGGGCGCTTTTGGACGACAGCCGCGTGAAAAGCGACCTTGAACAGGTGAACGTTTTTTCTCTCCAGGATGTGTTCAACTGCTTCGTGATGGACCAGGATTCGGCAACGGTCTTCGGCAGCGGGGCGGCGCTCAACACCGACGACAGGCCGGTGGTGATTTTTTCAAAGGCCGAGCTGTGGAAAAAACCGTTTATCGGACTCAGGTCAATGATGCGGTACCGCATGAATATCTATCCCGAACTGTGCGGCATGGACAGCGTGAAAGGCGTCCAGATCAAACAGGCCGTTGATAAAAATTTTGAAGCCATGGGCCATTCCATCCAGGGGCAAATTCTGGAATTCGAGGAATTCGTGATGCGCATGGACTTTGATCCACGCCTGCCTGACGCGGCCCTTGCGCCGAACCTTTCCAGAAGCCGGGACATGCTCAAACAGGTGCTCACCGAATATACGACGGCTTTAGAGCAGAACACGGATGACGCTCATACGAGATATCTGATGATTCAGGATTATTCCGAGTACCGGGCCATAATGGCGTATCTTGACAGAGTGCAAAAACGCCGGCAAGGACGGTAGGGCTTATCCCGTATGATTAAATCATCCATTCGCCATCCAATTACCAATGTAACCTTGTTTGCCGATGAATCTGCAAATGGCATTATTATCGCCAAAGCGGTGTTCGGACTCAAAGAAAAATGTGCCGGCATTGCAGTGAAAGAATCGCGCAATTCTCTGTTGATAGAATACGGCAGGATGTTGAAGGAATTTCTTGATGGTAGACTCCACTCGCTCAATATTATCCCCATTAATTTGTCCTGGGGCACGCCGTTTCAAATAGCCGTGATCGAGGCTTGCCGCTCGATTCCGTGGGGGAGCGTGGTGTCGTACGGCGATCTTAGCGTGATGGCGGGATATCCAAGGGCCTCGCGCGCCGCAGCAGGCGTGATGCGGCACAACCGTTTTCCCCTTATTGTTCCGTGCCACCGCGTGATCGGCGCTGGCCTCACCACAGGGGGATTCATGGGAGCCACTCACGGAGCGCCGATACGGCTTAAATTGAAACTCCTCGCAAACGAGGGTGTTTCTATTCGATAAATCAAATTCGGCTTGCTTTACGAACATTGCCTGAATATCCTGCCAAAAAAAATAAAAACGGTATTGCAAACCCCCGCCGTCCATGGTATAATAAAATTGTCTGAGAGAATAGTCCCCAAGGACCCTGTTATGCCTCACAAAGAATCAATGTACGAGCGCCGTAAACATGCGCGCCTTCCCATCGAACGGCCCCCGTTTCCCGTGTCGTTCAGGTGCAACGGCGGCCACCTGTCGGCGTTTGTCGAGGACATATCGGCGTCAGGAGCAAAGCTGCGCATTTCGGAAGCAGGGGACCATATCCCGTTTCTGGTGCAGGGCGAGTTCACCTACACCTTCCATACCGCGCTGGGCCCCACCCAATGCAAGGCGCGCACCGTGTGGGTCCAGCGCAAAGGCGTGGATTTTTTCTGGGGCGTTGAATTCATACGGCTCGATTCCAACGACAGCAATCCGCTTAACGTCATCATCAAAGACCTCAATACCCAGGCGATGTGACCGCGCAGTTTATAATTATTCAGGATGCCGAATAATGCCATCCCCGCCTTTCATTTTTCCATAGGCAAACTTATTTTATCGTACGCGGTATGAGAATCACTTCTGCACTATTTCCCGTTCTTTTTCTTGCCGGATCGTTGTACCCGGAGCCGATCGTGATTACGGGCAAAATGCTGCCGGCGCATCTCGGCTCCATCATTCAGAATATCCGGATAACGGACCACAAAGGCGTTTGCATCCCGTTCCAGATAGACGAAGTTGAAGACAACGATTATGTCTGCACTTCGGGCAAAGAGCCGAACATCGGCAACGGCATTCTGGACTCGGCGGACGAGATCGTTTTTTTATGGGAGGACGCGGACACGGTTGGACCGGCAAACAGCATCGGCACGGATCAGAATGTCATTACCCTTGCCCACGGCCGGGAAAAACGGTATGTTTACCTGTTGCATGACGCGTCGATCCCGCTTTCAAAAGTCTCGTACATCCAATATGACGAGCGCAGCGAACGGATACGCACCCCGTATTATTACGCCTGCTTCGGCCACGACCGGTTCCATTTTACAAGCGCCGGCATCAAGTACAATGCAAAGGACGCCTACCTCGACCTTACCAACGAACTGCGCATAAAAATATTTTTAAGGGCCCTGTGGGGGCTTTTGCCCATCACTTATACCGAACAGAGCATTGTCTGCCTTGTAAAGCGGTACAAGGCCGGCCCGGTGCGGCTCATCAGAAGGGGAGATTTTTATTTGAAACTCGGTCTCTTCCTGCAGGGAAGCAACGCGGCGGTGAACCAGATTTGCTACCCCCAGATGGTGAGGGTTCCCGTGTATGTCCATCTTCCCATTCGCTTTCGGGTTCTGTTCAAGGAGGCATGGATAGAAATGACGCCGGTGTTCACCGACAACGCAAAGGATTTTACCTTCGAGGTGCCGTCGCGCAACATATCGTTTCCGCTCGGTACGCAGGACAGGACCGACACGCTCATACAAAAGAACCCGAACCATTCGTGCATGACGGCCCACAACGGCACCATGGGGTACGGCTGGTTCCTCGACGCGGGCATGGAGGAACGGTTCCTTGACGGAAGCGGATATTGCGTCAGCGTGCCGTCGGAGCGGTTCGGCATCGGCCATTGCGGGTTCCGGCTCACGGTCCGCGATTTGCCGAAAGGATATTACCTGATAGGGAATTGGGTATTATTTTCTAGAAACGGCATAGGCGGTCTTTTGGATGCATGCGACCGCCTTGCGGACATGGCGACGCTCACCGTAAGGGGAGATCCCGCCAGCTACAGAAACCAACTCGGCAAGGTCATGCCCTTTCGAAAACAGTAGGATTCATCTCATGGCAAAACGGAAACAACCGCGAGTCGATAAGACTGACTACGAAGCACTTCAGCTTCCGGATCTCTGCAAGCTGGTGATGGATCTTTCAGTGCCGTTTGAGGATCTCGCCGAATATGTCGAAGACAGGACCTATGCGCTTTGCGCCGGCGGCAAATGCAGTGATGCGGTGGGCGAGCTCAACCGCGTCGCCTCGTTTTTCGAGGCCATGGAGGCCAAAAACGAGGAGAACTGCCGGGACCTTGCCGATATTTACATCCTGATAGGCGAGGTGAACCAGTATGTCGGGTGTTTCCAGGAAAGCATCGAATGGTTTAAAAAGGCGGCGGTCGTGTTCGACCGCTACGCGGTGCCGTACCACAACCTTGCCTCGTCATACATTGAACTGGGGGATTACAAGAACGCCGTAAGAAGCCTGGAGCAGGAAATTCTGCTCGAGCCGGGAAATTATTTCTCGAGCCTGAAACTCGCGGACTTGTACGAGCAGCAGGGCGAGTTCAAAAAAGAGGAGGAGTGCCTCGAAAACGTGCTTGCGCGGAACCCGGAGAACATCCAGGCCCTGCACAAGCTCATCACGCACTACGAACGGCAGCAGCCCCATATCGACGTGAAACTGCTCAGAAAGCGGCTGATCGCCATCGGCAAGGTGTTCAGCGAGTTGGAAATGGTAATCCGTGTGTACCACCTGTGCATGCTGCAGTCGTTCTCGGAAGCGCTTGAGTTTCTCAACACAAAGATAAAGGACAATCCCGGCATGACCATCCTTCACCTTCTTAAGGCGTTCGCGCTCGGCGAACTCCGCCAGTATTCCAAGAAACGCAGGGAACTGGTCGAGTTCAAGCAGCATTGCCACGGGAAAATCGAATACATGAAGAGCAAGCTTGACGAATTCGAGCACATATTCGGAAAAAAGGCGGTGACGAGATTGGGAAGGATATTGGTGGTGACCAATCCGAATATTGCCAGATAAACATCGACCATGAAGTCTTGAAGTCGGAAGGTCTGAAAGTCTTAAATTCCAAAAGTCTTAACATCGATGCCCTTCCGCAGATCTTGAGACTTCTGGACTTTAAGACTTTAAAGACCTTTTTAAAAGGAGAATAATGTCATTCCCTGTTCGTGTCAGATTCGCCCCTTCTCCCACCGGCTATCTCCACGTCGGCGGCGCAAGAA
>Ga0335079_10010698_pt1 | contig 10447 bp, 8 predicted proteins | sample Lox_Sample_33_FD_206719 | JGI IMG/M metagenome (GOLD analysis project Ga0335079, IMG submission 206719) | Soil microbial communities from Loxahatchee National Wildlife Refuge, Florida, United States - Lox_Sample_3.3 | ecosystem: Environmental > Terrestrial > Soil > Wetlands | place: USA: Florida... | reverse complement strand
CCCAGCGTGGCCCGGTTGCGAATCAAAGGAGACGCGAACAGATCGAGCCACTCCTGGAATGCGGCGGGAGCGCCTCTCCAGCGGGAGCCAATCTCATTCAGCGAGAGGCCCGCGCCGATCTCCACATACTCGTCGGTCTCTCGAAATACTCGCAATTCCGGAACCGCATCCAGGCTGATGAGATGCGGAAACCGGGCGCCCCGCAAATTCGATTCGGCCACCAGGTCGGTCCCGCCAGACACCAGGCGAGCCTGCGGATGTTCCGCTAATTCCGCAAGACACGCGCGGAGCGTCGCGGGACGAGAGAATTTCGCGCTGCCGTCCGAATAAGCAAACTCACCTGGCTGCGGCGCCGGCAGCTCTAGACGCTCCCGGAAAGAATCATCCGCTGCGGGCCCCAGCGAGCGCGCGGCATCGGCGATCGGCCGGTAGCCGGTGCATCGGCAGAGATTCCCGCCGAGGGCCGCTGGGTCACAGGCTCCGCTGCGTCCGGGCCGATAATATTCGGCGAACAGGCTCATTACGAATCCCGGCGTACAGTAGCCGCACTGCGAGCCTCCGTGCTCGATCATCGAGCGCTGCACGGGATGCAGCTCACCCTTGGCCGCGAGGGCTTCCACCGTGTAGACCTCTTGCCCCGCCACCATGGGGAGAAGCATCAGGCAGCTATTTACCGGCCGATACTCGCAGCCCCGGCCGTTCTCTTTCACCAAAACCACGGTGCACGCGCCGCATTCACCTTCGGCGCAGCCCTCTTTGCTCCCGGTGAGGCCGAGCTCGCGGATGTGGTCGAGCAGCGTACGCTCGGGCGGCGCATCTTTGACGGAAATGGTCTGACCGTTCAGATGAAATGCGAATTCCCGAGGGCTCGGAGCGGGTTCCGGGGGCATATAACTCTATCCGCGCAGTGCGACGGGAACCGCGCAAAGACTATGGTTCAAGCATACACGAGCCAACCGGGCCGGCGGTACCGGCTGGCGGCCGCAACGGTACTAAGCGCGTTACTCGGTTACGCCGTGCCGTTCCAGCATTTCCACCGCCCGGGGGTCTCCGTTTTCCTGGGCCGCGCGGGCGTGCCTCCAGGCTGCCTCCATGTCGCCGCGCACGGCATAAATCTCCGCCAGGGCCGCGTGTGCATCCGCATATCCGCTTTCGAGCCGCACTGCTTCCTACAGCAACCCGAGAGTCTCATCCTGCTTGCCTTGCATGCGGTAGAGTTGCGCCAGGTTGTGATACGGAGTGGCATTTTGAGGCTCCCGCGCAATCCAGGCGCGCTGCTCTTCGATGTGGCGGAGCGTCTCGTAGTCGAGCGCGACATCGATCACTTCTTTCCGCCAGAAGCTCACTTTCGAGATCCTACCAGAACCAGCTGCACGTCCATAACATTGGTAAGTGTGGGGCCGGTTTTCACCAGATCGCCGAGAGCCTCAAAGTAATGGTACGAGTCGTTGTCGTCGAGGAACTTCCGGGCATCGGGTTTGCGGCGCAACGTGTCGCCGTCGGCGATCGCCCCGGCAGCATCGGTGGGACCGTCGGAGCCGTCCGTTCCCGCGCTTAAGATCACGGTTTCGGCAAGCCCGGCGATGTCGATCGCGGCAGCCAACACGAACTCCTGATTGCGCCCTCCCTTACCGTGACCTTTCAAGGTGACTGTGGTCTCACCGCCAGAAATGATGCAGGCCGGCAGCTTGACAGGCTGTCCCGTGCGGACCAGCTCGCGCGCGATGGCGGCATGCACGCGTGCCATGTGCCGCGCTTCTCCCTGGATCTCGCTGGTAAGCACCAGCGGGTGAAAACCGAGTTCCCGCGCGTGCCGTTTCGCGGCAGCTAAGGCCAGGCGGTTGGAGCCAACTACGGTGTGGCGGACGTGCCGGAAGAGCGGGTCTCGCGGCTTGGGGGTCTCCGCAATCTCGCCGCGCACGCCTTGTTCGATGCGATCCCGCACGGAGCGCGGTACACGCTTGCGCAAACCGTACTTATCCACAATCGCGGCTACCGTGCCGAAGGTTGTCGAATCCGCAGCCGTCGGGCCGGACCCGATGACGCCAGCCTCATCTCCAATCACGTCCGAGAGCAGCAGCGATTCGACCGTGGCCGGCGCAGCCAGGCGCGTCAGTTGCCCGCCCTTGATCCGTGAAATGTGTTTCCGCGTGGCGTTGATTTCGTGAATGTCCGCGCCAGAGGCCAGCAGCAGCCGGGTCACCTCTTGCTTTTCCTCAAACGTGATCGACGCGGCCGGCAAGGGGAGTAGCGCCGAGGCTCCGCCGGAGATCAAGCACACCACCAGATCTTCGCGCTGCGCCTGCTCCGCAATCCGCGCAATGCGTTCGGCTCCGGCAACGCCCTTCTGATCGGGAATGGGATGGCCGCATTCATTGAGCTCGATGCGGCGAAGCTTGGCCACGTGCCCGTACTTCACATTCACCAGACCCGCCGTGATGCGCCGCCCCAGCACTTGCTCCGCCGCGGCAGCCATGGACGCGCCGGCTTTACCCGCCCCCACCACGTAGATGTTGCGAAAACGCGCCGCGTCCAAGCGCTTCAGGTGACGTGCTACCGCCGCTTCCGGGTCGGCCGCACCCACTGCTGCGCGGAAGATCGCGAGCGCCTGGCGCCGAAGCGTGCGCGTGCTCACCGGGCAATTCTCATCGCATCAGGGGATGGCAGAGGATCGTTTCGACGGTCTCCGCGGCATCGTCGCTAGCTATCGGTACATGCACTTCAGCAAGCCGGTACACTTCCAACCGTGAGCGGTACAGCTCCGCCAATTCGTTGGGATTCCGCGCCAAGGGCCGATGCGCCGCCTGTGCCACGCGCCGCGAGACGGTTTCGAACGGGCAATCCAGCCAGACCGTCACGCCGCGGTCTTGCAAGGTCTGGCGATTCTCCGGTTGGGCGAAAGCTCCGCCACCGAGAGCCAAAACCGCCGGCCGCCCGCGTTCGATCCAGCCCACGTGCTGCCGCACAATCGCCACTTCGATGCGGCGGAACTCCGGCTCGCCGCGTTGATCGAAAATGTCGGCGATCGACATTTTCTCAGCGTGCTCGATCTCTTCGTCAGTATCGAAAAAACTCCAGCCGAGCCGGTGGGCGAGCAGACGCCCAATGGTCGACTTTCCCGACCCCATGAAACCGACCAGGTAGATGCCAGGTGTGCGTTTGAGCTTGAGATTCATGCTGTCTGATTGAGGGCCGCCAGGCGGGCTTCGACAAATGCAGGGAACAGGCGCGCGGCGGCGATTAGCAGCCAACCCGAGCGCGGTGTCACCACGGTGCGCGCGTCTCGCTCGACTCCCCGGCGGATGGCACGCGCACACTGCTCCGCGGTGATGGTTAAGCGCCGTGCACGGACCATCGCCTCGGGCGGCGAACCACCACGCGCGTTTTGCTGAAACGCTGTTCGCACATAACCCGGACAGACGATCATGGTGCGGATACCATCGCGCCGGAGTTCCATGCGCATGCCCTCGGTGAGCGCGCCCAGGGCATACTTCGATGCGCTATAAACCGTCAGCCAAGGCAGCGCCATCTTGCCGGCGATCGAACCGACATTCACGATCACACCGCTACGGCGTTCGCGCATGTGCGGCACCGCCAGTTGAGTCAGTGCCATTGGCGCAAAAAGATTCAGATCGAAGAGCCATCGCACTTCTTCCAGAGGTACGCTCCACGATGGGCTGTAGAGACCGGCCCCGGCGTTGTTGATCAAAATGTCAATCGCGCCGAAATAGTCGAGAGTGCGTTCGATGATCGCCCGCCGGGTTCTGTCCTCGGTCAAATCCCCGGCCGTAATCAGAGAGCCCTCAGGCGCGACCTTCGATAACCCTTCTTCCGACCGTGCCGTTAAGGAAACACGGGCGCCGGCCCGCGCGAATTCTGCGGCGCAAGCGGCGCCGATCCCCTGTGAGGCGCCGGTTATCAGCACTACCTTACCGTCGATTCGCATGCCTGTAAGGTTCTCGAAGGTTATTTGCTGCAAATTCGGGGAAAACGCCATAATAGTACCATGCCTTCGGGGTTGATCCCGTTATTCCCCTTGCAAATTGTTGTATTCCCGGGTACGTCGCTGCCACTACATATTTTTGAAGAGCGTTACAAGGAAATGGTGGGCAACGCGATTCGCGATAACTCCGAATTCGGCATCGTCCTCGCGCAAGAGGAGGGCATCGTCAACGCCGGGTGCACAGTGGTGGTGGAAAAACTGAACGAAATGTACCCGGATGGCCGCATGGATGTTCTGACGCGCGGACGGCGTCGCTTTGAAATCTTGTCACTCAACGAAGAGAAGACCTATCTGCAGGCGGAAGTGAATTTTTTCGAGGATGACGACTTCCGGCCGCCGCCGCCCGAGCTGCGCGAACAGGCGCTCACCCACTTCCGCGATCTGAGCAAACTGAACGCCACCAAAGAGATTGGCGAGCCCGACCTGAAAAATCCCCAGCTCAGCTTTCAACTGGCGCAGGTGCTGCCCGATCTGAACTTTCTGAGCGTGTTGTTGCGGCAACGCTCGGAAACCGGCCGGCTCCGCGAATTGAACGAGTATTTGGCGCAGTATATTCCCAAACAAAAGGCAATCGAACGGGTCCGGGCGCTGGCGCCCACCAATGGCTTCGGGGGCAAGCACGTGGAGATCTAGGGATGCGGGTCGTGGTCCACGCGGAAACCAGGCGTTGGCAGAGCGGATTCTCGTTTGCGATTTCGATCTGTTTGCACGGTTGGGTGCTAGGGTGGGTGGCTCTGGCTCCCTTGATCCCCAAGGAACGGCCGGCCAGCCTCTACGATCAGGAGATTCGTCCCAACGCGAATCGGCTGGTTTGGTATAACCTCCGCCTGCCCGAAATCTCGCCGACACCCAAGCCTGCCGAGCGGCGCCCGCCGCGCGCGCGCATTCAGTCCCCGAGAACCTTGGTCGCAGGGGCAAAGGACACGCCGCGCCCGCCGCAGATCGTCTGGCTTCCGGCGCCCGCGCTGGAGACGCCGAAACTCGTGCCGTCTCCCAACATGGTGGCGCTCACCCATCCTGCGCGGCCGGTGCGCGACTTCACTCCGGCCGAGCAGCCGCGTCCCAAGCTCCTCGCGCCCGTTCTTCCGGAAGCGCCGCAATTCGCCGCCGCACAGCCGCAGCCGGTTCCGCTGCCCACTATAGCCCGGCCGCAGCCGCGCGCCTTCACGCCCCCTGTAGAAGCGCGCATCCAGATGACGCAACCGGCCCTCCCGTCAGCCCCCGAACTGACCCTCGCCATGGCGGCGCCGCCCGCGGCGAATGTGAACTCGCTTCTGCGCGTGCAGCCGGCGCGCCGTACCTTCGTTCCACCTATCGAGGCCAAGCGCGCCCCCGTCCAGCAGCCAGCGGCTTTGCCGGACGCTCCCCAGGTCCCTGCTCAGTCGAATCCCCAGGCACCCGTCGTGCCGTTGACTGCCGTCGCTCGGGCGGTCCGTCCGTTCAAAGCTCCGGAGGTCCATCGCGACCCACCCGCGCGGCCTGTAGACACCGCCGTGGATGCGCCGGCCGTCGCTGCGAATCACCCACCGGAAGTAGCGCTAGCCATCGTCGGCCTGCTGCCGCGCCATCCCGCTGAGATTCCGACGCCCAAAGCCTCGCAGGACGCCGGCTTTTCCGCCGGCCCGCAGCCGCAGCCAACCGGCGAACAGGCGGTCGTCGAGGAGAACCAGCTCGTTGTCCCGGGTTTGCTTGCGCACGCTGGGCCGCACGATCAGCAGACACCGCTCGTGGCCAGCCTCGAACCGCCCACTTCCGCGCGCAACTTGCTGGCCGCTGCACGCGCAGCGAGAGTGACGAATGGGCCCTTGCCGATGGCGGTTGGCGGATCCCTGCCCGTGGCCGGCCCATCGGGCTCGCGGCTCACTGGCCGAGTGGTCTACGCGGTGGCCATTCAGATGCCCAATGTCACCAGTTATTCGGGTAGCTGGATCATCTGGTTTGCCGAGCGCGAACCAGTACCCGGGCAGACTTCCGATGTCCATCCGCCGCTGGCATTGCGTAAGGTGGATCCCAAATACGTGCCCGCCGCAGCCGACGAGAAGGTGGAAGGCAAAGTCCGTCTGGCAGCCGTAATTCGCAAAGACGGCCACGTGGAGGGAGTCGAACTGTTACAGCACCTCGATAACCGGCTCGACCGCAGCGCCGAAGAAGCCGTGGCAAAATGGGAGTTCGCGCCTGCCATGAGTCACGGCGCCCCGGTGGACGTGGACGCCGTCTTTGAGATTCCGTTTCATCTCGCCCCGCGCTCGCCCAAATAGTCGATGCGCCAGCACCTGATCATCGATGCCGATGACACGCTCTGGGAGAACAACATCTATTTCGAGCGCGCCTTCGACGAGTTCGTCGAATTCCTGGGGCACTCCTCGATGTCTCCCACCGAGGTCCGCGACGTGCTCGATGAGATCGAACACGCCAACACCAAGATCCACGGCTATGGCTCCCTCAATTTTGCCCGAAATTTACGGGAGTGCTACCAGCACTTAGCCGAGCGCGATGTGAGTGAGATAGATATCGCCACGGTTATGGGCTTCGCCGAGCGCATTTTGGAGCAGCCGATGGAAGTGATCGAGGGCGTGCCCGAGACGCTCGAGTACCTCTCTCTCCGTCACGATCTGACGTTGTTTACCAAAGGCCATTCGGAGGAGCAAAAACTGAAAGTCGATCGATCCGGCCTGGCCGTATTCTTCCACCACACCGCCATCGTGAAAGAGAAGGATCGGGCCGCGTATCAGAGATTGGCCGAGGAGCGGGCCATGGCTCCGGAACGCGCGTGGATGATCGGTAATAGCCCGAGATCGGACGTCAACCCCGCGCTCGAAGCCGGATTAAACGCGGTGTACGTTCCGCATCCGCGCACCTGGGTACTGGAGAAGGAGGAGATCCGCCCCGGAAAGGGGCGGCTCCTCGTGGTGGACAAGTTCGCGGATCTGCGCGAACACTTCTGATACCCGTGACTTACTGCAACGCGATCTGAACTGTATTCGCGGTCTGCCCGTTGACGGTAAGGATTACGTTCACCGTCCCCGCGCCTGCCAGGCTCCGCGGCAACAACAGGTTCATCTGGTCGAGTCCGGGGTATACGCCTTGCGCTGCCGTCTGGATGTTGGCGTTGGGCAGGCTGACTCCGTTGATGGTCGCTGTGACATCGGTGTCCGAAGCCCGGTGACGGATTCCCGTGCCGTAAAGCACCAGGTAGAGCTGGTTGCCATCCGGACCGAAGCTCACCGGGTTTGGAACATACTGGTTCTGCGTTGTATCGAATACGGCAATGTTATCGAACGTCTGCACGTATCCGGGTGCCACGTGGACGAACTGACCCGCAGCCACGCCTTGGCCATTCTGATTGGCGGTGAAGATCGCCGGTGAGGTCAGCGTTACGTTCGCCACCGTCGACATGGTGTTGCCGCCGGGAAGAAGCATGGTAAACAGCGCCGGCCCCAGCGCCACCGTGTTCGGCATCACGAAGTTGATCTGGCTGGCAGAAGCGAACACGCCGTATAGAGGGGCCAGCCAGGAAACGCCCGTGCTATCGGTGATTTTTACGCTCGCTCCACCTAAAGTGGTTCCCAACGGGAAGCCCTGTGCAGCAGTGTCTCCCGTCAAATTGGTTACGTGGTACGCGCTCACAGCCTCATCGGGCGCGAAGCTCCCGGTGATGTTGGCTGCCGTGCTGACCAGTTGAAGCTGCGAAGCGGACGAACTGCCCGCGAAGTTCGTATCCCCGTTGTAAACGGCGATGATTTGATGCGTCGCAATGCTGGCATCTACGATGGCGGTGGCAGTTCCACCGGCAAGCGCCGCCGATGCCACCGTCAGATTGTTCTGCGATGCATCCTGGAACTGAACGGTCCCGGTGGGGTTCCCTGCTCCGGGCGTCACTACTGTAACGGTCGCCACCAGCGTCGCTTGGCTCCCATTGAGTTTCGGTACGTATGTCGTCTGAGTGGCGGCCTGCGCTACCACGAACGACACCGTGGCTTGCGCCGCAGGATACACGCTATCCCCGCCGTATGCAGCCGTCACGTTGTAGGCTCCGGGGCTGAGTGAGTTCAGTACGAGACCCTGACCTACAGCAGCTGTGCCCAAGTTCGTCGAGCCATTCTTAAACGTGACCTGGCCGGTGGGGGCAGGCGGAGTTCCGGTCCCGGTCGGCGTCACGACTCCGGTCAGCGTCACGGCCTGGCCGTAGACCGGCGCCTGCGGATTCACGCTGGCCGACATGGTGCTGCCCGGACCGAAGCCGCCACCGCCGCCGCCTCCCGGAGCTACATATTGCCCCAGGGTTGCCTGCGCCGATTGGAACACGCCGCTCGGTGTGAACTGCGCCGTGATGACATGCGAGCCGGAGGTGAGCGCGCTCGTAGAATACTGAGCGGTCCCGGTCGGATCGACAGGAACCGGGCTCCCTAAGCTGGTGGTTCCATCTAAGAAACTCATCGTGCCGGTCGGCACGTTGTTATTGGAACCGTTCGATACCACAGCCTTAAAAGTGATGTTGTCTCCAGCGTTGGCGGGGTTCTCACTGCTCGTCAGAGTCACCGTGGTCGGTTGCGTGCTGATAGCAACGGGAGCGGACTCGCTGTCCACGAAGTTAGCATCGCCCGAATAAACAGCTTGCACGCTGCCCGCCGCCGTTGCAGTGAAGGTGGCAGTGGCGATCCCGCTCGAAGAACTGAGTGGAACCGGATTACCGAATGGCGTGGTGCCGTTCATAAATTGCACTGTTCCCGTGGGCATGCCGAAACCTGGCGCATTCGGCAAAACGTACGCCGTGAGTTTCAATCCCCCCGGTCCGGACGCGGTCAGGTTGGTCGTAGTGGTGTCCGAACCGATCGTCAGACTCAGCGAATCACTGCTAATGCCCGCGCTTCCCGTGCCGCAATAGTAAGTAACTGTAATCGCGTGAGCTCCGGCCGACAATGGGGCATTCGAAGCCAGGCCGAATTGTGCCTGCCCGTTCACCAGGTTGAGCGGCGTTCCCGGAAGCATCGAAAATCCGTCCGCCAGGAAGTCCATCGTGCCGCTGGCGGGAGCCCCTGCCGAACCGGGATAGCTCACCGAACCGGTGAAGATCACCGCTTGGCCGTAAACCGGCGACGCTACCGAAGAAGTAACCGTGACCGTGGGGTTGTTCGGGCAGATCGATAACACATAGACGCTCGAATTAGATGGCGCGAATGTGTTGTCCCCAATGTAATTCGCAAAGATCATGTGAGTACCGGCTGACAGTGTCGAGGTGGTAACCGACGCGGTGCCCGAGGAATTCAACGCGATATTGCCGATAGAAGTCCCGGCATCCGTAAAATTGACATAACCGGTAGGCGTCCCGGTGCCGCTCGCTGCCGTAACCGTTGTGGTAATCGTGATCGACTGGCCCACCGCGGCATTGCCGGTGGATGTGGGCGTAGCGGTAGAGGTCGCAAGCCCGTTTACGGAGAAACCAACTGCCGCCGAAGTGCTCCCATTCAGATTCGAATTGCCGGTATAGGCCGCAGTCAACGCATGCGAGCCGGCCGGCAGATTGGCCGCGAAAAAACTGGCTGAGCCCGTTCCCGAGATCGGTTGGGTCGAGAGCAGAGTTCCGTTATCCAGAAACTGGATAGAGCCGGTAAGCGTAGCCGACCCGGGCGCTTGTACCGTCACCTGGGCACTCATCGTGATGCCGGTTCCCGCCGTAGCGCCCGAATTGGCCGGCGGCGCGGTGAGTACCGTGGTCGTGTTGGCTTTACCCACCGACACAGTCACAGAGTTGCTGCTGGAGCTGGAGAAATTTGCATCTCCGTTGTACTGCGCGACTATGGAATGGAGGCCTTGGGTGAGAGTCAAGGGAGATGTGACCGCCTGATTGCCAGCCAGGTTTGCGGTGGCCACCACCTGAAATCCATTGTCGACGAAGCTCACGCTGCCGGTGGCTCCATTGGTGACGTTTGCGGAGAACACCACGGATTGCCCGATCACAAGCTGAGTCGGCGCGATAGACAGAATCGTAGTACTCGGAGCAGACACGCTGAAAGTGACGTTGTTGGAGACGGCGCCTTGCGGGGCGTAGTTGGAATCTCCGGCGTAGTCGACACCGAGCGTATGCTGACCAGCACCCAGATTCGGGCTGGGGATGTTATAAGCAGCATCTGGAACCGTAAAGCTGGCGACACCGGCTGCTCCGCCGGAGGGGACGGTCAATGGAATGTGAGTGCCGGCGGTCATGCCATCGATCCTTAGCTCGATGGCTCCAGTGCCAGGCCCGGCTGAACCAGAGACAGCCACCGAGACAGTCAACGGCTGGCTCTGATCCCAAGGATTGGGAGTGACGTTGACCGTAATCGTCGCGGGATTAGTACCTGCAACTAACAATCCCGCGGCCGGAGCTAGAATAACTGCCAACTTCAGGGCCGAAAACGTGAGCCACTTTCGCACAGATCCTCCGCCGGAGTCTAAGTACAGTAA
>Ga0335079_10010696_pt1 | contig 10448 bp, 6 predicted proteins | sample Lox_Sample_33_FD_206719 | JGI IMG/M metagenome (GOLD analysis project Ga0335079, IMG submission 206719) | Soil microbial communities from Loxahatchee National Wildlife Refuge, Florida, United States - Lox_Sample_3.3 | ecosystem: Environmental > Terrestrial > Soil > Wetlands | place: USA: Florida... | reverse complement strand
TGAAGGTGATTCTGCGGCCGTGAGGCAGCGCGGTAACATGAGTGCGTGCGCACCTACTTCCACGTCGACATGGACGCGTTCTTCGTGTCCGTGGAAGAACTGTACGACCCGTCGCTGAAGGGCAAGCCGGTGGTGGTGGGCGGGCGGCCGAACGAGCGCGGGGTCGTGTCGGCGGCTTCGTACGCGGCGCGGAGATTCGGCGTGCACTCCGCCATGCCGCTCCGCACCGCATACAAACTGTGCCCGCAGGCAATCTTCGTCGATGGCCACCCGGACCGCTACCGCGACTATTCGCACAAGGTCTACGACGTTCTCACGGCGTTTTCCCCGCTGGTGGAAATGGCTTCCATTGACGAAGCCTACGTGGATATCACGGGCACGGAGCGGTTGTACGGGCCGCCGCTGCGCGCGGCGCACCTGCTGCACGAGCGCATCAGGCAGGCGACAAGCCTGAACTGCTCGATCGGCATTGCAGCGGCACGCATGGTGGCGAAGGTCTGCTCGGACCAGGCCAAGCCGAACGGGGTGCTGTGGGTGGTTCCCGGCCGCGAGGCGGAGTTCCTGGCGCCGCTGGACGTGCGCAGGATTCCGGGCGTGGGCAAGGTTACAGAGAAGAACCTGCACGATCTCGGCATCCGCAAGGTCGGCGATCTGGCGCGGCTGGACGAGGCATTCCTGGAAGAGCGCTTCGGAAAGTGGGGCATGGCCCTGGCCGGAAAATCGCGCGGCGAAGACGCCGGCGGATGGTACGACACGGCAATCGGCGAGGAAGAGGGCCCGAAGTCGATCAGCCACGAGCACACGTTCAACGAAGATACGGCCGACCTGGAGCACATCGAATCCACTCTGGCGCGGCTGAGCGAGATGGTGGGCCGGCGCCTGCGGGAGCACGGGCTGGAGGCGCGAACGCTCCAGCTCAAGCTGCGCTATTCGGATTTTTCGACCATCACGCGCGCCCACACGCCCCCGCGCGCCACGCAGCTCGATACCGAGATCTTCGAGGAGATCCGGGACCTGTTCCGGCGCAACTGGCGACCGGGAGCGGCGGTACGGCTGCTGGGCATTCACGCCTCGGGCTGGGCCGAGGGTGGGGAGCAGATGGACCTGATGGGGGAAGAGCGCCACGAAAAATGGAAGGGCGCGCTGGCCGCGGCCGATCGTCTGCGCGACAAGTTCGGGGAGAACGCCGTCGGGCTGGCGGCCGGGATGCGCGGGAACTTCCGCGAGAGGACCCACGAGAATCCCGCGGGATTGCCTGGGAAGAAGTAACGCTCAGCGCCGTTCCCAGAGCAGGAAGCCGACCATGGTCTTGGCGTCCTGGATCTTGCTGCTGCGGATCATGCCCGAGACCTCGTTTGCCGTGAACCAGCCCGTCTCGATCCGCTCGTCGTCCATGGGAGTCGCTTCGCCCTGCGTGAGACCTTCGGCGAGATAGACGGTCATGCGCTCCTGCACGTAGCCGGGGCTGGCAAAGAAAGTGGTCAGCTTCGTCCACTTCCTCGCGCGGCATCCGGTCTCCTCGACGAGCTCGCGCTTCGCCGCCTGGAGCGGTGTTTCGCCGGGATCGAGGCGGCCGGCGGGCAGTTCCCAGAGGTAGCGCTCGGCCGGCAGCCGGTATTGGCGCACCAGGAGAATGCGCTTGCGGTCATCCACCGCCATCATGACCGCGCTTCCGGCGTGGCGCACCACGCTGCGCTTGATCTTGAATCCGGTTTTCTTGTCGGCCGCGCGGTCTTCGGTCACGCGGAACAGACTGCAACTGTACACCTGCTTGGACGATGTGATTTTCATGGTCTGGTTTTGAGTGCCTTGGCAAATTCGGCGGCCGGCCGCGTGTTCATGATGTCCGCCGGGCCGAGCCATCCGCGCCGCGCCGTGAGGACGCCGTAGCGCATGCTCGCCAGGTGCTTGGGATGGTGGGCGTCGGTGGCGATAGTGAAGCAGGCGCCCTTGGCCTTGGCGGTGCGGATCAGCGGGCCATGCAGATCGAGCCGCTCCGGGCTGGCATTGATCTCCAGCCAGACACCGCGGCGGACGGCCTCGGCGACGACACGCTCGAAATCGAACCGGAAGGGATCGCGCTGCAACAGCAGGCGGCCGGTAGGATGCCCGAGCACGCGCAGAGACGGGCATTCGAGGGCGTGCAGGAGGCGGTCGGTCATCTCGGCGGCTTCCAGGTTCATATGGCTGTGGACGCTGCCGATGACGATATCGAGCTCGGCGAGCGCGTCGTTGGCAAGGTCCATGGCGCCGTCCTTGAGGATGTCGCACTCGATGCCGCTGAAGACGCGGATCCCGAGACCGTCACGGTTGATTTCGCGGACTCGGCGGGCGAACTCGACCACCCGCTTTTCGTCGAGGCCGTTGGCCATGGCGAGGGCCTTGGAGTGGTCGGTGATGGCGATGTACTCGTAGCCGCGTTCGCGCGCGGCCGCGGCCATTTCTTCGAGACTGGCGCGGCCGTCGGTCTCCGTGGTGTGCATGTGGATGTCGCCGCGGACCTGGCGCAGCTCAACCAGTTCGGGCAGGCGTCCCTGTTCGGCGGCCTCGATTTCGCCGGCGTTCTCGCGGAGCTCCGGGGGAATCCACGGCAGCCCGATGGCCTGGTAGATGCTCTCTTCGGTTGCACCGGCGATTTTGGATTCGTCCTCGGCGCGGAACAGCCCATATTCGCTGAGCTTCAAGCCCATCCGGACGGCGCGCGTGCGGATGGCCACGTTGTGGTCCTTGCTGCCGGTGAAGTATTGCATGGCCGCGCCGAAGCTTTCGGGCGGCAGCGTGCGCACGTCCACCTGCAAGCCTTCGCGGCCGACGCGGGCGCTGGCCTTGTTCTCGCCGCGGCCGAGCACTTCCTCCACGCGGACGTATTTGACGAAGGGCTCGAGCGCGTTGGTGGGCGCTGGACCGGTGACCAGCAGATCGAGATCGCCCACCGTTTCGCGTCCGCGCCGTAGACTGCCGGCGGGCGTGACCGACTCGACCCCGTCCACCTTGGACAGTTCGGCCATAAGCTCCACAGCCATGGCCTCCGCGTAGCTAAGCAGGTACCGGCCGGTGCGCTGCCGGTACTGGGAGATGGACCGGAGCACCTTCTCTTCGAGCTTGGCGCCCATGCGGGGTAGAACCCGCAGTTTCTGTTCCAGAGCGAGGCGTTCCAGCTCGTCGATGGTGCTGGCCCGGTAGTGTTCGAAAATGAGGGCGATGCCTTTCGGACCAAGGCCCTGGATCTTCAGGAACTCGAGCGCGGTGGGCGGGAATTTCTCGAGGAGTACGTCGCGGCGCTCGCAGGATCCGCGCTCGACAAGCTCGGCGAGGACGTGCGCCAGGCTCTTGCCGATCCCGGGAATTTCGGTGACTTTGCGTTCGGGATCCTTGAGGATGTCGGCGATGCGCTCGGGATATCCTTCGATTGCCGTGGCGGCGTTGCGGTAGCTGCGGATGCGGAAGCTGTCTTCGGCGGCGATCTCCATGAGATCGGCGGTCTCCCAAAGAAGCCGCGCGATTTCCCGGTTTTCCACCTTACGATTGTATCGTCCAGGGTGCCGCAGGGCGCGTCATATAGATGTGAAGGTCCAGGCTCTGCTACTCATGCTGTGCGCGCAGGCGATGTGGGCGCAGACCGCCACATCCGGTTTCAAGGTGGTTTCCGCCGCCAGTTATCAGGGCACGGTGGCGCCCGATTCCATCGCCGCGATCTTCGGGTCGAACCTGGCGCGCACGACGGCTTCGGCAACGCTGGATGCCAACGGGCAACTGCCGGCCGAACTGGGCAACGCGCGCGTGCAGGTGAACGGGCAGGCGGCATCGCTGGTCTTTGTGTCGCCGGGCCAGATCAATTTCGTGGTTCCCGCCGGGATCGCGGCCGGGACCGCAACCGTGGTGGTGAACAGGACCGATTTGAACACCAGCCAGAACGGCTCGGCCCTCATCGGCAACAGCGCGCCCGCAATTTTCAGCTCCGATGCCTCGGGAGCGGGACCCGGCGCCATCCTGAACGCGGTGACCTTCGCGCCGGCTCCCTTCCTCACGGTCACAGCGCAGAACGGCGCCGACCCGCGCACGCGGCTGGCGGTGTACGGCACGGGAATTCGCAATGCCAGGAACGTCACGGCATCGGCGGCGGACGCCGGCGGAAACCGCTACAGCCTGACGGTGGAGTTCGCCGGCGCTGCGCCGGGATTTTTCGGTCTGGACCAGGTGAACGTGATCGTCCCCGCCGATCTGGATGGTGCGGGGGCGGTGTCGCTGAGCGTGTCCACGGAAGACGCGGCATCGAACATCGTCACCTTCCAGATGGCGCTGTTGCCGGAGAGCAGTCTCCAACTGACCGGACTCACGCTGACGCCGCAGGTGGTGAATTCGGGCGACAGCATGACAGCCACGGTCCTGCTGAACGGGGTGGCGCGATCGAGCGGCTTTCCGGTGTCGCTGCGCAGCAACAGCCTCTATGCGATGGTGCCGCCGTCGGGTTTCGTGCTGGTTCCGGCCGGGAAGGCCTCGGTGAACGCCGTCATCACGACAAGTCCGGTACCCAGCGTCCAGAAAGGGACGATCGCGGCGCAGCACACCGTCACGGTCTCGGCAGATTTCGAACTGGACCCGCCGAACCAGGTCCAGCTCAGCGCGATCTCCGTGAATCCCGCCAGCGCGTTGGGCGGCCGGACGGTGCAGGGAACGGTGACCCTGGCGAGCACGGCGCCCGGTGGCGGCGTGAGCGTTTCCCTGGCCAGTGACAATGCCTCCGCTACAGTTCCCGCGGCGGTCGTGGTGCCGTTCAACCAGAACTCGGCGACATTTGCAGTTACGACCGCGGCGGTCATGGCGGCGCAGACCGTGAATCTCACGGCGGCGCTCAACCGGGGGAGTGTGAGCACCAGGCTCAGCCTGTTGCCGCTGATCGCGCTCGCGCTCGATTCCACGTCCGTGGTGGGGGGTGCGACGGTCACCGGCACGGTCACGCTTGCCGAACCGGCGGCGGGTGGCGCCACGGTGTTCCTGACGTCCAGCGACAACAGCGTGGCTCTGCCGCCGGCGTTTCTCACGATGTCCGCGGGCCAGACCGCCGCATCGTTTTCCATACCGACGACGAAGGTAGCCGGGACGCGGACCGCGACGATCACGGCAAAGTACATGGCCGTCACCCAGAGTGTGGAGTTGACGATAAACCCGCAGCCCGCGGCGGCTCTGTCCGGCCTGGCGATCTCACCCAACCAGGTCAACGGGGGAACGGCGGTACAAGGCACTGTGACCCTGAGCGCACCGGCAGGCGCCGGAGGATTCCTGGTTTCTCTCCAGAGCAGTTTGCCCTCGGCAGCGACCGCGCCGGGGCTGTTGACTGTGGCGGCCGGCCAGAGCAGCGCCCTCTTTCAGGTCACGACGTTCCGGGTGGTGACTCCGCAAACGGTGACGATCACGGCGAGCGCAGGCGGAGTCACGAAGACGGCCACGCTGACGGTGCAATAGTCCTGAAACGAAGCACTGGCTGAGAGCGGTACTACTGCTTCTTCTCTTCCTTGCCTTCGCCTCTACGCGGTTGCTGCTTGCGCTCTTCCTGGCGCTGCTGGTGCGTTTCCTGGTGCTGCTCACCGCGCGGCGTCTGCACGCTCTGGGGCTGCTGCGCGGGACGGTCATCAGAACGCGGCTGCTGCTGTTGTTGTTGTTGCTGTTGCTGTTGCTGCACGGGGCGCTCGTAGGTGCGCTGCGGCTGTTGCTGCTGCTGTTGTTGTTGAGTTTGCTGCTGCTGCACCGGACGCCCGAAGGTCCGGGGTTCCTGCTGGCCGGGCTGTTGCTGACCCTGGGGTTGCTGGCCTTGCTGCTGCCGGTAGTTGGGACGGTCGTTGCGCTGAGGAGCGGACGGCTGGCTGGGGTTGTTCTGCATGGCCGGCTGCTGGAATCCGCCCGGGTTGGCGCTGTGGACGACGGGAGCGCCCTGCATGCGGTCAGTGCGGCGAAGCGACTCGGCGGCAGCAGGGTCGATGGGCCGGCCGGGATTGGCCTGCAGCGCCTGCTGCTTGGCGGCGAAGGAAACCGGCGGCGGAGGCGGAGCGGTCCTGGCCACCACGGCGCGATCGGCCATTTGCGGCGGCGGCGCCGCGACCCTGCCCATAGGCGCTGGACGGCCGAGCACGCTGGCACGTTCGGGAGCTACGGGAGCGGCTGTGCCGACCACCTGGGCGCGCGCGACCGCGTTGGCGGGCACGGCTACCGCGGCGGTATTGACCGGCCGGGCGCCGACAAAGGCCGCTTGCGGCACCGCGGTGACGGCGCCAGTCACGTTCTGGTTGACGTAGCGCACGTTGGTGACGTTCACGTTGGTCACGTTGACATTGGTGACATTGACGTGGGTGATATTGACCTGGCGCACGTAGACCTCGCTGACGTGATACGCGGGGTGGTAGACCTCGCGCGGGCCGAGCGGGAACCAGGCCACGCCTGCGCCTCCGCCGAACGACATGGCCACGCTGAATCCGCCGCCGCCCACGAAAGCGACGAGTGCGGGCGCGTATACCGGCCTGGCCACCATGGTTCCCGGCACCCACACCCAGCCGCCGCCATACATGGCCCAGCGCCCGTAGTGGAAGGGCGCGAAACCCCAGGGGGCGTCATCCACCCAGGTCCAACCCCATGGCTCGACCCAGACCCAGTGGCCGAAGCGGTAGGGAGCCCATCCGGCTGCCACCACGGTGGGCCTCCAGACCCAGCCGTAATCGGGCGCCTGGGTCCACGCGCCGTGTGCATCGAGGTCCTCGTAGCCGGTCATTTCGCGGCCCACGTAGCGCGCGCTTTGCGACTGCTCTTCGCGGCGGTCGCGGTCCTGGCACCAGCGGTCGAAGCTGTCGAAACCGGCCGCGATGTTGATCTCGCTGGCAAACGTGCTGTCGGCCCCGGTGAGGCGGGCGGAATCGCGCGGGTGGAGCGCGAACGCGCGGCCTCCGGCGGTCACCTCGGCGTCGCCGCCGTTCACGGTGACCACGGTGAGAGCGTTGCCCTCGTCCACCTGGAAGCGGTAGTCGCCCGGACGAAGCAGGGTAACGGCGGCATTAGGCGTATCGACTTCGAAGCTCTCGCCTTGGCCCAGCGCACGCATATGTACATTGAGCACGCCGCCGGTGAGGCTGAGCTGGACCATGCGGTCATCGAGATTGAGGACGGCGAGGGCCGTCTGGGAACCCAAGCGAACGGCGGTGGAGCCGATGTGCAGCTCGGCCTGTCCGCCCATGTCGGCCCAGAGATGGTCGCCGTTATAGAGCGGGTAGTTCAGCGTGGCGTTGGTCCACTCATCCACACTGCCCGGGCGAAAAGAAACCGGCCCCTGCATGTAGTTCAAGCGCGCGACCCGGGACGGGGGATCGGCGGCGGGCGGCTGGGCCGCGCCGGTTGCGGCCGCTACCGCCATGATTATCAAGGTCTTTGCAGCGTTGCGCATCGTGTTGTCCGTTCTTCCGCTCCTGATCTATCTAAACGTTGGATCATGAAGATTGTCGTGCAGGTTTCATTAAAATACAGCAATGTATTTAGGCAACAGCTTCGACGAGACGCCGTAGTTCACGCTGCATTTCACGCGCCGCGAAGTGGGCGCGCTCGCCGTGCCCCGGCAGCACCCACTCGAACGAGTAAGCGGCCAGCCGCCGGACACTGCGGACCTGTTCAGCCCAAGAGTACCAGCAAACGTCGCGCGATGCAGTAAGCCGGCCGCGGCTCCGGCTCCACCAAACGTGATCTCCGGAAAGCAGAAACTCGCGATGCAGCAGGACGCAGTGGCCGACGCGCGATTGAGAACTCGCCGGTGTCGCCGAACGTCGCCGGAGCAAGCTGGCGGCAGGTGCAGGTGGAAGCGAAGAACGGGCCGGCTGCGTTTTCGGGAAGGCGATGGCTGGGGTCCGCCATTGACTCCATTTATGGCGTGTGGGTCAGGGCACGGTCGTAAGTTTACTTCCCGTGGAGCGTGGGTTAGGGTTGGTTACAGCAACCATGGCCGAAGGGGACAACGAGCTCGCCCTCAGCGAGCCGGAGCAGCAGCAGGCGCAGGAGCGCAGCTCGATCAACGCCCGCGTGGTGCACGAAGCCGTGCGGCGGGAAGGCGAGGACGAGCTGAGGCGGACATCGTCCGCGCTGGCCTGGTCGGGACTGGCCGCGGGCCTCTCGATGGGCTTTTCGCTGATGATCGAAGGCGTCTTGCGCGCGGCCCTTCCGGACGCGCCTTGGGTTCCCCTGATTTCCAAGCTGGGCTATAGCGCCGGGTTCGTCATCGTGATTCTGGGACGCCAGCAGTTGTTCACCGAGAACACTCTTACACCCATCCTTCCGCTGTTGCACAGCCGCGATCCGAAGATGGCCGTCAACGTGGCGCGGCTCTGGTCGATCGTGCTCGCCACCAACCTTGCCGGGGCGCTCCTCATCGCGCTGGTGCTGGCACGTACCGGGGTGTTCCCGCCCAACGTGCGGATCGCGTTCCTGGATATCGGGCGCGATTCCATGAGCGAGACATTCGGCACGGTTCTTCTCCGCGGCATCTTCGCGGGATGGCTGCTGGCGCTACTGGTCTGGCTGCTGCCGTTCGCGGAACACGCGCGGTTTTTCGTGATCATCGCGCTCACCTGGATGATCGGCGTGTGCGGCTTCAGCCACATCGTAGCGGGCGCGGTGGAGGTGTTCTACCTGGCGTGCGGCGGCGCCGCTTCCTGGCAGCAGGCACTCGGCGGATACATTGTTCCGGCGCTGATCGGCAACATCGTCGGCGGGGTCGCCCTGGTGGCCGCTCTGAATCACGCGCAGGTGGTTTCCTAGGCGCGTGCGGGAAGGCGTCAGATCACCTCGCGCACCTTGTTCTCGACTACGGTCTTCAGGATCTCGCGGCCGTCTTTCTGTCCGCGCACGAGCGCTTCGGCGAAGTGTACGGCCTGGTCCAGGCTGACATTGCCTGGCAGCGGCGGTTCCTTGGGGTCCACGACCGCCTGGATCACCGCCGGGCCGGGATGTTCCAACGCCTGGCGTAGAGTCGCGGCGGCGCGCGACGGCTCGTCGACGGTGAACCCGGCGGCGCCGCACGCCTGCGCGTGGAGCGCGAAGTCGATCGGCTGCAGGTCGGTGCCGAACTCCGGGTTGGCGTCCAGCGCCATCTGCTCCCACTTGATCTGCCCGAGCTCGTTGTTCTTGATGACTACGACTTTTACCGGCAGCTTGTACTTGACGAGGGTCGCGATTTCGCCCATGAGCATGGTCAGCCCGCCATCTCCAACGATGCAGACCACCTGGCGGCCGGGATAGGCAACCGATGCGCCGATGCCGTAAGGCAGGCCGTTGGCCATGGTCGCCAGCATGCCGGAGAGCGAGAACTGCATGCCCCCACGAATCGAGATGTAGCGCGCGGCCCAGGTGGCGATGGTGCCGCTGTCGGCGATCACGATGGCATCGTCGTTGAGGAGCTTGTTCAGCTCGTGCGTGACCACTTGCGGCTTCATTGGCATATCGTGACGCGTGCCGCGCTCGTCCATCAGCTTGTTCCAGGACTGCATCCGGCGCTGCGATTTTTCCAGAAAGCTCGAGTCCTGCTTTTCCGGCAGGAACTTCGCCAGGAGGTCGAGCACGGTGGCGCAATCGCCCACCAGGCCGACGTCCACATCGGCGCGCAGACCGATACGGGTGGGATCGATGTCCACCTGGACGATCTTCGCCTGCCCGGGCTTGGGCAGAAAATCCATGTAGGGAAAACTGGTGCCGGCCATGATGAGCGTGTCGCACTCCTGCATGGCGTCCTGCGACGGCGCGGTGCCCAGAAGGCCGATTCCGCCGAGGCAGTGCGGGTCGTCATCGGGGACGGCCGCCTTGCCGAGCAGGGCCTTCACCACCGGCGCTTTCAGTTTGCGGGCAAGGTTGAGCACCTGCTCACGGGCGCCCAGCGCCCCGCGCCCGGCCAGGATCGCGATCTTGGAGCCCTCCGCGATGAGGCGAGCAGCGGCCTCGAACTCCGCTTCGGGCGGTATGGGGTACACCGCCGGAAGAACGTCGGCGCTGTGGCGCTTGACGTTGGTCTTGGAGCGCCGCTTGTCGGAGGCTTTCCATTCCTGGATGTCCTTGGGGATGGTGATGTGCGCCACGCCGCGGTACGCCAGGGCTGTCTTGATCGCCTCATCGAGCACGTTCTCCACGTGCGCCGGACCCATGACGCGCTGGTTGTAGAAGGCCACATCCATGAACAGCTTGTCGAGATCGAGGTCCTGTTGGTAAAAGGTCCCAATCAGGTCGTGAAAGGTGTGCCCTGTAATGGCCAGCACGGGTTGCCGGTCGAACTTGGCGTCGTAGAGTCCATTCAACAGATGAACTCCGCCGGGCCCGGATGTGGCGATGCATACGCCCAGCCTGCCGGTGAATTTCGCATATCCGCAGGCCGCGAAGGCGGCGGCCTCCTCATGCCGCACCTGGACGAATCTTAACTTATCCTGGCGCTG
>Ga0335079_10010695_pt1 | contig 10448 bp, 6 predicted proteins | sample Lox_Sample_33_FD_206719 | JGI IMG/M metagenome (GOLD analysis project Ga0335079, IMG submission 206719) | Soil microbial communities from Loxahatchee National Wildlife Refuge, Florida, United States - Lox_Sample_3.3 | ecosystem: Environmental > Terrestrial > Soil > Wetlands | place: USA: Florida... | reverse complement strand
TCGAAAAGCTGACGTCAGCCCCGTCCGTGGCCGAGAACTATCAGGTGTGGGAGCGCGTCATCGCGGTGCTCGACCAGAAACGCATGCCTCCCCAGGGCATGCCGCAGCCCAGCGATGAGCAGCGGTCGAATGCGTCCGCGTGGATCCACGCGCAGCTCGACGCCTATGTGAGAGCGCACGCGGGCGATCCCGGACGGGTCACCGTCCGCCGTCTGACCAGCGGCGAATACAACTACGCCGTTCACGATCTCACCGGCCTCGACCTCGATCTCGGTATCGACGCGTCGAACGACTCGGTGGGCGGCGAGGGCTTTACCAACTTCGGCGATGTCCAGTTCATGCAGGACGCCAACTTCCAGCGGTATCTCGAAGCGGCGAAGATCGTGTCCAACCACGCGGTCATCGGCGCCGGACCGCTTCAGTTCTACGTCGATCCCGGCCAAACGGGATTCGAGATGTCGGCGATCCACCGCATCAAGGATATTTACACCGCCTACGGTTTTCGCACCGTCTCCGGCGAGGGCGGATTCTCGTTCGGCCTCGAGAAATACGCCAAGGCGATCTTCGCGGCGTGGGAATACCAGCACCGCGCCGCGCTGGGAAAGCCGAATGCCACCTTCGCCTCGCTCGCCGCGGACGAAGGCGTGACCGCGCGCTTCGTCGAACACATTTACCGCACCATGAACCGGTCCGACCTGCTGTACCCGTCTTCCGAAATGGCATCGCGATTCCATCGCCTTCCGGCGCCCACGGGGGACATCGCGGCCAGCATCGCCGCGGGGCGCAAGAGTGCCGATGAGTTACAGAAGTATCTCACTTCATGGCCGGGCTGGCTGTTCGCCCGCGGCGATGCGGCATACGGCGGAGCGGGCGATGAGAGCCCGCTCATCATCACCGAGAAATCTCTGCGGGTGGAAGCGGCGCATCATTTCGTCTACAACCGCGTGGGCAGAGGACCCGGCGGCGGAAGAGGCGGCCGCGGCGCACCAGCGCCGGGAACGCCGCCGACCGCGGTGAAGTTCTACCTGTTCGCTTCACCCGTCAACCCGCAAGCCAAAGGAAAGCCGGTTCTGATCTGGCGCAACCCCACCGTCAGTTTCCGCGCGGGCTTCGGACGCGGGGCCGCGGCCACGGTGAACGCGAACGGCGCCGACGACCCGAATGCGGTGGCCGCTGCGGGCGCAGGTGCTGCCGCAATTCCGCCGCCGGGCGGACGCGGAAGCGCGCCGGCCGCTCCGCGCGTGCCTCTTCGCGCTGCGGTCACCGACGAATCCGCCAAGTCCCTGAACTTCGGAACCAGCCCGGATGACACCACCATCGGGCCGGACGATTTTGCCTCCGACCTTTCCTCCACGCTGATCGAAGTGAAACTCCCGCCCGGCATGACTACCGTCAATTTCCAGGCCGACGCCCAGGTGGGCGCCGATCGCGACCAGGTTTTCCGCGTCATCATTACCGATCGCGAAGACGGCAGTTCGCGTGGCATCCCGCTCCGCGCCATCATCGGCGACCCCAAAAGCGCCGGATACCTGGCCTTCAAAGCGGGCGTGCTGCAACTGGCGGACATCCTGCCTCCGAATTCCAACAGCGAGCCCACTCCCGCGGACAAAGATCCGCCGCCTGAACCATTCGACCCGGCCTATAACGTTCCCGAGCATGACGCGTTCGACAACGATGTGAAGTACGTTCGCGACGACCACTTCATCTACAACCATGTTCTGGACGATGCCATGCGACGCAAAGTAGACCAGGCCTGGGACGACTTGTATACCTCGTTTGAGTATCACGATCATTACTGGAAGCTGCTGGAGGCGCACTACAAGTTGAATCTCGCCGGCAAGCACATCGGCGAACTGACCAAGGCGGATTTCGACGCGATGCCGGCCGAAGCTCGCGCTTACTCGATGGGCTTGCGCAAGACCTATGACGAGGCGCGCGCCGCCGAAAAGGCCGCCGAGCCCAGGCACGTGGATGACTGCCTGGAGTTCGCCAGCCGCGCGTGGCGACGCCCGCTTACCGCCAGGGATAAGCTCGCCCTGCGGACGTTCTATGAGAAGATTCTGGCGGCCGACCCCGATCACACGCGCGCCGTCCGGGCTCTGATTGCGCGCATCCTGGTGGCGCCTGAGTTTCTCTATAAACTGGAAACCGCCCCGGCGCCGGAATCGCTGATCAAACCGGCGTCTGCGACCGCCGGCGGGAACGTCAGCCCCTTGAACGATTGGGAAATTGCCAGCCGCCTGAGCTTCCTGATCTGGTCATCCATACCCGACGACGACTTGCGCAGTGCCGCGGCCGCGCACGAGTTGACCGACCCGGCCCAACTGCGCAAGCAGGCCGCTCGCATGCTTGCCGATCCCAAGGCGCGGCGCATGGCCACGGAGTTCTTCGGTCAATGGCTTGGGTTTTACCAGTTCGACAAGTTTCAGGGCGTCGATACCAGCCGCTTCCCGGAGTTTACGCAGGAAGTGAAGTCGTCGATGTACGACGAAGCCGTATCGTTCTTCGAATACATCCTTCGCAAAGACCGGCCGGTTGGCGAGCTGCTCACCGCCGACTACGACTTTCTGAATGCGCCGCTGGCCAGGTATTACGGCGTCTCGCGCGAGATCAAGAGCAAAAACGAACTGGAGCTGGTGGAAGGGGCGAACGCATTCCATCGCGGCGGAATCCTGCGGCTGGGAGCGGTTCTCACCGCCACTTCGGCGCCGCTGCGGACCAGCCCGGTGCGCCGCGGCGATTGGGTGTTGCGGCGCATTCTGGGTACCGCTGTGCCGCCGCCTCCAGCCGACGCCGGTTCCATTCCGGCTGACGACAAGTTGTTCGGCGGCCTGTCGGTTAGGGAGCGCCTGCAGGTGCACAAGCGCAACGCCACTTGCGCTACCTGTCACACGCGGATCGATCCGTTGGGCTTCCCGCTGGAACATTATGATTCCACCGGGCGTTGGCGCGAACGGTATTCCGACGGCAAGTCCATCGATGATTATGGCGACCTGAATGACCATACCCGCATCGAGGGCATCACGGGTCTTTTGGAGTATCTCGAAAGCAGACAGGCCGAACAGGTGCAGCGGACCCTGGCGCGAAAGCTGGTCGGTTACGCCCTGGGGCGCACCATTCAACTTTCCGATCAGCCGCTGATCGATCGTCTGCAGTCCGCCGGGGAAAAATCGGGAATGTCCGTCCTGGTGGGCGAAATCGTTACCAGTAAGCAGTTTTTGAATCGTGCCGGCGGTGATGCGCCCGCGGCGCCGATGAAGCGCGTCGCCATGCAGGCTCCGAATCCAATCAACCGGCTCAGGCAGGGAGACCATGAACAAGACTGAAGGGACATCGAGGCGTCATTTTTTGCGAGGGGCAGGCGTAGCTCTGGCGCTGCCGTGGTTGGAATCGCTTCCGCTGTTTGGCGCGGCGGATACACCGGCTGCCAGCCACCCTCCTTTGCGGTTTGCCACTATCTATTGGTCGAACGGCATCAAGCCCGCGCATTGGTGGTCGAAGGGCAACGGCTCCGCCATGGAGTTTGGGCCGAGCGCCGCGCCTCTGACGCCATATGCCCGTGACCTTGTCTTCATCAAAGGCCTCTTCAACGAGCAGGCTTTCAAGAATCCCAGCCCCCACCAGGGGCGCAACGCGAATCTGCTTTCGGGCGCCTGGGTGAGTTCCAACCCGAGCGACATTCGCGTCGGCACATCGATGGATCAGGTGCTCGCCAGGGCGGTCGGCAACCGCACGCCCGTGCCGGGCATCGCCCTCGGCATCGAGCCGAATGAATTGCGCCTGGAAGACGGCCTTTCGATGATCTACGCGTCGAACATTTCCTGGGAGTCGCCCACCCGGCCCGCCACCAAGGAAATTTACCCGGCACGCGTCTTCGACTCCCTGGTGGACGACGGCAAGGGCCGCAAGCTCGACCGCAGCATCCTGGATGCCGTGCTGCAGGAAACGCACGACCTGCAGCCGAAGATCAGTACCAGCGACCGCAAGAAGCTCGACGAGTACCTGGAGTCCGTGCGGTCGATCGAAAAGCGCATCGACACGGCGAACAAACAGGAGCGCATCGAGGGCTGGCGCCCCAGCTTGGATAAGCCGAACATGCCGCGGCCGGCCAACGAGATTCCGCAGAACGTGCCCGATCACATGAAGCTGATGCTCGACCTGATTGTGCTCGCGTTCCAGATGGATAAGACGCGAATTGCCACCTGCATGCTCAATAACGACCTTTCCCAGATGAACTTCAAGTTTCTGGAAGGCTGCCATGGAGCCCTGCATCTGGACCTTACACATAACGGTCACGTTCCCGAACTCGAGGCGATGTATCTCAAGACCAATCAATTTCACGTGAGACAGTTCACCTATCTGGTCCAGCGTCTGAAGGACATCGACGAAGGCGGGGCATCCCTGTTCGATCATTCCATACTGCTGTTCCTGTCGAGTCTGTTCGACGGCGATGCGCACGGTGCCGATCAACTGCCGATTGTGCTGGCGGGCGGCGCCGGCGGCGCACTCAAAGGCGGACGGGCCCTGGATTTCCTTGACAAAGGCACCGACAACCGGCGCGCTTGCAGTTTATATCTTGCGATTATGGATCAGATGGGAGTCAAGCTGGACCGTTTTGGCGACTCCGACAAGCGTTTGCCGGACCTGTTTTCGTAAGCCGTTGATAATAGACGGACGCAGAATTCACGGTCTGCTGGTGGACAAGCACGCCGATATTTCCGGCCGATGGAAGCCGTGAGAGGTTATGCTCTTGTGAGTGTCTCTGCCTTGCGCTTCGCCAGCGAGGCGGCATTCTCCAATGTTATCCAACAAGCCTCCGAAGGGCTTTGCTGGCACCCACGTGCTACACTTAAGTTTTTCTTAAGTGTTTCTCCTTCATGGATTTCCTTAAAGGTCTCAATGCGCAGCAGCGGGAAGCGGTCAGTCATACTGAAGGCCCGCTCCTGATTCTGGCTGGCGCTGGCAGCGGCAAGACGCGGGTGATCACTCATCGAATTGCCCACATCATCACCACGCGGCGGGTCCCGGCGACCGCTGTGATGGCCGTTACGTTTACCAACAAGGCCGCGCGGGAAATGCGCGAACGGGTAACTACCCTCCTGGAAGACGTGCGGCTCGAATCGCCGCCCGTCGTGTCCACGTTTCATTCCTTCTGCGTGCGGCTGCTGCGCCGCGATGGCGACCCTTTGGCGCGCGTCCGCCCCGGCTTTACCCGCCGCTTCACCATTTACGACGACGAAGACCAGCTCGCCATCATCAAGGCCACCTTTCGTGGCATGGGCCTCGATGAGAAGGAGTTCCTGCAGTATCGCGCGGTCCTGTCGCGAATCAGCCATGCCAAGAACAAAGGCCTGGCGCCCAAAGACCTCTACAAATCGGCCGTCAATGCCGAGACCGAAAAGCTCGCCGCGGTGTACGAGGAATACGAAAAAGCGCTCCGCACCGCCAACGCGCTGGATTTCGACGATCTCCTCCTGGCGTCCGTTCGTCTTCTGCGAACCGACGACGCCACGCGGGAAACCTGGAACCGCCGCCTCAGCTACGTCATGGTGGACGAATACCAGGACACCAACCGCCCGCAGTACGAGTTGATGCGACTGCTTTCGGAAGCGCATGGGAATGTCTGCGTGGTCGGGGATGAAGACCAGTCGATCTACAGTTGGCGCGGCGCGGACATCAAGAACATTCTGGACTTCGAACACGACTTCCCCGGGGCCAAGACCATCCGTCTGGAACAGAATTACCGCTCCACTAAAAACATCCTGGCGGCGGCTTGCGCGGTAGTCGAAAACAACAAGGCCCGCAAGGGAAAGAAGCTTTGGACCGAAGCCGATGCCGGCCCTCTCCTGGGACTTTATGCCGGCTTTGACGATCAGAATGAGGCGCTGTTCATCGCCGACACCATCGAGAAACACCTGTCATCGAACCCCGGGGATACGGTGGCGGTGCTCTACCGGACCAACTTCCAGTCGCGCCAGATCGAAGAAGCGCTCCGCCGCTACGGACGCAAATACAACATCGTCGGGGGCTTCAGCTTTTACCAGCGCCCCGAAATCAAAGACACGATCGCGTATCTGAAACTCGCCGCGTCCAACACCGACTCCGTTAGCCTGTTGCGCATCATCAACACCCCGGCGCGCGGCATCGGGCGCACCACCGTGGAGCAGATCGAAAAGTACGCCCGCGAACACCTGATCAGTCTCTGGGAAGCCATCGGGCAGGTGATCGACGACCAGTCTCTCTCCACGCGTTCGCAATCCTCCCTGGTAACGTTCCGAAACCTGATTCAGGAGTTGTCTCTGGTGGCCAGCACCTCGGCATTGCCTGAACTGCTGCGGTTCATTCTGGACCGCACGGGATATCGCCGCATGCTCGAAGCGGAGAAGACTCCCGATTCCGAAACCCGGCTGGAGAATCTCGAGGAGTTGATCAACGCCGCTGCCGAGGCGGCCGAGCGTGGCGAGAGCATTTCGGATTTCCTGGATCACGCCGCCCTGGTCTCGGAAGCCGACGCGTACGACGAACGCTCGCCCGTCACTCTCATGACCATGCACAACGCCAAGGGCCTGGAATTCCCGGTGGTATTTCTGGCCGGCATGGAATTGGGACTGTTCCCGCACAGCCGCTCGATGGATTCCGAAGAGATGCTGGAAGAGGAACGGCGGCTCTGTTACGTGGGCATGACCCGCGCCCGAAAACGCCTCATCCTGACCTGGGCCAAATACCGGCGCCGGTTTGGCGGCGGCGATCAGGAGCGTTCCACTCCGTCATGGTTCCTGGGCGAGATCCCGCAGCACCTGATTATGAATCTGGGCCCGCAGGAGCAGGCGGGGGAAGTCGACCTGCTGGTGGAACGCAACGATGTCCGGCTGGCCGCCAAGCGCAATACGTTTACCGGAAAGACCTACAATTCCATCGAGAACATTTCGCAATTCTTCGGAGAGCGAGGCATCCCCTTCAACCCTGGCGCCCCGGCCGGATCCAAACCCAATCCCTCCGCCTCGTTGAAGACGCCGCCCTCGCCGCTCCCCCGTCCCGGCAAAAGCAACGCGCCGCTGACCAAGCCCCTGCCCACGGTTCTGCCCCGCAAAGGGGCTCGCGCGGGCATGACCGTACAGCACCCCAAGTACGGCACGGGAACGGTGGTGAGGCGCGAAGGCGACGGCGAAGATGCTAAGATCACAGTAAACTTCCCTCGTTTCGGGCTCAAAAAGCTACTCGAGAAATACGCAGGACTGAAAACAAACTGATGAACACGAAGAACGTCACCGACAAACTGGAACGTAAGAAAGTCAAGCGTGCAGCGCGCAAGAAAGTCGCGCCCAAGGCCAAACGCGCCGCTGGTGTGGCACGCGGCTCCCAGAAGAAGAAGATCCGTCACCAGGCACAAGGCCAGCGCAAACGATAGCCACGTGGCGCAGGCACTCCTGCGTGTACCCATGGGCCCCCGCCGGCCCAAGAAATCCATGAAAACCCTTGCGCCGCCGATGTGGCGCAGGCACTCCTGCCTGCCGCGCCGAGGCTCCCTCCCGGCGCTTTTTGGTCGCCTCGAACTCCTGTGCCCGCGAAGGGTTTTCGGAGCTTGCCGCGTCGCCCCTCATGTCGTTTTGCGGGTGCACAGCGCCACTCCTGGCGAAGGGGATTTCGACGCCGCCAAGATCCATACCCTGTCGTCGTTAGTTCGTCCCGCACTCTGTGGGAAAATAGTTGTAGCTTGGCGATCGTAATTGATGGCATCTATTACGCCCTGGGCCTGGCAGGCGCCGGCGCGGTAGTCGCGTGGCTGGTGAGCCCTTGGCTGGCGTCGCCGCTCTGGCTGCTGGCGCTGTTTTGCCTCTACTTTTTCCGCGACCCCGAACGCGCCATACCCTCCGGGGCCGTAGCCGTCTCGCCCGCCGATGGTAAGGTCGTGGCGGTGAAGTCCGAAAGCCGCACGCTCCAGCGAATCAGCATCTTCCTCAACGTTTTCGACGTTCATGTCAATCGCGCCCCCATCGCCGGCACCATCGAGAAAGTGCATTACCAGCAAGGGAAATTCCACGTGGCGAGCCGCGAGGAGTGCTCTGCCATAAATGAGCAGAACGTGGTGACCGTGCGGGGCGACGGCACCAGCGTGACCTTCAAACAGATCGCGGGCCTGATCGCGCGCCGCATTGTGTTCAACAAGCGGCCCGGCGACCGCGTCGCCGCCGGCGACCGCGTGGGGCTGATCAAGTTCGGATCGCGCGTCGATGTTCTGCTCGGGCCGGAATGGGAGATCGTCGTCAAGCCCGGCATGCGGGTGGCCGGCGGATCCAGCGTCATTGCCCGCCGTGGAGACTCGGTATCGTCGCCGGGACAGGCCCATGGGTCTTAAAGACCGGCTGGTAGACCCGCGTTCTCCGGAACGGCGCCCTCGCCGTGTGGCCTATGCGCTGCCGACCCTCTTCACGGCGGGTAACATCTTTCTCGGGTATATCGGCATCCTACGGTCGTTCCGCGGAGCCATGCAGGCAGCCACGCGCGGATCCGCGCACGAGCACTTCACTATCGCCGCCACTGCCATCATGGCGGCCGGCGTGCTCGACGGCCTGGACGGACGCATCGCCCGCATGACCAACACCACCAGCGACTTCGGCCGGGAAATGGATTCCCTGGCGGATGTCATCAGCTTTGGTATCGCCCCCGCGGTTCTGGCCTTCGCCTGGGGCGTGCAGTTTATCGAGCCGTCTCTCGGTGAGCAAATCCGCAGGGAACTCTTCAACGCCGGCTACTTCATCGCGTTTCTCTTCCTGCTATGCGGCGCGGCGCGCCTGGCACGCTTCAACATTCAGAAGAACCCGATCCCCAAGAATCCCGGCCGCCCCGACCGCAAGTACTTCGTCGGCCTGCCCATCCCCGCGGCCGCGGGCATGGTCTGCGCGGTGGTGTTCGCCTGCGACGGCGAGCCCCTGACATCCTGGAAAGCGTCGGCGGCGTGGCTTGCCTTGCTGCTGCTGCTCAGCTTTCTGATGGTCAGCACCTGGCGGTATTACAGCTTCAAAGGTATCAACCTCGCCAAACCCTACACCCCGCTCATCATCATTTTGATCGGAGCGCTGATCTACGCCATTTGGAACTGGCCCCAACCCGTGTTGCTGGCTCTGGCGACCGCTTATGTCGGCGGCGGCATTGTCATCCGCATCGGCGGCATCATCCGGCGCCGCATCCGGCCCGCTTCGCCGCCACCATCGGAGCAGCGCGTTGGCTGAGACCTTCACAGCGGCGCTGGTGGGGAGCGAATCTTTGCTCGGCCGCGAGATCCGCGACGTGGTGGCGACCTCGGGAGAGGACATCCATCTCCGCCTGATCGCGTCCGAAGACGAGCAGGCCGGGACGCTCACTCGGGTTGGCGATGAGCCCTCTCTGGTCGAAGGTCTGAGCCCCGAAAGCTTCGACGGAGTCCGAGCCATATTCCTCGCCGCCTCGGCCGATGTCAACCGCAAAGCATTGGAGATCGCGGGCGATGAACCCGAGGTTGCGATCATTGACTTGACCGATTCCGCCGAAGAGCGGCCCGACGCGCGTTTGCGCGCACCCATGATCGAGTCCGCGGACGATCTGGAATCCGAAAGCCCGGAGGGCCGCGTTCACGTGATCGCCCACCCCGCCGCGATTGCGCTGGCGCTGTTTCTGCGCCGCATTCACGAGCACGACCGCATCCGCCGTTCGGTAATCCAGATCTTCGCTCCGGCCAGTGAGCGCGGCTCCAGCGCGGTCGAGGAACTGCAACAACAGACCATCAGCCTGCTCTCCTTCAAAAGCCTGCCGCGAGCCATCTTCGACGCGCAGCTCAGCTTCAACCTGCTGGCCAGGTACGGCTCGGAAGCGCCCGCCGCACTCGAGGAAACCGAACTGCGGATCGAGCGTCATCTGGCCACGCTCCTCGCGCTGCCGGGCGAAGGTGAGGGCGCAACCATGCCATCTCTGCGCGTCGTTCAGGCGCCGGTCTTTCACGGCTATTCGTTTTCGGCCTGGGTCGAATTGGAGAGCAATCCCGGAGTGGACGCCCTGGAAAGCGGCCTGGTCACGGCAGCCATCGAGGTGCGCGGCCGCGACTTCGAGCCGCCCAACAACGTCGGGCATGCCGGCCAGAACGGAATCGCCGTGGGCCACATCGCCGAGGACCGCAACAACCCGGAAGCCTGCTGGTTCTGGCTGGTGGCCGACAATCTCCGCCTCCCCGCCGAAAATGCCGTAGCCGTCGCGAGGCAACTATGAAAGGCAGGGTTTGGGGGTTGGAGATCAGGGGTTGGGGGATGCTGGCGGCGATCGCGTTCCTTTCCGCCAGTTGCGGCTACCACGTCGCCGGGCACGCCGACCTGATGCCCAAGACCGTCCACACCATCGCCATCCCGGCGTTCGGCAACCAAACCGTCCACCAGAAACTATCGCAACTCATCTCCGAGGACCTTACCCGGGAGTTCATA
>Ga0335079_10010692_pt1 | contig 10449 bp, 9 predicted proteins | sample Lox_Sample_33_FD_206719 | JGI IMG/M metagenome (GOLD analysis project Ga0335079, IMG submission 206719) | Soil microbial communities from Loxahatchee National Wildlife Refuge, Florida, United States - Lox_Sample_3.3 | ecosystem: Environmental > Terrestrial > Soil > Wetlands | place: USA: Florida... | reverse complement strand
AGCTGACGATCGAATTGGAGGCCGAGGAGAGCCGTACACTTTCCAAACCCGCCGAGATGGCTGGAAACGTGACGCCGGCCAGCAGGCCGACCAGCGCCGCAACCAGGACGAGCTCGATGAGCGTGACGCCGCGCTGCCGGGCGAGCGAGCGGGCGGGCGGTTCGGCATGGAGGCCGATGGCGCCGCGCCACCGGCCGAACTTATTGGCTCTTCCAACTGACGATGTCCGCATTCAACCCTTCTCCGCCGGGTTGACCATCCTGGCCGTAGGAGATCACATCCGGCTCGTCGCCGTGCTCGCCGGGGTATTTGTAGAGATACGCGTGGCCCCACGGATCGGCGGGAATATCCTGCGGCAAATAGGGACCGGCCCACTGATTGACGTCGGTAGGCTTCTCGCGCAGGGCTTGCAATCCCTGCTCGGTGGTGGGAAATGTGCCGGTGTCGAGCTTGTAGGTGCCCAGGGCGGTCATGAACGCATTGATCTGGGCGCGGGCCGCGGTGACGCGCGCGATGTCGCTTCTCTTCAACATGCGCGGCACAACCAAAGCCGCAAACAGCCCGATGATGGTCACCACGACCAGCATTTCGATCAGCGTCACGCCGGCCTCAGCCCGCCGGTTCCGGTCTACGTTGGTTTGTTTCACGCTGCCACCTCGTTAATGCTGGTAATCGCCAGCAGCATACTCAAGATCAAAGCACCGACCAGGATTCCCATCACCAGGATCACGATCGGCTCGAAGATCGCGGTGAAGCGCTTGATGGAGGCGCGCGTATCGTTGTCGTAGATGTCGGCCATGCGGTTGAACATGGAATCCAGCCGGCCGGTTTCTTCGCCCACGGCCAACAAGTGGCCGGCCAGGGGCGGGAAGACGCCCGCCTTGCGCACGGGAGCCGCAATCCCTTCGCCGCGCTTGACGCCCTGCGCTACGCCTTCCAAGGAGCCGGCGATGTAACGATTGTTCAGGATGGCGGCGGAGATCCCGATCGATTGCACCAGCGGCACGCTGTTGGCGACCAGGGTGCCCATGGCGCGCGCGAAGCGCGACGTCTCGGCCTTGAGCAGCGAATCGCCCAGCAACGGCACTTTCAGCCGCCAGGTGTCCCACCAGAGCCGCCCCTGCACGGTGCCGACGTACCAGCGCATGCCGATGGACAGCGCGGCCGCGGCCAGGGCCGCCATCCACCAGTAAGTCTGGACGATGCGGCTGGCTTCCAGCATGATCTCGGTGGGCAGCGGGATCTTCAGGTGAGAATCGGAAAAAACGCTGGCGAAGCGCGGCACGACGAAATTCAGCAGGATGAAGATGGAGGCCAGGCCGACGCCGGCCAGCAGAGCCGGGTAGATCATGGCCGAAACGATATACCCGCGCAGATCGTCGCGCGTGCGCTCGAACTCCGCCAGGCGCTCGAATACCGTCGCCAGCGCGCCCGAGGCCTCCCCCGCGCGGACCATGTTGACGTACAGATCCGAGAAATATCCGCCGTGGGTGGCCAGGCTATCGGCCAGCGACCGGCCGCCCTTGAGCACGCGCAGCACATCGAGGACGATGAAGCGGAAGGCAGCCCGCTCGGTCAGCTCGCCCGTGATGGCCAAAGCCCGGTCCAAAGGAATCCCCGCATTCAGCAAGGTGGACAGCTCCTGCGTGAAGAACAGGACATCCCGCCGGCGGCCTCTGGCGAAGGTTGGCAGGGCGATCTCGTAGGATTTCTTGGGCGCCACGCCGACGTAGACCGGCGTCAAACCCTGTTTGCGCAGCTCGCGAGCGACCGCTTTATCGGTTTCGCCGCCCAGGCGGCCGGTGCGCACCTTGCCGTCCGAGGCCACCGCTTTAAAGAAGAAGGTTGCCATCAGGCTCCTCCGGCGCGTAGCGGGTGGTTGGTTGGCGGCTGGCGGCTAGGGCCTCTTGAGGACCGCTCACTCGCGGTCGTGGCTCTGATCAGAGCCGCGCGCTTCAGCCAGCGGTGATGGGGCTGGGCTAGGATCATCAAAACTCCTGGGTAACGCGCATGACCTCTTCGACCGTGGTTACGCCGGCGCGGATCTTGCGCCAACCGTCCTCGCGCAGGTTGCGCATGCCGTAGCGGCGCGCGGCCTGCGTGAGCTGCCCGGCGTCTTCGCGCGCCAGGATGCGCGTGCGGATCTCGTCGTTGAGCTCCATCATCTCGAAGATGCCCATGCGGCCCGTGTATCCGGATCCGTTGCAGTGTTCGCACCCCGCGCCGCGCCAGCTCTCCATGCGTTCCCCTTCCGGTGAAATGGCGCCGGCGGCGGAAATCTTGCAATGCGTGCAGATCAACCGCACCAGGCGCTGCGCCAGCACCGCGACCAGCGAAGAAGTCACCAGGTAATTCTCGATCCCCATGTCCGCCAGGCGCGTGATGGCGCTGGGCGCGTCGTTGGTGTGCAGGGTGGAGAAGACCAGGTGGCCGGTGAGCGCGGCGCGAATGGCGATGTCCGCCGTTTCGCGGTCGCGGATTTCTCCGACCATGATCACGTCCGGATCCTGCCGCACGATGTGCCGCAAGCCGGCGGCGAACGTCAACCCGATCTGCGGATTCACGTGGATCTGGTTGATCCCGTCCATCTGATACTCCACGGGGTCTTCGATAGTGATGATCTTCTTGTCCGGATTATTGATGCGCTTCAGCGCCGAATAGAGAGTCGTGGACTTGCCGCTGCCGGTGGGTCCCGTCACCAGGAAGATGCCGTGCGGCAGGGACGTGAAATGCTCCATGCGGGCGAACATGCGGTCGTCGAAGCCCAACCGGCGCAAATCGTAGAAGTCGACGGTCGAGCGGTCGAGCAGGCGCATCACGACGCTTTCGCCATAGAGCGTGGGCAGCGTGGAGACGCGCAGATCCACTTCGCGGCCCAGGATCTTGATCTTGATGCGGCCATCCTGCGGCAGGCGGCGCTCGGCGATGTTCAGTTTGGCCATCAGCTTCAAACGCGAGATGATGGCGGACTTCAGCTCGCGCGGGGGCGCCTCCTGGTTGAACAGCACGCCGTCCACGCGGAAACGCACGCGAAACTCCTTCTCGAACGGTTCGATGTGGATGTCGCTGGCGCGTTGTTCGATCGCCTGCGCGATCATGGCGTTCACCAGCCGGATGACCGGCGCTTCGCTGGCCATGTCGCGCAGATGTTCCAGGTCTTCGCTGGCCTGCGCGGAGCCGGTTTCGATATCCAGCGACTGCCGGGAGGCTTCGCCGTAGTGCTTCTCGATGGCGTCCAGAACTTCCTGTTCGGCGGCCAGCGCGGTTTCGATCCGCAGGCCGGAGAAGGCGCGCACGGCCGCAATGGTGTCGAAATCCAGCGGATCGGCCATGGCGATGCTGAGCGTGGAATCGTGCAGGGCCAGCGGGAAGAAGCGGCTCTGGCGCATGAAGCGGGCCGAGAGTCCTTCGATCTCGGGCGCCGCGGGCGGCGGAGAATCGAGCGTCGCCAGCGGGATGCCGAGCTGCTCGGACAACGCCGCCAGCACGTCGCGCAGGGCGATGAAGCCCATGTCCACCAGGATCTTGCCCAGCTTATCGCCGCGTTCCTTTTGCAATTCGAGCGCCCGGTCCAGGTCCTCCTGCTGAATCTGGCGGCGCGCGATGAGCATTTCCCCCAGGCGCAAAGCGCGGGGCGCGCTCAGCACGCCGGGGCCGGGGGCTGCGGGCGCGGGAGTGGGAAGCTGGGTGGACAACCTAAAACTCCACGGTGCGGATGGCGGTTTCGCGCGTGGCGTTGCTCAGTAACTCCTGGCGCCCGGCCTGCATCACGATTTGCAACGGCAGGCCGGTGTAGTCCTCCCAAGAGTAGTGGAACAGGGTGACCGCCAGCACGATCTGCTCCTGGGGCGGCAGGTTCTCGAGGCCGGCTGCGGCCGCCACCAGCGCCTCCCGCATACTCTGCTTCAGCAGCGGCAGCCGCGCCATCTTGCGGTCGTGGATGCGGGCGATCTCCGGCTTGGTGAATACGGGGTGAAAGGGGCTCAGGTTGGGGCTCACGATCAGGTTCAACTCGCTGCTGAAGACCGCGCCGAACCCTTGCACATAGACGCCGCGGGTATTCCCCAGAATGTCGAAGGAATCGGGCGCATTGGCCCTGCCGAACCGGCCGTCGAGGCTCCTTTCCTGCGCGGCGACTGCGGCCCTGGTGACACGCGTTTGGGGCGGCTGGGGAGCCTGCCCGGCGAACAGCAATGCCAGCAGGATGGAGAGACCGTTCATCGCGCGTCTCCGTTCGGGTTGGCGGCGGGATTTCCGGCGTCGTTGCTGGCCAGGATCAAGGTGTTCAGACGCTTCTTCTCCACTTCCAGGTATTCCTGGACCCGCACCATCATGGCTTGGGTCTCCAGCTCGTGACGCTTTTCGGCGGCGGCCAGGAGTTCCTGGGTCCGGCGCTCCTGGCGCGCTTCGCTCTGGGCGACGGCCTTCCCGACGGCTTCGTTCACCCGCCCGGAAAAGCCCGCTTCGAGCGCCGTGCGGTCAATTGCGGGAGCCGGCGCGCCGATTTGCGGAACCGGGCGGATGAAGGCAAAGACCATCAGGGCGACCGAGAGCATGGCGGCGGAAGCAAAGCCCAGCCGCGAGGCCGATCCCCATAACGACTCCCAACCGCGGCGGAAAGCCGAAGGCTCGAAGACGGGATCGGAGACGAAACCGATGCGCTGCGGAATCTCTTCGTCCGGCAGCGTCAGCAACGCCGCTTCCGTGCCGCGCAGACGGTCCAGCTCTTCGCGGCAATGGGCGCAGGTCTTGACGTGAACTTCCGTCACCCGGCGCTCGTTTTCGGCGAGTTCCTGGAAATAGTAGTCCCGGAGATCGAATGGCGAGCAACTCATGTTACACCTCGTGCTTTTACGGGAGCCAGTTCCGCCTTCAGCAGATCGAGCGCCGTGTACAGCCGCGATTTCACGGTGGAAACCGGAGCCGCGACGATTCCGGCGATCTCTTCGAACTTGAAGCCCTGGTAGATTTTCAGGATCACGGTCTCGCGCTGGTCGGCGGAGAGCTTGCCGAGCGCGCTCGAAACCGCCAGCGTCAACTCGATCGGGAAGACCGCATTGCCGCCGGGCGCCGCTTCCCCTTCTATCGTCTCCGGCTGGAATTCCCCGGTCTCACCCTGCGGCCGGCGCTTGCGGAACAGCGAGTAGGCCTCGTTGTGCGCGATGCGGTAGAGCCACGGGGCGAACCGCGCGGGATCGTCCAGCTTGCGGAGATTCTGGTAAGCCTTCAAGAAAACGTCCTGACTCAGGTCCAAAGCGTCTTCCCGGTTGGCGACGATGCGCAACAGGTAATTGTAGACGCGCCTCTCCCATCGGGAAATGAGCAGGTTGTAGGCCTCCACATCTCCCCGGCGCGCCTTACGAATCAGGTCGGCATCCTCGACCGCCCGAAGAATCAAAGCTCCGGCTCCATGTGAAATGACGCCCCCGAGGCGGAAAAAGTCGGACGAGGGGTTCAGTTACTAGTGTAGCGGGCGGCGGGCGCCGCAACTCACCGGTAAACGTCGGACCGATGCCGGATGCGCCGTATTGCGATCTGGTCCGGCGGCACGGAGAAAATAATCTGATATTCCCCGACCCGCAGCCGGAAGAAGCCCTCCCATTGCCCACTCCGTGCCTTCAGGTCACCTTCTCCGGTTTTGGCATATAGCGTGAGCGCGCGAAGGATGCGTAAGGCTGTGTCGCGATCGATAGCGCGCAACTCAGCTTGCGCGGAGTCGGGCCATCAGGAACTTCATTCGATCCCGAATTCCCGCAAGATCTCCTGGTGTTCCACCACCTTGCCCGCCCGAATTTCTGCCGCCGTTCGTTCGATGGCGTGCGCGTCGCCCGCCGTGACCGCCTCGTTATCAGGCGCAGCGGCTAATGTGGCTCGGTAGGCTTGGCTTGTGACTAAGTACCCCAGATACCGCTGCGCCGCGATCAGATCGTCTTCGGGAATCCGGTTTACCAGTTCGTGCAACGTGTCGCGGCTCATGAATGCCTCTGCCTTTAGCGTAGCCGATCAGAGAATCGTCCGGCTGCCCGTTTGGCCGACCGGGAGCTTGCCGAGCCGTCCCGAAGGATCAAGGCTCCGGCTCCATGTGAAATGGCGCCCCGAGGCGGAAAAAGTCGGAAGGGTCGTTCCTTACGGGCTGCGCCGGACTTCAGCTCGCCGTCCCGGCCGGGGCAGCCGCCAGCGCGGCGCGAAACTCGTCGGCCGCTTTCGTCAGACTCGCGACCGCGTCGCCCAGCGGCAGATATTCCATCGTCAAGTAGCCGCTGTAGCCGGTCTTCTGTATGGCCTTGTAGATGTTCGGGTAGTTCATCTCGCCCGTGCCCGGATCGTTGCGCCCGGGATTGTCCGCCACGTGAAATACGGCCACGTAAGGCGCGGCTTCCGTCAGCGTGCGGATCACGTTCCCCTGCTGCACCTGCTCGTGATACAGATCGAACAGCAGCCGCACGTGCGGATTGTCCACCTCGCGAATCAGCTTCAGCCCTTCCGTGCAGGTGGTCAGAAAGAAGCCCTTGTGGTTGACGAGCGAATTGAGGGGCTCCACGATCGCCGTCAGCTTGGCCTCGGCGGCCAGGTCGCCCGCGCGCCGGGCGCCTTCGAGCAGGCTCGCGTATTGCTCCTCGTGCGGGCGTCCCGCGATGGCGTTGCCGCTCATCAGGATGATCTGCGGGATCTCCAGCTTGCGCGCGCAAGCGATCGCGTTGCGCACGTCCGCCAGAAACGCATCGCGCGCGGCGGGATCGACCATCGCCACCGGCCGCTTGTTCCAGTCCGGGCTGGCCAGCAGCGTATCCATGCCGAGCCCGAACGAACGAGCGGTTTTCTTCACGCGCGCGATGTCCGCATCGCTCCACGCGGCATACTCGGCGACCAACTCCACCGACTGCAAGCCCGCCCGCGCGGCGATCTCCAGCTTCTCCTCGAAGGAGCCTTTCAGCGTCCACAGCATCACCGAAGTGGCGATCTTGGCTTTCGGCGGTGCGCTCGATTGCGCGCGCAACGCGGCTCCGGCGGCCAGCGCCGCGCCGGCCTTCAGGATTTCCCGGCGTTGCATAAAGGAGTGAATGCCAAGAATACCACGCGGCCCGGGTCTCTCCCTCGCATGCTATTCTGGGCCAATAGTCTCGATTGGGCGTGGGTCATGCGGGAATATCGATTTACGACTCCTCACGGGATCGCCGTCACGCGGACGGCCAGCAAGGCCGGTTTTCGCAGAGGTCTGAAACATGTGCTGTGCGATCTGGATCGTTGCCGCGGCATTTATCTCTCTTCCGGATACGAATACCCGGGCCGTTATTCGCGTTGGGACATCGCCTCGGCGCGTCCGCCGCTCGAGATCGTTTCCTACGACCGGCGCGTGGAATTCCGCCCGCTGAACATACGCGGCGAAATCCTGAACCAGATCCTGCTGCCGGTTCTGGAGTCGCATCCGCACTGGGATTCGTTCGGCTGCCGCGGCGGCATGCTGGCCGGCCGCCTGAAGCCCCTGCCCGCGCTGTTTCCGGAAGAGGAGCGCAGCAAGCAGCCGTCCGCATTTTCGATCCTGCGCGCGCTCATCGAAGAGTTTCGCAACGAGGAGGACGGCAAGCTGGCGCTGGCCGGCGCATTCGGCTACGACCTGCTGTTCCAGTTCGAGCCCATCGAAAAAAAGCTGCCGCGCGGCGGCCACAAAGACCTGCACCTGTTCTTGTGCGACGACCTCTACCTGATGGACCGCAAGAAGGAACAGATCGAGCGCTATCAATATGATTTCGAACGCGCGGGCCTCTCGACCGAAGGCCTGGAGCGCACCGCCGAACCGATTCCCCCGCCGCCGGCGCGCGCGCCCGGCCCGATCGTCTCCGATCACACGCCGGAAGAGTACATGGCCGGCGTCGAGACCGTGCGCGAGGGCATGCGCCGCGGAGATTATTACGAAGTCGTGCTGCGGCAAACCTTCAGCACGCCCTACTCGGGCAAGGCGTCGGAGTTGTTCGGGCGGGTGCAGCGGGCCAGCCCGAGCCCGTACGAATTCCTGCTGCAGTTGGGCGACGAACAACTGATCGGCGCGTCGCCGGAGATGTTCGTGCGCGTGGAAGGCCAGCGCGTGGAGACTTGCCCCATCGCGGGCACCGTCCGCCGCACGGGCGATCCCATGCGCGACGCCGAAAACATCCGCGAGCTGCTGAAGTCCGCCAAGGAGGAGTCCGAGCTCACCATGTGCACGGACGTCGACCGCAACGATAAATCGCGCGTCTGCGAGCCGGGAACGGTCAAGGTGATCGGCCGCCGCTTGATCGAATCGTACGCGGGCCTGTTCCACACGGTCGATCACGTCGAAGGTTTCTTGAAGGAGGGTTTCGATTCGCTGGATGCCTTCCTCAGCCACATGTGGGCCGTGACGCTGGTGGGCGCGCCCAAGAAGGCCGCCGCGCAAGCCATCGAGAGCCTGGAGAAGGACGCCCGCGGCTGGTACGGGGGCGCGGTCGGCATGATCACGCTCAACGGCGACATGAATACCGGCATCCTGATTCGCACCACGTATCTGCGCGACGGCATGGCGCGTTACCCGGCCGGCGCTACGCTGCTCTACGATTCGTCGCCGGAGATGGAAGACCGCGAATGCCATCTGAAAGCCACGGGTTTCTTCCGCACGCTCGGCGCGAGCCACACCGCGGAGATCCCGGCCGAAGAGCCGGTGGGCGCCGGCGCGCGGCTGTTGCTGGTCGATAACGACGATTGCTTCATCCACACCCTGGCAAATTACGCGCGTCAGACCGGCGCCGAGGTCGTCACCTATCGCGCCGGATTCCCGCCGGAACTGCTCGCGCAGGTCGCGCCGCACATGATTCTGATCTCGCCCGGCCCCGGCCGTCCCGCGGATTTCGGCGTCCCGGCGCTGGTGCTCCAAGCCGTGCGCCTGGGCATTCCGGTGTTCGGAGTGTGCCTCGGCTTGCAGGGCGTGGTGGAGGCGTTCGGCGGAGCTCTGGGCGTGCTGGGCTACCCGATGCACGGCAAACCGTCATGGGTGAAGCACGGCGGCGCGGGCGTGTTCGAAGGCCTGCCCGAGCGCTTTCAAGTCGGCCGCTACCATTCGCTGTTCGCCGTTCGCGAGACGTTTCCGGCGTGTCTGGAAGTCACCGCGGAATCCGACGACGGTGTCATCATGGCCCTCCGCCACCGCGATCTGCCCGTGGAAGCCGTGCAGTTCCACCCGGAGTCGATCCTGACTTCGGAAGGAGATTACGGCTTGCAGTTGATGCGCAACGTGGTGAGGCTCTATCGCCCGGCCATGGCCGCGAGTCTGCGGGAGTAAGCGCGGCGGTAACCCGCACAGCGTGACGCCGCCATTTCCGGCGAAGCAATTCCGGCGCGGTTGCGACGGCTATGTGGAGCGCTTCAATCGAGCTGCAAGATTCCGGCCCATACTGGAGTTTCCGACCCGCCAAATCCAGCGACTGCCGGAAGCGGGCGGCTGGAAGAAGGTGGTGGCGTCGGGCCACATTCTGGAGATGAGCAATCATCCGGAGAGACTGTTGGTTCTGTTGATCGATTTCGACGGCAAAGACGGCAGGCGCGACGAGGTGCACGCCGCAATTCCGAAGCATCTGAGGGATAGAGTTTTCGTCCTTGGCGCCTGGACCGAGCCCGAGGATCTCAAAAGGGCAAAACTCGGCGCTTACGAAACCATCGGTCAGGCGATGGCGCAGGATTGCCGTCACAATACGGATAAGATCTGGGGACACGAACTCCTGCGTCACAACGCGGGAGAACTCGCGCGTCTATGTGAGCGTATCCGACCGATCCTATCCAATTGATTTGGATTAATCGCCGAAGGAGCCGACCTCTTCGCGCTCCTCGACCACCGCCGGCTTGGGCGCGGGCTTGATTCCCTGCAGCGGCACCAACTCGGGAGTGGGCGCTTCTTTGAGCACGTGCTGCCGGTAGAGCTTTGCCATGCGCGCATCCTCTTCGTCGTGCTTTTGCTTGGCGGCGCGCGCGCGCAGCTTCTCTTCGCGGGCGGTCTTGGCGATGCCCAGCTTATCCAGATCGTGCTGGACTTCGTTGGTGATGATCTCTTCGCGCAGCACCATCGAGTGATCCGCGGTCTTCAGGCCGACGCTTTTGCCGCCGGCGAAGATCTCGTGACGGCCCTTTTCCTCGTACCACTTGGTCAACGTCGCCGTCATGTGCATCTTCTCGATAATGTTGCGCCAGCCGATGCCGGTGTTGTAGGCGCAGAAGGAAATCTCGCCTTCCTGCGTCGCGTACGGAATAATGCACTGCTCGGTGCGCCGGAAATCGTAGTTGAACAGATCCTGGAACCACATGCCCGCGATCAGCAGGAAGTTCCAGCGGTCGCGGCGGCGCTTCTCGATGTCTTCCATGGTGCGGTCCGCGCCGACTTTGCCGTAACTCTTGCCGGTGGCGCCGAAGGTTTTGTCGAACTTCTTCAGCATGTCGGTGAGCTTG
>Ga0335079_10010690_pt1 | contig 10451 bp, 7 predicted proteins | sample Lox_Sample_33_FD_206719 | JGI IMG/M metagenome (GOLD analysis project Ga0335079, IMG submission 206719) | Soil microbial communities from Loxahatchee National Wildlife Refuge, Florida, United States - Lox_Sample_3.3 | ecosystem: Environmental > Terrestrial > Soil > Wetlands | place: USA: Florida... | reverse complement strand
GACACCGCCCGCCGCGTCTGGGGCTAGCCAGCTCCTCCGCCCTCGCTTGACATTGGCGTCAACACGGTAGAAAAATCGACTTTTTTGCAGTGTGAAAAAAAATCAGCCTGATACGCGTCCTGATTGTTTTTGCATTTTTCAGGATTTACTGTCAGCCTCGCCCCCATCGCTGCCACACTCAGGAGGCTCCATGTCCGCGACTCCCTACATCGGCGGAAAGAATATCGACGTCCCGCCATCCGCATTTTCCGATGTCGTCAATCCCGCCAATCAGAAGCCCTTCGCGCGTATCTTCATGGCCCAGGAGCAGCACATGCGCGCCGCGATTGATGCCGCCGACGCTGCCAAAAAATCCTGGGCGGCCACCGTGCCCGCGCAACGCGAAGCTATCCTTATGCGGGCCGCCGATGAGCTCGAGAAAGCCACCGAAGAAATGTGTGAGTTGTTGATTGATGAAGCCGGCTCGACCTTCGGCAAGGCGCACTTTGAGGTGGGCTTCGCCGCCAACCTGGTCCGCTCTATCGCCGGCGAAGCGCGCCGCATTCACGGCGACGTGTTTCCTTCCGACATTCCCGGCATGATCTCGCTGGCGATTCGCCGCCCGCTCGGCGTCGTTGCTGGCATTTCGCCGTTCAATTTCCCCGTCGTGCTTTCGCTGAAAAAAGTCGCCTTCGCGCTGGCCTGCGGCAACACGATGGTTTTGAAGCCCTCCGAAGAGACTTCTCTCGTCGGCCTCAAACTCGCGGAAATTTTTGCTCGTGCGGGTGTCCCTGCTGGGGTCTTCAACGTGGTTCCCGGCGACGGCCCTGCTATGGCCAAAGTCCTGTTCGACGATCCACGCGTCAAACTCATTTCGTTTACTGGATCCAGCGCCGTGGGTCGGATCATCGCCACCGAGTGCGCCAAGCGCGGCAAGCGTTGCGTCCTGGAAATGGGCGGCAAGAGTCCGCTGATCATTCTGAAGGACGCCGACCTCGACTATGCCGTCAACACCGCTTGCTTCGGAATCTTCATTCATCAAGGCCAAATCTGCATGGCCGGTTCGCGCATCATCGTCGAGGCACCGATCTATGAGGAGTTTCTCAAGCGTTTCGTCGCCAAAGCCCAAAAAATGCAGGTTGGGGATCCGCGCGATCCGCATACCATCATTGGGCCGCTCATTCGCTCGGCGCAGTGCTCAATGATCGAGAAAAAAATCCAAGGTGCCGTCGCCGCAGGCGCGCGCTTGCTCACTGGCGGAAAATACGAAGGCAACTTCTTCCACCCTACTGTGGTTGCCGATGTGACTCCCGAAATGGCCGCCTTCCGCGATGAACTCTTTGGCCCCGTCGCCGCCGTCACCAAAGCTAACAGCGCCGATCATGCGCTCGTGCTCGCCAACAGCTCCGCTTACGGCCTTTCTTCCGCTGTTCTCACCAATGATTTGCAGCTAGCGATGCGCTTTGCGCTCGAACTCGAGGCCGGCATGGTCCATCTCAACGGCCCTACGATTCACGACGAAGCCACCGTACCCTTTGGCGGAGTGAAAGACTCCGGTATGGGCCGCGAAGGCGGCCGCTGGTCTACCGACGAGATGACGGAGGTGAAATGGGTCACCATCCAGACGGGCCAGCGCCAGTATCCGTTCTGAGCTACGCCTAGACACAGGATCCGAATGCGTTCGTGCCCTGCGTTGTTTCCGCGGTCCGCCCCTGTAGAAAACTACCGCGAACTCGTTTCGAAATTGGTGATGTCCACCGGGACAATCCCTTCTTTCGCGCAGAAATCGTGGTACCGCTTCAACAGGGTCTGCCAATTCTCGACAAGAGTAACGTTCCCCTTCTCGTCACGAAATTCCAGAGCGCCTTCGATAACCACAAATACGATGGTCTCTTCTTTGCCGCACATGCGCGGCGAGTGCGTCGAGCCGGCCACCTCGAACACCACGTCTCCTGCTTCCGCCACCCAGCCTTCGTCATACGTCCATGCGCCTTGAATCGTGTACACCACCACCGTGCCTGGATGAAAATGGTGCGCCAGCGAGACGCCGGTTTGCGAACGAATGAACGCAATGATTTGCCCCGTGATCGGGTTCAACTTACATAGCTTCAAATAGTGGCCTGGAAACCATTCGAACCACGGCAGCTCTTTCGCATTGATATGGCTGGCCAGCGCTTTGAATTCTTTCGCGGGAATTGCTCCGATGCTCATGAGTGCCTCTCTTTTCCTTCTGTTACATCCAAACTTTCTCAGCAATCAAAGAAAACGGTTTCGTCTTCGCCCTGCATTCTCACGTTCCACTCGAGTCCCCCGGGCTCGCCTTCGATTTTCTTCGCAATTAAAGTCCCGCGGCGCTCCAGCTCCACAAGGTTCAACGCGAAGTCCTCTGCGTTGCTGGGCTCGTCGGGGAAATACACACGCGTAATCAACCGCCGCAAGAGCCCGCGCGTGAATACCGAAATCTCCAGGTGCGGCGCCTGCAACTTCCCATCCGGGCCCGGCACTCGCCCGGGCTTGACCGTCGAAAAAGCAAATCGCCCTTCTTCATCGGTTGGCACACGCCCGAATCCGCTAAATCCCTGCTCCACGCGCTTGTCCTGCCAATCTTCCGGATGCGCGTACTTTCCCTCCGAATTCGCTTGCCAAACCTCGATGATCCCATCTGGCACAGGCGCTCCGTCCCCATCGACAAGGCGACCGGAAATGCGTACCCGCTCTCCCGACACGCCCGGCCCGGCTAATTCGTCTCGGTAAAGCCAGGAAAAACCAATTCTGAAAAACGGCCCAACCGTCTGCGAAGTTGTGGCTTGCAAATTCATCACCGCGCCTCATGCCCGTGTTCTTCCATCGGACTGGCTTCGCGCCCGTTCAACACAATGTCAAATCGGTATCCCAGCGCCTCGGCCGGAATGGTCGTCTCCCAATCAAAAAGCGAAATCAACCGATTGCGGGCCTGTTCGTCATCGGTACAATTGAAAATTGGATCGAAGGGTAGCAGCGGATCTCCTGGAAAATACATCTGCGTCACCAGCCGCGTCGCAAACGCCGGACCGAACAGTGAAAAATGAATGTGCGCCGGTCGCCACGCGTTGTAGTGATTTTTCCACGGATATTCGCCCGGCCGGATCGTCACGAATCGGTATCGCCCTTCGGAATCCGTCAGCGCGTGTCCAACTCCGGTAAAATTCGGATCGAGGGGCGCATTGTGTTGATCGCCGCTATGCAGATAGCGTCCTGCCGCATTCGCCTGCCAAATTTCCACCAGCGTATTCGCCACCGGCCGCGCGTCTTCATCGAGGACGCGCCCACTTACAATAATCCGCTCGCCAAGTGGGGAGCCTGCATGTTGCTTCGTTAAGTCGCAGGCCTTCACATCCATCCGTTCTTGGCTGAACGTCGGCCCCGTAATTTCTGAGAGCGTGTGTGGCAGATACACCAACGGTTTCCTCGGCGCCCGCTTGACCGACGACACATACGCCGGATGGCAATGCTTCGGCTGCGTCCCCTCAGCACTTCGCCGGTAAGCCCGAATGTTCACAACCGCGCTCCCCTGTTTTTGCGCTGCGTCGGAACGCGCTCAACTTGTCCGCCAGCGCTAATCCGACCGGCTCGTGGAAGACTCTATGGCACGCCGGCCTCGCGCAAGTCAAGTCGATAACCGCCAAGCTCGTGCGGATAGCGGCCAAATCGGCGGAACTCTCTCCCGACGATTCTCGTAATCGCACGCGTGTTTCGATTAATGTCTTGACTTCCGGCGTTTGAACGACTAAACCTGCTGGCAACCGGGGGCATTCTGGGTTCTACAGAGGCTCACTCAGGGCTCTGATCGAACCACCGAGACAGCCGCGCTTCTCAACTAAGCACCAATACTCGCTGCAAATGCGGGACGAAGTATTGGTCTCGCAAGTCGAACCTTCCGGTTGCTGGTTTTGGACCCCTTGAGCGTTTGCTCTGGAGCTTGTCGCACGAGACGGAAGTGCTTTTGAACCCGGGGCGTTTGTTCCACGTGGGTGGTCGATCGAATCGATTCTTGGGGGAGGGAGCATGAGGCGAAGCTTAGTGCTGGGCGCCGTTCTTGGGATCGTTTTCCTGCTGGCAGCAGCCGACCCGGTTTTTCCGCAAGGCACGAGCGTTGCGCAATTGAACGGAACTGTGCGCGATGCCAGTGGGGGCGCGGTCGCAAAAGCGACGCTGACTCTCCGGGAAGTGGACACCAACCGCACCTACACCGCGGTGGCCAATGACAATGGGCTGTACGTGATTCTCAACTTGCTTCCGGGCAAGTATGAACTAACCACCGAAGCCACCGGATTCGCCAAATCCACACAGACGGGAATCGTCCTGACGGTGGGCCAGGTGGCCACTGTTGACGTCAACCTGAGCGTGGCGCAAGCCTCGGAAAAAGTCGTAGTCACAACCGAAACGCTACCCGTAGAGCCCACCCGAACAGAAATCAGCCAGGTCATTGACCGGAAGCAGATCAGCGATCTGCCCATCAGCGGCAGGCTATTCACGGACTTTGCGTTGCTCACGCCGGGAGTGGCTACTGGACGCACGAGCTTGCAATCCACGATCACGGAATTCGAAGTGACGCGCATTTCGTTTGCCGGTATGCGCGACCTGAGCAACGCCGTGACGGTGGACGGCGCGGATACCGTCAATACCGCGACAGGGTCCCAGCGCTCCACGCCGTCGCAGGAAGCGGTCAGCGAGTTCCGCGTGGTGAACAACGGCTTCGGGGCGGAATACGGGCGGGCGCTGGGCGGGATCGTGAACATCGTTACCAAGTCGGGCACGAACGATTTGCACGGCTCGGTCTACGACTATTTCCAAAACAACTATTTTGACGCCCGCTCACTCCTGCAGCCTGCACCGCAAGCCGACGCACTGCGACAAAATCAATTTGGCGCCACTCTCGGTGGGCCGATCAAGAAAGACAAGACCTTCTTCTTTGTGAACTATGAAGGCCAGCGCCGGGGGGAATCGCCGACCTATCCACAAACGTTGCTTGGCGATCTGACGCTGATCGACAGCGCCAAAGCACTGCTCGGGCTGCCACCCGAGAATCTGAATGTCCTGAAGACGAAGGATAATGACAATGCGCTCATCAAAATTGATCACCAACTCAATGCGAACAACCGCTTGACCTTCCGTTACAACATCTTTGATGCGCGAGAACTGAACCTGCTGGTCGGCGATACCCTGGACGGCGGCGGTATCGGCGCGCCAAGCAGCGGCCACAATGCCTTCATACGCGACCAGGATGTCGTGGGTGCGCTCAACTCCCAGTTGTCGCCGAACTTGGTAAATACGGCACTCGGCCAATGGGGCCGTCGGCACTACAATTTCCCCGGGGTGACGGGCCAGCCGAACCTAGACATCCCGAACACGCTCTTGTTCGGACATAACTTTGGCGTTCTGGATGCGATCTACGAATCGCGCGTGCAAGGAACCGACTCGCTGGCATGGGTGAAGGGCGCGCACCTGGCGAAATTCGGTGTGGACGTGAACTACATCAAGAACTTCGTGATTTGGCCGGGTTTCACGCCGATGCGCATCGTGCTGCCGGGTATCAATTGCCTGGTGGATTTTGCGAACTACGTGAACTCGACGGAGCCGGTGGGAAACCAGGGGACACCGATTCTCTCCGACTTCGCGGACGGACCATGTCCGTTGGCGCTACCCCCAACGGGAAACCCTGGACTGAATGGCGGCTCTCCGTTCCCCGCGGTTCCAGGGCCAAACCCAGCGGACTTTGAAAATGGCGTGCCCATCGTGTTCTGGGGCGCGCCAATCGGCTCGGGCCCGGTGCCCACTCCCGGTCAACCGGGATTCCCCACCTTCCCCCCCTCGATTCCCACGAATTGGCAGAATGCCTATCTGCCATCGCAGGCCGCGAACTTCTCCGAAACCCTGAACCACAGCTACTATGGCTTTTACGCCCAGGATCAGTGGAGGGTCACACCGAAACTCACCTTCAACTACGGCGTGCGATGGGATTTCGAAAAAGGTCTCTCGAAGCAGATCAATCCCGACTACAAGGGCGTGCAACCGCGTGTTGGGCTAGCCTATTCGCCAAACCACCACACCGTGATTCGCGCCGGATTCGGCTTGTTCGACGACCGTTATAATCTGTCGTTCCTGTTCATCACGCAGCCGCAACGGCCAGCAACCATTCCGGGACTGCCACTCGCAGGACTGCCCAATCCGCTGGAGGGAGTCCGAAAGGGCGCGGATACAGCCACCTGGACGCTCAATCAATTGCCCTTTGGCATACCCGGCGCACCAGCTCCGGCAGACACCGCCGCAGACATGGTTCTGAATGGTCAGTATTTGATTCCGAACAATACGCTGGTCCCAACGACGGTTGGTGACGGCCTGGTGGACCGCAACAGCAAAATACCGTATTCGGAGCAGGCCAGCCTGGAAATCGACCGGGAAATCGGGAAGGGCCTGGTGTTGAGTGCAGGGTATCTGTTCGTTTCGGCGCACAAGATCGTGCGTGCGGAAAACCTTAACGTCTGCCCGGTCAGCGGTGTTTCCAGTGGTCCGTATCAGTGCGCGCCTGGGGGAACGCCGTTGCCGGACTGGCCGGCAGGAAAGGCTTACTACAACAATGGGGTGCTGTATCCTGCGGGACTGCTGTATTACACGGACAACAGCGGGAACAGCGTCTACCACGGCTTGACGCTCTCGGTGAATGAGCACCTCAGCAATTACTTCCGCTTGAACGCAAACTATACCCTTTCGAAGACGCTGGACGACGGAACCTTCACGACCTTCGTGAGTACCCCGCAGGATCTTTACAACCGGGCTCTGGAGCGCGCGAATTCGAACCAGGACATCCGGCACCGCTTCATCGCGAACTTCAGCGCGGACGGACCGGCGAAGAGCTTTGTGCGGAACTTCGAATTCAGCAGCATTGTCACCGCGCAATCCGGGCGTCCGTTCACGATGTTCGTGGGATTCGACGCGAATGGCGATACCAATCCCGTCACGGACCGGGTAGGCGATTCGGCGCGCAATGCCTATTGGGGCGATTCGCTGGTCACCTGGGACCTGCGCGTGTCCCGCTACTTTGTATTCCGGGAGAAGCAGCGCATTGAGCTGGCCTTCGATGCATTCAACGCTCTAAACAGGGCGAACGTAAATGAAGTCACGTCCGTATATGGAACATATAACTTCTGCAATGGCGTCGTACCTGTCCGCTATAAGGACGCGGCTTCGTTGCAGGTGCAGCGGGTTCAGGATTCGGGCTGCCCGGCAGCGGGTCCGCCGGTGGCGAACCCCCTCTTTGGCGGGCCGCGCACGATGTTCAATCCGCGGCAACTGCAGTTCTCGCTGAAATATTCGTTCTAGGGACGCTCCTCGAGAAATGGCGCGGGATTGTGGTCCCGCGCCATTCTTTTGTTGCGCGATGGCGTCCGCCACGATAATACGCAAGTCTGGAACTATGCGAAGCGCCTGCGCGGGGTGATCCTTCTCCCGGGATGGTTGCTATAGTACGAGGCGTTCGAGTTCTGGGAGGTGCAGGCATGGATGATCGCCAACGCTATAAACGGGGGATGCAGACGCGGCGGACCGTACTGGGCGACGCGCATGTGGATACCGCGCTCCGGAACCGTAATGAACTTACCGACGAGTTTCAGGATTTCATTACGCGCTACGCGTGGGGAGAAATCTGGAGCCGGCCCGGACTGTCCAAGCAAACGAGAAGCATGCTGACCTTGGCGATGATGGTGGCGCTGAACCGGCCTGAGGAATTGAAGATGCATTTGCGAGCAGCGCAGAATGTCGGCGTGACGCCGGAGCAGATTAAGGAAGTGCTGCTGCACACGGCCATTTATTGCGGTCTGCCGGCGGCGAATTCTGCGTTTCGACTGGCACAGGAAGTTTTTTCTGAGAAGGAAAAGTGAAAAGCGAGAAGGAGAAGCGGTACGAGACCACTTTGGTTGTGCTGTTTTTCTTCACGTGGGGAACGGTGTTTCTGGAGCGTATGACCGTCGTCTACCTGGCACCGTTTCTCGTGACCGACCTGCACCTCAAGCCGACGCAAGTGGGACTACTGGCTTCAGCACTGGCGCTGAGCTGGGCGGCATCGGGATTGATTTTTGGTGCGGTTTCGGACCGCGTGGGACGCCGGCCGGTGTTGGTGCCGGCGGTCTTCTTGTTCGCGGTATTTTCGTGGTTGAGCGGAATAGTCCGCTCTTTCAGCCAATTATTTATGGTCCGCACGGTGATGGGCAGCGCGGGTGGGCCCGCATGGTCCACGCTGACAGCGACGATCGAGGCGACGTGCGAACCCAAGCGGCGCGGACGGGATATTGGAATCGTGGTGAGTGCGGCTGCGCTCGTCGGATTGGCGCTGGCGCCGGTGTTGACCACGCAAATCGCAGCGCGTTTCGGGTGGCGTGCGGCTTTCTTCGTGGCCGGGATTCCGGGAATTCTTTTCGGCGCGCTGATTTGGAAAATGATGAGAGAGGCTAACGCCGAAATAACCAATGGGCATCCTCATGCCAAACCCTCGCTCGCGGATTACTTCTCGCTATTGCGGTACAGGAATATGTGGCTGTGCTGCTTCGGCGCAGCCGGATTCATGACCTGGCTGTTCGTTATGCACACCTTTGCGCCGCTGTACATCACGCAGGTGTCGGGACGGTCAGCGACGCTGGCCGGGCTGGTGGTGGGCGCCGGCGGGTTAGGTGCGTTTTTGTGGGGATGGATTTTTCCGTGGATCTCCGACCATACTGGGCGCAAGCCGATGCTGTTGTTTGTAGCGTTGCTGTCGGCCTTGGCGCCGTTGGTGTACCGAACGCCATTTTTGATTGCACACCCCTGGTTGATGGCCGCAGCGGGATTTTTGACCAACGGCGGCCAAGGGCTGGGAGCGCTGGTTCTGGTGTTGGCGGCGACGGCGATCGGCCTGGCGACGCTCGTAGGAGAAGTGTTTGGCGGCGCGTGTGCGCCGACGCTGGCCGGCGCGATGGCAGAAAGGTACGGGCTCGGGGCGGCTCTTTGGATGGCGGCGGCCGGAGCGATTCTGGTGTTCGCGGCCTCCCTTTTTATGAGCGAGACGGCTCCGGCAAAAAAGTAGAGTTTTTTTTCGCGTCTATACTCCTAAGGCCTGACGAGGTTCTCGACTTTCGAAAAGCATGCGGGTTACAGCCAAATGCTGCTTTTCGCTGCGGCTGAAGACTGTGGTATGGAGTAGTTGCAGGCCAGGAGGTAAACGACGCTGAGTCCTGAGAAAGCGGGCAAGCTATTCGATCCGTTGTTTCGAACGCAGGCGATGTGCGCTGTTTTTTCCGACGCGCATTTCCTGGAATGCATGATTGCGTTCGAACTGGCATTGTCACGCGCACTGGCCAAAGCTGGCGTGGCACCGGCGGAGGCGATCCCGGTTCTCGAGGTCAAGCAAGTGGTGGCTGCGTTGGAGCCAGCCAAGCTGGCGGAGCAGGCCGCACAGGCTGGGAATCTCGCGATCCCCTTTGTGAATGAGCTGCGGGCATTCATCGCCACGCGCAATCCGACAGCGGCGAAATTCCTGCACTTGGGCGCGACAAGTCAGGATGTGCTGGATACGGCGCTGATTTTGCAATTGGGCGAGGCACTCGAGCTTCTCGACAAAGACCTGGCAACGCTAGCGGATTCGCTGGCAAGCCTAACCGACCGCCACAAGTCCACGATTCTTGCCGGGCGAACCTGGCTTCAGCAGGGCCCGCCCATCACCTTTGGTTTGAAGACCGCGGGATGGCTTTCTGCGATCGAACGGCATCGAGCAAGATTCAAAAGTGTCGCCGCGCACTCGAAATGCCTGCAATTTGGAGGCGCGGTAGGGACATTGGCGGCACTTCAAGGACGCGGCCTGGATGTCGCAGAGGCACTGGCTGCGGAACTCAACTTGGAACTGCCGGATCTGCCTTGGCATACGCATCGCGACAGAATTGCGGAAGTGGCGACTAGTCTGGGATTGCTGACCGCGACTTTGGGGAAAATGGCGCGAGACATATCCCTGCTGATGCAGACGGAGTTGGGGGAAGCCGCGGAACCCTCCGCGGCGGGGCGAGGAGGCTCGTCCAGCATGCCGCACAAAAGAAATCCCGTCGGGTGCGCGGCAGTACTGGCGGCCGCGACGAGAGTTCCGGGATTGGTCTCCACGATGCTGAGCGCAGCGGTGCAAGAGCACGAACGCGGACTGGGAGGCTGGCAAGCGGAGTGGGAGGTTCTGCCGGAGATATGCGAACTCGCCGTGGGAGCTTTGTCCCATACGCTCTTTGTGGTGAACGGATTGACCGTGGATGACCAGCGAATGAGGGAAAACCTCGGCATTACGCGCGGGTTAATTTTCGCGGAAGGCGTAGCGACGGCGCTGACCGGGAAACTAGGACGATCGGAAGCCCACGCACGTGTCGAAGAACTCTGCCGACGAGCCATCAGGAATGGCCGCCACCTTCGCGAGGAAATCGCGAAGG
>Ga0335079_10010689_pt1 | contig 10452 bp, 7 predicted proteins | sample Lox_Sample_33_FD_206719 | JGI IMG/M metagenome (GOLD analysis project Ga0335079, IMG submission 206719) | Soil microbial communities from Loxahatchee National Wildlife Refuge, Florida, United States - Lox_Sample_3.3 | ecosystem: Environmental > Terrestrial > Soil > Wetlands | place: USA: Florida... | reverse complement strand
GCCCTCCCCACCTCTGTGGTGAAGACCTTTTAAACCCCTCCGCTGATTCTGAACGACTTGTCTGCTGCGGGCCTCCCGAACTGCGAAAGACAGGCTAGATATCGAAGGAGCGCCGAACACACATGCCAGAGACGCGCCGCTTGAAAGTTCTGCTGATCGAAAGCGAAGCGGCGGAGGCCGCCAGGGTCCGTGACCTGTTGTTTGAGGAGGGGGTTCCCGAGTTCGATCTGGACTGGGTCGAATCCTTGCTGCCGGGGCTGGACCGGCTGGCCAAAGGCGATGTGGATATCGTGCTGATCGACTCCAGCCTGCCCGACAGCCACGGTCTGGACGCCGTAGGAGCCTTGCGGATGCACGCTCCGGCCATGCCGATTGTCATCTTGAGCGGCGTGGACAGCGAAGCGTTCGCCTTGCGCGCTGTGCAGATCGGAGCGCAGGACTATCTCGTCAAAAGAAAACTGGAGCCCAACCTGCTGTCCCGCAGTCTGCGTTACGCGATCGTGCGGCAGAAGAGTCAGGCCGACGGCGCCCGAAGCGAATTGCAGGCCCCGCCGGTGCGCACGGTCGGGTGCATCGGCGCCAAAGGCGGCGTAGGGACCACTACGGTCGCCTGCCACGCTGCGCTCGAGCTGAAACGCCAGACCGGCCAGCGCGTGCTGCTGGCCGACATGCACACGAGCGGCGGTTCCGTAGGCTTCCTGACCAAGGTGAAATCCGCGTACACCATTCTCGACGCCGCCGACGATCTGCTGCGGCTGGACGAGAGCTTCTGGGAAAGGGTGGTCGGCAACGGACCGGAGGATCTGGAGGTGCTTCCCCTGACGGCGCCCATCTGTTCGGACGAACAGATCCATCCCGACCGCATCCGTTATGCGTTGAGTTTTCTGCGAACGCTTTATCCCTGGATGGTGCTGGACCTGGGGCGGCTCGGCCCGTTTTCCGCAAGTCTGCTGTCGGAGTTGACGAATCTGCTGCTGGTGACCACTTTCGACCTGCCCAGCGTGAGCGAAACCCACCGCGTGGTGCGGCGCCTGGCGGAGCTTGGATTTGAATCCACGCGGGTCACCCTGATCGTGAATAAGGTCCCCAAACCGGACTGCGTAGCGGCGCGCGAAGTGTCCAAAGTACTGGGGATTCCCACGTCCATCATATTGCCGGAATGCTCCACCGGACTGCTCGATGGCAAGAGCGGCATGCGGCCGTACGCGGCACGGCTCGCCGCCCGCCTGGCGGGCTTGGCGGAGAAGCCGCCGGCAGGGAAACGCTTTGCGTTCCTCGCGGGTCTTTCCGGCTGGAAACGCCAACAGAAAATAGCCTGAACCGCGAGCCGCCAATCCGGGTTTCCGGCCGGCGTGCTAGCCTGACGATGTGAACGTCGGCATCACCTGCTATCCGACCTACGGAGGGAGCGGCATCGTGGCCACCGAGCTGGGCCTGGAACTGGCCAATCGCGGCCACCAGGTCCATTTCATTACCTACGCCAATCCCATTCGCCTGGACCCCGGTATTCCGCGCATTCATTATCACGAGGTGGAGGTCTCCAACTACCCGCTGTTTCAATATCCGCCGTACTGCCTGGCGCTGGCCTCGCGGATGGCCGAGGTGGCCGAGTCGTACCACCTGGACCTGCTCCACGTGCATTACGCCATCCCGCATTCCATCTCGGCGATGCTCGCCAAAGACATGCTGGCGCCGGTGCGGCGGCTGCCCTTCATCACCACCCTGCATGGGACGGATATCACGCTGGTGGGTACGGACCGCTCATATTTTCCGATCACCAAGTTTTCCATCGAGCAATCCGACGGCATTACCTCCATCAGCGAGTACCTGAAGCGGCAGACCGTGGAAGTGTTTGGCGTGCGCAAGGAGATCCGGGTGATCCCGAATTTCGTCAATTGCGACGTCTATCAGCCGGACCGCCAAAAGGCGCAGGCGAAAGCCTATGCGCCGGGGGGCGAAAAGCTGCTAATCCATCTGTCGAATTTCCGGCCGGTGAAGCGCGTGCTGGATTGCGTTCGCATTCTGGCGGAGGTCCTGCGGCAGACGCCGGCGCACCTGCTGATGGTCGGCGACGGGCCGGACCGCAGTCCGGCGGAACATCTGGCGCGCGAGCTGGGCGTCGAGCGCCAGGTCTCCTTCCTTGGAAAACAGAATCATGTCGAGAGGATCATTCCGTTGGCGCACGCGCTGCTGATGCCGAGCGAGTTGGAGTCGTTCGGGTTGGCTGCGCTGGAGGCCATGGCCTGCGGAGTGCCGCCCGTCGCCACGCGCGTAGGCGGCGTGCCCGAGCTGATCACCGACGGTGTGGACGGCTGCCTGGAGGCGGTGGGCGACATCCCGGCGCACGCCGCGCGCGTGGTGGCCCTGTTGACCGACGGGGAGTTGCATGCCAGATTATCGGGAGCCGCCCGATGGACGGCTCTGGAGCGCTTCTGCACGGAGAAGATCATCCCGCTGTACGAGCAGTATTACGAGGATGTGTGCGGGCGCGGCGGAGTACGGCTTGCGGCGGGTTGACCGCCATGCCGCAAGCTTGCTGCGGGACTTCAGTCTTGCCCGGAGTTTGGATATTTGCGATTGCCGCTCCGAGGTGGCGCAAGCTTTCCGCTTGCCGGGACGGACTTCAGTCCTGCCGGGTTTTTCGGGAGCGTACCGCGCCGGGCTTCCAACCAGCCAGCCGGGCCGGAAGTCCCGCGGCGCGCCGAAGCCCGCGCAAAGAATCGTCCGGACAGGCCGCGATTCGATCGCCGCTATTTCTTGGCGGCCAGAGCCTTGATCTCCTCCGGCAGATCGTAACGGCTGGCCGGGATATCGTCATTGCGCTTGACGGTCTCGATCTTTACGATGATGTCGGTATTGGGAACTTTTTGCGTGATGGTGTGCGGCATCAGCGTGCCGCCTTCGTCGCGATAGTCGCTCAATCCGATTTCGATGGTGATGGCCCCGTCCGCCGTGGTCGTCGGCAGAATCGTCTTTACCAGCAGATTCGAGGCTCGGTTCCGGCTAACTCGACCTTCTGGAAGAAGTCCTGCCAGTGCAGCTCGGCATGCAGGGAGGCATTCCGCATGGCGATGGCGCGCTCGTCGCCCTTCTTGATCCGGGCGCCTTCCATGCCGTTCACGGCCCAGGCCACGTCTCCGTTGAATCCTTCTTCAGCTTTGCCCATGCCCGAGAAGTCGATGACCGTGTAACTCTTGTCCGGCGCGGAGCGGTACATCGTGAGCGTCCCTTTCAGGCCCATGGCGGTGAGCTCCAGGGACCCGGTGACCACCTCGGTCTTGATTTTTTCGTAGGCGGCGCGGCCGCCGGTGGCCTCGATGGCCTTATCCAGAATCGCTTCCGGCTTGGGGTCCTCGGCCAGAAGCGCGACGGGAACCAACAACAAGAGCGCGGGAAGCGCGGAGTGAAAGCGGGAGAATCGCATAGTGGTTATGTGCCTCGCTTCAGATGGTATCATGGGGCGCTTTGCACGCCGCAGCCATGGGGGCCGCGTGGGGCGGCCCGCCGGCTTGGAGTTGAAGCCGAAAAATCTCTGCGTCAGGTCTGGCGCGGAGAGAGCAGTGCGGCCGGCGCCCGCCGGGAGGCATGCCTCCACTATAATGCCGGCGCGTGCTGCGTCCGAACGGCAGACCGCGGGGCCATCAAGGAAGGGGATATCCGCCAGGCCGTCCGGCGCTGCCCTACGGCTGCTCATGAAAGCAGCGCCACCGGTCCCGCATGTGGTATGCTAGACTCCGTAACCAAAACGAGATAAAGAGAAGACAAGGAGCAACCACTCGAGCATGGCACTGGCGACTGAGGCAAAGCGGCAGGTAATCACCCGAAATCAGCGTGGTAAGGCTGATACTGGATCGCCGGAAGTGCAAATCGCCCTGTTGAGTGAGCGCATCGCGCAGCTTACGGAACATTTTAGGACCCACCAGAAGGACCATTCTTCGCGAAAAGGCCTTCTGACGATGGTCGCGAAGCGGCGCCGGCTGCTGACGTATCTTCGGGACACCGACCCTGACCGCTACAAATCGCTTCTGCAAAAGCTCGGCATTCGCCGTTAGCCAGGTCCCCGTTGTGGGGCCGCCTCGTCCTGTCAACTCCAGTCTCAATCGGCCGGTCGCGCGACCGGTCAACTTCGTCAAGGGCCGTGGCCGAAGCCGCGGCCAGAGCTTGGAGAATTTACATGTCACATACAGTTGAAATCGATCTGGGCGGCCGCCGGATCACCCTCGAAACGGGCAGAATGGCCAAGCAGGCGAACGGCGCTGTGGTCGTTCGGTCCGGCGATTCCGTGGTGCTGGTCACCGCGTGCATGTCCGAGGAGCCGAAGCCGAACGCCGGCTTCTTTCCGCTCACGGTCGATTATCGTGAGTACACCTACGCCGCCGGAAAGATTCCGGGCGGCTTCATCAAACGCGAGGGGCGTCCCTCGGAAAAAGAAATTCTGACCAGCCGGTTGATCGACCGGCCGGTCCGTCCCCTGTTCCCCGAAGGGTTTCTGAATGAGACGCAGATTATCGCCATGGTGCTCTCGGCCGATCCGGAGCAGGACCCCAACTCGCTGGCCATCGTCGGCGCAGCGGCCGCCCTGGCGATCTCGGATCTGCCGTTCGACCATGTTCTGGGCGGCGTTCGGGTGGGCATGCTCAAGGGCGAGTACATCGCCAACCCGACCTATTCGGAAGGCCGCGAGTCCAAACTGAATATCATCGTGGCGGCCACCGAAGACGGCATCGTAATGGTGGAGGCGGGCGCCCAGCAGGCCTCCGAGGAGGAGGTCGTCGGCGCCATCGACTTCGGCCACAACTGCTGCAAGAAAATAGCCGCCGCGATCCGCGAGTTAGTGGTCAAAGTAGGAAAGCCGAAGCGTGCCTTCCAGTCGCCGGTCCTCGACCAGGCCCTCTACGACCAGATTTCCGGCCAGGTGCGCGAGCAGTTGACCGACGCGCTGAACACGCAGAAGTATCCCAAGCTGGAGAGCTACAGCCGGGTCCACGAGCTGAAAAAGCAGGTCGTGGAAGGCTTGCCGGAAGAGAAGCGCGACGAGGGCAAGAAGATCTACGATGCCCTGAAAGAGCGCATCTTCCGCGACGAGATGCTCAAGAACCACCGCCGTCCCGATGGGCGCGCCTTCGACGAGATCCGGCAAATCACCATCGAGACCAGCGTGCTGCCGCGCACGCATGGCTCGGCCCTGTTCACGCGCGGCGAAACGCAAGCCCTGGTCACGCTGACGTTGGGCACCAAGGACGACGAGCAGCGCATCGAACTGCTGGAACCCGGCGAGGCTTCCAAGCGCTTCATGCTGCATTACAACTTTCCGCCGTTCAGCGTGGGCGAAGTTGGCTTCATGCGCGGACCGGGCCGCCGGGAAATCGGCCACGGTGCGCTGGCCGAGCGCGCGCTCGGGCCGATCGTCCCGGACGAAACCGTGTTCCCGTACACGTTGCGCGTAGTCAGCGACATCCTGGAGTCCAACGGCTCGAGCTCGATGGCCACCGTTTGCGGAGCGTCGCTGGCCCTGATGGATGCCGGCGTCCCGCTTCCCACGCATGTGGGCGGTGTGGCCATGGGCCTGGTGAAGGAAGGCGACCAGTACGCGGTGCTCACCGATATCGCCGGCGCCGAAGATCATTACGGAGACATGGATTTCAAGGTAGCCGGCACGCGCGACGGCATCACCGCTTTGCAGATGGATATCAAGGTGCCGAACGTCACGGCCACCATCATGCGCGAGGCCCTGGAGCAGGCTCGCCGCGGCCGCCTCTACATCCTCGACAAGATGCAGGAAGCCATCGGCCAGCCGCGCGCCAACATGTCGCAGTACGCGCCGCGCATCTACACCATACACATCCCGACCGATAAAATACGCGACGTCATTGGACCAGGCGGCAAGGTGATCCGCGGCATCATCGAACAGACCGGCGTGAAGATCGATGTGGAGGACGACGGCACCGTTCACGTTTCCTCCGCCGACGAAGCCGCCGCCAACAAGGCGCTGCAGATCATCGGCGACATCACGGCAGTGGCCGAGGTGGGCAAGACCTACTTGGGCAAAGTCGTGCGGCTGGTGGATTTCGGCGCGTTTGTCGAGATCTTTCCCGGCACCGACGGCCTGCTGCACATCAGCGAGATCGCCGAAAACCGCGTACGCGAAGTGCGCGACGAGCTGAAGGAAGGCGACCAGATTCTGGTCAAAGTCCTGGCGCTCGAAGGCAATAAGATCAAGCTCAGCCGCAAGGCGGTGCTGCGCGAACAGCGCGAGAAGCTCAAGACGCCCAAGCATTGAGCTGGGGTTAGTCCGATCGAGAGGCGCCTGGCCGGTGGGCCGCAGGACGCACTGCGAATCACTTGCCGGGCGTTCTTCATGCCGGCCAGGAGGGCGGGTTCGTCCTTTCGGCGCGGGCGCTTTCCGGAATCTCGCGATCCAGGTCAGAGGAATCCCGCGAAGGATCCGGCCAGTCCCGCCAGCGCAGCGCCTACAATAATCCACACCGTCGCGAAGCGCGTGAACGCCAGAAACAGGAAACTGGCTACCGCGAGGGCCAGCGGATACGGTCCCGTGATGGCATCGCGGGCCAGCGGAATCGTGGCGTTGATCACCAACCCGGCGGCTGCCAGCGTCACGCTCTGGATGGCGCTCTTCACCCCCGGACGCTCGGCGCGCCTACCCAGATAGCGCAGCAGCACGAGGATCGCGAAGGCCGGCGTCATGGCCGCCATGCAGCCTGCGCAGGCGCCGGGAACTCCCGCCACGAAGTAGCCGACGCTCACCACGTACAGTCCGTTTGGCCCGGGCGCGGTGCGGCCGGCCGCGACGGCGGCGTTCAATTGCCGGTCCGTGAGGACGCGATGGTGTTCCACCAGGTCGTGCCGCAACACGGGCAGCGAGGTCAGGCCGCTGAACGACGTGCTGGTGGCTTTCAGCAGCAGCAGATATAGAAGCGCGACATTCATTCCGGAGCCGTTCGCCAGAAGAATCCGATCAGCGCGGCCGTGCCTAGGATCCAGACCGGCGAGATGCGGAAGGCGTAGGACAGCGACAGGGAACCGGCTACAAGGACCAGCGCGCGAAGGATGCGGGCGGGCCGCAGGTCCGGCCGCACGAGTTGCCAGGCACTTACCGCCATCAGGCCCACCGCGGCGGCCAGAGTTCCCGCGATGGCGGCCATCGCCCGCGCGTCGTGCTTGAGCATTTCGTAACCAACGGTAAGCAACACGACCGCAGCGGCCGACGGCAGCGTCGCTCCGAGCACCGCCAGAATCGCGCCCGGCCAGCCTCGGAGTTCCCATGCGGTGCCCGCGCAAAACGCCAGGATATTGGTGCCCGGCGTGATGCGCGCCAATCCATAAACCAGGCCGTACTTTTCCCGCGACAGCCACCCATGCCGCGTCACCAGTTCCGCTTGCAGCGCGGCCATGGTGGGATCGCCGCCGCCGAAGGTCAGGCTGCTTACGCGCAAATAGATCAGAGACAACCGGCGCAACGAAGTAGGGGCCATAGGTAGTACTCTACCGCGCGGCGCCGGCCGCTCTATACTTGTTCTTTGGCTCGACCATCGATGTCCGCCGTCGCGCAGGATATTCGCTACGCAGTCAGAGTCCTGTGGAAAAGCCCCTCGTTCGCGGCCGTGGCCGTCGCCTCGCTGGCGCTGGGAATTGGCGTAAACGCCGCCGTGTTCAGTCTGGTCAGCGTCGTGCTGCTTCAGCCGCTGCCCGTCCCCCATCCCGAGCAACTGGTCTCGATGTACACGCTGGACCGGACCAACCCCGGATTCCTCTCCTGCTCGTATCCGAACTATAAGGACTACCGCGATCGGAACACCGTATTTTCGGGCCTTCTGCTATTCTCGAGCGTTCCCGTCATTCTTACCGGCAGCAGCGAGCCCGAGGAACTCCCGGCGCAGATCGTATCCGGCAACTACTTCGACGTTCTTGGCATAAAGCCGGTCCTGGGCCGTGCGTTTGTCCCCGAGGAGGATCGGCTTCCCGGCGCGCAGGCCGTGGTGGTGATCAGCTACGGCTTTTGGACGCGCAGATTCGCCGCCGCCCGCCAGGCGATCGGAGCGGCCGTAAGTCTGAACAATCGTCCGTACACGATCGTGGGAGTGGCGCCCAAGAATTTTCACGGCACCAATGCGCTGGTCAACGCCGATTTCTGGGTGCCCATGATGATGTACCAGCAGGTCTTCCCCATGGCGGACTGGTTCGATCGGCGAAGAGCGCTTCTGTTCAGCCCGGTCGGCCGGCTCAAGCCGGGCGTCAGCCGGCAGCAGGCCGAAGCCAATATCCGGTCGCTTGCGGCCCAACTCGAACAGGCATACCCGAAAGACAACCAAGGCCGGACCGTGGTTTTGATCCCGCTGGCTGAAGCGCTGATTCACCCAAATTTCCGCAGCACCTATATGCTGGGGGGCGGACTGGCTCTCGCGGCCAGCGCCCTGGTTCTGCTCATCGCCTGCGCCAATGTCGGCAATTTGCTGCTGGTGCGGGCGGCCGGCCGGCGAAGGGAGGTGGCCCTCCGCCTGGCGCTGGGAGTGGGGCGCGCGCGCCTGGTCGCGCAATTCCTTACCGAGAGCACCGTGTTGTCGTTGATCGGAGGCGCGGTGGCCCTGGCGTTGGCGCGTGGGACGCGCGATCTGTTGTGGAACGCCCGGCCGCCCGGATTGCTGGGCGGCGATGCGGGTCTCACCCTCGATGGCCGCGTGTTGGGCTTTACGCTGCTGCTTTCCCTGATCACCGGGACGATCTTCGGCCTGGCGCCCGCGCTCCGGGCGACGCGGACCGACCTGGCAACCGAACTGCGGGAACGCCGCGGCCCGTGGACCGGCGGCAGCCACCGTCTGAGCCTGCGCAGCGTTCTGGTCATGGGACAGGTGGCCTTGTCGGTGGTCGCGTTGACGGGCGCGGGCCTGTTCCTGCGCAGCCTGCACAACGCGCAACGGATCGATCCCGGATTCGACGCCGAGCATCTGGCCACGTTTTCGCTGGATGTGAAGGCGCGCAGCTTCAGCCCGGCGGCCGGCGCCGAGTTTTACCGGCGGCTGTTGGAGCGCCTGGGAAATTTGCCCGGAGTCGAAGCCGCCACGCTCGCCGGCATTGCGCCATTCGGCATCGCGCGGTCGCGGAGCATTTCCATCGAGGGACAGGAGGCCGCCGCGGGGCCGGGCATCGTCGCCCTGATCGATTCTGTCGAGCCGCGATATTTTCAGACCTTGCGCATTCCCCTGCTGCGCGGCCGCGAGTTCACCGACGGGGACTTGCCGGGCGCTCCGGCGGTATCGCTGGTGAACGAAACCATGGCCCGGCGCTTTTGGAGCGGTAAGAATCCGATTGGCGCGCGATTGCGCTTATTCGGCGAAAGCGCGCCAGTCGAGATCGTCGGCGTGGTGAAGGACAGCACCTACAAGAGCCTGGGAGAGCCGCCCCGGCTCATGGTCTACCTGTGTCTCCGGCAGAACTATTCGCCATCGGTAACGGTTTGCGTGCGGACATCCGGCGACCCGGAGGCACTGCTCAGAGCTGTGCGGCGCGAAATCCACGCCTTGGACCCCAGTGTTCTGGTGTCGGACGCGCAGACCATGCGCGCGGTCATGCATGATTCGCTTTGGGCCCCGCGCCTGGGTGCGATCCTGTTCGCGACCTTCGGCGCGCTGGCCGGGCTGCTCACGGTGGTCGGTATCTACGGCGTGATTTCCTATTCGGTGGGCCAGCGCACCCGCGAGATGGGAATCCGCATGGCATTAGGAGCGCAGGCCGGGGACGTCTTGCGCCAAGTCCTGGCGGAGGGCACGATTCTGGTCGCCTGGGGCATCGTGCTGGGACTGTGTGCGACGGTTACGCTCGGCGGCGTACTCTCCACGATGCTGTTCGGCGTGAGCTCGCGGGATCCCTTGACGCTCGGCGCGGTGATCCTGGTTCTGCTGGCGACGGCCTGGGCAGCGTGCTACGTGCCGGCGCTGCGGGCCACGCGCATCGATCCGATGACGGCGTTGCGCGACGAATGAACGCGGCCGTCAATGGCCGGATGTGGTCGATCCGGCGTCCGCCGCGGTCTGCGGCTTCGCGAATTTCTCGTCGTCGATTGGAACGTTCTGCCGCATTTCCTGGATCTGGATCGTGAAGCGCCCGTTCGGCCGCGCCAGCGTCCAGCGGAACGGCACTTTGACGCCATCCACCTCGCGGTAGTCCGCGTAGTCGATTTGCGTAGGGTTGCGGCCCACCGGCGTGTCCGCGTAGCGCACCAGGCGCAGGAGCAATCCGGACGACTGCCCGAAGTAGAGCCGTACCGGCGGCTGACCCTCGCGCCGGCCGATCACGGCGTAGACCGGCTGATCGGCGATCTTGTCCGGACGCCCCATGCGAAACTGGCTGAAGATCTCCTTCACATGCGTCGCGAAATAGAAATCGGCGTCCAGCCTGGCGGCTTCGACTTCTGCGCCTTGCATGTCGCGTGGCGGC
>Ga0335079_10010685_pt1 | contig 10452 bp, 8 predicted proteins | sample Lox_Sample_33_FD_206719 | JGI IMG/M metagenome (GOLD analysis project Ga0335079, IMG submission 206719) | Soil microbial communities from Loxahatchee National Wildlife Refuge, Florida, United States - Lox_Sample_3.3 | ecosystem: Environmental > Terrestrial > Soil > Wetlands | place: USA: Florida... | reverse complement strand
TTCCTGGCGATACGCCCGAAACCATTCGTCGTGACATTGAAATCATTCAAAAAGAGTTGCCTGTCGATCTTCTCGAATTCACCATCTTGACCCCGCTTCCGGGCTCCGAAGATCACCAAACGCTCCATAACAACGGGACCTGGATGGACCCCGATCTCAACAAATACGATTTGGAAAGCGTCACGATCGAGCACCCGAAAATGAGCCGAGAGGAGCTGCAGCGCACCTACAACGATGCGTGGGATTGGTTTTACACCGATGAACATGTCGAACGCATGATGCGGCGAAACCTGGCCTACGGCATCAAGACGCTAAGGGAGTTCAGGGGGGTTTTGCAGGTCTACGGCGCCCCGCATTTCGAGCGGGTACACCCGCAGCAAGGCGGTTATTTCCGCAGAAAAATCCGCTCGCAGCGGCGCGCCGAATTGCCCCGCGTGCCGGCGTTGCTCTTCTATCCCGCCCATGTCTGGCAGACCTTCGCCAAATATGCCCGCTTCACTTGCTATGCGGCCAAGCTCTATCGAATCCGCCGGCGCGTCGAGAAAAGCTGGTCGCCGGGTTCCTATACCGATTTGGCGATCACCCCGGTGGTCGACGCTGAGAGCGAAAGCCTCGAAATGTTCGAACTGAACGCCGCCTCGCGCGCGGCGGTCGACAAAGCGCGCCGCCAAGTGCGCGACCGGCTCGCCGCGCAGCAAACCGCGGCGGAGTGAAATTGATCTAGGTCGGTTGCCGATAGCCGATCAACCCGCCCGACGATTTGGGCGGGTGAGCGCGGATAGCGTCCTCGTTGGGCTCGCAGCCCCAGCCGGGCCGGTCGGGCACCGCGAGATGCCCGTTCTCGAACACCGGCTCGTGGCTGAACAGCTCCTCGTCCCAGTCGAGCCGGTCGACGTCGATCTCCATGATCCGCAAATTCGGCACCGCGGCGGCGAAGTGGAGGTTCATGAATGAGGCGAGGTGGCCGTAGAAATTATGCGGCGCGATGTTGACCTCAAACGCCTCGGCGGCGTTGGCGATCTTCATCGACTGCCACACCCCATTCCACACCGCGTCGACGATCGCGACATCCATAGACTGGGCGCGGAAATAGGGCAGGAACTCGCGCAGGCCGAGCAGCGTCTCGCACGACGAAATCGGGTGCGGGCTGTGGCCGCGGATATAGGCGAGCGCCTCAGCGTTGTAGCTGTCGATCTCGACCCAGAACATGTCGATATCCGCAATCTCGCGCAGGATTTTGAGATAGCCCTCGGTCTTGGCGTTGAAGTTGAGGTCGAGCAGCAGGTCCATGTCGGGACCGGCGCCGTCGCGGATCGCCTCGAGATGGGTGCGCAGGTTGCCCAGTACCCGCTTGTCGACATTAAGCTCGGGATAGAACGGCACGCCAAAGCCCGGGCGCCAGCCATGTAGCGGCTTCTGATCGTGGAGGAAGATGTTGGTCTTGAGCGCACCGAAGCCGCGTTCCCGGGCCTCGGCGCCGATCTTCTTGACGCCGTCGAGATCGGTGATCGCCGGCTTGAAGAGATGCGGGTGGTTGATCCGCCAGGTGGCGCAATGCGACCAGTAGACTCGCACCTTGTCCCGCATTTTGCCGCCCAGAAGCGCGTAGCACGGCACGCCGAGCGCCTTGGCCTTGGCGTCCAAGAGCGCGTTCTCGATCGCGCCGAGGCCCTCGGCGACCACCCCACCCGCAGCCGGACGGGTCGCCGAATAGAGCTCGAAGAAGATGCGCTCGTGGTCCATCGCATCCTGGCCGATGACTTTCGGCAACAGGCGGTCGATCACCGCGGTGATCCCGGGCGAGCCGAAGCCCTCGTCGAACTCGCTCCACCCGGTGACGCCGGCGGCGGTCGAAAGCTTCAAGAAATAGTAGTTGCGCCAGCCGGCATCGGCGCGCAGCACTTCGAGCCCGGTGACTTTCATCGTCGCCTCTCCTTCGCTTCCCTGCGGAGCTTAGCAAGTTGCATGGCTGGGCGCGCGCCATCAAACTAACGGCAACGAAGGCGGGAGGATGGCATGAGCGTCGCCGAAGACTGGACCGCGACAAACCGCGCGGCGCGGCCGCAATTCGACCTGGCGCGGACCGGCCCAGACACCCTGGGTGGAAAGTTCATGCGGCGCTTCTGGATGCCGGTGATGCGGGCCGAAGATTTGCCGCAGGGCCAGGCCAAGCCGATCCGGGTGATGAGCGAGGATTTTTGCGTCTATCGCGGCGAGGGCGGCCAGGCGCAGGTGATCGACTATCGCTGCCCGCACCGCGGAGCGCAGATGCATCTCGGCTGGGTCGAGGGCGACGACATACGCTGCGTGTATCACGGATGGAAATTCGACTGCTCCGGCCAATGCATCGAACAGCCGGCCGAGGACGCCGGGTTCGCCCGCAAGGTGCAGATGCGCAGCTACCCGACCCGCGAGCATATGGGTCTCGTCTTCGCCTATTTGGGCGAAGGAAAGCCGCCGGCCTTTCCGCCCTACCCGATGCCGCGCGCCGAGGGGATCGTCGAGAACCAGGCGCCGCCGGTCGTGCCGTGCAACTACCTGCAATGCTTCGAGAACAGCATGGACGAGGTGCATGTCGCCTTTGTCCACAAGATCGGGGGGTCACATTCGGGCATCTACGATTTGCCGGAGATCGCCGCCGAGGAAACCGATTGGGGGATGATCCGCTACGGCAGGCGCGGCAATGAGGAACGCATCAGCCTCCACTACATGCCCAACTGCACCCGCGTCATCGTGCCGCCGATGGCCGGGCTCGACGGGGCGGGCGGCTGGCGCGAGCTGTATCTGGCCTTCACCCCGATCGACGACGAAAACAACATGTGGTTCATCACCAACCTGGTCGGGGTCACCGGCGACCAGGTCGCGCCCTACCGGGCGGCGCGGCAGAAATATCTCGAACGGCAGAAAGCAGCCGGCTCGTCGCTCGATCTGGCGCAGGCGGTGATGGAGGGGCGGGTGCGCTTCGCCGACATCGATCACCCCGACCGGGTCCGTGTGCAGGATTTTGCGGTGCAGGCCGGGCAAGGCCGCATCGCCGATCGCTCGAACGAACGGCTCGGCAAGTCGGACACGGCGATCATCCTGTGGCGCAAAATCATGGAGCGCGAGTTTCGCGCGCTCGATGACGGCCGGCCCGCGAAGCAGTGGGTGCCGGCTCCGGCGGAGGTGGTGCCGACCTTGGGGTTCTGAGAGTGGCCAAGCTCAGCCTCATCGTCCTCGATCCCGGGCATTTCCACGCCGCCCTGGCGCAGAAGGAGATGTACGACAACGTCGCCGAGCGGGTGCATGTCTACGCGCCGGTCGGGCCGGACCTCGTCGACTATCTGACCCGCATCGCGCGGTTCAACAACCGCGCCGAGGCGCCGACGAGCTGGCAGCTGGAGGTTCATGCCGGCGGCGATTTTCTCAACCGCATGGCGCGCGAGAAGCCCGGCGATGTCGCCATCATCGCCAACCGCAACAGCGGAAAGCTCGGCGCCATCGCCGCGGCGGTTGGCGCCGGCATCCACGTACTCGCCGACAAGCCGATGATCATTCAGCGGGACCAATTGCCGGCGCTGGCAGATACGCTGGATCGGGCTGCGGCGGCAGGGCTGGTGGTGCTCGACATGATGGGCGGGCGCGCCGAGATCACCCGCTCCTTGACCCGGCTGCTGCACAACGACCCGGATATTTTCGGCGAACAAATCGCCGGCTCCCCGAGCGAGCCCGGGGTCACGATGACCAGCGTCCATCATTTGATGAAAATGGTGTCGGGTGTGCCGAACCCGCGCCCGGCCTGGTATTTCGATATCAGGCAACAGGGCGACGCGCTGGCCGATATCGGCACGCATCTCGTCGACCGGGTGCATACGACGCTGTTTCCCGGCGAGGCGCTCGACTACCGGTGCGACATCGCGATCGGCGGGGTCAAGCGCTGGCCTACGATGGTGGACCTCGTGCAGTTCCGCCAGGTGACGGGCGAGATGGCTTGGCCGGAGTATCTTGGCGATGCGGTCGCCGGTGGCAAGCTGGCCTATGACTGTAACGTCAACCTCGGCTACGCGGTGCGCGGCATTCATGTCGGGCTCGACATGGTCTGGGAATGGGAAGAGCCGGCCGGTGGCGGCGACATCCATACCGAAAGCTGGCGCGGCACGCGGGCGCGCATCGAGCTGCGGCACGGGCCGGAATATGGCTGGCAGCCGGAGCTATACGTCGTGCCGCTGGCCGATATCGAGGCGGCGCTGAGGCGGCGGATCGCCGACCTGGCCGAAACACACAGAGGCCTCGCAATCGAGAAACACCAGAGCGAATGGAAGTTGGTCATCCCCGACGCCCTGCGGATCGGCCATGACGCGCATTTCCGCGAGCTGACCAAGGGGTTCCTCGCCTATGCCGAGAACCCGGCCTCGCTGCCCGCCGAGACCAACGCCAATCTGCTGGCGAAATACTACGTCACCACCGCCGCCGAAGCGGCGTCGCACTAGGGAGGACGAGGATGGCCCACACACGACGCCACATCAAACGCGAGCGGGCGCAATCGCGCGCCTATTCGCAAGCGGTCATCACCGAGGGCGGACGCATCGTCTGGCTCGCCGGGCAGGTGGCGATCGAGGATGCGGCCGGGAAGTCGCTCGCCGGCGATTTCGACGGGCAAGTGCACGAGGTGTTCCGCCGGCTCGGCGAGACGCTGGGGGAAGCCGGCGGCAAGCTCGCCGACATGGTGACGATGACCGCCTTTATCACCGACGCGCGGCATGGCGACCGCTTTACCGAGCTGCGCAAGGAGATTTTCCGCGACAATTTCCCGGCCAGCACTCTAATCACCTGTCGCGGCCTCGCCCGGCCGGAAATGCTGGTCGAGGTGCAAGGGATGGCAGTCGTCGGCTAGCCGCCGCCGCGCCCCTCGGCGCGCCGCGCGACGACGTTCAGTGCTTGAACCCGAACAGCTTCTGGGCATTGTGGTGCAGCACCTTATCGGTCACCGATTTCGGCAGGCCGAGGCGTTCGATATAGGCGAAGGTCTCGGTGTAGGATTCGAAGTCCTGCAACACCGGATAGTCGCTGCCGGTGACGAGATGATCCTCGCCAAAGGCTTCGAGCGCACAACAGAACGCCGCCTTCGAGCCATAGCAGACGGTGTCGTAATAGAATTTCTTGGCGGTGACGGAGGGCGCTTCGGCGAGGTTAGGGTGGTGGCGCGGGCTCTGCCCCTGCGCGTCGAGCCGATTGAGCAGCATCGGGATCGGCCCGCCGAGATGCGGCACGATAAACTTGATGTTCGGGTAGCGGCGCGGGATCTGCTTGGCGATCATGTGCAGCACAAAGCTCGCGTCCTCCAACGAGGTGCCGACCGGGGCGGTGAATTTGTAGTCGTTGATGAACGGCGAGCAGATGCCGTTGGTCGAGGGATGGACAAAGAGCACCGCGCCGCGGCGGTTGAGCTCGGCATAGATCGGCTCGAACTCGGCCTCGGCGACCGAACGGTCGAAGCACGAGATGTGCATGTTGACCCCGACGCAGCCCAATTGGTCGAGCCCGCGCTCCATCTCCTTGAGCGCCGCGTCGATATGCGGCAGCGGCAGCATGACGTAGGACGAAATGCGGCCGGGGTGCTTGTGCGCCAGCTCGGCATAGCCGTCGTTGAGCAGATGCAGCGCGTGGACGCATTCCTTCTCGTCGGGCAGATAAGGCGGACGGTGCGGCGACAACACCTGTTTCTCGACCCCGGCGGCGTCCATCAATTCCAGGCGGCCGGTGATGTCGGTCGCGGAATCCGACACCGGGTGCTTGGCGATGCCCTCCTTGACCTGCACTTTGGGACCGACCCGCGGCCCCCAACGGTCGCCCATGAAGTCGCCAAACGCTTGCGGGATGTAATGGGCGTGGACATCGCAGATCATCTTGGGCTTCCTCCTCGCCGGTTCCCGCCATCATCCACAACTCCGAGGTCCGATGACAGAGGCAGAAAACCGCGCCGCGAATTGGCTTGAGGCTTGGGACGCGCAAGGCGTCCACCGCACCGGGACCGCAGGCGACCAGGCCGGCGCCGATTGGTTGGCCTGCGAGGCGGCGGCGTTAAGCGCAGACGTCATAGTCGAGGAATTTTCGTTCAACCGGCTCGATCCCGTTGCGGCGTATATCGAGCTTGGCGGCGAGCGGATCGCGGGCGTGCCGGTCTTCGACGCGCCGCCGACCGATACCAACGGGATCGAAGGCCGGCTCGGACAGGAAATCGCGGTCGCCGCGCTGTCGCCGCGCGCGGTTTATTCGGGCGAGTTCGAGCGAGTGCGTCGCGCCGGAGAGCATTGCAGCCTAGTCGTTATCTGTCAGGGCGAGGCGCCGGGCCTGGCGCTGATCAACGCCGAGCAGTTTCGCGAGGCGTATGGCGCGCCGGCGATCCACGTGTCGAGCGAGGCGCGCGACTTTGTCATGGGTGCCGCCGAACGCGGCGAGACCGCAAGGCTGTTGGCCCACAGCCGCCGGCGCGAGGCGCGCGCGGTCAACGTCATCGTCCGCCTCAAGGGAACCGACCCAAGCCGCGAGCCGCTGGTGGTGATGACCCCGCGCAGCTCATGGTGGCAATCGACCTCCGAGCGCGGCGGCGGGATCGTGTGCTGGCTGGAATCGTTGCGCGCGCTGCTCGCCACGCCGCCGGCCCGCGACGTCGTCTTCACCGCCAATACGGGCCACGAGCTCGGCCATCTCGGGCTCGACGATTTTGTCGCCCGCCGCCCCGGCTGGGACCGGCCCGGCGGTGCCGACTGGGTGCATTACGGCGCCAATCTCGGCGCGACCGGCAGCATTCTGTCGTTGGTGTCGAACCAGCCCGATCTGCGCACGTTGGGCCTCGCCGAGCTAAACCGTGCCGCCCAGGCGCCAGACGACATCCCGTGGCCGGCGCAGCCACCAAGCGGCGAGACCCGCGACATCCACAAGGCCGGCGGGCGCTACCTGACGCTGGTCGGTAGCAACCGGCTGTTCCACTTGCCACAGGACCGCTGGCCTTATGCGGTCGACGTGCCGGCTGTCGCGCGGATCGCCGCCGCGTCGGCGCGGATCGTGTTGGCGCTCAGCCGCTGATCAGCCCGGCGATCAGGCGGCCGAACGCGCTGAGGGCGAACTCGCCGACGACGCCGGGGTCTCGGTCCACAAAGCGTGCGGCAACGGCTTGCCCTTGGTTTCGGGCAGGAACGGCGCCGCGATCACTCCAAGGATGAAGAACATGCCGACGATCGTCGCCGCGTTGCCAAAGCCGCCGAGCGCGACGATCAGCGTGCCCGCGATCAGCGGCCCCGCGCACGATATCCAGCGCGGCGCGTTGAAGCAGAACGCAACGGCGGTGCCGCGCACCCGCGTCGGAAACAGCTCCGGTAGCCAGATCGGCGCCCACGACCAGATGCCGGTCGTGAAGAAGCCGAAGACCGCCACAGCAACGAGTAGCGCGCCCATTCCTTGGGCCCACAAATAGAGCACCGGCGTCAGGATGAGGCTCGCCGCGTAATAGATCATCGCTGTCGGCTTGCGGCCGATCCAGTCGGCGAGGAAGCCGAGGGCGATAAAGCCGAAGATGCCGAAACCCGCGGCGAGGAGGCCGGCGATCGCCGAGTAGTGCGGCGCGTCGAGCCCGGCCTGCTTGGCGACCCCGCCGACAAAGGTCGGAACGAAGGTCGCGACGCCCCAGAAGCCGAACGTCACCGACAGCATCATCAGAAAGGCCGGTATGAGCCGCCGGCGGATCAGGGGATCGGTGAACATGTCGACGACTGTCGATTTGGCTAGAGCCGCATCGACCCCGTCGAGCGATGCGCCGCGCTGTGCTTGCGCCCGGACGGAGCGGCGGCGTTCGTTGGCCTCTTCCCACCGCGACGACTCCGGCATTCTGCGCCGCAGCCAGAATACGAGCAGGGCCGGCAGAACGCCGACCAGGTACATCCAGCGCCAGGCGTTCGGCCCCATGTCGCCGATGAGCAGCCACACGCCCGAGGCGAGAAAGCTGCCGATCCCGGCGCCCGACTGGAGAAGCCCGCCGCCTTTGCCTCGCGCATGATCGGGCCATACCTCGGAGACGAGCGAAGCGCCCGTGACCCATTCCGAGCCGATGCCGACGCCAACCAGAAAACGCAGGATCGCGAACGATTCCCAGTTCCAGGCGAGCGCGCTCAACCCCGTCGTCAAAGTATAGGCCAGCACCGCCAGCATCATCGTGCGCTTGCGGCCGATATAGTCGGCAACGATGCCGCCGATCACCCCGCCGGTCGCCCAGCCGAAGACCGTCGTCGCCAGCACATAGCCGGCGTAACGCGGAATTTGCGAATATTGCGAGGTTTCGAGCAGCTGGTGGAGCGCGAAGCCCACCGTCAGAAAGAGCGCGTAAATCTCGAACCCGTCAAACAGCCAACCGAGGTTCGAGGCGAACAGCACTCGCCATTGCTCGCGACTGAGCGAGCGATACCACGGCGACGACACGGCAATCGCGCTGTCGGTCATAGCAATCTCCCTGTTCAAAAGCTCGGTCCTGCCCACTTGCATGGAACGGCCGATCATTTTTGCAGGGAGAGTATACGATTATCGCATAGCTGATACTACCGTGAACGAGACGCCGCTTCGGAGTGAAACCGGAGCGTCTTGCTGCTGCGCTCAGCGGCGGTTGAACGCCGGCATTACATCCTTGGCAAACCAGCGCAGCTGCTCGATGAACTCCGCCGGCGGCAGGCCCTCGGCCCAGTGGATCATAAAATCCTCGAGGCCGGGATACTTCGCCTCGATCGACTTGATGCCGTCGATCACCTCGTCGGGGCGGCCGCAGAACCAAGCCTTCTGCTTCACCCCCTCGCGCAGCGTGGGGATCGTCGCCGGCGCACCGGGGCTGCCCCAAGTCCGGCCCTGTTCGTCGGCGTAGCGCACGAAACCGAACGGCGCGAACCATTTGTACCGCTCGTCATGCGCGGGTTCGAGGCGGCGGATCGCCTCCTCCTGGCTGTCGGCGAGATAGATGCCAGCGCCCCACACCATGTCCTTGCCGACCGGGCCTGACCGGCCGTGCTTCTCGCAGGCTTGGTGGAAGGCCTGGACGACGTCATCGAGGATCTTCTCGCCGTTGAGCGTGACCATCGCCTTGAGGCCCTTCTCGGCCATCAGGTCGATGGTGCGGCCGCTGGCGATCGGCATGAAGATCTCGACCGGCAGGTGCTTTGGCCGCGGCACCATGGTGATCTCCTTGAGATCGTAGCCGCGATACGGCACCGGCGGCGGCGCGTCGAAATACTTGCCCTTGTGGTGGAAACTCTCCTCGTTGAAGCATTTGAGCAGGAGGTCGAGCCCCTCGACAAAGATGTCGCGATTGGCCTCTGTGTCGAGCAGCGGACCGCCGAGCGTCTCGACCTCGCGAGTGTGATAGCCGCGCCCGACCCCCATCACCACGCGGCCGTCGGTGACGATGTCGGCCATCGCGTAATCCTCGGCGAGGCGGATCGGGTGCCACATCGGCAGGATATTGAAGCCGCAGCCGAATTTGAGCCGCTTGGTCTGCGTCGCCAGCCACAGCCCCCATTGGATCAAATTGGGGATGCACTCGTAGCCTTCGTGCTGAAAATGATGCTCGGCAGCCCAGAAGCAGTAATAGCCGAGCTCGTCCATCACCTGCGCCACGCGCTTCGAGGTTTCGAATACCTCGCTGAGGCGCGCATTCGAATAGCGCCGGTCGTTCGCCGGGGTACCGTTAAGCCCGATATTGTCGAGGTCGATCTGGCCGACATAAAGTGCATGGAACCGCTTGATCATTGCGCTCACCCACCATCACGAACCGGTTACCGGCAGCATAATCGCCGCTCGGACCGCCGCAAAGCCACGGAGAAACCTCAATGCAGCTTGGCGCCTCGCTCCCGGTCGGCGATATCGGGACCGGCCCCACGGTCATCCGCGACTATGCGCAGGCGGCCGAAGGGCTCGGCTTCACCTATTTGCTGGCGCCCGACCACGTGCTGGGTGCCAATCCCGACGGCAATTACGAAGGCCGCCGGGTCGGCACCACCGCGACCGCCTATCACGATCCGTTTGTGCTGTTCGGCTTTCTCGCCGGCTGCACCAAGAGCATCGGCTTCGCTTCGGGCGTGTTGATCCTGGCGCAGCGCCAGGCGGCGCTGGTCGCCAAGCAGGCGGCGAGCCTCGACGTGCTGTGCGGCGGCAACGGGCGGTTCCGGCTCGGCATCGGCGTCGGCTGGAACGAGGTCGAGTTCACCGGGCTCGGCATGGATTTCCGCACCCGCGGCGTGCGCTCGGCCGATCAGGTGCGGGTGATGCAGGCGCTGTGGGCCCAACCGCACACGACCTACCAGAGCGACTTTCACCATCTCGACGATGCCGGTATCAACCCGCGGCCCGCCTCGGGGCGGGTCCCGATCTGGTATGGCGGGCATGCCGAGGCAACGTTCCGCCGTGCGGCGCGCTACGGCGACGGGTTCATGCCGC